>Ga0207657_10002432_pt1 | contig 20106 bp, 13 predicted proteins | sample KBSC33metaG_FD_184316 | JGI IMG/M metagenome (GOLD analysis project Ga0207657, IMG submission 184316) | Corn rhizosphere microbial communities from Kellogg Biological Station, Michigan, USA - KBS C3-3 metaG (SPAdes) (version 2) | ecosystem: Host-associated > Plants > Roots > Rhizosphere > Soil ... | reverse complement strand
TTCGAGGTCAATCTCCACACCGGGGAACTGCGCCAGCGGGGACAGAAGGTAAAACTGCAGGAACAGCCCCTTCAAATACTGGCGGCGCTCCTGGAACGGCCGGGAGAGCTCGTTACTCGAGAGGAACTGCGCAATAAACTCTGGCCGGCGGACACCTTCGTTGACTTCGATCATAGCTTGAATGCCGCCATCAAGAGGTTGCGCGACGCATTAACTTTCAGTGTTCGCGCGCAGCAACCGCGACCCGCGTTTTGAGCCAACGGGAGCCGAAAGAGTTCGTGTTTTCCAATTCCAGCACCTACCACTCAAAGCAATGTATGGATGGCTGAAAACTTTTGAGGCGGCACGCTTCAGCGATTCCAGAAGGCCCGTCAAGCGCATAATTCGCGATGTGGGCCAAACCCCGCCTAATCCTGCGCCACATACTCCTTGAGCTTGCGGTAAAGCGTGGTCTTGCCAATACCTAACATTCGTGCGGCCAGAAGTTTGTCCCCGTTGAGCTGAGCGATCGTGCTCAGGATGGTGTGTTTCTCCAGTTCCGCCATGGGCATGATTTGAGTCTTGCCATTGCCTCCGTTCGAGGGATGGATGGGGGCCCCATGGATGGCGCTGGGCAAGTCCGCCAGGTGGATTACCGGTCCCGAGGTGAAGGCGCAGGCCCGCTCCAGACAATTCTCGAGTTCCCGCACATTCCCCGGCCAGTCATGGGCGAGCAGGGCTTTCATGGCGTCGTCGCTCAGGCTCCGCTCGTGACCCGAGTCTCGAGACAGCCTTTCCAGGAAGTATCCGGTCAGCAGTGGAATGTCCTGGCGCCGTTCCCGCAGGGGAGGGATTTTCAGGCTCAGCACATTAAGCCGGAAGTACAAGTCCCGGCGAAAAGTCCCCTGGGCCACGGCTTGTTCCAGGTCGCGATTGGTGGCCGCCAGAATTCTTACGTTGATGGCGATTCGCTTCGTGCTTCCTACCGGGCGAATCTCCCGCTCCTGGATGGCGCGTAACAGCTTCGCTTGAAGATCGACGGGAAGCTCTCCGACTTCATCCAGAAATACCGTGCCGCCCTCCGCGATCGCCAGCAGGCCGTCGCGCGACTGCACCGCCCCGGTGAAGGCGCCTTTGACATAACCGAACAGTTCGCTCTCGATCAGGGTGGGGACCAGCGAGCCGCAGTCCACCGGGATGAACGGCTTGTCGCGAAAGGGTCCGGAGAAATGGATGGAGCGCGCCACCATTTCCTTTCCGGTTCCGCTTTCCCCCAGAATGAGCACGGGATGGCTGCTGTGGGCGGCTTTGCCGATGATGCGATAGAGCTTCTCCATCTCCGGCGCCCGGCCTACGATGCTGCCGAAACCCAGTTTCGATTTGATCTTCTCCCGCAGGGTGCGGTTTTCGGTTTTCAATTTCAGGTGGTCGGACACACGCTCCAGCAGCAGCCTCAGTTCCTCCATGCTGAAGGGCTTGGTCACGTAGTCATAGGCGCCATTCTTCATGGCCTGGACCGCGGACTGGACGGTGCCGTATCCGGTCACCACCACGATGACCGCATCGGGCTTGCGCTCGCCGATCTGGTGCAAGGCCTCCAGGCCGCTGGCGCCGGGCAGCTTCAGATCGAGCAGCACGACATCGATGTTCTGCGTGTCCAGCAGACGATAGGCATGCTCCGCGGAATCGGCCACCGCGGTGTTGAAGCCGAGCGATTGTGCAACTTCGCGGCAGACTTCCCGGATGGCGCGTTCGTCGTCCACGATCAGGAGGTTCAGGAAATTGGCCGGTTCCATCTGGACCGGAGTGGGAGCGCTCAGTGCGGCTGTGGTCATGAAATTACCTTTCTGGAGCTTTCGAATTTTGATCGGGTTGGACTCGCGGCAGGCGCATGGAAACGCGTGTGCCCGTTCCGGGTTCGCTTTCCGCCATAATGGTTCCACCTTCTTGCTGGACCAGCCGGCGAGCCGTGGCCAGGCCCAGGCCGTTACCCCGACCCGGACGCTTGGTGGTGAAGAAAGGCTCGAAGGCACGCTCCACGGTTTCGGCGTCCATGCCGGCACCGGTGTCGGCCACGGTGAGCTCAACCCATTGCCCATTCTGCGATTCTGAAGCATCAGCGATAAGACCAGGGCCGGTTTGGTTTCGCGTGCTGACGGTGATCCGGCCGCCGTCGGGCATGGCATCGCGGGCATTCAGCACCAGGTTGAGCAGGATTTGCTGGACTTGCGCCGGGTCCATTTTCACCGGACCCAGGTCGGCGGCCAGCGCGGTGCTGAGCACGATATCTTCACCGATCAGGCGGACCATGAGCTCATGGATTCCTCTCACCGCGTCGTTCAAGACGAATACATGGGATTCATTGGCGGGAGGCCGCGCCACCGCGAGTAGTTGCTGCACCATGGCCACCCCGTGCTCCCCCGCCATGCGCATCTCCCGTACGTGACCGCGGATCTGGCTGTCCTCTTCCAATTCCCCCAGCAACAGGTCGCAGTAGAGGATGATTCCGGTGAGCAGGTTGTTGAAGTCGTGCGCCACTCCTCCCACCAACTGGCCAACAGCCTCTATCCCTTGCGATTCCCGTTGTCGTCTCTCCGCTTGCCACTGCCGGCTGACGTCACGGCAGTGCACCACCTGAAATTCACCGCCGCGCAGCTCAAAACCGGCCCTGGCCATCTCGAGATGTACGCTGGTGCCATTCTTGCGGGTGCGAATCACGCGCACCTCACTACTTGTTTCGCGTTCCCCAGCCGGCCTGGCGCCGGATGCCACGGAGATCAGGGGCCCGGGGAGCAAATCTCCTGCTTCTCCTCCCTGAAGCTGCGACGGCTCCAGGCATTCAAACATGGCGCGCCACGCCGGATTGGCATAAACAATGCGGCCCGACGCGACGATCGCCAGACTCTCAGGGCAGGCCTGGACCGCGGCCAGCAGGACGGCGGGATCGGGAGATCCGAAGTTGCTCGACCGTAATTGCGCGATTGCATTCATGGTTTCAAGACTTGCGCCCGGCGCCTGACGGACCCGCGGCCACGCCTTGTTTGTTAGTCTTCATCCAGCGTCGCTAACGAAAGCATTAGCCGTAAAGCACGTTTCGGGAAAGCTCCAAATGGGTTCGGCGAGACTGTCGAAAGGCTCAACCGTTCTGAATCGGGAAATCCGCCGAGACAATTTTCCCTCTGGCGCTCTCTCCATTTCGGGAAGTCTATGCGGGCGCAGACAAATTGCTAAGGGCAGCGGTCACACCTTGATGTGACGGAAGAACATGCCTGAGATTCCGACTGTCGGTGATTTCCTGATGCTAGCGGGCAAACGGACGCCTGCCCTACGCGCGAAAGTGCAACTATTTGCGGCATCCAGACAGGGGGCGGGTTACCCCTTTCTCGGCTTGATTTTCAGCCCGCATGTGGTACTTTTAAGTTTCTTCCCCCGCGAATTCTCCCCCCATAACTCACGATTAGCGGCCCTGCGGCGGGTGTGCCGGCGGGCTGGCGTGGAAACCAAGAACCAAAAGGGCCCTGTAAGCAATGAATCGAAAAGTTTTGTTAGCGGTAGCCGGAGCATTGGTTTCAGCCTTCACAGCATGCGGCGGGGGAGGGTCAACCGGTGGAAACGTGATCACGCCCCCAAGCACATTCCACGAAACATCTCAGGATCCCAGCGGCACCCTCGACACCTTCAGTCACCAGAAGATTGATAGAACGGGCCCATTTTTTGCCAAGTTGGGGAGCAACGACCGGAGCTGCGCCAGTTGTCATGACGCCGCGGATGGATGGAGTGTCACTCCCGCGCACTTACAGCAGCGCTTCAACGACACCCAGGGCATGGACCCGATCTTTCGCACGGTTGACGGAGCCAATTGCCCCAGCGACGATGTCTCCACACTCGCAGCCGCCACGTCGGCATACAGCCAGTTGCTGAATCATGGATTGATTCGCATGACATTGCCGGTGCCGGCCAACGCCGAGTTCAGCATCGTCGCCATCAACGACCCTTACCAATGTCCGGAAACTACCGCCACATCGCCGGCGCTCTATCGGCGTCCACTTCCTTCCACTAACCTGAAGTTTCTCAATGGCATCATGTGGGACGGCCGGGAGCCCGACCTGAAGACCCAGGCCCTCGATGCCACCCTGGTCCATACCCAACCCAGCGGTCCGCCAACTGATGCCCAGTTACAACAGATTGTGAATTTCGAATCCTCGCTGTTCACCGCCCAGTCGGTGGACAGCCTGGCTGGAAGCCTTACCGCACAGGGCGCGAATGGCGGCCCGGTGTTCCTCTCGACTCAGCCCTTCTCCGCAGGGATCAACTCCGGGACTGGCTTTGATCCCAATGCCTTCACTCTGTACACCAGCTGGGCAACTGCGAGTGGCAGCAATTCCGCAGCGCAGCAGTCCATCGCGCGGGGCGAGATGCTGTTCAATAGTTTCCCCATGAGGATCACGGGCGTGCCGGGATTCAACGACGTTCTGGGCCAGACCCAGGTCATGGGCACATGCACGACCTGCCACAACACCCCGAATGTCGGGAGCAGTTCGACCTTCGAAATGATGGACATCGGAACCGCTTCGCCCAAAGCAAACCTTCCTGCGTATTTGATTCTTTGCAACGACAGCACCCAACTGGTGACGACCGATCCCGGGCGTGCGATGGTGACCGGCAAATGCGCCGACATCAGCAAGGTCAAAGTGCCCAGCATGCGCGGCTTGGCCGCGCGCGCGCCCTATTTCCATAACGGCACGGCGGATACCCTGCTGGATGTGGTTAACTTCTACGACCAGCGTTTCGGCATGCTGCTCACCGACGACCAAAAAGCCGACTTGGTCGCATTCATGAACGCTCTGTAACGAAGGTGGGAGTTGCTTTGTGTGGGTCGGACACTCCTGTCCGACGCTTTTGAAGTTGGTGTTGCTTTTGTAGATCCGCGATTCGCACCGATGGTGCCGATTTCTTTTCATCCCTGCTATCTTGATCCGTGTTGATCCGCGTAAACCAGCGGAATTGAAGTTGTCGTCTCATCATGCCGCCTCCGGCACCCGCTCAACTTCCATTCCGCTGATTCACGCAGATTCTCGCCGATTTCATTTTTTCTCTCTCCTCACACCGTGGGAGCAGCAGACAGAGCCTGCCCTGAGCGAAGTCGGAGTGTCCGACCCACACCTGCACACTTTCGGTTAGAGAGGCAAGGACTGGGCCAGCCTGAAGGTCAGGCTCCGCTCGGGGGCCACGCCGACGTCCATGCTACCCGTGGCATAGGTGGTCCCGGGAGCGTCAACCGATGCTCCGATGAGAGCGCCTTTTTTTCCGGCGCCGTCGCGCACAATGGTCACGTTGCGCTGCTCATGCGAGCCTCGCTTCATGAAGATGCTGGAGGTTTGTATGGCAAGGAATTTTCCGTTGATGAAAATCGCAGTCAGGGCCAGCCGCAGGTAGCCGGCTTCCTGAAACTGGTCCGCAGCTTTGGCGTCCAGCACCTTGCCGGTCAGAACAGCGCCCTGCGGTGCCAGGGTACGGCCCCGGACAACAATGGGTTCATCGAGCACGGCTTCAAAGGGGTCTCCGGCGCGGGAACTGGCGCTCGATAAAGACAACCTTACGTGGATGGTGATCGGCGTTCCGGCTGGGATCGTCGTAGGCGTCAGGGAGCTGGTAGGAGAAATTCCGCCCTTGTCGGATGCCGCCTCAAAAGGCAAATGCTGGTCCGCGGCATTCTCCTCGATGCCGGGCAGGCTCTCCCGTCGTGAACAACCGGCCAGAATCAGCCCCATTAAAAGAACGGTGAACACGGCAGCGTTCCGCCAATTCCCATTCGACAACTTCATAAGACAATCCTGCCGCGCGCGACCGCTGTCCGACAAGTCGCAAGCTGGATGCCATCGTCCGAGACCGATTTATCAGCGAGTTAAGGGCAGCGCGAGAGATCGAGATGTATTTATTACCGGTATTATCGCGCCAGCGTGGGAATGCCAAAGATATCCGTGTGATCCGTGATCACAGGTGCCCCACCCTCGTCGCGTGCTTTGCGACAGGGTGGGGATCGTCAGCTACCGAGCCTCAATGGCAGTCGTCGAAGACCGATAATCTTCTGAAGTCAAAGGCGGCGGACAAGCGTGTCCGCCCCACACAAGCAAAAAACGGAGGAGCGGTTGGCCGCTCCTCCGTGGATTAGATAACACTTTTGTCTTGCGATCGGTTAGTCGGACGATCCGCCCAGGCCGGCCGAAGCGCTGGCCGCTTCATTCTCGGGCTGGACAATCAGGCCGTCAAACGGGGTGGCCCCCACAAAGCGTCCGCGAACTACGCTGATGCGGCGCAGCGGGTATCCCGAATCAGGGCCGCGATGCCAGCTGCGGCCGCTGTCCCGGCTCTCGAAGACCACTCCGGTAGCGTTGCTGGTGGCCAGCAGACGCTTCTTGCTCGGGTCATACGTGATCGAGCTGATGTTCTTGTCCGGAAGGCCGTTCACGATATGCTCCCAGGTCGCGCCGGAATCGGAACTCCGGAACGCGCCTTCGCGGGAAGCCACCAGGATTTCACCTTCCGGCGTGAGTTCCACGCCGTGAATGCTGGTGATGTAGGAAGACAGCGGCGCTTGCTGCCAGGTCGCTCCGTCGTTGGAAGAGCAAAGAACGTTGGTGCGAGTGGCGGCCACCAACAACTCGCCGTTCGACTCCACCGCAACAAAATCACTCTTGCCCATTACCGGACCGCCGGTCCAGGTTTTGCCCTGGTCCGAACTGGAGAACAGTCCAGAGGAGGTGGCTGCGAGCCAGCGCTTGGGGGTGACTTCGATATCGCTTACGCGCGCATCCAGAACTGAGCGAACCACGACCGCGGGCACTTTTGCCGCCTTCTTGCCTTTCTTGCCTTTCACCAATCGCGCCGCTGACTTCTCGGTCACAATGGTGTTGATCGGACGCCACTGGCTGGCATTGCGATCGAGCAGGAAGATGCCCTTGTTGGTGCCGGCAATCAGGGCGCCGGTGGAAGTCTGCTGCAACGCGAAAACATCGCGTCCACCCAGTCCAGCGCTCTTCTGCTGCCAGCTCTGACCGCCATCGCGGGTCGAGAAAACGCCGCCAAATTCCCGATCATTGACCACGCCCACTTGTATGTTGTTGGGGTCGTTCTTGTCGGCCAGAATCGAACTTACATAGCGGTGCACGTAGCCGTGATTGGAAGCCACAAAAGTCTGCGCCCCGTTATCGCTGGCCAGAACGCCGCTGCGGTCGGTGGCCAGCAGCACCCGGTTCGAGTTGCGCGGGTCCACCAGCACATCGTTCACGACGACTTCAGGATTGCTTACCCGCTTCCAGGTCTTGCCGGCATCCGCGGTCTTCCACAGACCCTCGGTCGTCCCGGCATAAACCGTTCCCGGGTTGTTCGGGTCCTGCTTCAGAACGCGAGTGCGGCGCGCGGAAAACGGAATGCCCTGCATCTTGCGGAAAAGGTCGCCGGCGCTGTCGCTCTTGTAAATTCCGGAGCAGGCGCTGGCATAAACCACCGCGGGATTGGTCGAGTCCACGATGACCGAAAATACGTCCGAGTCATCGATCATGCCTTTGTTGATGCGATGCCAGCTGGCGCCGCTGTCGTCGGTCTTCCACGCCAGATGCCAGGTACCGGCATACACCACATCGGGATTCTTGGGATCAACCGCTATCGATTCCACATTCTTCAGTTCGGCCTGGGCAGCGGGAGAAATCCGCTCCCAGCTGTTGCCGCCGTTCTTGCTGCGGAACACGCCATCGAGGGCGCCGATCACCAGAACCTTGGAATCGTAGGGAGCGATCGCCATCGCCCGCACCGATTTTCCGTGCACGCCCGGAAGCGCTTCCCAGTTATTGCCGCCGTCATGCGAACGAAACACGTCGCCGGCTTGCTGGTTCACCACGCTCCACGCTGAAACGTAAATGTGTTTGGGGTTCTTGGGATCAATGACGATGTGATCGAGAACATTGTCGTCACCGCCCAGGTGGGCCAGGCGCGACCAATTGTGTCCCCCGTCCGAAGACAGGAAAAGCGTTCCCGTGCTGGTCCCCAGATAAATGCGGTCGGGATTTTGCGGGTCATAACTCAGACTCCGCACATCGCCTCCGTCCGGGCCCAGGGCAGTCCACTGACCAGCCCAGAGGGCAGAAACGGAGAGCATCGCAATTGTTAATGTAATCAACCACTTACAAGAATTCAGCCGTATCTTGCGCGAAATCATAGGTGAATGTGCCCCTGGCGAAAAAATTATGCGCTCGCGGCTGAGATTGACAGCGTAATACGGTCTTTTCAAGTTACCGAAGGCCAGATGAAAAAGGGCCGGTCGAGTAGAAATCTCGGCCGGCCCAGAGTCAGCTAAAGGTCAATGGGCCTTAGGCTTAGCGGGCCTTCTTTTTGACCACCGGGTGATCCGGAACCGCTTTCACCATGGACTCATCCACCGTCTCGGTTCCGGGGGCCGAGAAGGTCGCGCCTGCCGGGACTACCCAGTATTCAGCAGTCCTGGTGCCGGCGCTGCCGGTGCGCACTTCAATCCGGCTGGCATCGATGGCTTGCTTGGCTTCGCCACCGGACAGATATGCCTTGGAATTGACCGCGCGTTCCCCGGCCAGGTTCTTGCGCTTCTCGCCGGGTTCGGCGTTGCCTACGATCACCAGCTTGGCATCGGGATCATGCTGCAGCCGCTGGGCAACGTCGTCCAGTACGGCCTTGCAAGTGTTGTCCACCCGCCACGGCTTCACCTTGTTGGGGAAGTCGCATTCGCTCAGCTTGCTCGCCTCCGGCGGCGGCGGAGGCGGAACCTCTACCGTCACCTGGCTCGAAGCCGACGCGGTCAGACCACGAGAATCGCTGCAAGTCGCACTCACTGTTATTGGGCCGGCTGAGGCTCCGGTGGTGTTGAGCGTGGCGGTGTTACCCTCACCCGAAACGCTTCCACCACTGGCGGTCCAACCGCTGACCGTGACCGGCACGTTGTCCGGGCTGGTGCAGCTGCAGGTCACAGTGGCCGGCGTGCCCGCCTGCACTGATGTCGGACTGGCGGAGCATGACATGGTCGGCGGGTTCTTCGGCGGCTCCTTCACGGTGAAGGTAGCCGTGCAACTCGCCTCGCCACCCTTCTTCATCTTGGGATCGGTGATGCGGGCTGTAACGGTATAGCTGCCGCCGGCAACCCCGTTGGTGTCCAGGGTGGCGGTGTTGTCCTTGCCGGTGACCTTTCCGCCCGTGCTGGCCCAGCTGTAGCTCAGAGTGTGCTTGGGATTGAAATTGCTGGCGCTGGCGGTAGCCGTAACGGGCTCACCCACCATCACTTCGGCGGGCTGGATGGAGCAACTCGCGGCCGGCACCAGGGGCGATTCAAAGCCGAAGTTGAAGACCAAACCGGTGCGCAGGCGGACACCCTCCATCGTGGGACGCCGCAGGTCCGGAAAGGCGGGACCTACTTCATCGGAAAAATTGTGGTGCGACCATATGTAGTCAGCCTCGAACAAGCGCAGCGAAAGCCGGCGCCAGAGATTGAGATCCATTCCGCCGCCCAGAATGGCTCCAATCCCATTGCTGGAGTCCACCAGCGGCACCGTCAACCGGTTGTATCCCAGCAGGGTGTGAGCGAAGAAGGTCACTCCTTCATTACGCCACGCGAACCGAGGTCCAATCGAGACTGTGTTCATGGTTCCGTTCTTGTTCTTGTTGCCGCCGTAGTCGGCTTCCAATCCCCAGTGCGGCGTAAAATTGTAGGTAAAGCTGGCGCCCGCTCCCTGAGGAATATCGCCCATCTTCTGCGCCACCGGAGCATTGGGTGGTTGAAACGGCGACGGGACCGTAATGCCTGGATGCAGCCACTGGTAGCCTACGAAGAGGTCAACTTTCGGCGTCTCCTCTTGGGCCACAACCGCAGTTGATATCAACATCACAGCCAGTAAACTCAAGAAAATGCCGCACAGCAAGCGACGAAGTGACATGCCATCCTCCGAAAATCTCTCAGATAAAAACTTCGCGTCCACGCTTAGACCATATATAGATTGCGACCGGGAGTTGCGTGGGAAGCAAATACCGACATCAGGTATGAGGAGCCATTCTACCCCAGACCAGAGTCAAATCAAGCTCGTCGAGAACCTTTTAATCAACTAGCACAAATGCCAGTAAGTGTCTCAGATTGATATACTCCCCCGGCTTCCCCCCTTCTGTTTCACCTTTTCCGGTGCAGGCATCTGAGATGACGAAATCCGCTTGCGCGGGGAAAGAAAAACTTGCCCGGCCTCCGCCCCGGCTTGCAGACAGGCGGGAAAGCCTAAATAATGGCTGGCGGGCGACTATGAACCACGAAAAGGTACTGATCGTCGAGGACGAGGAAAACGAACGAACCGGCTTGGCCGAACTGATCACGGGCTGGGGTTACCGGGCCGAAACTGCGAAAGATGGCGCCGAGGGCCTAGAGAAAGTCACCAGCTGGGCTCCTTCCATCGTGGTCACGGACATGAAGATGCCGCGCATGGGTGGCCTGGAGCTTCTGGAAAAACTGGCCATCGACGCGCAGACCATGGCCGTCGTCGTGGTCACGGCGCAGGGCACGATCGACAGCGCCGTGCAGGCCATGCGCATGGGCGCCTATGACTACATCACCAAGCCCATTGACACCAACCGGTTGCGGACCATCCTGCAAAACGCCTCCGCTCTGCTGGGGACCCGGGCTGAACTCGAGGTCACGCGCCGCAAGCTGCGCGATGCCGGTTCTCTCGGAAGCCTGATTGGATCTTCCAAGAAAATGCAGGAAATATTTCACCTCATCGAGATGGTTTCGCCCAGCACTGCCTCAGTGCTCATAACAGGTGCGAGCGGCACCGGCAAGGAACTGGTGGCACGCACCGTTCATGAACTCAGCCCGCGCCGGAACAAACCATTCGTCCCCATCAACTGCGCCGCGATTCCCGAAACCCTGATCGAAAGCGAAATATTCGGCCACGAGAAAGGCGCCTTCACCGGGGCCCTGGAGCGGCGCACGGGATGCTTTGAGCTGGCTGAAGGCGGAACTCTGCTACTGGATGAAATCGGCGAGATGCCGGTGGCCACGCAAGCCAAACTGTTGCGGGTTCTCGAAGACCGCAAATTGCGCCGCCTGGGCAGCAAGGTGGAAACCACGGTGGATGTCCGCGTCCTGGCCGCCACCAACAAAGTTCCCGAAGAAGCGGTTGCGCGCGGCGAACTGCGCAACGATCTTTATTATCGCCTCAACGTTTTTAACATTCACATGCCGCCGCTGCGCGAGCACAAGGAAGACGTCCCGGAACTGGTGACGGCCCTGCTGGCCGATATGAACGAAAAACATGGACGCAAAGTTGCAGGGGTGAGCGAAGCCGTCCTCAACGCGTTTCAGAATTATTCCTGGCCGGGGAACGTGCGCGAGATGCGCAACACCCTGGAGCGCGCAATTATCGTGTGCGATGGAGCGGTGGTCGAAACCAAGCATCTGCCGCCGGGATTCGGGCAATCCAGCCTGCGCAGCTCAGCCGAGGATTCCGACACCGTGCGCCTGGGGGTGGGCACCACGGTGGAAGAAGCGGAGAAGCTGCTGATCCTGAAAACGCTCGAGGCCACCAACAACAACAAGACCCGTGCCGCAGAAATTCTGGCCATCAGCCTGAAGACTTTGCACAACAAGCTCAAGGAGTACGGCAACGCCACGGCCGACGCGGCCTTGGCGAGGGAAGAATAAGGGAAGGCGCAGACCGCGTGCGGACAGCCGCCCTCGGCTGTCCAGTCGAGCGGAGCTCGACAGATTTTGCAGGCCACCCAGGAACTGCGGAGCTTTGCTCCGCCGGACAGCCGAGGGCGGCTGTCCCCACGCGGTCTGCGTTACAGCGATCCAACAGTCCATGCGGCGAAAAACCAAAATCGTGCTGGCCATCACCTTCATGGTGGCCGTGCTGGTCACGGCATTTTCCTATGTGTACATCTCGGAATTGCTGCGCCAGCGCGTGACCACGGCCCGTGAATCGGCAGCTCAGTTGACTTCCAACCTCGCTTACCTGGCCGCGAACGCCGCCCCCGATTTGAGCAGCACCAAGGTGGACACCACGAATCCCCAGGCCATGCGGCGGGCGGTGGCGTATTACCTGAGCACGGACCGCGATCTGAATAATTTTCTGGAATCTGTGGTAGGGACGTGGCCCATCATTTACGACGCCGCCATCGTCAATAGCGACGGCAAAGCCATCCTGCACACCAATCCCGACCTGGTGGGCAAGGAGGTTCCCGACCGTCCCGACTTCCACCTGGTGGAGAACGCGAACTTCCGCCGGCAGTTTCGCATGGTGTACAACCCGCCCACCGTGTACGACGTGCGCATTCCCCTGCAACTGGACGGGGCCCGCTTCGGCAGCATCCGGGTGGGCGTATCGACGGTGTTTCTGAAGAACGAACTGACGCCCCGGTTGCAGCAGGCGGTGGTCTTTTCCAGCATCGCAATTTTTCTTTCTCTGCTCCTGGCGGCGGGACTCTCGCATATTGCGCTCGGCCCACTGGAGCAGATCAACCGCAGCCTGGACAGCGTCACTGCCGGAGATGGGGACACCGTCGGCGAGCCCGAGGCAAGCCACGACGAGTACGGGATGGTGAGCCTCAAGATCGCCCACCTGGGCCGCCAGATGCGCGACGCCAAGGAAATTTTTTCCGCTCTGAAAGACAACGTTGATCAGATCATGGGCAATCTGCAGGACGGCCTGATGTTGTTCACCCGGGACTTGCGCGTCGTCCTGGTAAGCGCGTCCGTGGAACGCTTCCTGGGACGGCCCCGGCGAGAGCTGCTGGGCCACGCCGCCAGGGAGATTTTTTCTCCCGAGTCGGAGTTCGGCGCCCTCCTCCTGCATTCCTTTGCGCAACGCAGCCCCATCGCTCCCCGGGAGATCGAGTTTCCCAGCGGGAAACGGGTACAGATTTCTCTCGATTTCATCCGGGAAAAAGAAACCCCCATCGGCGCCCTGCTCACCATGCGCGATGCGGAGTCGGTCCGCCGCATCGAAGACGAGATTGAAATGTCGCGCCGGCTTTCCGCCACCGGCCGGATCACCAAGGGCGTAGCCCACGAGGTGAAGAACCCGATCAACGCCATTGTCCTGCACTTGCAGTTACTGCAGGGAAAGTTGCGGCAGGTCGATCCTGACACACGCCGCCACATGGACATCATCGGAAGCGAAATACACCGGCTGGACCGGGTGGTGCAGATCCTGGTGGATTTCACCCGCCCCCGCGATCTTCATCTCGAGGAAACCGATCTGCGCCGCCTGCTGGAGGACGGAGTCCAGCTGGCCGGGCCCGATGCCGGCCGGCACGGCGTGATCATCGTCTCCGAGCTTCCCGCCCAGCCCCTCATGGTAAAGGTGGACACCGATTTCATCAAGCAGGCCATTCTCAATGTCGTGCTCAACGGCGTCCAGGCCATGCCCGACGGAGGCAGGCTGACAGTTTCAGCCCGCCGCGAAGACGACATGGTGGTCACCGAAATTAGTGACCAGGGCAGCGGAATTCCAGCCGATGCTCAGGACAAGATTTTTGAGCTGTACTTCACCACCAAAAAAGAAGGGACCGGCATTGGGCTGGCACAGACTTATCAGATTCTGCAATGGCACTATGGATCAGTCGATTTCGAATCGGTGGAGGGTGAGGGCACAACCTTTCGTCTGCGCCTGCCCCTGGTCCAGTCGCGCTCGAATGCTCTGCAGGAAACAGCGACCCGGGGCTAATCGGATAAAGACCGTGATGGTTCTATGAACTCCTGACAGTACTGGAACCACGCCCCCGAAGTTATGATTTCCAGGTAAGCTTGGCGGGGAGTCGCAGCATCCAATTTCACATGAGTATGTATCTGGCCATCATTCTCGGATTTTGCGCGCTGGCGACTCCTTCCTTCGCTGCGCTCACGCAGGCGCAACCTCCGCAACTCAATCAGGAGACGCAGCCAGCGCAGGATGCGGCGCCTGCCGGCTCTCCCCAGGAACCACCGAAGAGTGACGCGCCGCAAAATGATGCGCCGCAGAATACAGCGCCGCCCAGTCCAGCAGCCGGGCCAGCGCAACCAGGCACGGAACCTCAATCGGAGCCTGCGTCTCCGCCAGAGACGAAACCAGAGACCGCTCCGGAACCGCAAAAGGCCCAGCCGGGGCCGGCTGCGAAGAAGCCGGAAGCCAAGGCATCGAAGAAAGCGCCCAGCAAGAAGAAGCGCCACCGGAAAACCTGTGCTCGCCCAGCGGCGGCCTCGGATAAAAAAGTGGTGCGAAATGGTGGCACGGTCGATCCCGTGGTTCAACTCGCTCCCGGGATGAGTGCGGAGCAAGCCTCCAGCCAGCGTCAAAACACAACTCAGTTGCTGGCCGCCACGGACGACAACCTGAAGCAGATCGCGTCCCGGCAGCTGAGCTCAACCCAGCAGGACAGCGTCAGCCAGATTCGCAAATACATGGAGCAGGCCAACGCCGCCGAGAAAGCGGGCGACGTGCAGCGCGCACACAATCTCGCTTCCAAAGCTCTACTGCTGTCGGATGATCTGGTGAAACATTAAGGGAAAGCGTTGCTAGCTTCTCGCTTCCCGCTCTGCTGTTGTCATCCTGAGCGAGTCAGACCGTCCGCTTGCGGACGGTCAGGCGAGTCGAAGGACCCCTACCTCACGATGCGCTGATCCATCGCGTCCTGCACTAACGGAATAACGGCAATTTGCGTCAGGCAGGGATCCTTCGACTGCGCGGGGGCTTCGCATGGCGAAACCCCCGCCCTCGCTAAGGATGACAAGGGGTCTATCTTCCCTTGGCGCGGGCCGCATTCACTTTTGCCAACAGGTCCTGCGAGAGCGGTTGGACCGGGCCGGGAATTTTTACCGCCTCCATCAATACTTCACGCGCTTCGTTGACCCGACTGATCTTGGCGTAGGCAAAGCCCAAACGATAAAGCGCAACTGCGTACTGCTGGTCGTCGAGTCCCTTGAGCAGCGCGGTCGCGGACTTCAATTCCGCAATCGCGGCCGCGGTTTTGTCCTGCTTCATGTCGGCATAGCCCAGGGTCGAATGAGCAATTCCCGCCGAGAGTTTGCGGGTGCGGTCTGCGTCCGGGGCGTCCGCCTTGGCCGCCACCACCGCCCGTTGCGCAAAGGCGGCGCCCTTGGCCACGCTTCCAGGCTTGGGATCTTCGACGTAAGTCCCGGCCAGAAGCAAGAGCGCGGCCAGATTGTTAGGATTTGCCGCCAACGCCTTTTCGCCGAACGCCACCACCCGGGTCGTGTCCTTGAGCTCGGAGAGCGACATCATGGCATACGAGGCGACTGATTCGTCAAACCGCGATTTCGGAAAAGCAGTAGTGAAACGATCGATGTAGCTCATGCGCGTTGCGGCGTTGGTTTCATCGACGATCACATTAAAAGCAGCGGCCTCGAGGAATTCGTATGAATTCTTGGCCGCAGTCTTTTGCTCTTCTGTCCGGGTGGCGAAATCCTGGTCGCTCATACCTTCCGGTTTGGTCTTGCCGATAGAGTTATAAACCTCGCCGCCGCGCACCGAGTAATCCAATAACTTGGGGTTGTTCTTCATCTGCTGGGCAATGCTGGCCTGGGAGACGAGAATATCGAGACTGCGGGGCGTGCTGGCCAGCGCCTTGTCTCCATAATCGAGCGCCTTCTGCAAATCGCCGGTGCCCTGGTAGGCCTGCGCCAGCTGCCAGTTGCCATAGGCCACGGCCGCTGGATTGGAAGCGAACTGCTTCACGAAATCTTCGTACATGGCCAGCTTCTTTTGATCATCCGGCTCTTTGGTGATGGCTTGCAGCGCCACGTCCTCCGGCGTGCCCGCCGGAATCACGATGGGTTCGATCTGGGCCAGGGAAGGCAGAGCGGCCACGAACAGAAAGGTAACCAGCAAGACGGACCAGCGGCCGTACTTCATACGTCACCTCCGGAATGGCGTCGGCATCGTAGCGCCGAAGGCCAGGATTATGCAAGCACAAGGCGGCTGGTGTTGACTTTGTAGCGCCGCCGTCCCGGCGGCTGTCGCGAGGGCATCCTGCCCTCGCCCTGGCACCATGCCCTCGCACCATCATCCTGCCCTCACACTGCGGGCGGGACGCCCGCAGGACAGCCGGCGGGACGCCGGCGCTACGAAAACCGCGCGGGTGAGAGTACCCGCCCCCACGCAATCGCTGTGCTAGTCTTTTGCTCATGCGGGATCGCGAGCGGACGGACTCGCCGGCAGTCGCGGAGAATTCAGCTGAAGGTGCGCAGCGATCCTGGACGCATTCCATATTCTTCATCGTTCTGGTCGCATTCCTGCTTCGTGTGGCAGTCATCACCATCGGCCACACCTACCGCATCACGCCCCGGCGCGACCACTTCCAGTTCGGATGGGAAATGGGACGCATCGCGCGCTCCATCGCGACCGGTCAAGGCTTCAGCTCTCCCACCGATTTGTCCACCGGGCCCAGCGCCTGGGCGCCGCCGGTTTATCCCTACATCCTGGCGGGAGTATTCAAGCTGTTTGGGGTTTACAGCAATCTTTCCGGCTGGGTCATCCTGGCGTTTAACAGTATTTTTTCCGCTCTGACTTGTCTGACGCTTTACCGGATAGGAGAAAAGATCTACGGCGAGGCCGTGGCGCGGGCCACCGCCTGGACTTGGGCGCTGTTCCCCTATGCCATTTATTGGCCGGTGCGCGTGGTCTGGGAAATGAGTCTCAGCGCATACCTGTTGAGCCTGGCCCTGCTGCTTACCCTGCGCATGGCGGATGCGCCGCCGCGCCCGAGAGCCTGGATCGGGTTCGGGGTGGTCTGGGGGGTGCTGGCCATTACCAACACGGCGGTGCTTTCGATGCTGCCGTTTTGTCTTCTGTATCTGGCATGGCGTCTGCCCCTTCGCGCCCGGCAGTTCGCGGGATTTGGATTGTGCATGCTGGCCGCGGGGCTTGTAGTCAGCCCCTGGCTGGTCCGCAATTACGACGTGTTTGGCAAATTCGTTTTTGTTCGCGACAATCTCGCGCTCGAAATACACATGGCCAACAATGAGCAATCCAACGGCCTGTGGACCCGGGGCGAGCATCCTGGCAATGATCCCGAAGCCATGCGCCGGTTTCAGCAGTTGGGTGAAATTCCCTTCATGCAGGAGAAGCAGCAGCAGGTCCGCGAATTCGTGCGTGAACATCCGGGCGAGTTTATTCGTTTTACGCTGGCGCGCGTTCTCTACTTCTGGATCGGGCCTCCCCAGGCCAACATCGTCGCCGGTTATGACCTGATGATCGCCCGCCATCTCATGTTTATTCTTCCCGCTGCCTTCGCCTTCGCCGGCCTGTGGTTGACCCTGCGCAACCGGAAACGGGGAGGGTTTCTGCTGGCCTGCTTTCTGCTGATATACCCTCTGCCCTACTACCTGGTGAACCCGTTCCCGCGTTACAAACATGCCATCGAGCCGGAAATGATCCTGTTGGCTGTGTATTTATTCTGGGAAGCAAGCCGGGTGCAAATCCATTGGCCGCCTGACAGCAAGCCTTCGTGAAAGGAATCCTTTGCGCCCTTTGCGGAGTTTCTTTGCGCCCTTTGCGGTTAAAAGCTTTTGACCGCCAAGTTCGCAAAGATATTCGCAAAGGACGCAAAGAAAAACTCGAACACGCATCGCCAACTCATCCGGTTGGAGAGTCCCTTCTTCATCGTTTACATTTGAAGCATGCGTGCCATCCTGCAGAAACGGGCGCTGCGTTTTGTTTTCGGCGCCAATATGATCTCCATGCTGGGCAGCGGGATGAATTCCGCCGCCGTGGCCTGGTACATCCTGCAGGCCACGCACTCCGAAGTTGCGCTGGGAACGTTCGCGGTGCTGCAGACCCTGCCCGCCATGCTGATGCTGCCCTTTACCGGAGTTCTGATCGACCGCGAAGACCGGCGCCGCCTGGTCATGCTGCTGGACGCGCTCCGCGCCGTCATCATTCTCGTGGTGGCCATCCTTGCCTTTGCCGGCAAGGTAAAAGTGTGGCAGCTCTATCTGATGAACACGCTGGTGGCGGCGGGTTTCTGGATGTTCTGGCCGACCATCACTGCGCTGATCCAGGAATTGACCCCCGGAGAGGAGTTTGTCCACGCCAATACGTTTCTGCTGGCAGGCATCCAGGGCGGGTGGCTGATCGCCGGATCGATCGTGGGATTCGTTTACAACCACATCGGCCTGGGCGGCGTGTTGCTGATTGACTTCTCCACTTACCTGGCTTCGTTTCTGCTTTATCTCGGAGTGCGCAAGGGGCGCCACGTGGTGCCGCGCCCCGCCGAACTGCGGGCGGACATTGTGGCCGCCGAAACCGCGGTGGGACGATTCGTGCGCGAGATGCGTGAAGGCATTGACTTCCTGCGCGGCCACCGCTCCGTGGTCACGCTGGGAGTAAGCTGGGCGCTTTTTCTGGGCGCGATGATGACGGGCGTGGTGGTGACGGCACCACTGAGCGACAACGTGTTTCACGCCGGCGCGGTCGGTTATGGCTGGCTGAATGCGGGCTGGGGCACCGGCGCATTTCTGAGCGTACTCTATGCGCCCGCGCTCATTGCCTGGGTCGGCGCCCGCCGCTCCATTGCGATTTCCATGGCGCTGCTGGCTATTGCCATGACCGTGGCCCCACTTTCTCCATGGCTGGCAGTGGCGGTAGCGATTTACGCCATCATGGGTTCGGGCCGCGGCATAAGCGGCGTGGCCATGAACACCAGCATCATGGAACAGGTGCCGCAACACTTTATGGGGCGGGTGCAAAACACGTTCTACTTCGCCGGCACCATGCTGCAGATTGTTCTGGGATTTCTGGTCGGCGCGGTGGCGCAATTGAACCTGGTGGCGGGCTTTGCCATCATCGGCATGGTTTATGCGGTGGCCTTCGTCACCGCGGTGTGGCCAGTGGCGGCGGCAACCCCTGTCTGCGAGATTGGACCCGATTGAGGCCGGTGATTTCCGATTGGGCATTTCATCAGATGCCAGATTTTAGTTCTCGGTTCCCGGTTGCCTTAAGGGGTTAAATCTGCAATCTCGAATCTACAATCTGAAATCGTTCTTCTGACTTCTTTCCCTCTGCCTCAAACTGGTATGCTTTTCCGTTCCAGCTTAGCCTAGGAGACTTGCATGTCATCCAGCCTCGAAGGTCGAGTTGCGGTTGTCTTTGGAGTCGCCAACAAACGTTCGATCGCCTGGTCGATCGCGCAAGGGCTGCATAATGCGGGCGCGAAAGTGGCCATCACCTACCAGAACGAACGTCTGGAACTGGAAGCCAGGGAGTTGATCGCCTCCCTGCCGGGCGCGGAAGGCTTCATGTGCGATGTCTCCGATGACGCCGCCATCGACCGCCTGTTTGTTCAACTCAAGGAACGCTTCGGCAAATTGCACGTGTTGGTGCACAGCGTGGCGTTTGCTCCCGCCGAGGAACTGAAGGGTGAGTTCCTTGCCACCACGCGCGAAGGTTTCCGCATCGCCCACGACGTCAGCGTATATTCGCTGGTCGCGCTGGCCCGGGCCGCCGCGCCGCTCATGCAAGACGGCGGCAGTATCATTACCATGACCTACTACGGAGCGGAGCGGGTTGTGCCTCGCTACAACGTCATGGGCGTGGCCAAAGCGGCGCTGGAGTGCAGCGTGCGTTACCTGGCCTATGATCTGGGGAAAAATAAAATCCGGGTCAATGCCATTTCCGCCGGCCCGATCAAGACCCTGGCCGCGCGCGGCATCTCCGGACTCAGCGACATGTTGAAGGCCCACGCCGAGCGCGCACCATTGCAGCGCAACGTGGATGTCAACGAAGTGGGCGCCACCGGCGTGTTTCTGGCCTCCGACTCCAGTTCCGGAATTACCGGAGAAGTGATCTATGTGGACTGCGGCTACAACATCATGGGCTTCTAGCTGTCATCCCGAATTGGAGCGACGGAGTCGAAGGATCTCTACACTCGCCTCGGCGTTTGCCGTACCGGAAAGATATCTGGAATGCCTGTCACACACGCAATAGCATCGAGCCACAAGGGATCGTTCGACTCCACCATCCCATTCGCAAGCGACTGGGACGATTCTGCTCAAGATGACACGACACCGGGCTAAGGCTTGCGCTTCCTGCCGAAGAGCTTCCGTTCGATGTCAGGATAGATCTC
>Ga0207657_10002431_pt1 | contig 20110 bp, 24 predicted proteins | sample KBSC33metaG_FD_184316 | JGI IMG/M metagenome (GOLD analysis project Ga0207657, IMG submission 184316) | Corn rhizosphere microbial communities from Kellogg Biological Station, Michigan, USA - KBS C3-3 metaG (SPAdes) (version 2) | ecosystem: Host-associated > Plants > Roots > Rhizosphere > Soil ... | reverse complement strand
CCCCTCGAGCTGGCAGGCGGCGCTCGCGGGCGAGAGCGGGATCGACTGGATCTCGACGTTCGACACGGACGGCCTGCCGGTGCGGGTCGCCGCCGAGGTCAAGGGATTCGATCCGACGCAGGTCGTCTCGGCGAAGGAGGCGCGCAAGCTCGAGCAGAACGTCCTCTTCGGCGTCGCAGCGGGACGCGAGGCGCTCGCCGACTCCGGCCTCAGCGGATTCGACCCGTCGCGGGTCGGCGTCATCTTCGGCTCGGCGATCGGCGGCGTGCCGGGCATCCTCGAGCAGGCGGACACCCTGCGCGAGCGCGGCCCCGACCGGGTGTCGCCGAACTTCCTGCCGAACGTCCTCGTCGACTCGATCTCCGGCCAGTTGGCGATCTCGCTGGGGCTCAAGGGCCCGAACTACGCCGTCGTCTCCGCCTGCGCGACGGGCTCGCACGCCGTCGGCGAGGCGGCCGAGATGATCAAGCGTGGTGACGCCGACGCCGTGCTCGCCGGCGGCACCGAGTCGTGCATCATCCCCCTGATCCTCGCGGGCTTCACGGCGATGCGCGGCCTCGCCGTCGAGGACGAGCACCCACCCCACGCCTCCCGCCCGTTCGACGCGACGCGCGCCGGCTTCGTGATGGCGGAGGGCTCGGGAGCCCTGCTGCTCGAGGAGTGGGAGCGCGCCGAGCGCCGCGGCGCGGAGATCTACGCCGAGGTGCTCGGGTACGGCGCCTCGAACGACGCCCACCACCTGGCACAGCCCGAGCCGGAGGCAACCGGGGTGGCCGCGATGATGGCCGCGGCGCTCGGCCGGAGCGGTGTCGAGCCTTCGCGCGTGGGGTACATCAACGCGCACGGAACCTCGACCCCGCTCGGCGACGCGGCCGAGACGCGCGCGATCAAGCAGGTGTTCGGCGCCCACGCGTACGAGCTCGCGGTCTCGTCGACCAAGTCGATGATGGGCCACACGTTCGGCGCCGCCGGGGCGATCGAGGCGATCATGTGCGTGCTCGCGTTGCGCGACGGCGTGCTCCCTCCCACCATCAACTACCGCGAGCCGGATCCGGAGTGCGACCTCGACTACGTGCCGAACGAGGCCAGGCGGACGCAGGTCGACGTCGCGCTCTCGAACGCGATGGGGCTCGGCGGCCACAACGGCTGCGTGCTCCTCGGCCGAGCGACGTGAAGCTCACGCTCGTCCGTCACGCGACGCTGCTGCTCGAGACGAGCCTCGGCCGCGTGCTCATCGACCCGATGCTGCGCGCCGCCGGCTCGACACCGCCGATCGAGAACACTCCGAACCAGCTTCGCAATCCGCTCGTCGAGCTGCCGGTACGTGCCGAGGACGTCGTCGACGGAGTCGAGCTGTGCATCGTGACGCACCTGCACAGCGACCACTTCGACGACGCGGCCGACGCGGTGCTCCCGCGCGACCTCCCGATCCTGACGCAGCCGGAGAGCGCCGACGCGCTCGCCGCCCGAGGGCTCGCGAACGTCGCAACGACCCGCACGGGCGTGTCGATGACCCGCGGCCGTCACGGCACGGGCGCGATCGGAGAGGCGATGGGCGCCGTGTCGGGCTGGGTGCTCGACGGCGTCTACGTCGCGGGCGACACGATCTGGTGCGACGAGGTCGCCGACGCGCTCGCACGGCACCGGCCGCGCGTCGTCGTCCTCAATGCGAGCGGCGCCCGCTTCACCGAGGGCGGCCCGATCGTGATGGACACGGCCGACGTGCGCCGCGTGCGCGAGTCGACGGACGCGGCGGTGGTCGTCGTGCACCTCGAGGCGATCAACCACTGCCTCGAGCCGCGCTCGGCCTACCGCGAGATCGAGGGTGTCCTCGTCCCGGACGACGGCGAGACGATCGAGCCGTAGGACGTCTCAGCCGGCCACGAGCTCGGGCGTCAGCTCGTCGATCGTGCCGAGCACGACGTCGGCCTGGGCCATCGCCTCGTCGTCAGGCGGGAAGTGCGGATTCGGGATCGCGACGACGCGCATCCCGGCCGCCTTCGCCGACCGGATGCCGTTGTGGGAGTCCTCGACCGCCGCACAGCGCACCGCCTCGACGCCGAGCCTCGCCGCCGCCTCGAGATACACGTCGGGCGCAGGCTTCCCGCGCGCCACCTCCTGCGACGAGACCGTCACCGGAAAGAGCTCCTCGAGCCGCGCCGAGCGCAGGACGACCTCGATCAGCTCCGGGTTCGACGACGACGCCACGGCGAGCGGCCAGCGCGCCGCGATGCGGCGGACCGCATCCACGGCGCCGGGGATCAGCGGCGGCGCCTCCCCGTAGCGCTCGAGCATCCGCGCGACGATCGCCTCGTTGATCTCGGCAGGGGTCCCCGGCACGCGAAGCGCCTCGGCCATGTACCGCGACCATTCGGTCGAGCTCATTCCCATCATCGACCGCGTCGCCTCATCGGTGTAGGTGCCGCCGACCTCGCGCGTGTACGCCTCGCGCACCTCGTCCCACACCTGCTCGGAGTCGACGATCACCCCGTCCAGGTCGAAGACGACCGCGTCGATCACAGCGACCGGTATTCGCGATGGACGTACGTGAGCGAGGTGGCGGCGATGCCTTCCTCGACCGAGAGCACCTCGCCCACGAAGAACGTGTGGTCGCCCGTGCGGATCTCCTGAACCGTGCGCGCGGTCAGCCACCCGGCGGCTCCGGCGAGCAGGCGCGGATCGTCCTCCCGCACCTCCACCCCGTTCCACAGCGCGATCGGCGGGACGCTGCGCGCGAAGTGCTGGGCGAGATGCTCCTGGTCGCCGGCGAGGACGGACGCCGTCCACTCGCCGGAGTGGCGCAGGAGCTCGTGCAGCGACGCGTCGAGGGCGATCGAGATGCCGACGAGCGGCGGCTCGAGCGAGAGCGAGGTGAGCGACGAAACCGTCAGGCCCGCGCGCCGGTCGTCGAGCTCCGTGACGACGACGGAGACGCCCGCCGGCCATCGGCGGAACAGCGCTCGTTGCTCGGACCCGCGCTCTTGCACGGGCCGAGCCTAGATCAACCATCTAGATCGGAGGCGCTAGTTCGGCCTGCACTGCGCGTCGCCGAGCTCGGCGATCGCGGCGTTTGCCTGCACGTCGAGACCCTTGTCGTACGGACCCGGGGCGACGCCCTCCCACATCACGTCCGGCGTCACGCCGGGGCCCTCGACCGTCGCCCGGTACTTCGTGCCCTTACCGGACGGGTGCGCGCCGTGGGGGTTGAAGCTGTAACAGAACACTCCGGAGTTCGTGTGCGTGAGGAAGCTGTTCTCGCGCTGCCAGCCGGGACCGTACGACGACCCGAAGGTGTCGACGTAGACGTTGCGCCCGAAGGTGTCGAGCGGATTGCCACCCGGAGTCGCGCGGAACCCGAACACCGGGCTGTTGTCGTAGGTGAACGTGCCGTAGAGGTGATCCCACTGGTGCCACGCCCAGTCGGTCGAGATCGTCAGCTCCGGGAGGTCGCCCGTCCAGTGCGAGAGTCGAAGCTCCCACACCGAGGAGGTCGCGTTGGGCTTGACCCCGTAGTTCGGCAGCATCCGCTGCCACGACTGCAGCGCCCAGTACGAGCCGTCGGGCGCCTTGCACGCCGTCACCTCCCACGCGAGCGCCGGCCCGTCGTAGGCACCGCACGCCGAGCCGAACGTCTGGAAGTAGCGGCGGTGATAGCGGCCCCAGCCGCCGGCGTAGTCGAGCTTGAACGCAACCTGCTTGCGTGTCCGCGTCGGCGCGATCGCGTTGACGGCGCCCCAGGCGAGCACGTGCTTGACCGCTCCGCCGTCCTTGTAGGTGACGAGCGCCTCGCCCTTGGCGTTGACGGCGAGCTTGACGCCCACCGGGTTCCGGTCGATCAGCTGCGACGCGCTCGCGCCGGAGGCGGTAACGGCGGCGAGCACGAGCACGAGCAGTGGGACGATACGACGCAAGAAACTGGCCCTCCTCGGGAGTGGAAGCTAGCGGACATCTGAAGTGTCGACATCGCCCCGGAAAGTCGCCTCCCCCGTCCGAGTAGTCCCCTGTTAGGTTCGCCGCCGTGAGCCGCCGCGACCGGATCGAGCTCGCCGCGACGGCGGTACTCGTGGCATTTGCCGCGTTCGCCCACTTCGTGCTCGGCGACGTGCCGGCGTTCCTCGTCGCCGCCGCCGCGCTCGCCGCCCTCGCGCGGCTCGTCGGGGCCGCGACCGAGCAGCTCGGCGCCCGGCTCGGCTCCGGCGGCGCGAGCGTCGTCCAGTCGGCACTCGGGAACCTCCCGGAGCTCTTCATCGCGCTCTTCGCGCTCCACCAGGGCCTCGTCAACGTCGTGCAGGCCGCTCTCGTCGGCTCGATCCTCGCGAACAGCGTCCTCGTGCTCGGGCTGGCGTTCATCGTCGGCGGGATCCGGCACGGCACGCAGCGCTTCGACTCGAGTCGCGCGCGCATGGTCTCGACGCTGGCGCTGCTCGCGGCCGCGACGATGGCGATGCCGTCCCTCGCCCACGCCTTCCATACGCAGGCCGCGCCCCACGAGCACGCTCTGTCGCTCGTGTGCGCCGGCGTCCTGCTCACCGTTTTCCTGTTGACCCTTCCCTCGTTCCTGCGCAGCGCGGAGAGCGAGCAGCATCCGCAGGCGCGCTGGTCGACGGTAACGACCGCCGCCGTGCTGATGGCCGCAGCGGTCGCGGCCGCGATCACCTCGGACTGGTTCGTCGCCGCGCTGACGCCTGCGATCCACACGCTCCACATGAGCGAGGAGTTCGCCGGCCTCGTGATCGTGGCGATTGCGGGGAACGCCGTCGAGAACGTCGTCGGTGTGCAGCTCGCTGCCCGCAACCGGCCCGACTTCGCGATCTCGGTGATCGTCAACTCGTCGCTGCAGGTCGCGCTCGCGCTGACACCCGTGCTGGTGTTCGCCTCCCTCCTCTTCGGCACCCACCTGACGCTGGTCTTCCCGACGCTGCTCGCACTCGTCCTCGTGATCTCGGCGATCCTCGGCGCGCTCGTCGTCAACGACGGCGAGTCGAACTGGCAGGAGGGCGTCGTGCTCGTCGGCTTCTACGTCGTGATCGCGGCGAGCTTCTGGTGGGGCACCTGACTCGGGCGTCCCCTCACCGCGCGATTGCCGCGACGTTCGCGCCGGTCAGCGCGACGAGGTCGGACGGCGCCAGCTCGATCTGGAGGCCGCGCCTGCCGGCGCTCACGAGCACGGTGCGCCACTCGAACGCGGTCTCGTCGACGGTCGCAGGCAGCCGCCTGCGCTGCCCGAGCGGGCTGATGCCGCCGACGACGTACCCGGTCGCCCGCTCGGCCTCGGCCCGCTCCGCGAGCACGGCCCGCTTGCCCGCCGCGCGCAGGTCGAGCTGCCGGTCGGCCGGCAGGACGTACACCGCGAGCTCCCCGTCGACCGAGATGACGAGCGTCTTGAGGAGCTGCCCCGGCGGAAGCCCGAGCGCGTGCGCGACCCCGATCCCGTAGTCGCCGTCGGCCACGTCGACGCCCGTGTACTCGTGCAGGCGGTAGTCGATGCCGGCCCGCTTCGCGGCCAGGACGGCCGGCGTCATTCGGCAAGCTCCTCGGCGAGCAGCCCGAGCGCGAACAGCCGCCACGCGAGGTCGATGTCGCCCGCCAGGAAGATCGCGGCCTCCCGGGCGGCGGGCAGGTCGCGGACGCGCAGGACGAGCGAATCGATGCACCGCCCGAGCTCGTTGCGGCGCTCGTCGCTGTAGAGGTCGGCGGCGAGCGCCTTCACCGCCCGGTCGTCGACCGCCAGCTCGCGGTGTGGATCGCCGCCCGCGGCGACGAGCAGGAGCGCCCGCCGCCGCGCGCCGTTGAGGTCGGCGTCGAGCTCCACGTCCTGACCCGCCAGGTACGCCAGCACCGGCAACGGATCGCCGAGCTCGCCGGCGTCGATGCGCGCGAGCAGATCGTCCAGGGGATCGCCCATCGTTACGATCACACTAGATGGACGAGGTTCTGGCGAAAGCGGAGGAGTGGCGCGCGGAGGGGGAGCAGGTCGCGCTTGCGACGGTGGTCGCCACGCGCCGCAGCGCGCCGCGTCCCCTCGGGTCGAAGCTGGCGGTCACGGCCGGCGGACGGCTCTTCGGCTCCGTGTCGGGCGGCTGCGTCGAGGCCGACGTCGCGGAGCGCGCGATTGCGATCCTCGCAGGCGAGGGCTCGAAGGTCGTCTCGTACGGCATCGCCGACGACGAGGCGTGGAGCGTCGGGCTGCCGTGCGGCGGCGAGATCGACGTGTTCGTCGAGCCGTTCGCCGGAGCGCCGGCCCGCGAGCGCGGCACGACCTACGTCGTGGTCGAGGGCGAGGGCCTCGGCACGCGCTGGGAGAGCGACGACCGGGAGCGGACGGGCCTTCGCGAGGAAGACGGCCGCTCGGTCTTCGCCGAGGCGATCGCGCCGCCGCCGCGCCTCGTCGCAGTCGGGGCAGGCGACATCGCCGAGGCGCTGTGCGCGCTCGCGCGCCCGCTCGGCTGGCACACGGTCGTCGTCGATCCGCGCGCTGGCCTCGCGACCCGGGAGCGGGTGCCGAGCGCCGACGAGCTCGTCGTCGCCTGGCCGGACGAGATCGAGGTCGACCCCGAGACGGCCGTCATCTCGCTCGTGCACGAGGAGCGTCTCGACATCCCGGCGCTCCGGCGAGGCGTCGAGGGCGGAGCCTTCTACGTCGGCGCGCTCGGCTCGAAGCGCGCGCAGGAGAAGCGGCGCGGGAAGCTCGGTGCGGCCGCCGATCACGTCCGCGGGCCCGTCGGCCTCGACCTGGGCGGCGAGACGCCGGCCGAGATCGCGCTCGAGATCCTCGCCGAGATCCTCGCTGCGCAGAAGCGCGGCGCGACGCCTGCCGGCACCGCGCCCGAGCAGCTCGCCGCCCGCGGCTAGCGGTCCCCCACCGACGCCTCGAGCGGCGCGACGCCCGCCGCCGCGAAACCCGCCGCGAGCATCCCCACGCCGAGCGCGAAGTGCAGCCAGTTGTCCGCGGGGTTGACCGGGAGCCACTCGAGCGCGCCCATCACGCCGACGAGCCAGACGACGAGGAAGACGATCCCGCCGAGGAGCAGATAGGCGCGGGCGCCCTCGATCGTCGTCGCCGCCACGAGGCCGACGCCGTAGGCGAGGTGCAGGAGATTCTGCAGGACCGAGGTCTGGAAGACGCCGAAGAGCTTCGCTCCCGAGCCGTGCCCGGCGAAGCTCAGGTCGCCGTATTGCGTCGTGATCCCGGGCACGAAGCCGAGGACGCCGACGAGCAGGAGGGCCACGGCGACGAGCGCGGCGGTCGATCGAAGCGCGTTGCGATCTCGCATCTCTCCTCCTGGTCGACGTGGAACCCGAGGCTTGCGAGTTCCGGGAGCGGGCGGGGCTTCCTGCCCGCTCCCGGGTCGCTCTCGCGCGTCCGCGCCCTCTGCGACGACGGCTACGATCCGGCGGTGCGCATTCGTCCGTCCCACGTCGTTCTCGTCGCTGCGCTGGCGATCACCGCTGCCGGGTGCGGCTCCTCGGGCTCGAAATCGACGAACGCGTCGGGCGACACGGGGAAGACGTCGACGTCGCTCGTCGCGAAGGTGACCGACGCGAAGGCGCAGGTCGAGGGCAAGAAGGTGGTCGCCTCCGCCAAGGTCGAGCAGGGCGGTAAGCCCGGCGAGCACCTCGAGCTGAAATGGGGCCTCGTCGACGCCATCTCCGGCGTGCGGGCGTCGAAGCAGGACGAGGTCGCCGCGAAGTACGTCACGACCTCGGAGGTGAAGGACGAGACGGCGACGATCAGCTTCAAGCTGCCGGTGCCGACCGACTACCTCGTGCACTTCGCCCTCTACGCGCCCGACGGCACGTATCTCAGCTCGTCCGACAGCGACGTCTTCACCGTCAGCTCGCCCGGCTGACCCCGGCCGCACGCCGAGGCCCTACTCCTGCGCCGCACTCCTACGCCGCGGCGGCGAGCTCGTAGTGGAGCCGCCTGAATCGCGGCTCGCAGGCGGCGAAGACGTCGACGATCCGCGGGTCGAACTGACTGTTCCTGCACGCCTGCAACTCCGATACCGCGCTCTGCCACGGTTGAGCGCGCCGGTACGGACGATCGCTCGTGATCGCGTCGATCGCGTCGGCGACGGCGAAGATTCGCGCCCCGAGTGGGATCTCGTCCCGCGCCAGGCCGTCCGGATAGCCGTTGCCGTCCCACCGCTCGTGGTGAGAGCGCACGACGCCCATCCCTTCGCCCTCGAGCAGCGTGATCTCGCGCAGGATCTCGGCGCCGAGCTGCGGATGTCGCTGCATCAGCCGCCGCTCGTGCTCGCTGAGCGGCCCGGGCTTGTTGAGGACGTCGCCCGGAATCCCGATCTTCCCCACGTCGTGGAGCAGGTAGCCGTATTCGACACTCGGATCGTCGAGCAGGCTTCGGTCGACGGCGTCGGTCAGCGCGAGCGCGTATCGCTGCACGCGCAGCGAATGCGTGCCGGTGGCCGGATCCTTCGCCTCGAGCGCATTCGCGAGCGCTGCAACCGTCTGCCGGTACGCGACCTGCAGGAGCCGCCGCTGCTCTCGCTCCACCTGGAGCAGGCAGTTGAGGTCGCGCGCGTACACGAGCAACTGCTCGCCGGCGTCCTGCTCGCGCGGCCCGGCTTCGGGAAGCGTGATCCGGATCGCGTGCCGGTCGATCAGCCCGATCAGGTCGAGCGGGCTGAACGGCTTGCGGAGGAGTGCGTCCGCGCCGGCTGCCCGCGCGGCCTCGACAGTCGTGTCGGCCCCGGTCAGCAGGATCACGTTCGCCTCGACGAGGCCGGAGCGCTTCAGCTCGCTGCACCACTCGAGGCCGCTGAGACCGGGCAGCCCGACGTCGAGCACGACGATGTCGGGCCGCCAGAACCGCGCCAGGGCGGAGGCCTGCTCGGCCGACGAGGCCTCCTCGACCTGGAACTCGTCCGCACCGAGCGTCGTCCGGACGAGGAGGCGGAGCGCGGGGTCGTCGTCGACGATCAGGACCCGCTTGCGCGGGCGCTCGGCCGGCGGCGCGAAGTCCTCGCTCTCCGCGGGAGCGCCCGGCAGCCCGGTCGCGTGTGACTCCGAACCTGCGTCGGGCGGCTCCATGGCAGTGAGCACGGCCCGGATGCGGCGATCCTGCAGCGTCGCGTCCGGGCGGGCTCCCAGCGCGGCGAGCGCGCCGATGAACATCGAGACGGCGACCGAGACGGACGTCCAGGCGACGAGGCCGACGACGATCCAGATACCCCACTCCAGCAACTCAAGCCCCTTTCCGTCCTTCGAAGTCCGTCCCGGGGCCGCAGGAGGAACTACCGTCCGGCACATCTTCCTCGAGAACCGCCGGAGGGAAACCCAAAAACCTCGAAGTTCACTCGTTCGAGGGACAGTGCGGCGGCGCGTACGCCGGTTCGGGGATCCGGTGCTACCCGAAGCGAGAGATGACAGCGGGAGGGGCGCGCGCCTAGGCTGAGCTCGCACCTTGCACCCTCTCCCGCAAGGAGCCTCAGATGAGGAGGGGCCGGAAGCCGCAGCCGGCCTCTCCTCTCATTCTCTCTCGTTCCGTTGATGTCGCAGGTCGCTCGTGTAAGCCGGCGGCAAAACGGACTCGCCTGCGGGCAGCGTGTGAATTAGGCTCGGCCCGGACGTGGAGAAGAAGCCCAGCACCGACTCGACGCCCGCTCCGCGCCCGCAGCCCGGCGCGCGGCGCAGCGCTCACCGGGGCGCGCGCTCCGCGCTCACCCTGACCGACGCGCAGCGGGCGGCGTTCATCGCGAGCATCGACCGCCAGATCGCCGAGATCGACCGGCGAAAGAACGCCAAGGACGCCTGACAGAGCGGGCGGAGCCCCCGACGGCTGATCCGCCGCGGGCTCGACGCCGGTGCTCGCAGTACGCAGACCCCCGGTCTCGTCCCCCAACGAGGCCGGAATGCGTCCTCGAATCATAGACGGTGATCCGAGCTCCCGATCGCCGCCGTCAACCTCAGTTGGCCGAGCACGGACTCCGGTACGCGTGACAAAGTCCGATCGTTGCCGATCACCCTGGCCCTCCCGCACGGCGCGCGTCACGAGCTCGGGAACGACGACGCACGTCTCCTCGCGCGCCGGCTCTGGCAGGTCGGCGCCGCGGGGCTAGCGCCGCGCGGACCAGCGCTCGCCGCGGCGATCGCGGACGCGTTCGTGGGTGACTTCACCGTCGAGGTGCGCGAGGCGGATCTCGGGGCGCTCCGGGCCGTGCTCTTCCGGCTCGGAGCGACCATGAGCCTCTCTCCCGGGCTCGCCGCGCTCCAGGCGGCGCTCGGCCCGGCTAGTGCAGGTCGGTGAAGCGGATCTCGTCGTAGGGGAACCAGCTCGACTCGCCCGAGGAGGCGAAGACGTTCGTCGAGCCGGCGAGGGCGTGCGCCGCGGCCGAGACCGTCTCCTGCGCCGCCGCGAGCTCGGCGTCGGCCTCGACGTCGCCGGCGGTCAGGACACCGCCGTTTTTCCGCGCCAGCTCGATCAGTCGCTCCGTCGCCGCCTCGAAGGTCACAGGCCTATTCTTGCAGGCATCGGCGGCCAACCGGCCCCCCTGACATTCGTGTCCATTTACACGGGCCGGCCCGGCCTGGTAAAGATGCGATCTACGGGGCGGCGTGTGCTGCTTGCCGAGGTCGGAGCGGTAGCCGCAGCCCCTCTCGGGCCTTGCGGACTGCGAGCCGCACGCGCTGCCCCGAAAGTCTCTCGTCGCCGCGTTCAACGACTGCCGCCCCGCGGGGGTTCGCGCCGTGTGTCCGCGCTGGAAAACGACGTTTACGGAGCCTCGGAGCGGGTGAAAATGGATCGTACTACGATCTACATTGAAGGAGGCTTCACACCATGAGCACACTCGACGAGCGGCAGCGGACAGCGTTCGCCGGTGTCGAGGAGTCGGCCTGGGAGGACGGCTTCGCCCGGCCGCGGGTGTTCCTGCAGCCGATCGCGGCACCGTCGATTCTCGGCCTCGCCGGGTTCGCCGGGGCGACCTTCATGGTCGCCTCGAACCTCGCCGGTTGGTGGGGCTCCCCCACCTCGGGCCTGGCGCTGGCACCGTTCGCCGCCATGTTCGGCGGGCTGGCGCAGTTCCTCGCGGGCATGTGGGCCTACAAGGCCCGCGACGGGATCGCCACTCTCGCCCACGGCACCTGGGGTGCGTTCTGGCTCGCCTACGGCATCCTCAACATCCTGCTCGCGACGCACGTGCTGACCGCGCCGACGCCGTGGTACCACGATCCGGAGGTCGGCTTCTGGTTCTTCGCGCTCGCGATCACGACCGCGATCGCAGCCGTTGCCGCGACGACGGAGGGCCTCGCCCTGACGGCGGTTCTCTCGACCCTCGCGGCGGGCTCGGGAATCCTCGCCGGCGGCTACATCTACGGCTCCCACGGCTGGGTTCAGGTCGCAGGCTGGGTGCTCGTGTTCTCGGCCGGCTTCGCCTGGTACGCCGTCGCGGCGATGCTGCTCGAGGCCGTCACGGGCCGCGCGCTGCTGCCGATGTTCAAGACCTCGAAGCCGGCGAGCCGCGCCGGCGGCAAGCTCGCACGCCGCCCGATCGAGCTCGAATGGGCGGAGCCCGGCGTGAAGATGGGCCAGTAGTACGGAAAGACGATCCGAAGGCCAGGTGGACGGCCCGCGCGAGCGGGCCGTCTGCTTCGGGCGACGGCGGGGGTGGGATTTGAACCCACGAGGGACGTGAGCCCCTAGCGGTTTTCAAGACCGCCCCGTTCGGCCGCTCCGGCACCCCGCCTGGACGAGGGCTAACGCTACTCGGCGCGCGTCGTCTCGGCGCGCGTCTTCTCACAGCCGAGGCGCGGCGGCGCGCCGAACTCGTGCAGCGGCTCGGGTACGGCGATCGAGCCGTCCTCGTCCTGGAAGTTCTCCAGCACGGCGATCAGCGCCCGCGCGGTGACCGCGGTCCCGTTCAGCGTGTGCACGTGCTCCGGCTTGCCGTCACGGCGAAAGCGGATGTTCAGCCGGCGAGCCTGGTAGCCGGTCGTGTTCGACGTGGAGGTGATCTCGCGGTAACGCGACTGGCCGGGGAACCATGCCTCGATGTCGTACTTCTTCGCGGCCGACGCGCCGAGGTCGCCGGCCGCGATGTTGAGCACGCGGTACGGAAGCCCGAGCTCCTGGACGAGCTCCTCCTCGATCTCGAGCAGCCGCTCGTGCTCCTCGCGCGAGCGCTCCGGCTCGCAGTAGACGAACATCTCCACCTTGTCGAACTGGTGCACGCGGAACATCCCGCGGGTGTCCTTGCCGGCGGCGCCCGCCTCCCGGCGGAAGCACGTCGAGAACGCGACGTAGCGGAGCGGAAGCCCGTCGAGCACCTCGTCGCCGTGAAACGCAGCCGCGGGGACCTCCGACGTGCCGACGAGGTAGAGGCCGTCCTGCGGCACCTCGTAGAAGTCGCCCTTCTCGGACGGGAAGAAGCCGGTGCCGTACATCGCGTCTGCGCGGACGAGCACCGGCGGGAGCACCGGCACATGGCCCTTCTGCACGATCCGCTGGAGTGCCCAGCGGTAGAGCGCGATCTCGAGCAACGCGACGTCGCCGACGCGATAGACGAACCGGGAGCCCGAGACCTTCGCGCCCCGCTCGACGTCGATCCAGCCGTGCGCCGCAGAGAGGTCGAGGTGGTCGCGTGCCTCGAAGCCGAAGACGGGTGGCTCGCCGACCAGCCTGACCGTGACGGCGTCCTCCTCGGTGTCGCCGTCAGGAGTGTCCTCGGCGGGCGGATTCGGCACGCGATCGAGAAGCGCCTGGACGCCGGCCGACGCGTCGGCGAGCTCCGCCTCGAGCGGCTGCAGCTCGCTCTTGATCGCCGTCAGCTCCTCGAGCTGCTCCGCCGTCGGCTTCCCCTTCAGCTTCGTCCTCGCCCGCAGCTCGTCGACCCGCTGCTGGGTCGCCCGCCACCGCTCGTCCGCCGCAAGCAGCTCGTCGAAGACGGCTGCAGCGCCCTTGCGCGCGAGCGCCGCACGGTAGGTGTCCGGGTCTGCGCGGGCCGCCTTGAGGTCGATCATCGCTTCGAGTCTAGAAGCGCTTCCAGGACCTGCGCCACGCCTTCGTCCTCGGCGGAGGGGCAGATCCAGTCCGCCACCGCCTTCACCCTGTCGTGCGCGTTCGCGACGGCGACGCCGAAACCCGCCCAGTCAACGAGCTCGACGTCGTTCTCGCCGTCTCCGAAGGAGATCGCGCTCGCCGGCGTGAAGCCCATGTGCGCGGCCAGAAAGTCGAGCCCGGCGCCCTTCGTCACCCCGGCCGCGGCGAACTCGAGGAAGTACGGCAGTGACTTCGAGATGTACAGGCGATCGCCGAAGCGGGCTTTCATCCGCACCTCCACCCCGTCGAGCTCGTCGGGGTCGCCGACGCAGACGAGCTTCGTCGGCGGCTCGGCCAGCCAGTGCAGCAGGTCGCCGACGGCATGGATCTCGAGGTGCTGGAAGTCCGCGTAGTCGCGCGCGGCCTGGGTGACGTCAGAGACGTAGAGCTCGTCGTCGACGTACACGTTGAGCCCGTAGCCCTCCTCGACCAGCGCGGCAATCGCCTCACGCGCGAGCTCGAGTGGAATCGGCTCGTGACGCAGCCACTTCCCGTCGGCGTCCGCGACGACGGCGCCCTGGTAGCAGATCACCGGCTCGTGGAGCTCGGCCGGCTCGAGGTAGCGCCGCACGGACTGCACCATCCGGCCCGTGACGACGATCACGTGCAACCCGGCTGCCTCGGCCGCCCGCAGCGCCGCGAGCGTGCGCGGGCGCAGCCGTCCGTCCTCCCAGACGAGCGTGCGGTCGAAGTCGGTCGCGATGACCTCGACGTCGGACGGGAACGACGGCGGGAGAATCAGCCGTTCGGATTTCCGCCGGTCGCCTTGACGACGTAGGCGGTCACATCGGCGATCTGCTTGGTGCTCAGCTGGCCCTTGAACGACGGCATCGCACCCGCGCCCTCCGTCACGCGGGTCACCGCGAGTGAAAGCGGCGGCTTCGCCTGGTCGAGATTCGGGCCGACCGTGCCGTGTGCGTTCGCGTCGGCGAGCGTGTGACAGCCGACGCATCCAGCCGTGGCGAAGACCTGCTTACCCGCGGTGGCGTCGCCGCCTTTGTACTGCGCGGGCACCGTGGCGGTCTGCTGCTTCGCGACCGTGCCGACGATCTTCGTCGGCAGCGGCGAGACGGTCTTCTCCCCCGGCTTCGAGGTCGAACAGCCGGCGGCGAAGACGAGCAGGATCGCGAGCGGGACGAGGCGGCGCACGAGCGCGAGTCTATACGGCGCGCCGGAGCCCGACACCCGTGATCGCGCCCCAGAGCAGCACGTCCTGCGGTGTGTCGTTTGCCACGAGTGAGACGAGGATCGCGATCAGGAACGCGTCGACGATGCGCGCCCGCGGCTGCCGTGTCGCGACCCACCCGAGCACGGCGATGCAGACGAGGCAGAGGACGACGCGCGCCGGCGTGTGTGTCGCCCCGTTCCAGGACACGGTGGAGCGGTGCCAGAGGTCATGCGGCAGGCCGCCGTGCAGGACGGCATGCGTGACGTGATTCGACCCGCCCGTCGCAGCATCGACGAGCACGAAGAGCACCGCGAGCACCATCGCGCCGCCGATCGCGAGCCGCCGGTGCGAGACGAGCGACGCGTAGGCGGCGAGCAGCACGAGCAGCCCACCGCCGTCGCCGCCGGCGCGGCTCCACCCGACGGTGAGGAGCGTCAGCGGCGCGGCCGCGAGGCCGAGGACGAGCGCCGGTGCGAGGAGGAGCGTCTCCAGCTCGTTCGAGATCCCGTAGAAGCGCCCCGCGCCCCAGGGGTGCGGGCCGAGGAGCGCGAGCGCCTGGGTCTCCGGCGAGACGAGCAGCACGAGCAGGTAGGCGGCGAAGAAGAGCCAGAGCGCGCGCCAGGGCAGGAGCGCACCGAGCAGCGTCAGCACCGCGAACAGGGCGAGGCTCGTCCAGCCGGCGAGCGACAGCAGGTTCGCGGCGGCGATCGCCGACGCGGCCGCCATCACCGCGCGCCGCGGCGCGAGCAGAGCGAGGAGGATCAGGATGGCGGCGAGCAGGATTCGGACGCGCGTCGTGTCGTGCCTCGTCGTCTCGAGCCGCTGCGCGAGCCGCTCCAGGTTCGCGTTCCCGCCGCCGCGGAAGTCACCGCTCGCCAGCTGCGGGGCCCCGATCAGCCCGTCCACGCGCGTCGCGTGGGAGCGGATCGTCCCGCGCCAGCCGGGCCCGACGACGCTGACCGCGTGCAGCGGTCCGCCGCGGGTGTCCACCCACACCGTGGTCGTGCAGGGCCTCGCCGAGACGGTCACGTGCTCGAGCACCGAATGGTGCGGTCGCGCGACCACGAACCCGCGCGCGCCGCCCGCATGCGTGCCGACGACGACGCAGCGGGTCGCGGCCTGCGCTGTTGAGGGCACGTTAAGTGCCAGCAGCACCCCCGACGCCAGCCCTACAATCAGCGGCATGAAGCGCAGGTCATATGGACGCGACGCCGGGCTGACGCTCCGGATGGTGCTCACCACGGGTCTCCTCGGCCTGCTGTACGTCATCTTCGCCGTCGTCCTCTTCCAGGTGTTGAACGTCGGGCTCGTGCCGATGCTCGTGATCGTGATCGGCATCGCGTTCTTCCAGTACTACACGTCCGACAAGCTGGCGCTCGCCGCAGCCGGGGCGAAGATCGTCACGCGCGAGGAGCAGCCACAGCTGCACGACATGGTCGAGCGGCTGTGCGCGATGGCCGACCTGCCGAAGCCGAAGATCGCGATCATGGACACACCGGTGCCGAACGCGTTCGCGACCGGACGCTCGCCGAAGCACGCCGCGGTCTGTGTGACGACCGGCCTCTGGAACCGGCTCGAGCCGAAGGAGGTCGAGGGGGTGCTCGCGCACGAGCTGTCGCACGTCGCGAACCGCGACGTCCTGATCATGACGCTCGCGAGCTTCTTCGCCATGCTGGCTGCGATGCTCACACGCTTCGGGCTCTATGCCGGCATGTGGGGCGGTGGCGGCCGGCGTGACAACAACAACGGCCCGCCCGTCTGGCTGATCGTGTTCGCAGTCTCGATCCTCGTCTACGCGATCAGCTTCGTCCTGATCCGCATGATCTCGCGCTATCGCGAGTACGCCGCAGACCGCGGCTCCGCGCTGATCACCGGCGCACCCGAGTACCTGATGAGCGCGCTGCAGAAGATCTCGTCGCAGATGACGCTCATCCCGAACCAGGACCTGCGCAAGGTCGAGGGAATGAACGCGTTCTTCATCATCCCGGCCAAGGCGAAGAGCGCCGCCGCCGAGCTCTTCATGGACCATCCGCCGCTCGAGAAGCGCATCGCCGCGCTCGCCGAGATCGCCCGCGAGATGGGCCGCCCGGTCGCCTAGACGGTGGGGTTGCGCGACGTCCTGCTCGGGCGCAAGAAGCTCGAGGAGCCGAAGGAGGACCGGCTCTTCGCGCTCACGACGGCGGCGGTCACGCTGCAGGTGGAGCTCGGGCTGAAGACGTCGGGCGCCGCGGCGATCGCGTTCAAGCCGCAGTCGTCCGGTGAGTTTCGCAGCGCGTTCGACGACGTCGACAAGCTGATCGACGCGGTCGGGCAGCAGAGCGGCTCGACGATCGAGCGGACGAGCGACGAGTACGGCTTCGACTGGATCGTCGTCCACGACCCCGATCTCGAGGATCTCGTCGGCGCGGCGCACACGCTCGCCGCGGAGCTGACCGCGCAGGGATTCGGCTCGCAGCTCCTCGCCGCGACGTTTCGGTTCGACGGCGGCGAGCATCCGGTCTACTGGATCTACGGCTTCAAGCGTGGCGCGTACTGGCCGTTCGTCCCGACCGGCAAGGAGACGCGCGACAACGCGACCGAGCTCGAGCTGAAGGCGAAGCTCGAGCACGAGCTGCCGATCGAGCCCGACCTGACCCGCTGGCTCGCCCTCTTCGACGCACCGGTCTGAACCTGGTTCCCGGCTGCGCCGGGCAAACGGCAACTGAACCTGGTTCCGCTCTTCGAACCAGGTTCAGGTCTTTCGACCTGCAGGCGGCGCCCGAAAGACACCAACCTGGTTCCCGGCTGCGCCGGGCAACCAGGTTGCGATCAGCCGACGCGAACGAGCATCTTGCCGGTGTTGTCGCCGCGGAAGAGGCCGGCGAACGCGACGGGCGCGTTCTCGATCCCGTCCAGGATCGTCTCGCGGTAGGCGATCTTGCCGCCGGCGACCCACGGGCCGACCTCGGCGAGGAAGGCCGGGTAGCGGTCCCAGTGGTCGGCGATGATGTAGCCCTGGAGCCGCAGCCGCTTCGTGACCATGAAGCCGAGGTTCCGCGGCCCGGGCGACGGACGCTCGTCGTTGTAGCGCGAGATGGCGCCGCACGCGATGACGCGCCCGTACGGACGCAGGGCGGTGAGCGCCGCTTCGAGCTGCTCGCCTCCGACGTTGTCGAAGTACACGTCGATGCCGTCTGCGAGCGCCTCCTTTGCAGGCGTCTCGCGGTAGTCGAACGCCTCGATGCCGAGCGAGCGGAGCCATTCGACCTTTTCGGCGGAGCCGGCGCTTCCGACGACGTGGAGCTCCTTCAGCTTTGCGATCTGTGCGGCGGTGCTGCCCACCGCGCCCGCGGCTCCCGACACGTAGATCGTCTCGCCCGCTTTCACCTCGCCGATCTCGACGAGCCCGAACCAGGCGGTGAGACCCGGCATGCCGAGCACGCCGAGCGCGGTCGACGGAGGAGCGAGCGACGGGTCGAGCTTGTGCAGCGAGTCGCCGCGGGCGAGGCCCTGCTCGCGCCAGCCGAGCATCGAGAGCACCCAGTCGCCCTCCGCAAGCGCGTCGTAGCGCGACTCGACGACGCGCCCGACCGCGCCGCCCGCGATCGGTTCGCCGAGCGTGTACGGGTCGACGTACGTGCGCCTCCCGCTCATCCGTCCGCGCATGTACGGGTCGACCGAGACGAACACGTTGCGCACGCTCACCTCGCCGTCGCCCGGCGCCCGGTCGGGGACGTCGCGAACCTCGAAGTCGGACTCCTGCGGCGCACCCTGCGGATGCCGCGCGAGCACGACCTCTCTCACGACGGGATGGGCAGATCCGGGATGAACCCTTCGTCGGCGAGCAGCTCCCGCGCTTCGTCGAGCGAGAGGTCCTCCGGCGGGATGATCGCGTCCGACGGTCGCAGATCCTCGTCGGAGAGCTTCTCGCCGCCCTCCCGTACCGCGTCGGCGAGCGCCTGCAGGCCCGACCAGAGCCCGCGCTCGTCGCCGGCCTCCACGGCGCGCGCGACCTCGTCGTCGAGCTCGTCGAGACGCACGCGAAGCGCGTCGTCGGCGAGGAACTGGCCTTCGCCCATCAGACGGACGATCACGTCTTCTCGCCTTCGATCTGCTGTGGGGGAGCCTCGCCCTTGCCGAGCTCCGCCTTCATCTTCGCGAGCTCGTCGTCGACCTGTCCGCCCTGCGAGATCTGCGAGAGCTGCCGGTCGATGTCGTCGCTCGACGAGGTGAGGTCGTCGAGCGCGCCCGAGGTCGTGAGCTCGTCGATTGCGCTCGCCCGCGCCTGGAGCTGCTCGGTCTTGTCCTTCGCGCGCTGAACGGCGAGACCGACGTCCGCCATCTGCTCGCCGATTCCGGTCGCTGCCTCGCCGATTCGCACCTGCGCCTCCGCAGCGGAGTACTGCGCCTTGATCACTTCCTTCTGCGTGCGGAACGCCTCGACCTTCGCCGAGAGCGTCCGCTCGCCCTCGGTCAGCTTCTGCTGTTGGGCCTCGAGCTGCTGGCCCTGCTGCATGATCCCCTCGAGCTGCGCTTGCACCGCCGCCTTCCGCGTCAGCGCCTCGCGCGCGAGATCCTCACGGTTCGCCTTCAGCGCATCCCGCGCCTGGCCGTCGAGCTTGTCGACCTGCTGCTGCATGCCCGTGTACTGGATCTCCAGGCGCTTCTTCGCGGTCGTGACGTCGGCGATCCCCCGCTTGACGTTCTGGAGCTGGCGCAGCTGCTCCTCGTAGGAGTAGTCGAGGGTCTCGTTCGGATTCTCGGCCTTGTCGAGGGCCTTGGAGAACTTGGCTTTGATGATCAGGGTCAGGCGTCCCATGAGGCCGGGCATAGATCTCTCTCCTTGCGTTGGGTGCGACCGTTAGCCTAACGGCGTGGAGGTCATCGATCCGCGAATCGAGGCGTACGTCGAACGGTTCACCTCGCCGCACGACGCGCTGCTCGCCGAGCTCTCGGAGGAGACGGCCGGCGAGCTCGGCTCCACCCAGATGCTCACCGGCCCCGTCGCAGGCCGGTTCCTGGAGCTCCTGGTCTGGGCCGCTGCGCCGCGGCGCGTCCTCGAGGTCGGAACCTTCAGCGGGCACTCCGCCCTCGCCATGGCCGCGGCCCTGCCGGACGACGGCCGCATCGACGCCTGCGAGATCGACCCTGACCGCGCGGCGTTCGCGCAGCGCTACTTCGACCGCTCGCCGCACGGCGCGAAGATCACCCTGCATGTCGGCCCGGCGATCGAGACGATCGCCCGGCTCGAGGGCGACTTCGATCTCGTCTTCATCGATGCGGACAAGGAGGGATACGTCAGTTATTACGACGCCGTCCTCCCCCGTCTCGCGGCCCGAGGCCTGATCGTCGCCGACAACACGCTCGCAGGCGGCCGGGTCGTCGACGAGACGCCTCCGATCGCCGCGTTCAACGAGCACGTCGCCGCCGACCCGCGCACCGTCCAGGTGATCCTGAGCGTGCGCGACGGCATGACGCTGATCCGGCACGCATAGTCGCTGCGGCCGGGGGTCGCGGTCGGTCGCACTCCGCGCGGACCGTCGGATCGCCGATGTCGTCCGCACGACCGTCGGCGGCCGTGTCGTCTACCCGGCCTGGGCCACTCGGGACATGTCCCTGCGGGACGTGTCCAGGGGACAGTCCCCGGGACACGTCCCTTTTGGCCACGTTGGCGGAGTCATTCGCGCGGCCGCACTTCCGTGCAGGCGCGGCGGGCGCGACCTCTTCCAGGACATGTCCCCGCGGGACATGTCCAGGGGACAGTCCCCGGGACACGTCCGTTTTGGCCACGTTGGCGGAGTCATCCGCCCGGCCGCGCTTCCGTGCAGGCGCGGCGGACGCGACCTCTTCCTGGACATGTCCCCGCGGGACATGTCCAGGGGACAGTCCCCGGGACACGTCCCTTT
>Ga0207657_10002429_pt1 | contig 20129 bp, 14 predicted proteins | sample KBSC33metaG_FD_184316 | JGI IMG/M metagenome (GOLD analysis project Ga0207657, IMG submission 184316) | Corn rhizosphere microbial communities from Kellogg Biological Station, Michigan, USA - KBS C3-3 metaG (SPAdes) (version 2) | ecosystem: Host-associated > Plants > Roots > Rhizosphere > Soil ... | reverse complement strand
GGACCTCGCCCCTAAGGGACAAGCCCTTTGGCGAAGTCCCTCAGGCGAGCCTTCGCCTAAGGCCGACCTCTGGTCGGCCGACGGGGCACCCTCAAGCCCCTTGACGGGGCCATACGCCAAGCGTATGGCCAGGGGGCTGACGGGACGAAAGCCGCAAAGCGGCTTACGGTACCAGGACCGTATACACACTGAGTAAGTTTCATTGTTTACATGAAGGTCGCGCGTAACTCGCGCGAACTGAAGCTTTTTGGGGAGGTGCAGGTTTAGCTAGGACGAATACTATTTAAACGCCTCGAATTGCCTCGTATTGCCTCACATTACCTCGCAAATGGTTTCCTTATTAGTTATCAGATTAGTATGATATAGTCCTTCATTTGGCTAATAAAGTTACAATCATTATCGGTCGCGCAAGTTACGCGCGCGGCCGCTAAGCGGGCGCGCGGGGACCTAAAGCCGACCCTTGGCGGCTGACGGGACCAAGTCCGTGCGCACCCGTAGTATTACCTTAAAGGTGTATAATTAGACCGGTTAAGTTGACCAAAAATTAATTAGTATAACCTTTACGTTTCTAATACCAATACCATTGATTATCTCAAATATAATTATAAGTATTTAAAAGAGTTGGTGTCCCAATGTTACCTATCAATATTTAATTAGGTATATGGCTACAAGACCAAGGCATAAGGAGGATACATAATCTTTAGTTATTTCTCAATGGAATTACTACCCATAACGCATTACCAATAATATTATACTATTTTAATTAAATTATCTGGAACCATTTGCTTCACCTGCAGGTTATTTAAATTAGTAGTAGATATCTTACTTTATTTATATTATAATTCCAGTACAAATCAGGTTTCTACCACCTTCATAAATTGAGTTTTAATTTATAATGGATCATTGGTATAATCTCTGAAGTTTGACCAAATGTGCGACGAAGTGCACACTCGCTACGTTAGGGTCCCATTGATTACCAGTTATTTAATAGGTAAAAAAAATAGTGATCAATAGTAGGTTGCATAGTGCAGAGATGGCAATAACCTTCTAATAAAATTGCTGATTGCGAGTAATCACACTAAGAAATCTAGGTAATACGGGCAGGACAGCACCCTTGCAAGCTGGATTTATAATATTTGTACTCCTTTTGGATGGGCCTATGGATATACCTAGATTTCTACAGTATTTCATATTATAAAATCGCCTTGGTTGTAGTACCATTCAAGGTATTCCCTAAGGATGGAAGGGTTGTTCATATTAAATTTCACTAAATGCTTAAACAGTCTAATGACCAATAAGCAGGGCTTAATTATTTTGCCCTCAGAGACTATTTGTGAATTATAAGCAACTTGAAAGCAGTTGGAGAGTAAATCCCTGCAAAGTGGGTTAAAGTTAAACAAGTCCTAAATATAATTTTAGGGAGGCCTTATTATTGATTTACAGAAAAAGGCCCCGCAAGGGGCCCGGGCCGCACCTAAGGTGCGTCCTTAGTAAGGTAGGGTCCTATGAAGACCCTTTACACTAGTAGTATGGAACCTTGAGTTCAGGCTAATCAAATAGCATTGTAGGATGGTCCCTGTAAGGCTTAATACAGGTCACGATAGGGTACCTAAAGCCGCCCCAAGGGGCCCTATTTAAGGGAGTAGCCTCTTAAATAACCTGGTGCTAAGGTCAACCTAGAGAAAGGTACCATAGGTGTTGTTACCTAGGGATACAAGCACCCGAGGCTACCGGGCTGCCCCAAAGGGGCGGGCCGGCCTAAAATTTTAATTGTAACATACCATAATAAATTCATTCTGGTATAAATAATAAGATTTAAGTAAAAGAATTCAATCAGGGCTAACCTCTCTAACTTGCCCTTGGCGTTATGGTACAGTTTAGTTTTTTAATATCGATTTTGGCATAACCCTAAAATCAATAATAAGATTAAAGTAAAATTAAAAAATGTATAGTTTGATAATATTATGGTTTCAGCATATCACCAGTGCCTCAAGTCCTGGAGGCCGGCCAGATTAGGTTAGCCCTAAGGGCGCCCTTAGGGCTAACCTAATCTCTCCAGTAACCTTATAGTAACCCTACAGTTTCCTCATAGTAGCCAGATACTATCCCAAAAGTATCCCTTCTGTAGCCATTCTATGGTCCAATAGTAGCAATATAGTAGCGCTTCAGTATCGTTTTAGTAGTCCAATAGTAACATTGAAATTAAATATCATTATTAAAGTTACCCCCTCTTATATAGGGTTAAACTACTAGAGGTTGTAATAGATCACACCGAATTCTGTATGGTATAGATGGTAATAAGAATAAATTATCGGTCCTAAGGCTCACGTAAATGGGGGTACAGGATTGGGACGATGAGTGCTAAGGAAAGCTGTTTATACTGGTCGGATCTTCTAATTATTAAGATAAAATAAACCTAGTCCAATAGCCCTCTATTTGGGGGCCGACCTGCGGTAAGGTGCGTGGCCAAACAAGACGTGCCGGCTTTTTTTTTTTCGGGCAATGGGCCGCGTTCGCGGACCTGGCCCCCACGCGGGGGCCTATTAATTTAGGGCCCGTTGCGAAACGCAACGGGCCTTCAACCAAGAGGACGCCGACAAAGCGGCGTCCCCCGTCGCGAAGTCGCCGGGGTAATCCAAATGAGGCTATATTTTAACCCTTGTAAACCAGATAAACAACCTAAAGCAGACAGTAATAACGATAATGATAAGGATAATGAGTGCGGCTAGTAAGCCGCGGTGCGTAACTCGTACCAATCCAATTGAGGTTGTAGCTACATAAAGTCAAATTTAATTTAGGAGGTATTAAGGCCTAGCTGTAGGGGTTGTCATTTTAAAAGTAGGATGAGTGGCCATCTCACTTTCTAGTCGTTAAACATTCTAATACTTAAAGCCTTGGTATATACCCTCTTTATCAGATGTTTAGTAATAGGGTTTTGTATAGATATTTTGATGAGCTGGCTTTAGCTAACGCAATACAGGCTAGACTAGGCACACAGCAGGACGATATCGTCATGCCTTCGGCCTACCTCGCCACGGGCCCCGTCGCCCGCCGGGGCCATTAATAATTCTTTATTGGCCATCCTGGTAGCGTTAAACGTGCCCCACAAGGCGCCGCTGAGTGCCGCCTTGTGGGCGGCCCATTGGTCGTGGCCTACAGGCCCGTAGGCTGAAGGCCTACGGGCCCAATATTTATAAATAGCCAAGACACCTACGGCGGTCGCACGCTGTGAGGATCGCACACTTGCCTGTGATGGAGCCCCTTTTAAGGGTTCACAGACTTATGGTGTTGAACAACTCGATTTAAGGTTAACTATTCGCCCCATGGGCTAATGGGATGACTCCTAAAGATCTATTAATAAATAGAATTATGATCCTATATTTACTTTTGGTAGGGAGCACCAATCATTGATTGGCTGTCGGCCGCCAAAGACCGCTTTAGGGGCCCGCACAGCGGCCGCGCGACCTGGGTCTATTTTATGATATATTTAAATTTTGGCGCGACCTGGGCCGCCCACAGGGCGGCTTAGGCTTAACATGGTCGGTATTCAGTCTTAAGAGTTTATGATGATAACACCTTACCCTTTAGGTGGTCTATATCTAAATGCTTTTTAGGTCAGCACCAGGTTGTGACCTGGTGCCAGTGAGCCGGCGGGCTTTGCCCGCCGGCCCACGCCGGAGTGCGCCTGCGGCTCACTGGGTCCCAGCCGGCCAAAGGCCGGCCTTAAGCTTGAAGCCATCAGGATATTATACTACATATTTTAATTTAATTAGGGGGGAGCCTGCATGTTGAGACTGAAACGGGGGACTTAGACAATATAGGGCCAGGCGCTTCACCAAAAATAACTTAGCCCCCCGCGCGTAACGCGCGGCCATATTGAATAGCATGTTAACAACATAAAATAAACATTTATAATACTGGTTAATAAATTATGGTGGTGGGCCTCCCTGCGGTCGGCTTATAGACACCCGGGGCCCCGAGGGCTCCCCCGGCGAGCCCAGCAAGCCCTCACTAATCGAACCTGGCCGGCCATTGGCCGGCCGACAGGCCAATAAAATTTAGCGCCTATTAACAAGCACTCGGTCTAGGGCTAGAGTGCCCGACCCAAACGATGAGCCAAAGCTCCCAGACAACGGTATCTCACCGTATAATTATCCGACTATTCAATAATGAACAATCGCCCACTTGATAAGCCCCCGCCTTATCAAGCTTATAGAACTAGTAGCCCTATTAGTAGACCATACCCAATTACTGCGACTATTAGTAAATCAGATCTAATCTTATTGCTTTTTCATTTTATTATTTATACCAGAGGCCGCTATCGCGGGCTCGCTTCGCAATTGAAAACACCCGGGGCCCTTAGGGCCCCGGGACGCACGCTTGACGTGCGGCCCCGGGACGCACGCTTGGCGCACGCTTGACGTGCGTCTCTGGTCTAAATTATAATAAGTATTAACTAATAAGATGAATAAAGACCTTAGGCCCGATCTAACGGGCTGGCGTGATTCCACACGCCGCCCGCACCATGGGTATTATGTTCAGACAAATAAAGGTGCATGACACTTGCAGGGGCTGCGACCGCAGGGGCTGCGACCGCCTCAGCGGTCACTGTATCGCGCGTGGCCAACCAGCAAAGGGAGGCCGAAGGCCCGTCTCAAAAAATTTTTGGAATCAGAGGGGCCGCCCTTGGGCAAGGAGGCCTTAGGGTTGGCCGCCCTACCCGAGGGGACGCCCTACCAAAGGTAGGGTTTCATCGAGCGCTCGCGAAACAACTGGGCCTTAGGCCCGAATAACCAATAATATTTTAATATGCCGCCCGCAGGGAGGCCCCTTTGGGGCGCGCCCATCACCGTAGCCGTAGCCGTAGGCGTAGCCCAAGGCGTAGCCGTGGCCCGATAAAACCGGCCTATGGCCGGCCGTCGTGCTCATATGAGCACGACCTTCTAAAGCCCAGTAAAAGAACTAAGCATTGCGACGACATCGCTATATAATTTTTGGACTATAAGGGTTGAGCGTCAGGGCCATGTTAGTATCCTTAAGTAGGGTTGATCTTTAGCCTTCCTTTGCCCCCGGGCCTGACGCCCAGGCGTGCAGGTTACCCCTTTGGCCAACGAGTGGCGAGTCTTATATAAGGGGGCTTAAGCCCTGGCGTAAGGGGCCCGAGGCGCACGCGCAGTCGGCCCCCCAAAATTTAGGGGGCCGACCACGTTCAGGTACGAGCCATTTGACCGGTAGGCGGCCGCCTGCCCCTTTTTTTGGCGCGCTTAAGCGCCCAGGCGGGCGACACAGCAGCAAGGCCCAGGGCGTACGAAGTCGTCCGGGTGGGGGGCCGATACTCGTAGGTACGATCATTGCTAAGGGCTTGTAGGGCTCATAGTGGATATAGCCTGTTCCCTCATTGGGTCGGGCCGTCGGCCGCCCAAAAGGGCGGCCTTAGGCCCAGTTATAATAGTAAATCTCTTTAAACAACACCTTCCGGTACCATTACTTTGTTACAACTTCAGCCCCCTCGCCCCTTTCGAAACTAAGGGCCTGTGATGGGCGATTTGTACAATCTCGAGACTTATATTCACCGCGGGTTGATAAACCGTGATTACTAGCAATTCCAGCTTCAAGAGATCGAGTTCCAGATCTCTATCCGAAAGATATAAATTTTAATCCTCTTTGTTTATACCTTTGTAGCATGTGTGTAGCCCTTTTCATTGGGCCGTGCGTGCTTGAAGTCATCCCGCAATAATCGGGGTGTCGCCCTATTGAATCACTTCTAGGACTTACAACAGCCATGCAACACCAAATCATTAAAGATCAGAAAAGGTAAGATTTATAGCGTACCATCTAATTAAACCACATGCTCCACTGCTGGTGTCAAGACCCGCCAAATCAATTCCATTTCAATGTTGCCATTGTACTATGGAGGTGGAATGTTATCCCATTAAGGAAATTAATCACATTCAGTAATCAGGGTGTGGACTACTCGGGTATCTAATCCGATTTGCTCCCCACACTTTAGTGAGTCAGCGTCAGTTATTTAATAGAATAATGCCGTCGCTTTTGATGTTCTAACCCATATCTACAGATTTCATCCTTTCATGGGTGATTCCTTATTCTCCTCAAATAACTCTAGCCATATGGCCGCCTAATCACACTTAATACCTGTTAAAATTACAAACGCAATTCCACCTGTATTACCGCGGCTGCTGGCACAGGTTTGGCCGGAATTCATAACTAAATTAATTCATTCTATTAATTTAGTTTTATTTTGATTTCATTAGCTGGGTCAAGCTTTCGCTCATTGCCCAATATTCCTCACTGCTGCCTGTGGGAGAAACTTGATTTATCTCTCTGTGGCCTAAGCTAAAGATCATCGGCATGGGTTGGCCCATCTACCTAATCCTCAGGGTGAATTATCCATATATAATTTATATATGGGTAAATAGACCCCATACTCACCTGATGCCCTAAAAATTGGACCAGCATGTGTTAAGCTAATGAACTGCGTTTAGAATGAGCTATGATCATACACTAACTCTTTTACTTCCGGATTTCAATCCGATTTATACTACATCTCATTGAGATCTTTTACTTTGGATCGGTAAATCTTAAATTATCACTTCAATGTTTTGTTTTAGTTAAGCTTAAAATTTTGCTGATGGATGAGTGGCCTATATGACAGGCATTTATCGGTAAAAGTGTCGCGAGATGCGCGGATGGTTTAAGTAAATATCCCTTTGGTCGATTTTGAGTGAATCCTCCCTCTGGTCGGATTTAATTAAGATAACCATTCGCCTATTGGCTCAGATTATAAGAATCTCCCTACGGTCGATTTAAATAAAATAACCATTAGCCTAATGGCTCAGGTTATAATAATATCCCTTTGGTCGATTAAGATGAGAATCCTCCCTAGGGTCGGATTTAATTAAGATAACCATCAGTCGGCAGGCTTCGCACGCGGGCCCTGCCGCTCCGCAGCCGTGTTGACGGATAAAGGATTTCCTTGGCCCCACCCAAAAATCATTGGCCCCACCTAAGACCGATGGTTAACCATAGATAGAAGCTGCAGATAATCTATAATGATTTAGAGTTGAAGTAATACTTCTTGCATTGGTGGCCCTCTACGTATGGCCACCGCGCTGTGTCGCACCACCGCAAGCCGCCACCCACTGAAGTACACTATTTGCAGCTAGTCCCTAATGGTGGGCGCGCTGCGCGTCAACACGCACGGCGTTGGCCAGTCCCCTAAAGGACCTGGGGCCACACGTAACCATACAGACCGTTCCATAGGGCAAATGTTGATAATATTTTACGGTATCTCATTATGATTCCACCTTTTACCTACCCTTTGTGAAGGTTTATGTTTAGGTCTATATGCTACCTAAACAACTTGCCTTATGGTTTACCATATGATTTAGTGTAATTCGTATTATTTGTACTAGGGAGCGCCACTCGTGCAACGTGCCTTGCTATCAACCTAAAAATGGGCCGCCCTTAGGCGGATGACCGCCGCCCCTAAAGGGGGGCGGCGGCCGCGCCCAAAGGCGCGGCCAGCTTAGCTGGTCACGTCCGTGGCGGCCCGCCTGCCGAAGGCGGGCGGTCCTGCGTGGCGCCTACAAAAAGGCGCACGCGGGCCCACAGGGGCCTGCGTCGCCGGACCGCCTTGGGGCCTACGCCGAGGGGCCTGCCCCCTCGGGCGCGTATGGCCTGACAGCCGCCCTTAGGGCGGCTTTCGAGCCTAAAGATGGGCCGCGCGCTTTGGTCCCGTAAGCCGCTTTGCGGCTTTAGGTTGGCCCTAAGGCAGCCCTTTGGGCGGCCGACGGGCCGAGCTCGCCAAGGCTCCCTTGGCTCCCTAGGCGAACCTTGTGCGTGCCTCACGCCCTTCAGGCGTGAGGCTCCGTTCGCCTAGGGAGCCGCGCGTAACGACGGGGGCCTGACGCCATGGCTACGCTTGGCGGCAGGCCCGCGCGCGAGCGCGGGGGTGCCCCAGCTAAGCTGGGGCACTGTTATGGTAGGTTGACCCCTCCCTAAAGGGGGCGGCCGCCCCAAAGGGGCGGGCCGGACTTGTCTTTATGTAGGCCCGTTTTTGTCCCTAAGCGGCGAAGCCGCTGCCGGGACAGGCACGTTTACCGTGCCATCGGGCCCGCGCGTAACGTCGCGGGCCAAAGGGCGCGAGGTAACACGCTTTAGTCGTGTCACTCGCGCCAAGGCGGGCGAACCGCGCCAAAAGTGCGTGTCGTGCGCCCCTGTAATAAAAATTAGTTAGCCTGGCCGGCCAAAGGCCGGCCGGGCAGCGCCGCTTAGACGGCGCCGCCTGGCACCAAACACCTAAAGTGCCAGGCCTTGTAAAAGCAGGCCCGACCCGATTCGCGTTGCGTATTAAAACTCGTTGCCGCCGAAGCAAGGGCAGGTGTTTCTTACCTAACCACAATTGGGTTGCGCGTGGCCCGGAGGGCCACTCGCCCGCTAGGTGCCGAGCACCTGGGCGAAGGCACCAAGGCGGTCCCTTCGCCTAGGGGTACGCCGGCCAAAAGTGGTGGCCGGCTCCCGCCGCCCGCGCCGTTGGCGATGGCTTGGGCGTAACCGCCCAAGCTGAAATTATGAGGGGCGGCACACGTCGCCTGCCTAAGTCCAGGCACGGCGCTTACCTTTGGTCGGCGCTGGCCTAGGGATACAAGCTCCCTAGGGCTCCTGCCCCTAGGGTATCCGCCTGGCCTTTAGGGCGGGCGGCCACGCCGCTTAGACGGCGCAGCCGCCTTCCAGGCTAGCTCCCTGGGCGTGCCTGTGAGCCCAAGGCGGGTGCCTTATTCTATGAAATTCTTATTAAACCCAACGAACTACACTTGATCTGGTTTTCAATGTACTAGAAACAATATAAACAAAGATAAATATAGATAAAACAGTTAAAATGGATCCAATGGTCATAATGTTATTCCAACTGGCATAACCATCTGCATAATCAGGGATTCTACGTGGCATTCCTGAGATCCCCTAAAAGTGCATTGGCAAGAATACAATATTAATTGCAAGGGTAAATACACTGAAATGAATTAAACCCCATTTTTCGTTGTATTGATACCCTGTGATTTTACCAACCCAATAATAGAAACCTGCAAGTAAAGCATAAATTGCACCCATAGATAAGACGTAATGGAAATGCCCAACAACATAATAAGTATCATGTAAAGCTAAGTCAATGGCAGCATTAGCTAAAATTACACCTGTGAACCCACCAAAAGTAAATAATAAAATAAAAGCCACTGAGAATAAGAAAGGAGTATAAAAATGTAATTGCCCACCATAAATAGTAGCTACGATTAAAGTCCTAATTTATATAACATACTGCTAATAAAATAAGGACGGACAATAGAAATAAAATCTGATTTAGATTCAGCCCAAATATAAATACGATAATAGGTGTTGTCATATTCGACACTATAAACTGTATTAATACTACATTGTAATCCATAACGAATACGTAAAACATTCATTAAATCTACTATTTCTTTAAATGTGTAATTATCAGTACAAAATATGAAACCACTTCCCATATTAGCACCATCACACATAGCCCAATAAGCTAAAGCAATAGGATTTAATAACTCATAAAGAACAACAGGATTAGGTAAACTTTTACGACCATTAATTACAAATAAATTATATAAAGCAGTAATAAAAGGCAAAGCACGAGTATTAAAGCTTACAGCAAAAAATCTTTTACCACGCATTATAGTGGAAACCAATCTAGGTAGACTTTTTATAAAAGGGCCTAAATTCCACCAAATATGGATTAAAAAAGATAGATTTTTAACTGATTGTTTAAAACCTATAAATACATGAATACGATTAGGACGATAAACAAACCAAGCATCACTAATTATTAACCCAACTAACATTGAATAAATATAAGGAGTAGGTGACATATAATTACGTAAGGTCCTAGTAATATTAATATTAAAAGTTCTACCTAAAAATCGGGAAGGCCATAAAACTAATGAAGAATAAATATTTTTAAAAATAGCTACAGATACAGACTATTTCTTGTTTATGGACTATATCTTTTAAAACTTATATTTATAGTCTCTGAGCCTAAAGGCTGCTGATCAACGGGTTAAAGTGTTTCCAGCATATAATATAATTTTAAGTTGGCTAGCTAACCAACTGAAAATTTTAATTCCAGTAGGCAGTGCAATAATCATAGTCGCGGCAGTAAAATATGCACGAGTATCAACATCAAGTCCCACAGCGTACATATGATGCCTGGTCATAATCTCATAAAAGGCCTAAGACGCACGACACGCGCTTTTGGCGCGGGTCGCCCGCCCTTGAGGCGGCCGACTGCGCGTGTGGCTTGGCGCCTTGGTCGCCAAACTCCCTTGGCTCCCGGGCCGTGCAAGGGGGCCGCCTTTGTCGGGGCCATACGCCATGGCTACGCTTGGCGTCAGGCCCGGGCGGGCCCCCGCCGCCTCCGTGAGGCGGCCGGGGTAAATGTATTCCATGTGACCGCCTTCAGCGGGCGATTGTAATTTCATAGGGACATAGAATCATTCTGATACTTATATGCAACAGGCCATAAGAGGAGATTATGAATGGACTTTATCTTTTTTTATCACCCCGTCGGCCGACCGTAGGTGACGAAGCACCTTGGGCAAGGGCACCGACGTGGCGGTGCCCTGCGAAGCGGGCACCAAGGGCACCTTGCCCAAGGGAGGCCTAAGGGGCAAATAATGTATAAAGTCTCTGAGGCCACCGATGGCCCGACAAAGCGGGCTGCGGAGCGGCGGTCTGCTGATTTTTATTTTATGATAAGTTTCAGCATATGACATTATTTGTTTGGAGCCATCAACTCCATACGATGAAACCTAATAAACCAATTGATAACATCGCGTAGACCATTCCAATATAGCCAAAAACTGGTTTAATACTAAATCTAGATACAATGTGAGAGATAATACCGAAGCCAGGTAAAATCAAGATATAGACTTCTGGATGCCCAAAAAACCCTACTTTAAAAATACCAAACTATTTTAAGCTAAGTTTGATATCCGCAATAGACAATATACAATATACACGTATTGCAGAACTCAAGTTCAATGAATTAAGCCCCTAAAGTCCGACTGTACATCAAGCACCATTACAGGCACCCACCAGTGACCCAGTCTGTCGCGATCACGTAAATAACCGACGGTCTTAGATTTAGCAGTCTTTGACCGTTTTCACTAGCATAGCCAAGAAGGACAAAAATATGCCAAAATAAATCCTTCACCCAAAACTGTCATTTCGGGCAAACTCAATAGAGAACTTACTCTATTCTCTATTCTCTAATTATGAATAGAGACCCTTCCGTTTACGCGTTATAATGGGTAGAGTCTGTGACTAGAGTAGAGTAAGAAAAATAATTTCCTTTCAGTAAACCAGGATTTTGGAATAAATATATAGTTTAAATGGTTAACACTAACCTGATCTACCTTCATAATTTCATACATGATTTATAATCACATACTACATTAAACTGTACCCTGTGTTCCGATAATTAATTAGATTGCACTTAAAGCTCACTCAGACTCAAATTCACGTAATTTAGGGTTAATCTAAGGCTATAATTTAATAATACTATTAAAGCGTGCATTACCAATTTTATACCCACGTTCAATCATACCAATAAGAGTTAACCATAAGCAATAACTGTTAAGTTTAGTGGTTTTAAGAGGAAAACGTTCTAAGTAAGGTATTAAATGAGATCTACCATGGTCAAAATGATCATAGCAATGGAAAACAAATTGATTATCACCCTCAATTCTACCCACACCAAATAAAACAATAAGATATTCAAGTAGATCTAGAGAATAGGATTGAGAGACAGAAAAACTGATTTTAAAACGTGATTGGGTGCTAATCCAACTAATATTAAAGCAACCTTCTCCATCAATATACCCTACTAACCAAGCATCATTCCAGGTCGGACGAATAGCAGTAAAAGATTTAATACTTAGTTTAGCACCATAACGAACATTATAAGCGTGTATAAATTTAATTAATTGACTAATTCTTTTAGTAATGCACAGATTTCTATAACACAATAAGATAATTAATTTCAAACCTGCCTCATCCTGTACTACAAATCTAAAAGTATTAGCGCCTTGTTTAATGACGCTACCGAAACCTAAAGTCCATTTAATAATATATAATACCCCAATATTCAGTACACTTTGAGTAATAACAAAAGATAAATCACCACGCTCAGCTACTACAAAACTACCTTCACCCTCAATAAAACCGATCAACCAAGACTAAAAAATAGCACTTGGTTTTTTAGGAGCGTGAGCTAAATATCTTTAAAAATCCATATTCCCAATTTTACCTGAATTTCCACCATTACCTAAATTAAAGTCACTGATTAAAAGAGAACTACTTAATAATATTGACAATCCACCACAGGCAATCTAATTATTTTGAGGGCAGAACTAGTGTTGGTATAATAAAGGATCACCCCCACCATTTGGATCATAGAAACTAGTATTAAGATTACGGTCAGTTAACAACATTGTAATTGCACCGGCTAATACTGGTAAGGATAATAATAATAACCAAGCTGTGATAAAAACGCTCCATACAAATAATGGTAATTTATCAAAAGTCATACCTGGTGCTCTCATATTTAATGTAGTTGTAATAAGATTAATAGCACCCATAAGGGATGAAATACCTGCAATATGTAGACTCTAAATTCCTAAATCTACTGCAGCCCCTAAATGATATGGAGTATCAGAAAGAGGAGGATAGCATTTTAAGGATAGTAAATCCTTGGACTATATCATAATCACTTAATACAATGATTTTATTGATCAAAATAAGCGGATTGCACAGCTCTTAATTTACGAATAGTTCTTAAATAAGTTTGAGTCAAGGCCTACATAATATTATTTCTTTTGCGACTATTTACAACATATTTAATCTAAGCTCTACTCCAAATTAATTGGGCCTAAGGCCGCCTAACGGCGGCCGACGGCCCGAATAATTCAGGACGTTTCATTCCAACTAAAGGTATATTAAGGTCAAAATCTTTAATAATTAACATATCTTTCAAACCAGTTAAATCCTAAATATAATAGCCCTGTTTTTTTAATCTAGAGCGTAGAGATAAACCAATAATAATAGCAATAGCATTTAAAACATTATGATCTAATTTCTGAGAGAATCCATAACCATGAGAATAACGTCCCGCAGTTTTATCTTTAATAGTAATATAAAAGGAGCCATCTCCTTCAGTAAAGCCTGATATCCATCCCGGAGTCATTACATACCTAAATCTTTAGGTGTTAACTCTACACCAAGCCAAATAGGGTTACTATAATCTGAAGGAATTTTATATATACTACATAAATGTTCCATTCTAGCATTACGTTGACTAGTGGTTAAAGTTTCATTTTCTAATATATTAGAAGCATTTCTTAAAATATCATAATGATATCTTTTACTAGTTAAAAGAGGGTAGGCATCAAAGATAGGGAAAATGAGAGTGGCCAATAAATCACGATCACGAATGCGAATAAGTACAGTATTACCTCCATTGACCCACTCCTATTTAACAGCTTGACCTAAATGCCATTTAATATATCTCATAACTTTGGCATTATAACTACTGACTGAAATTTTAAAAACCTAATTCCATTTGCGCCCATTAGCTTGGCGGTCAATGGTGAAAGTTCCTTCAGCATCCACAAACCCTCTAAACCATTGTATAAAAAAGTCTTTAGAATTAATCTAATCTACCTGGTGATTATACCCGTATAGTCTCTGAGATGAAACATTAAAATTACTAATCTAGTTACCCAATTGAATATTTACAAATAAACCTTCAAGTTCTGCATTATTTAAAAAAGATAATAATGTACTTTGAGTTAATGTTCCATCTGCTAGTATAGTAAACCCTAAAATAGTTCCATAACAATTGTAAATAATAGCGGCACAATTTACTTGTACCTCCGAATAAACACTATTAAAAGGATCATTCTAGTCCAAGCATATAGAGTATTTTATTAAAGTTAATTTGGGACCACCTATCCATTAAAAATAATGGTCCATCCTGTCACAAATGATAAAAAGACTCCAAATGATTCCAATTAAATGTTGTTCTGGTAGTGTTAAAATCTGATTTAATGGATGTTAAACGTTGACCCCTGACATTTAAATCCATATTACGATCAGCTACCATATCTACTACTGAAACCCAATCCCTATAATTTAGAAATTTGCTGCTAAATAAAGGAAAACGGTCAAAATAAGAAATCAATTGGGATTTGGATAAAAGACTTAAAATGGAAACTCTATAGATAGATAAACCAGTGGAGGAGCGGGTGTAATGATTAACTGTTTTAACTGAAAAAGCATCCGCTATTAGAGTGAGGATTGGTAAATAAGAACTTAAGCTAACAACCCCGCGATGATAATTAGTACGTAATTCCAAACAAGCTTTAGTGCGGATTTTCACAGGAATACCATCACTATTCAAAGAAAAGCTAAAAGAAAATGACCCGTCGGCATCAAAAAAGCCGGCTAACCAGGCATCATCCATTATAGAAGTAGTTGATAAGCCCTACATAGGTATAGGGGAAAGTAAACTATTATGATTATTTAACCATATAATTAAACGATGTAAGGCCTCAACTTTAGGTGTACGCATGTAGCCATTAATCTAATTAACTAAAACTCTAAGAATAGCAAGATCTTGAATTACTAAAACTATCCAATTACCTCTTTGATGGTATATTCTACCACCACCTAAAACTTTAACAATTAATTCAGCCTATGGTAAATCAGATAGGTGAAAACAGATTTTAATCAAAGGGTAAGCTTTTCTATTATCACCAGTAGGGACTATAATGCTCCCATCACCTTCTATCTACCCAGCTAAGTAACTACCTAAAAGTATTCTGTTAGAGTTGCTACTAACAGTTCCATGTAAAAATTTAGCAAATAAAAGGACCCCTAAACATCCTGTCATTAGGCTATTTTTACTTTAAAGTCACTTGGGCTATATTTTATATCTTTTACTAGATATGTCACGTGTAGTCTCTGAGACAGACGTCTGCTAATTACCTTAAAGGTTTTCAGCATATAGTGACAATTTATATGAGCACAGGACTACCCATTCCACCACTAAATAAGCTGATAGTTAATAAAATTAATGAAGGTGGTAGTAACCAGAAACTAATGTTATTCAATCTAGGAAATGCCATATCAGGGGCTCCTATCATTACTGGTAATAAATAATTACCAAAACCCTAAAAATAAGGATTATATACAACCAAATGAGACCAGTTCGCGCTTTTGGTGCCCGAAACAGATGAACAGTTTAGGGAACCCTAATGGGTGCACCTGGCGCCAAGGGGGCGAGCCCCTTGGCGAAGGTCCCCCAGGCGGTCAGGCTGCGCAGGATCGCCCGCCTTCGGCAGGCGGGCCGCCACGGACGTGGCCAGCTAAGCTGGCCGCGCCCGCGCCTTTGGGCGCGGCCGTGGCGGGCCGCCGCCCCCCCCTTTAGGGGGGCGGCGGTCATCCGCCAAAGGGTCGCCCAGGCCCGCATTAGCGACCCTTTGGTGCGGGCCGGGGCCCTTCTGGCCCCCGGGTGGAGCGATTTCACGCGCCGGGCGTGTTGACCACGCCCAAAGCCCTCCCGGGGCCAAAGGCGGCGACCGCCCGGGCCTGACGCCCAGCGTAGCCTAGGCGTCAGGCCCCGTCAGCGAAGCCCTGGCGGCGGGCCCCGTCATAGATAACAAATAACTTAATCCTTATTATGGACTATATCTTTAAGATCATATTTACACTCTATATCTTCCATTTAGTCTCTTAGGACCTGCTATAGTTTAGTAGTGACCTGCTTATTAATTACCCCGGGCACAATGAACGCGTCGGACCTATTGGGAGGTTCGACGCGTCAAATACAGGGATCTTTAAGCATATTGGGATATTTTAGATAGGCGGTTAGTAATACCTATCAGAGCTGGCATAACTAGAAAGAAAATCATAATAACACCATGAGCAGTTACAACAACATTATATTGATCATAATTACCCATTAAATAAACTTGTCCACCAGCTGATAATTCCATACGAATAATAATAGAAAGAGCAGAACCAATCAAACCTGCAAATCCACCAAAAATTAAATATAATGTACCAATATCTTTAGCATTTGTACTTAATAACCATCTATTGAAAAATGTCATTGTTTATTTTTTTTATTATGAACCCTAACCATTCTGAGGTTAAACTATTTATTACTGGGCCTAAGGCCGCCCTTTGGGCGGCCGACGGCCCGACCATTTATCCACAGAACTCCCTACATAGGCACTATTCTTCTATGCTATTCAACTATGTCGGGGTATTTAGCCCTTAGGCCGCCCTTTGAGCGACCTAAGGACCAAATAATTCGTTGACCAATAAATTTTTGGTCTTATAGCTTTTTCTTATTATTATTTATACCAGAATGAATTCATTCTGGCATAATACAAATATTCTTATAATTAACTATTAGTTTTTCAGAGAATAAGGCATCCATAGGGTCATCTAGACTAAATTTCGGACATAAATCTGTACAGGTTTGCGTACGCAAACCCAGACGCTTTTGCGTATGCTTAAGTAGATGGGTTTGCATAGGGTTAAGTGTATGGTTTAGTGCCTGAGATTTGAACATAGATAACATAATCATTATATAGTTATGAGGGTTCATGATTTAATCATATTATACAGTTTGTATTAATGGCCCCGGGTGTGCCAAGGCGAAGGATCGCCTTGGAGACTTCGCCCAGGAGCTCGTCCCCTAGGCCGCATAAGCGGCCTACGGCACGGGGCGCGCCATTCGGCGCACCCAGGTCTCAGAATCATTATATAGTTACAATGTATGAGGGTTTAATCTGATTTTTAAATGTATTTGGTCCCGTCCGGGCGGTCGCCCGGGCCCGCTTCGCAGGCCCCCTCTTTTAGTCTTAATGGCCGACCGCAGGGAGGCCCATTGGCGCGATTGGGCGTGGTCAACACGCCCGGTCCGTTTCGCCCGACACAGCGTGCGGCGCGTTTGATCGCGCCATAGGAGGCCGTTAGGCCGACTCTTTATGAGTTTACGAGCGAATTACTTAATGCTGAGCCCGACACCCCGTCGACCGCGTGTCTACGTACACGCGGTCGTCGCTTCGTCGACGACCTTCGCGACGGGGGACGCCGCTGTGTCGGCGTCCTCGGATTGAAATTATATGCCTTTCTCGTTGATGCCATGTTAATCAGAAAAGGTTACGTACAGATTACATTGGAAATAACATGTCATCCAGATTGGGTTGTGTTGACTGGCCCTAAGGGACAAGCCCTTTGGCGAAGTCCCTCAGGCGAGCCTTCGCCTAAGGCCGGCCTTTGGGCGGCCGACGGGCCGGACAACATGAAATATTGATTGTTCCACATTAATTATGAATTTGAACAACATAAAACCCTGATTATGTTACGTGTAATTAAAATACGTTAGCATTTTATGACCGTTTTGAGAAGTGCTATAATAATTCGTCACAGGTTCATCGTGTTGAATAGCATGTAGATAACATACAAATAAAGTTTTGCAGCATTAAATCCAGATTCAATCGCATTTAAACACTTTGGATTATATGTCACCCATATTGGATCCGGATTTTATGGCATTCGTCCCGAAGCCGACCTTAAGGTCGGCTTGAGGGTGCCCCGTCGGCCGACCTAGGGCAAGGTGCCCTTGGTGCCTGGCCGCGCCGCAGGCGCGTCCGGGGCCCCGCTACGTCGGTGCCCTTGCCCAAGGTGCTTCGTCACCTACGGTAGGCCGGCGGTGGGCGGTTGAGGGTATGAGAGTACCAGTATGTCTTTAAATAAATACCAGACCTTTCGGTTAGGGTGTGAAACCTCTCATCATTATTAACTCTACAGACTAAAGACCGCTGGGTGTTAGCCGCGTCGGTTTTCTGTACTAATTTGAGGTAATGTTTAAAGCATCTTACCCTTTAGGCAGCCTATGTCTAACCCATAAGCCGGCGGGCTGAGCCCGCCGGCCCGTCGCTCAAGGCCGACCAAAGGGAGGCCCATTAAGCCGACCAAAGGGAGGCCCAATTAATTTTCTATAAAAAAAGAGCCCGCGGGCTTCGCCCGCCGGCGGCCTGCCCAAGTCAGCGTGGCCCAACCACGCCATAGGCGCCTGGCCGGGCGCGCTTCGGACGCTGCGCAGTGGGTAAGGGTGCGTGTACTCAGATAGCACACACGTGCCAGCGGGCTCCGATACACATAATAATGATTCAAAACTAAAGATCTGAAATGATATAGTATACTATTGTGGGACAAATACCATAACTAAAGTATGACTATTAAAATTTTATACCCAGATCATATTCTCAAGTGGCCTATTTATCATTATGAATGATAGCAAGCCTTTTGGGTGGGCACTCCGTCCGATAGGACGGGCCCAATTGATTATTTAATTCATACTTGATTTATTATGCATTTATTTTTAGGTTAAGATTATTAATGGTATTCCACTTTAGCAGGTTTTACAGGGTAGAATTATTTTTATTTGGGCCTAAGGCCGGCCTTTGGCCGGCCGACGGCCCGATTAAGCGTCTACGCCAGCCCTTCGGCTGTATCTTTTTAAAGATTTTTTTGCCTATCGTCGAGCGCCGTGCCTGGACCTGGGCCCCTGACGGGGCCCTGGCCGCACCAAAGGGCCGCTTACGCGGGCCTGGGCGCCCCCTTAGGGGGCGCCGAGGTGCGCCCTTGCCCCTAAGGCCGACCTACGGTCGGCCGACGGGGCACCCTCAAGCCCCTTGACGGGGCCTGACGGGATGAAAGCCCTGTGGGCTGACGGACCAATCCCTTCCTAAAAATTAATTTAACCCTAATCGCCCCGTCGGCCGTTCACAGAACGGCCTTAGGGGCAAATAAATTGCTGATAACTTTAATTTGAGTGAATGCAAGAATGATCTATTGCTTTGCTGGTATAAAATATTTCCCTACATTATTTTAAATCAGGTACAACTAGAACTATTGAATTACAAGGTAATAAATGACAAAATATAAAGTTAAATAGGTGGTCCAATCACATTAAGTCTATGAGCTTGTACCTGCCGTCCCTTTGGGTTCGGACCAAAGGGACGGCTAGTAATTTGACCCCATACTACAAGGAGGCCGCCAAAGGCTCCCCGCCCGCCGCAAGCGCCGGGGCGCAGGCACACCAATAGCCCGCTTACGCGGCCATTTTGACCCTTGGTGTGCCCTTGCCCGTGCTGTGACCCCAGAGGGGCTACAGGGTTAATTTTTATTTATTTGCCCCTAAGGCCGTTCTGTGAACGGCCGACGGGGCGATTAGGGTGACACACAACGAGAGGGGCGCACCTCTGGTGCGGCCCGGGGCCCTTGCGGCCCCCGGGTGACGGTGAAGAGGCCGGCCCCTTGTGGGGCGGTCCAATCAGGTCCAATAAATAGTAATTATATAATAGAGGTGCCCGCCCTTGTGGGCGGGCCAATAAGTAATAAATGACACCGTCGCGGTGCGACGGTGCCTCAGATTTAATTAGGCCCCACCGCCCCTTGGGGCGTGCCTCACCCACGTCAACAGGGGCCCCGTCGCTGCGACGGGGCCTTACGCATGCCCAAAGGGCGTGAAGCCTAGACTACCTATGGGGCCAACCCGCGACCCAATGGGCGCGCTAGCCAATGGGCGAACCAACACCTGCTACAATCATGGCTGTCATACGCAAGCCAAGGTAAACGGGGCCCGCGATGCGGGCACGCACCAGGTCACCGCCCAAAAAGCAGGGAGCTGCCCGGCCAAAGGCCGGCCAGGTACGCCAAGGGAGCCATGGCACCCCTTTGGGGTGCCATGGCTCCCTTGGGGCCTGCAACAATTAGGATACCGTGGCCCCGGTGCCCTGCACCGGGGCCACGCACGCCTAAAGGGGCGTGCCAAACTCACGTAACCCTTTGGGACATTTACATAGCGTGTGCCTGGTTCACAGGCGTGTAGGGGTAAACAATAAATCTAATTGGCCCGTCGGCCGGCCATAGGCCGGCCTTAGGCGAAGGCTCGCCTGAGGGACCGCGTGTCTATAGACACGCGGGCACCGCGACGTCGGGGCCCT
>Ga0207657_10002427_pt1 | contig 20129 bp, 20 predicted proteins | sample KBSC33metaG_FD_184316 | JGI IMG/M metagenome (GOLD analysis project Ga0207657, IMG submission 184316) | Corn rhizosphere microbial communities from Kellogg Biological Station, Michigan, USA - KBS C3-3 metaG (SPAdes) (version 2) | ecosystem: Host-associated > Plants > Roots > Rhizosphere > Soil ... | reverse complement strand
CAAGCAGTTCGGCCGCCCGCTCGCCGCCACTCAGCTCGTGCAGCTCAAGCTCGCCAACATGGTGACCGAGATCACCCTCGGTCTCCAGGCATCGCTGCGGGTCGGCCGCCGCCTCGAAGCCGGTGAGTTGATCCCGGAGACGATCAGCCTCGTGAAGCGCAACAACTGCGGCAAGGCGCTGGATATTGCCCGTGTCGCCCGCGACATGCACGGCGGCAACGGCATCTCGGCGGAATTCCAGGTGATGCGCCACGCGGCCAATCTGGAGACCGTCAACACCTACGAGGGCACGCATGACGTCCATGCGTTGATCATGGGCCGCGCCATTACAGGGTTGAGCGCCTTCTAGCGGTTGTTTCGCGTCCGCATTATGCAGTCCTCACAACATAATGGGGGCATGGATGATTGGCTGGATTCTGCTTGGCGTCGGACTTCTCGTCGTCCTCTATCTCATCGCGACTTACAACCGGCTCGTGCGTCTGCGGGCGCTGGTTAAAGAGGGCTTCAGCGGCATCACGGTGCAGCTGCGCCGGCGCGCGGATTTGATCCCGAACCTCGTCGAGACCGTGCAGGGCTATGCCACGCACGAACGTGAGGTTTTCGAAGAAGTGTCTCAGGCGCGGGCAGCTTCGGTAAATGCAGGAAGCGTTGCCGCAACGGCCCAGGCCGACGCGCAAATGACCGGTATGCTTGGACGATTGTTCGCCGTCGCCGAGGCCTATCCCGAGCTGAAGGCGAACACGAACTTCCTGCAGCTACAAGATCAGCTGTCGGGTATCGAGGGCGAGCTGCAGAGCGCGCGCCGTTATTACAACGCGACCGTTCGCGATCTGAACTCGAGCATTCAGAGCTTCCCGCCGGTGCTGATCGCGCGGCCGATGGGCTTCACCGAGGAGCCCTTCTACCAGGACGAAGATCCGGCCATCCAGAGCGCGCCCAAGATCGCCTTCGCCAAACCCGCGGCCTGAAATGCGGTTGATGCGCTGGGTCTGGACTGCCCTCTCGCTCGCCATGGTCTCGACGGCGGCCCATGCCGACGAGCGCATCCTTCGTTACCTGAGTGACGTCCAGATCCAGCAGGATTCCTCGCTGGAGGTCACCGAGACGATCGATGTCCGCGCCGAGGGCACCCAGATCAATCACGGAATCTATCGCGACTTCCCGACGCGATATCGCAGCCCGAATGGCGGACAAGCGCGCGTCGGCTTTACGTTCGAAGACGCAACGCTCGATGGCCAACCGGTTCCCACCAAGGCGGACGCCTACCGCAACGGCGTCCGCATCAAGGTCGGCGACCCCGACAAGCTCGTTGAGGCTGGCGAGCACCGCTATATCCTGCGCTATCGCACCACGCGGCAGATCGGCCGCTTTCGCGGCTTTGACGAACTCTACTGGAACGCGACCGGCACGGGCTGGGCCTTTCCGATCGACGTCGCGGAAGCGCGCATTCGCCTGCCCTCGCCGGTCAGATTTGGTCAGCGGTCGGCCTATACCGGCATCCAGGGCTCGGCGCTATCAGGCGCCGAGGTCGTGACGGAGAAACCGGGCGATATGCTGTTCCGGACGACAGGACCGCTCGCAGCCCATGAGGGGCTGACCGTCGCCGTTGCCTTCCCCAAGGGCCTGGTAGCCGAACCCAGCTCGGGCAGCCGGATGCTCGACTGGCTGGCCGACGACGGTCCGCCGATCGTCGGCGGCCTCGGCCTCGTCGGCATCGTCGCTTTCTACATCTTCGCCTATCGGCGGGTCGGGCGCGATCCCCGCCCGGGAACGATCGTCCCGCTGTTTTCCCCTCCGGATGACCTCAGCCCCGCGGCGGTCCGTTACATTACGCGCATGGGCAGCGACGACCGCACGTTCGCGGCTGCCCTCGTCGACATGGGTGTGAAGGGACACGTCCGGCTGATCGAGGAAGAAGGCGGCTGGTTTGCGAAAGACAAGACGCGGATCGACCGGCTGGAGTCCGCCACGCCGCTGCCGAGCGACGAGCAGGCCGCACTGCCAAAGCTCTTCGCGAGTGGCGATTCGATCATGATGGAACAGAAGAACCACGCGGACTTCTCCGCTGCAAAGAAGGCTTTGGATGACGATCTGAAGGCCAGGTATCATGGAAAGCTGTTCAACAAGAACTGGGGTTGGGCGATTGCGGGACTGCTGTTGTTGGTCGCCGCGCTATGGCTGGTCGCCGCGGCCCTTGTCGCCGCCGCCGGGCTCGACATCCGCCTCGTCCTGGTATCCCTGGGCGCCGCGACGACGGCGGCATTGTTACTGGCCTGGGTCCAGACTGCTACGTCCGTCGGCAAGTGCCTCGCGACGGGCTTGGCGCTCGTGTTCGGAATCCTCGCGTTCGTGACCGGCGCGCCGGTGCTCATGCAGGCGCTGGCCACCGGATGGCTCCTGCCGTTCATCCCGGCCCTGTTGACAATTCCCCTCGTCATTTCCGCGTTTGTCTGGATCGACTCGCCGACCATCGAGGGACGCGGCGTGCTCGACCGCATCGCGGGCTTCAGGCAATATCTGTCGATTACCGAGCGTGAGCGGCTCGACCGCATGAATCCGCCCGAGGACACGCCCGAGGTGTTCGAGCGCTTCCTGCCCTACGCGATTGCGCTCGGCGTCGAGAACCGCTGGGCGGACCGCTTTGCCGGCGTCCTCGCCGCCGCCGCGGCGCAGGGTCAGCAGGGCTTCATGTGGTACTCAGGCAGTCACAGTCCCTGGTCCGATCCGGACGGCTTCGCCAACAATGTCGGCTCCTCGCTATCGACCGCGATCAGTTCCGCCTCGACCGCCCCCGGCTCGAGCAGCGGCTCGGGCGGCGGCGGCTTCTCAGGCGGAGGTGGCGGTGGCGGTGGCGGCGGTGGCTGGTAGGACTTTCCGGGTCCTGCTCCAAAGGGTGGTCGGCTCGTTGCGATAGGTCGCGTCAGGTAATCGCCGGAACCCCAATCGTTCTGCCAGCCGCATCGAAGGCGCATTCGTCGGCGCGATGATCGCCATCACTTCTTGGGCGTCGATGGCTTCGTCAGCCCATTCCAGCAGCGCCCCACAGGCCTCATTGGCAAACCCTTGGCCATGCGCTTCGGCGGCAAAGATATAGCCCAGTTCCGGCTTGCCCTCGATCGAAGGGGTCATCTCGCGATGGTAGTCGAACAGACCCGCGTGGCCGATGAGCTTGCCATCCACCTTGCGCTCGACGGCGAGCAGACCGACGCCTTGAAGCTGCCACAGCCCGACGCCGCCGACCAAACGGCGCCACGCGTCCTCGCGGCCAAACAAGTGACCGCCGAAATGCTCCATCACGACCGGATCGGAGAGCATCGCGGCGTGCGCATCGAGATCCGCTTCACAGAAACCGCGCAGCACCAGGCGCTCGGTCTCCAGCTGCGGAGCCGAGGTCAGTGCCGAAAACCGCACTTTTTACTTCTTGCCGAGAGACAGTCCGCCGAAGCGCTTGTTGAAGCGCGCAACCTGACCACCGGTGTCGAGCAGCTTGGAATTGCCGCCAGTCCAGGCCGGGTGCGCGGTCGGATCGATGTCGAGGTGAAGCGTGTCACCTTCCTTGCCCCAGGTCGAACGCGTCTGGAACTTGGTCCCATCGGTCATTTCGACCGTGATCATGTGATAATCGGGGTGCGTATCGGACTTCATGTGATTTTTCCTTGGCTTAGCCGCTGGTTTCCGACCAGCAGCGACAGGATGAGCGGCGCCTCTACAAGCGCGGCCCCAAAGTTGCAACCGAACGAACTAGGCGACCTGCGCTTGCTCCTGACGCAGCGACGGGAGCGCTCGCTCGGCAAGCGCGAAACCGCCGAAAAGCAGGCCCGCATAGAACAGGTCGCCGGCCAGCGTGTTCTGGAAGAAGGGAATGGCTGCAATGTAGCAGGCTTCGATCCCGGCCAGCGTGTGTGGATAGAAACCGCTGAACCACCACATTCCGAAATTGGTGAGGACGAAGAACAAAAGCGAGCCCGCAATCGCGGACGCCCCGACGCGCAGGGCTGAACGATGTTGCAGAGCGACCATCCCGAGCACCGCGATCAGCGCCGTGCTGACGTAGACGGTTGCCATGCCGTGATAGAAGCCCAGAACGAGGTCGCTCAAAAGCAATGCCCCAAGCGGCGCCACGAAGGCCAAAGCGCGGCGGCCAAGATACGCGCCGCTGAACAGGGCCATCGCGCCGACCGGCGTGAAATTGAACGGGTGCGGTACAAGGCGGAGCGCTGCGACGGCGAGAATTGCGGACAGAAGCGCTATCAGGCGGGTATTGGCGGTCATCGGCACCAGATAGCGGCCTTCGCGCCGATTTGACAGCCCAAGCTGCGCCGGACTAGCAGCCGCGCCGTATCAGGGTGCCGCTCAACAGCTTCGTGCTGGCGGGAGCGGTTCAAAGGGAAGCCGGCGGAAATCCGGCGCTGTGCCCGCAACTGTGAAGCCGAGAATCCTCGGCGAAGTCAGGAACCTGCCTTGATCCGTCGTCCGTTTCTCCGGCCGGGACCAGCCGTGGAGCGTGGGCAGCGCTGCCGGAAAGGCAGCGAACCCTCCGTGACGACTTCGTCAGAGGAGGATTGTTATGCCTGTTACACCGATTGTCACCGATCAGATCGTCATTACCGCTTCTCGCGCCCCCGAGGCTGAGGAGCAAACGGCCGCGAGCGTCACCATAATTGACCAGTCGCGGATCGAGCGTCTGTCGCAGCCCCTGTTGAGCGGTCTCATCCGATTAACCCCCTCAGCGGCCGTCGTGACGTCGGGTCCGGCGGGATCGCTGACCGAAATCCGGATCCGTGGAGCGGAAGCGAACCACACGCTCCTGTTCGTGGACGGCATCAAGATCGACGATCCGGCATCCGGAGACACGCCGCGTTACGAGATATTGAACGCCGACCTGGCTTCGCGCATCGAAATCGTCCGCGGACCGCAGTCGGCGCTATGGGGTTCGGAGGCGATTGGCGGGGTCATCGCGGTGAATGGCCTGGACGAGGCGGCGGGCTATGGGGCCAGCGCCGAAACGGGATCGTTCGGCGTCGCGCGGGCCAGCGGATCGGCCGCCTATGCGGGCGAGCGGGCGAGCGTGAGCGGTGCGGTGGGATTCCAACGCGCCACCGGGATCAACAGCGTCGTGGGTCCGGGGGACAAGGACGGTTATCGCAACCTTTCTGGCCGAGCGCGGGCAACTTGGCGTCCGCGTGGAACGATCGAGGTTGGCGCCTCGGCCTTGGCGCTGACCAGCCGCTCCCAATTCGACGGTTTCGACCTGTTTACCGGTGCCCACACCGATACGCTCGATAGCAGCCGCAACCGGCTGTCGGCCGGCCGGCTGTGGATCGCCGCTGGAAGCGACACCACGCCCTGGCGCGGAAGGATAGCCGGAACGATCCTCGGTTCGTCCAACAAGAACTATCTAGCTAGCATCGAGCAAAACCGGACGCGGGGCGAGCGGCGCAATTTCTCGGGCCAACTCGAGCGACGGCTGGTTACGGGCACGGTCACTCATCGCTTGATTGTCGCCGGCGATACGGAGCGCGAGGAATTCCATGCGCGCGACACGGCTTTCGGTGGCTTCACCAATCAGGATCGCATCCGCCGTCACGATTCGATCGCCGGCGAATGGCGCACGGAAGCGAAGGGCGTGGTCGCGGACGTTGCCGTCCGTCACGACAGCTTCGATCGCTTCAAGGACGCCACCACGGTACGCGCGTCGATGATCGGTCAGTTGGGGGGCGGCTTTGCCCTTGCCGCCTCCTACGCCGAGGGGATCGCGCAACCCACCTTCTTCGACCTCTACGGCTTCTTTCCAGGAAATTTCGTTGGCAACCCGGATCTTAAACCGGAAAGCTCGCGCGGCATCGAGCTGTCTCTGCGATATCGGCGTGGCACAGTTGGCGCTTCGCTAACCGCCTATCGCCAGCGCCTCCGGGACGAGATCGTCAACAACGCAACCTTCACCAGCGTGCTCAACGCCAGCGGGCGGAGCAAGCGGGCGGGACTGGAAGCGGCCATCGAATGGTCGCCGGCTGCATATCTTCGACTATCGGCGAATTACGCCTACCTGAAGTCGACGCAGCTCGACGCGGTTTCGGCCCAGCAACTTACCGAGCCCCGCCGACCAAAGCATAGCGGATCGCTCGTGATGGACGGGATTGCTGGACGTCTGACGTATGGCGCGTCGCTGGCCTATGTCGGCCGCCATCTCGACAATCGCGACGTGTTTCCGTTCGATCGGGTCGCGCTTGGCTCTTACTGGCTGGCGGATGCTCGCATCGCCTATGTGATCAGGCCAGGAGTCGAACTGTTCGCGCGAGGTTCGAACCTGCTGAACCAGCGCTATCAGGACGTCTACAGCTACCGCACCGACCCGCGCGGCGTGTTCGCCGGAGTGCGGCTCAGCCGCTGAACTTCAAACGGCCGGAGGGTCGGCGATCATCGCCGTGAATTCGCATTCGGTTGCAATTTCGCCGTCGAGCATGGCCTTGCCGGCGAACTTGCACACCCGCGAACGCTTCTGCAGGAATTGTACCTCCAGGCGCAGGAGCACGCCGGGCTCGACGGGTTTGCGAAACTTCACGTTGTCGATGGACATGAAGTAGACGAGCTTCCCCGAACCGGCGAGGCCGAGGCTCTCAACGGCGAGCACGCCGGCGGCTTGCGCCAAGGCCTCAACCTGGAGGACGCCGGGCATGATCGGCCTTCCGGGGAAATGCCCCTGGAAGAACTCCTCGTTCATGCTGACCGCCTTGATCGCCACGATGCCCACGTCCGGGTCCAGGCTTTCGACCCGGTCGACGAGCAGCATCGGATAGCGATGCGGCAGCGCCGCCATCACCCGCTTGATATCGAGCGGTCCGCCCGAAGCAGATGTGGCGGCGCTGGCCGGCTGTTCGTTCAAGCCTAGCGGCCCTGCGGCTGCGCTTGTTGCTGCGGCTGCGCGGGCGCGGTCGTCGAAATCGACGGCAGCGTAGCGTTGAGCGCGGTCAGGACGTCGTTAGTGACGTCGAGCGATGCGCCGCTGGCCAGCGTCGTGCCGATCTCGACCATCACGTTTGCGCCGCGCTTCTGCATGACCTGCGAGTAGATCGGGCCGATCTTATCGGCGATCTGCTTGTTTACATACTGCTGGTTGAGCTGAAGCTGCTGCTGGCTCCGTTGCAATTCGGCAACGCCTTGCTGCTGCTTGGCCTGGAAAGCTTTTACCCGCGCCTGCAGGGCAGCGTCGGGTTCCTTGCCGTTCAGCGCGTCGATTGCCGCCTGGATAGCCTTCTGCTCGGTCTGCAACGGGGCGCCGAGAGCCTTTTCGCGGTTCTGCAACGTGGTAACCTGGCTCTTGAGCGAAGTGATCGCCGTCCGGCAGGCGTTGCAGGTGCTTGTTACCTTTTCGATGTCGACGACCGCCACAACCGCCGCCGGAAGGGCTTGAGCCTGCGCGGCCGAGGGAAGCGCGACCGCTGCGACAGTGGCAGCGGCGATGAGAAGATACTTGGTCATCAGAATTGGGTTCCTACGTTGAAGCTGAATAATTTGGTGTCGTCCCCAGGTTGCTTGAGCAATGCCTTGGCAATGTCGATGCGGAGCGGTCCGAACGGCGAGACCCAGTTGACGCCGATACCGACGGACAAACGAGGCTTCGGGGAGTTGCCCAGGAATACTTCCTTGTAGCCGTCACCGCGGGAGTATCCGGTGGGACAATTGATCCCCTGACCCGGCCCGAGCCTGATTTGGTCGGCCGGGACCGTATCGGTCGCCGCCCGGAAACAAATGGTGGTAACGTCCGTCAGGTTCGGCGTCTTGACCTTCCACAACGATCCGACGTCAACGAATGCCGACGGCCGCAGTCCGAGGCTTTTCAGCCCGGAGCTGACCGGAAATTCAAGCTCGAGACGGCCCATGTAATAAGCCCGGCCGCCGATCGCGTCGGTGGTGATCGCCTTTGTGTCCGTGAAGCCGATCGCGTTGCAGGTGGTCGTCCCGTCCGAGTTGGTCGTCGTGTCGGTGCACTGATAGTTCAGGCGCTGAATGCGCGGACCGATTCCGCGAATGTCGAAACCGCGCAGGCCCGGGTCGAAGAACCGGTCGGTCAGGCGGATGGCGTCACGACCCGGTCCGGGAGATTTCTGCAGCGGAGCGATGAACCCGCCCTCGCCGTGCAACGACACGATCCAACCGCCTCCAATGCTGCGGTACTTCGTCGCATCGATGCGCGAGCGCAGGTAACGAACGTCGCCGCCCAGCCCCGCGAAATCCTGCGACAGGCTCAACCGCTGCCCGCGCGTCGGGTGAAGCCCATCCGTATCGTCGTAGATTGTCGACGCGCCAATGAGCGAGGTCAGACGAGTGCCGATTTCATCGCACAGATACCGGCCGGCAAGGTCGGGGTTGCAGGTCCCGTTGGTATAAAACGTGTTCTTGTCGAGGGACAGCTTGTCGTTGCTCAGGCTGTAACGGCCGCCGAAGCTCCAATATTCGGTAATCGGAAATCCAAATCGCAACGCACCGCCCGTGCTGGTCTGCGAATAGGTCGTATTTCGATTGTTTCCGACGAAGTTGAAGCTGCGATAATCGCGCCGGAACAGGTTTCCGCCGACGATGATCGATTTGTCCATGAAATAGGGATCGGTGAAGCCCAGCTCGACCGACCGCGAATATTGCGACCAGTTGACCGAAGCATCGAGCGACTGTCCTTTGCCCATGAAATTGTTTTGCGAAACGGCGAGCTGAATGACGAACCGCTCCAGACTCGAATAACCGCCCGACAAGGACAGCTGGCCGGTCGGCTTTTCCTCGACGTTGACGCCGAGGACGACGCGGTCCGGGGCCGACCCTTCCGTCTGCTTGATCTCCAGCTTCTCCTGGAAGAAGCCGAGGCTCTGGATGCGGTCCTGGCTGCGCTTCACGCGGAGCGTGCTAAACGCATCGCCTTCGTTGAGGCGGAACTCGCGCCGGATGACCTTGTCGCGCGTCGAGGTGTTGCCGGTGATGTCGATCCGCTCGACATAGACCCGCGGGGTCGGTGCGACCTTGATGGTCAGATTCATCAGGCGCTTTTCGGCGTCGCGATTGTAGGCCGGGCTGATATCCGCGAATGCGTAGCCGAGATTTCCGGCGGCCTCATTGAGGCTCGTGACGGCATCCTCGACCTGCTTGGCATCGAACCAGGTCCCTTGTTTTATCTTGGCCAGTTCGAGAACCCGCGCGTTCGGGAAATCGCGCAGTGCGCTGTCGGCCTCGACCGTGCCGAATTTGTAGCGGGGGCCCTCGTCGACGACGTAGGTAATGACGAAATCGCGGCGGTCCGGCGTGAGCTCGGCCAGGGCCTGCACCACGCGGAAGTCCGCATAGCCTTGGGTCAGATAGAAGGCGCGCAACTTCTGCTGGTCGGCCGCAAGCCGGTCGGGATCGTAGGTATCGTTGGACTTCATGAAGCCCAGGAGACCGCCCGTTTGCCGAGTGTACATCTCCTTGCGCAGGCGGCCGTCCGGATAATGGGTGTTGCCGAGGATGTTGATCGCGCGGACCTTGGCCAGGTCGCCCTCGTAAATCTCGAACACCACATCGACGCGGTTCTGGTCGAGTTGAACAATCTTCGGTTCGACGCGGGCGGCAAAGCGGCCCTGGCGCCGATACAACTCGAGGATGCGGTCGACATCCGCGCGTGCAGCGCTGCGCGTGAAGATCTGCCGCGGCGCCAGCTTGATTTCCGGCGTGATCTTGTCGTCCTTCAGGCGCTTGTTGCCTTCAAGGATAATGCGGTTGATGACCGGATTCTCGCGAACCGCGATGATCAGATCGCCCGTCTCGGCGCCCGTAATCTGCACATCCGCGAACAGCTGCGTCGCGTACAGGTCCTTCAGCGCCTGATCGAGCGTCTGTGCAGTGTAGGTCTGACCGGGGGACAGGTTCGCATACGCACGGATCGTCTCCGGCTCCAGGCGCTGGCTGCCCTTGACCAGAATCGAGCGAATCGTCCGTTCGGCGGGAGCCGGCGCCGTGATCGTGGTCGGTGGCGGCGGTGCGACCTGCACCGGGGAGGCAGCCTGGGCTGGCGCTGCAGCCTGCGCCCACAAAGGCGCCGCGGAACCTCCGAGCACCGTTCCCACCAGAAGCAAAGACCCGGCGCGCCGGTTAAAACTCTTCGATCTTGAAATCACGCGTCCCCGCCTTGTGAGTGTTTGGTGCAGACGCGGCGCGCTCCGCCGCAAAGCCCCGGTTAGTGCCCCTGCCCCAACCCTTCTAGCCAATCAAGCGCTGTAACCGATCCCACAGGCCCAGCGAGCCCAAATCGTTGAGCGTCGTGAACACCATCAGCGCGAAGAGAACCGCAAGCCCGCCTCGGAACGACCATTCCAATGCCTCCGCGCTGAGCGGACGCCGCCGGACGGCCTCCACGCCGTAGAAGAAGAGATGTCCTCCATCCAGCATCGGGACTGGCAACAGGTTGATGAATCCTAGATTAATTGACAGGAACGCGAGCAGCGACACGAAGGCGAGCGGTCCCAGCGCCGCACCCTCGCCGGCGACCTTGGCAATCGAAATGGGCCCGCCGATCGCCTTGGGCGAAATCTGTCCGCTAAGAACCCTGCCCAACCCATCGACGGTCGAAACGACCAGCCGCCAAGTGTAATCCACAGCCGCCGAAATCGCAGCTAGCGGAGACAGCGGCGCCAGCACGGTGGTCGTTGGTGCGATGCCCAGCAGGCCCTTTTTCTGAGGTTTGCCGAACTGGTCGCGGAAGGTGTCGGCTTGAAGCGTGACGCTAACCGTCCGGTTCTGACCGGCCCGGACGAAATTGACGTCAACCGCTTCACCCGCACGCAGGGAGACGACGGTGCGCAGGTCGTTGAACGTCGGCGTCTCGCGACCACCGATCGAGATGATTTCGTCGCCGGCCACAAGCCCTGCTCGCGCGGCGGGCGTGTTTGGCTCGACCGCCCCCACGACGTTCGTCTGCGGTGCGCCGAGCAGCATGAAAAATGCGGCGAAGATCAGGATCGCCAACAGGAAATTGGCCGCCGGACCCGCGAGCACCACGAGGAATCGTTGCCAGACCGGCCGCGCCTGGAAGATTCGATCGCGCAATTCGGGCGGCACGGACTCGAGATTCGCGGCATCGCTTGCAGGACTCATGTCGCCGAGGAACTTCACATAGCCGCCAAGCGGTAGCCAGCCGACCTTCCAGCGCGTCCCCCGCCGGTCAGTCCAGCCAACGACCTCCCGGCCGAACCCGATCGAAAAGGTTTCCGCCGGAATGCGAAACAGGCGGGCGACCGTATAATGGCCAAGCTCATGGAAGAAGACGAGCGGACCCAGCATCGCAACGAACGCGATCAGGATCAGCCAGAGCGGGGGTGAGGAAAACATCTTAAGCGTAGCTCGCCTTCATCATGGCGCGGGTGCGGTCGCGGGTCACGCGGTCGATCTCCAACACATCGCCGATTGAGCGCGGCGTGTCGAATTTCGCCTTGTCGAGAGCAGTTTGCACTAGGACGGCGATGTCGGGAAAGCGGATGTTGCCGGCAAGGAAGCTCTCGACGGCGACCTCATTGGCCGCGTTCAGAACTGTTGCGGCCGCACCCCCCGCCTCAAGCGCCTCCCGGGCAATCCGCAAGGACGGAAAGCGTTGCAAATCAGGGGCTTCGAAGTCGAGGCTGCCGATCGAGGCCAGGTCCAGTTTGGCCGCCGGGGTCGCCATCCGGTCGGGCCACGCCAGCGCGGAAGCGATCGGAATGCGCATATCGGGGCTGCCCAGCTGGGCGAGCACCGATCCGTCGACATATTCGACCATTGAATGGATCACCGACTGCGGGTGAACGACAATGTCGAGGCGCTCCGATGGGAGCCCGAACAGATACGATGCCTCGATCAGTTCCAGCCCCTTGTTCATCAGCGTCGCCGAATCGACGGAGATTTTCGCGCCCATCGACCAGTTGGGGTGAGCGACGGCCTGCGCCGGTGTGGCGTTGGCAATGGTCTCGGCGGAGGAGGCGCGGAACGGGCCACCGCTGGCAGTCAGGATAATCCTTGAGACATCCTCCATGCGGTTGCCGGCAAGGCATTGAAAAATAGCATTATGCTCGCTGTCGACGGGCAATAGTCGCGCGCCGCTTGCAGCCGCCGCATCGGTCATCAGCGCGCCCGCGGTCACGAGCGCTTCCTTGTTAGCCAAGGCTACGGTGGCCCCGGCTTCGACCGCGGCCATGGTGGGTTCCAGCCCGGCGCAGCCAACAATGGCCGCGATCACGAATTCAGCGCTAGTCGCGGCCTCGATCAAGCCGTCGGCGCCCGCCGCGGCGCGGCAGTCGGTTCCGGCAAGCATCGACTGCAATTTGCTTAGTTGCTGCTCATCGGCGATCACCGCCAGCCGGGCACTCGTTCGGCGCGCGATGCCGGCAAGAGCCGCTGCGTTGGTCCCGGCGGTCACCGCCTCGACCTGAAATTTCTGAGGTTCGCGCTCGACGAGGTCGAGGGTCGACTTGCCGATCGAGCCCGTGGCGCCGAGGATGGCTATGGCGCGGGTCACGCCAGGCCGCTCATTTGTGCGGCCGCGGTGAGGATCGCCACGGGCACCAGCCCATCGAGCCTGTCGAGTGCGCCGCCGTGACCCGGCAGCAGCGCGCCCGAATCCTTGACGCCGGCCCGGCGCTTCATTCCGCTTTCAAACAGGTCGCCGCCTTGAGCGAAGACGGCGAAGATCGGCGCTAGCAAGAGCAAGGCAGATCCAAGGTCCATCGCGACCGCCCAGGCGCCACCAAGTACCGCCGCCGCTACGACGCCGCCGGCAAGGCCCTCGACCGTCTTGTTGGGGCTGAGCGTCGGCGCCAACTTGCGGCGCCCGAAGCTGCGGCCGGTGAAATAGGCGCCGATATCGGTCGACCAGGTCACGATGAACGTCCAGATCAGCAGAGCGAGACCGTGCGTATCGCGTTCGCGGATCCACAGGAGCGCCAGCGCCGGCAGCAATGCGTAGACGAAACCGCCGATGTACCAGCCGGCCCCCCAGCCCTTGGTCATGCGGGTCCATTCATAGAACATCAGCGTGGCGATCGCCGCAACGAGGACCGCGAGGATATAGCCGCCCTGCACCGCCGCGATCAGTGCAATGACGATCAGGATCAGCCCCGTCAGGACGCGGATCGCAAGTTCGCTCATCGGCCCCCGAACCGCCGCTGGCGGCGAGCATAGGTCTCCAACGCGCCAGTGAAGGCTGCCTCGTCGAAGTCCGGCCACAAGGTGTCGACGAACAGCAACTCGGCATAGGCCGCTTGCCAGAGGAGAAAATTGGACAGCCGAACCTCGCCGGAAGTGCGGATCAGCAAGTCGAGCTCCGGCAGATCCGCCGTCTGCAGCTCGGCGCCGATCGCCTGTTCATCGATCGCTGCCGCATCGATTTCGCCGGCAGCCGCTTTTCCTGCCAATCGCCGTGCAGCGGAAGCGATCTCCGCGCGCGATCCGTAGTTCAATGCCACGACCAGTGTGAGGCGCGTGTTCGTCGCGCAACGCTCGACGGCGCGCTCCAGCCGCTCAACCAATTCGCCGCCGAATGCTGTATAATCGCCAATCAGCTTGAGCCGGACGCGCTCCTTTTCGAGCGTCTTCAGTTCCCGCTCGAGATAATAGCGCATTAGCGCCGTGAGGTCGGAAATCTCTTCGCTGCTGCGGCGCCAGTTCTCCGAGGAGAAAGCGTAGAGCGTCAGGACCTCGACACCATTGTCGGCTGCCGCCTGAAGCGCCCGCCGAACGGATTCCGCACCGGCCTTGTGGCCCGCAGCGCGTGGCAGTCCGCGCTGCTGCGCCCAGCGGCCGTTGCCGTCCATGATGATCGCGACGTGGCGCGGCGTGGAGCGTGGACCGCCCCCTGCCAAGCCGGCCGCGTTGTCCGCCGCGCCCGCTCTTGGGGCCGGAGCAGCGGTCACTTGCCGAGGATTTCCTTTTCCTTGGCGGCCGAAGCGTCGTCGACTTCCTTGATCGTGTCGTCGGTCAGCTTCTGCACTTCGATCTCAAGCCGCTTGCGCTCGTCCTCGCTGATCTCGTGCTTCTTCTCGTCGGCCTTCAGATGATCCATGCCATCGCGGCGCACGTTGCGCACAGCGATCCGGGCCTTTTCAGCATATTGGCCGACTAGCTTGGCGAGCTCCTTGCGGCGTTCCTCCGTCAACTCGGGAATCGGCAGCCGGATCACCTGACCGTCGGTGATCGGGTTGAGCCCGAGGCCCGCGGAGCGGATGGCTTTTTCGACCGGCTGGACGTTGGAACGATCCCACACCTGCACCGAAAGGAGCCGAGCTTCGGGCGTCGAGACCGTCGCCACCTCGTTGAGCCGCATATTGGCGCCATAAACCTCAACCTGGATGGGATCGAGCAACGCCGTCGAGGCGCGGCCAGTGCGCAGGCCGGTGAGATCGTGCTTGAGGGCGTCGACGGCGCCCTGCATGCGGCGCTTGAGGTCAGCGATACTGACGGTGGTAGGCATCTCTTATTCTCCGTTCTCGACGACCGTGGCAATTCCGCGACCAGCCAGCACTTCGGCGAGATTACCGGACTGCCGGATGTTGAAGACCACGATCGGGATATTGTTGTCCCGGCACAAGGCCACCGCCGCCGCGTCCATCACCTTCAGATCGTCGATCAACACGCGTCCGAACGTCACTCGATCGTAGCGTTTGGCGTCCGCAACCTTCTTCGGATCGGCCGTGTAGATGCCGTCGACGCTGGTACCCTTGAATAAAGCATCGCAGCCCATCTCGGCGGCCCGCAGCGCGGCGGCCGTGTCGGTTGTGAAATAGGGATTGCCGGTGCCCGCGGCGAACAGGACGATCCGTCCCTTCTCCAGATGCCGCAAGGCGCGGCGGCGAATGTAGGGCTCCGACACGCTGGCCATCGGGATTGCCGACAGCACTCGCGTTTCCACGCCTTGCTTTTCCAGCGAATTCTGCAGCGCCAGCGCGTTCATCACGGTTGCCAGCATGCCCATGTAGTCGGCCGTTGCGCGGTCGAAGCCCTGGGCGGCGGCCGCCATGCCGCGGAAGATGTTTCCCCCGCCGACGACCAGGCAAAGTTCGTGGCCTCGCGCCTTGGCCGCCGCGATCTCGCTCGCCAGGCCATCGACGGCCCGCGGATCGATGCCGAATTGCCCCTCCCCCATGAGCGCTTCGCCCGACAGCTTGAGCAAGATGCGGTTGAAACGCGGGACGGTCATGCGGCGGGTGTTTCCTCGATATGACAAAGGCGGCCCAGCCTTTATGGCCGAGCCGCCCTGTTGCCAACTGCCTTGCAGCAGCCCCGGTCGGTTACGCGACCGGTTCGGCTTTGCTGGTGCCGGCGGCTGCCGCGACTTCGGCGGCGAAGTCTTCCTGCTTCTTCTCGATGCCTTCACCGAGCTGGAAGCGGATAAAGCCCGCCAACGTGATTGGCGAACCGGCTTCCTTCGCGGCGGCCGAGACGACCTCCGCCACCGGCGTCTTGCCGTCCATCACGAACAGCTGCGACGACAGCGCGCTTTCCTTGCGGAACTTGGCGAGACCGCCTTCCACCATCTTTTCGACGATGTTCTGCGGCTTGCCGCTTTCCTTCGCCTTTTCCATCGCGATCGACCGCTCGCGCTCGATGAGCTCGGCGTCGAGGTCTTCGGCATTGAGCGCCAGCGGGTGCGCGGCCGCGACATGCATCGCGATCTGCTTGCCGAGCGAGCTGAGGGTGTCGGCGGACGCGGCGCTTTCGAGCGCGACCAGCACGCCGATCTTGCCGAGACCGGGGACGACCTGATTGTGGACGTAAGGCACGACGGCGCCCTGCGACACTTCAAGCACCGCGGCGCGGCGCAGCGACTGGTTCTCGCCGATCGTGGCGATATTCTCGGTCAGCTTTTCCTGAACCGTGCCGCCGCCCGGATGGGCAGCCGCGGCCAGACCCTCGACGTCGTTACCCGTCTGCAACGCCAGCTTCGCAACGTTGCGGACGAAATCCTGGAAGGTTTCGTTCTTGGCCACGAAGTCGGTTTCGGAGTTCACCTCGACGACAGCGCCGCGGTTGCCTTCGACGGTCACGCCGACCAGCCCCTCGGACGCGGTACGGCCGGCCTTCTTGGCAGCCGCCGACAGACCCTTGGCGCGCAGCCAGTCGATCGCGGCTTCCATGTCGCCGTTGGTCTCGGCGAGCGCCTTCTTGCAGTCCATCATGCCGGCGCTGGTGCGCTCGCGCAGTTCTTTCACGGTTGCGGCTGTGATTTCCGCCATTCTACATCTCCTAGTTCCCCAGCGAAGGCCGGGGTCCAGTTCAGATCTGATATAGGGTCTGTACCCCTGCCTGCGCAGGGGCACAGAAAAGCCTAAGCTTCGAGCGCGGCCTCGACCGGCGGCTCGGCCATGGCGCCGACGTCCTGCCCGCGCGCCGAAGCGTTGCCCTGACGGCCCTGGCCGACCGCTTGCGCGACGGAGTCCGTGTACAGGCGGATGGCGCGGCTGGCGTCGTCGTTGCCGGGGACCGGAAAGGCGATGCCGCTCGGGTCGCTGTTCGAATCAAGGATCGCGACCACCGGGATGCCCAGCGTGTTGGCTTCCTTGATCGCCAGCTCTTCCTTGTTGGTGTCGACCACGAACATGACGTCCGGCAGGCCGCCCATGTCGCGGATGCCGCCGAGGCTCTTCTCGAGCTTGTCGCGCTCGCGAGTCAGCTGGAGAACTTCCTTCTTGGTCAGGCCGGCAGTATCGCCCGACAGCTGCTCCTCTAGGCTCTTGAGCCGCTTGATCGAGTTCGAGATCGTCTTCCAATTGGTGAGCATGCCGCCCAGCCAGCGGTGATTGACGAAATGCTGGCCCGATGCCTGCGCGGATTCCGCGATTGCATCCTGCGCCTGGCGCTTGGTGCCCACGAACAGCACCTTGCCGCCGCGGGCGACGGTCTGCTGAACGAAGTCGAGTGCGCGCGCGAAGAGCGGCACGCTCTGCGACAGGTCGATGATGTGCACCCCATTACGATCGCCGAAAATATACGGCTTCATTTTGGGGTTCCAGCGGTGGGTCTGGTGGCCGAAGTGCGCTCCGGCTTCTAGCAATTGCTGCATGGTGACGACCGTGGCCGCCATAAGCTTTCTCCTTCCGGTTTTGCCTCAGCGGAGCCGAATGACCAACCTTGCGGCTGGCACCGGGATGTTAGCTCCGCCTGTGGAATGCGCGGGCCCCTAGCCGAATGCGGCGGAGCTTTCAAGATGCGAAGGCACGCTTGACAGGTGAGAACATATCAGGAACATTCGGTTGTCTCACCACGGCGCGGTGGCTCCACTGGAACAAACGGGGTCCAGCGAGGTTAGGCGCTTCCAAGAAGGGATAGATGCGATGACGGCAGCTTTGGGTACTCTCGTTTTCCTGACCATGATGTGGCTGTTGGTGCTCGTAGGGGCTGCTGTGCTTGAAGAAAGCGGCGCGAAGATCGCCGCCGCCCTCAAAGGCAATTCGGCCATCAACCCCGTTCAGACTATGCCGGTTCGTATGCGGATTCGGCCGCGGCTGCGGCAGCCTATGCGGGCGACCGCGGAGTTGCGCGTCGCCGCTTGACGCGGGCGTAGCTCATCATGGCTGACGGGATCATCAGCAGGTAAACGCAAGACAGCGCCAGCAAGGTGATCCAGGGCGCTGTCAGCAGTGCCGCACCGAACAAGGCGACGCCCGCAAGGGCAAACAGCCGCCACTCACGCCGGATCCGGATGCTCGTCCAGCTGTACGTCGGCAGACTGGAGATCATCAGCGCCGCGATGAACAGGGTCCAGGCCATCACCAGCGGCCATTGCTTGAAGATCGGCATATCGGTGATGAGCCACAGATAGATGGGAATGAAGGCGAGTCCGGCCCCGGCTGGTGCTGGAACGCCGGTATTGAAGCCCGCGGACTTGTGGGGCTGTTCGGCGGAATCGAGCCGCGCGTTGAACCGCGCCAGCCGCAAAGCGCAGCACACTGCCAGCGCCAAAGCCGCCGTCCAACCGAAACGAGGCGCCGCCTGCAACGACCAAAGGAAAATGATCAGCGCCGGCGCGGTGCCGAAGGCGATGTTGTCCGAGAGCGAATCCAGCTCGGCGCCGAATTTGCTTTGGGCGCGCAACAGCCGGGCGATGCGTCCGTCCATGCCGTCGAGGATGCCGGCGATGATGATGGCTGCGATCGCCTTGTCCCACTCGGCACCGATCGCGAAACGGACGCCGGTCAGGCCCATGCACAGCGCCATCGCGGTGATGGCGTTGGGGATCATCGCTCGGAACGGAATGCGCCGGGGGTCGGCGTCGTCCTTCACTGGCTGATGCCGGTCAACGTGACGTCACTGCCGATTTCCGCGATCACCGTCTCGCCGGCGATCGAACGTTGGCCGAGCAGCACTTTGGGCGCGGTGCCGGCGGGCAGGTAAACATCAACCCGGCTGCCGAAGCGGATCAGGCCGACGCGCTGTCCGACATCCACCGAATCCCCTTCGCGAACGAAAGCCAGGATGCGCCGCGCGACGAGCCCCGCGATTTGCGTGAACCCGATGCGCAGCCCATCGGCACTCTCGATCAGGAAATGCTGTCGCTCATTGTCCTCGCTCGCCTTGTCGAGATCGGCGTTGACGAACTTGCCGGGAACATAGGCGATGCGCTTGACGCGACCCGAGATCGGCGCGCGATTGATGTGCACGTCGAACACGCTCATGAAAATCGAAACGCGGGTGTACTCGCCGTCCGCGAGGCCGTCAGCGCCCCGGAGCTCTGGCGGCGGCGGAACTCGAGCGATCATGGTGATCAGCCCGTCGGCCGGGGCAACAATCATCCCCTCGCCGCGCGGCGTCGTCCGTACCGGATCGCGGAAGAAGGTGGCGACCCAGATCGTCAGGCCGACCAGCAGCCACCCGAGCATCTGCCAGTGAAGCAAAAAGGCCAGCGCAGTGACCGCCCCGACGCCGACCGCATATTTGCGGCCTTCGGGGTGAACTGCCGGGAAACGCCATTTGACCGTGGTCGTTGGAAGCGGGCTGTCGTGCTTGTCGATTGCGGGCATGGCGGTGCCTTACTTGGACAAATCAGCCCGCACAACGCCGCGGTTGCCCTGCCGCACCCGCGGTCCTAGAGCGCGCGGCGAACCAGAACGCAGGGAAGCAATGGCCAAGATCAAGGTAAAAAACCCGGTCGTCGAGCTCGACGGCGACGAGATGACGCGCATCATCTGGCAATGGATCCGCGAGCGGCTGATCCAGCCCTATCTCGACGTCGATCTGCTCTACTACGATCTCTCGGTCGAGAACCGTGACGCCACCGGCGACCAGATCACGATCGACGCCGCCAATGCCATCAAGGAACATGGTATCGGCGTGAAGTGCGCGACCATCACGCCCGACGAGGCACGCGTCGAGGAATTCAAGCTCACCAAGATGTGGAAGTCGCCCAACGGCACGATCCGCAACATCCTGGGCGGCGTCATTTTCCGCGAGCCGATCGTCATCTCCAATGTTCCGCGGCTGATCCCGGGCTGGACCGACCCGATCGTCGTCGGCCGCCACGCCTTTGGCGACCAGTATCGCGCCACCGACTTCCTCGTCCCCGGCCCCGGCAAGCTGACGATGAAGTGGGTCGGCAACGACGGGCAGGAACTGGACTTCGACGTGTTCGACTTTCCGGCCTCGGGCGTGGCGATGGGAATGTACAACCTCGACGCCAGCATTCGCGACTTCGCCCATGCCTGTTTCAACTACAGCCTGGGCCGCGGGTGGCCGCTCTACCTGTCGACCAAGAACACGATCCTCAAGGCCTATGACGGCCGCTTCAAGGACATCTTCCAGGAAATTTACGACAGCGAATATAAGGCGAAGTTCGAAGCGGCCGGGATCGAATATCAGCACCGCCTGATCGACGACATGGTTGCCTCGGCGCTCAAGTGGAGCGGCAAGTTCGTCTGGGCCTGCAAGAACTACGACGGCGACGTACAATCGGATCAGGTGGCGCAGGGATTTGGCTCGCTCGGCCTGATGACTTCGGTACTGATGACGCCCGACGGCAAGACCATCGAGGCCGAAGCGGCGCACGGCACGGTAACCCGCCACTACCGCATGCATCAGCAGGGCAAGGCGACCTCGACCAATCCGATCGCCTCGATCTTCGCCTGGACCGGCGGCCTCAAGTATCGCGG
>Ga0207657_10002425_pt1 | contig 20137 bp, 18 predicted proteins | sample KBSC33metaG_FD_184316 | JGI IMG/M metagenome (GOLD analysis project Ga0207657, IMG submission 184316) | Corn rhizosphere microbial communities from Kellogg Biological Station, Michigan, USA - KBS C3-3 metaG (SPAdes) (version 2) | ecosystem: Host-associated > Plants > Roots > Rhizosphere > Soil ... | reverse complement strand
AGAAGGTGGGCGGAGCCGGCGTCGTCGTGGTCGTGGCGGTGGTCGTCGTCGGCGACGTGGTGGTGGTCGTCGGCGTAGTGGTGGTCGTCGTCGTGGAGGTGGTCGTCGTCGACGTCGTGGTCGTCGTGTCGGCCGCGTACGCGGAAGCCGCTCCGAGGGCCGCCAGGACGACGCCGATACAGAGGAACCAGACCCCACGCCGCATCGCACCAGTGTGCCGAACGGTTCGGCTCTTCGTGGAGTTGTTGCAGCGGAACGCGATCCTACGTCCGCTCCGGCGCGGCGCCTACGATCTCACGGTGCCGGGTCACGTTGTTCCCGAGGAGAGTGCGGGGCTCGCCGTCGAGGTGCTCGACCTCGTCAAGCGGTATCCCAAGTCGCGGGTCAATGCCGTCGACGGCGTGTCCTTCGCCGCCGCCGCCGGCGAGGTGTTCGGCCTGCTCGGGCCCAACGGAGCGGGGAAGACCACAACCGTCGGGATGCTGACGACCAGGGTCCGACCGACCGCCGGCGTGGCCCGCATCGGCGGTGTCGACGTGGTGCGCGACCCGGTGCGGGCGCGCGCGCAGCTCGCGGTCGTGCCCCAGCAGAGCAATCTCGACCGATCGATCTCGATCCGGGACAACCTGATCTTCCACGCTGCGTACCACGGCGTGCCCGCCCGCGAGCGCGAGGAGCGGGCCGACGAGCTGCTCGACCAGTTCGGGCTCCTCGACCGTGCCCGCGACAGGCCGGACTTCTTCTCGGGCGGGCAGTCGCAGCGGGTGATGATCTCCCGCGCGCTCATGCACGCGCCGCGCGTGCTCTTCCTCGACGAGCCCACGACGGGGCTCGACCCGGCGGCCCGCCTCTTCGTCTGGGACCGGCTGCGCGAGCTGCGCGACTCGAACGTCACCCTGATCCTCACGACCCACGACATGGACGAGGCGGCGCTGCTCGCCGACCGGGTCGGGATCATGGATCACGGGCACCTGCTCGCGCTCGACACTCCCGCTGCCCTGATCAGCTCGCTCGAGGGCGAAGGCACGCTCGAGCTCACCGCCGACCAGGCTGCCGACGGCGACGTCGTCGATGCGCTCGGCGCCCTCGCAGGCGTGCAAAAGGTCGAGACGGTCCAGGTCGGCGCCGAGAACGGCAGCCCGGAGGCGCGGCCGCTGGGGGCGCAGCCGCTCCGGGTGCGCCTCTACCTCACCGGCGATGCGGCGCTGTGCGTCGCACCGGCGGCGGCGGTGCTGGCCGAGCACGGGCTGGCGCTCCAGGACGTGAAGCTCGGCGCGCCGACCCTGGAGGACGTCTTCATCCATCTCACGGGAAGGACGCTGAGATGAGCGCGGTCGCCGCGCCGGCACTGGAGCAGGGCGCGCAATGGCGTGCCTTCCGCGCCGTCCTCTACCGAGACCTCTACGTCACCTGGCGCGAGTTCCCCGCCTTCCTCGCGCAGGTCATCCTGCAGCCGCTGTTCCTGCTCTTCGTGTTCGGGAAGGTGCTCGGCACCCTCAACTACACGCAGCACGGCTACACGGATCTGCTCTTTCCGGGCCTGCTCGCGCTCACGGCCGTGCTCACGGCGATGCAGGCGCTCGCCTTCCCGCTCGTGGCCGAGTTCGGCTGGACGAAGGAGATCGAGGACAGGCTGCTCGCGCCGATGCCGACGTCGTACGTCGCCGCCGAGAAGGTGCTGTTCGCGGTCCTGCGCTCGCTGATCGCGACGCTGATCATGATCCCGGTCGGGATCCTGATCCTCGGCTCGATTCCCTGGCGCTGGGACAACTTCGCGCTCTTCGTCGTCGCGTTGGTGCTGGGAGCGCTCGTCGGCGCCGGCTTCGGCCTGCTGATGGGAACGCTCGTGCGGCCGGAGCGGATCACCCTGCTCTTCTCCCTCGTCTTCACGCCGCTGCTCTTCACCGGCTGCAGTCAGTACCCATGGCCGTCGCTGGACCGGATCCGCTGGTTCCAGGTCGTGACGGCCTGCAACCCGATCACCTACGTGAGCGAGGCCTTTCGCGGCGCGATGGTGCCGGCAGTGCCGCACATCCAGCCCTGGATCTGCATCCTCGTGCTCATCGTCGCCGTGAGCGTCCTGCTGACTGTCGGCATCCGAGGCTTCTACCGCCGCGCGATCGACTAGCACGACAAGAGGGCGGCCCTGACCGCCCTCTCACGCCGAGCCCGGAAGGTGCGCGGATGATCGGCCTCCGCGACGGCACCGGAATCCGGGCGAACCGCGACAAACGCTCGGTACTTCTCCGCAGTTCTGGAGCTAGGTTCGGGCGGCGGCGAACTGCTCGACCGCGAAGTCGAGGTCTGCGATCGAGTGCGCGGCCGACATCTGCGTCCGGATCCGCGCGGTGCCCCGGGGGACGACGGGGAACGAGAAGCTCACCGCGTAGACGCCGAGCTCGACGAGGCGGGCCGAGAAGGCGGCGGCCGCGACCTCGTCGCCGACCATCACCGGCACGATCGGATGCTCGCCGGGGAGGAGGTCGAAGCCGAGCTCGGTCATCCGCCCCCGGAAATGGGCGGTGTTCTCGCGCAGCCGGTCGCGCAGCTCGGCGGAGGTCTGGATCAGCTCGAGCGCGCGGAGGCTCGCCGCCACGACCGGCGGCGCGACGCTGTTGGAGAACAGGTACGGGCGGGCGCGCTGGCGAAGGAGCTCGACGATCTCGCGCCGGCCCGAGACGTAGCCGCCGCTCGCGCCGCCGATCGCCTTGCCGAGGGTGCCGGTCAGGATGTCGACGCGCTCGACGACGGCGTGGTGCTCGGCCGTGCCGCGACCGTTGGGGCCGACGACGCCGACGGCGTGTGAGTCGTCCACCATCACGAGCGCGTCGTGGCGCTCGGCGAGCTCGCAGATCCGGTCGAGCTGGGCGAGATAGCCGTCCATCGAGAAGACGCCGTCCGTGGCGATCAGGCGGTGGCGGGCGTCCGCGGCTTCCTCGAGCCGAGCCTCGAGCTCGTCCATGTCGCCGTTCGCGTAGCGCAGCCGCCGTGCCTTGCACAGCCGGATCCCGTCGATGATCGACGCGTGGTTGAGCTGGTCGGAGATGACCGCGTCCTCCTCGCCGAGCAGCGCCTCGAACAGGCCGCCGTTCGCGTCGAAGCACGAGCTGAAGAGAATCGTGTCGTCGGTGCCGAGAAACTCGGACAGCCGCTCCTCGAGCTCGCGGTGCACGGCCTGCGTGCCGCAGATGAAGCGGACGGAGGCCAGCCCGTAGCCCCAGCGGTCGAGAGCCTCGTGCGCCGCCTCGACGATCGCAGGGTGGTTGGCAAGGCCGAGGTAGTTGTTCGCGCAGAGGTTGAGCAGCTCACCGCGCCCGGTGACGTCGACGTGGGCGCCCTGCGGCGTCGTGATCTCGAGCTCGGACTTGTAGAGCCCGGCCTCGCGCACTTCGGCGAGCGTGCCCACCAGATCGTCCCGCAGCGTCCCGTACATCAGCCAGCCTCCTGTCGATTCCAGTCGAGGACAACCTTGCCCGACTGCCCCGAGCGGGCGACGGCGAACGCGTCCTCGAAGTCGCGGTACGAGAAGCGATGCGTGATCACCGGCTTGATGTCGAGACCCGACTCGACGAGCACGGTCATCTGGTACCAGCTCTCGAACATCTCGCGCCCGTAGATCCCCTTCAGCGTGAGCATGTCGAAGATCACGGGGTTGAGGTCGAGCGTCACCTCGTCGGCGGGGATGCCGAGCAGCGCCACGTGCCCGCCGTGGGCCATCGCGCCGATCATCGTCCGCAAGGCCTGCGGATTGCCGGACATCTCGAGCCCGACGTCGAAGCCCTCGGTCATCCCGATCTCACGTTGCAGGTCGGCAAGCTCGCGCTCGGTGGGATCGATCGTCACGGTCGCGCCCATCCGGCTCGCCAGCTCGAGCCGGTACTTGTTCGGGTCGCTGACGACGACCTGGCGCGCGCCCGCGTGGCGCACGACGGCGGCCGCCATGCAGCCGATCGGGCCGGCGCCCGTGATCAGCACGTCCTCGCCGAGCACGGGGAAGGTGAGGGCGGTGTGGACCGCGTTCCCGAACGGGTCGAAGATCGCGGCGACGTCCTCGTCGATCCCCGGCTTCTGGTGCCAGAGGTTCGTCATGGGCAGCGCGACGAACTCGGCGAACGCGCCGGGTCGTTGCACGCCGAGGCCGATCGAGTGCGCGCAGAGATGGCGCCGGCCGGCGAGGCAGTTGCGGCAGCGGCCGCACACCACGTGCCCCTCTCCGCTCACGAGATCTCCGACCTGGAAGTCGCTGACGTTCGAGCCGCACTCGACGATCTCGCCGACGAACTCGTGCCCGACGACCATCGGCACCGGGATCGTCCGCTGCGCCCAGGGATCCCAGTCGTAGATGTGGAGGTCGGTGCCGCAGATCCCGGTCTTGTGCACCCGGATCAGGACGTCGTTGATCCCGATCTCGGGCACGGCGACGTCCTCGAGCGAGAGGCCCGTCGCAGCCTCGGCCTTGACCAGCGCTTGCACGCGGTCACCCTAGTTCGGGCCGAATCAGGCGTGCCGCGCTACGCGCCGGCGACCGCGCCCATGGTGATCGCGGACAGCACGATCAGGGCCGCGATCGCGAAGACGACGAAGAGCGCCGTGAGCGTGAGTGTCGTCTGCTTCATGGCCCGACTTTCGCCGCCCGGCGCGTCACCCCTTTGCAGGTGTCCGCCACGCCGCCGCGAATCGTCTCAGTCCAGGACTTACTCCGAGGAGGTACACGGTGGACAGCTCGATGCGGTACTTCGGATGCGTGGCCGGGTTCGGCTTCGGCGTCCTGTGGATGACGGAAGGGCTCGGCGCGGCGATCCTCTGCCTGCTGCTGGCCGCCCTCGGCTACGGCGCTGTGCTCGTGGCCGAGCGCGCGCGGGCGAATCCGGAGACGTTCCGGCTGCCGACGCGCACGCCGGAGGCCGACGACGTGGAAGACCTGCCGCTACTCGCCGAGGAGCTCAATCACGATCTCGGCCACGTCTACGAGCCGTCCGACGACGCCTACAGCCCCCTGGCCGCCGAGGCCGACTACGGCTGGCCGGTCGAGGAGCCGGAGATCGCCCACACGAACGGGCGGTAGAGCCTTATGCCGCAGCCGCGGCTCAGCCGCGGCTGTAGAGCTCGATGAGCGCGAGCACGCGCTTCACCTGCGCACGGCGACTTCTGAGCGTGAAGGACATGTCAGAGGAACGAGCCGCCGTGGGGAGGGGTTACGGCCTCGCACGCGGCGCCCCGGGCGTGTAGGCCCGGGGCGCCGCTGTCCGTTCTCCTACGGAGTGAAGTTCGCGACGTACACGTCCTGGTTCGCAGACGTGACGCCAGGCCTGCCGCGGAAGTCCGTCCAGGCGGTGTGCACGACGCCGTTCGAGCCCACCGCTGCCTGTGAGTAATCGCCGATGAACCCGCCGTCGGCGAACTGGACGAAGGGGTTCGAGCCTTCGCTCGTCAGCCGGCGCTCGCTGGCGAATCCGTCGGTGGAAGAGCTGGCCGCGTAGTCGAGGCAGACCGAGTGGCTGATCGTCTCGACCGACACGACGCCCGGCGGGGCGTTGTCGGGGATCTTGACGTTGCAGGTCGCCGGGTTGTGTGTGGCGGCGAAGTCGCGGGTGTAGTACGTCACCGTCACGACGCCGTTGCGCGCGGCGACGCCGGGGAAGACCTTGTCCTGGCCCGACGTCACGGTGACCGGAGCCGAGAGAGCGCCCCAGGCGCCCGTGACGAGCTTGACCTGCGCCGCGGTGGTGCCGGAGAACGTGGATCCTCCCTGGCCGCACGAGCCCGCTCCCTGGTCGTCGGCCCAGGCGATCGCGAGGTGGCCGGTGACCGGGTCGATGCTGAACGCGGGGAAGCTGTTGAGCCGGAAGTGCTCGTCCGTGAGTGTCTGGCTTCCCTGGAACTCCGGGTAGCAGTCGAGGTCGTCGTAGACGCGGCCGACCTCCGCGTTGGTGAAGTGCGCGCCGTCGTCCGTCGAGCGGGCGACGACCGTGGCGTCCGTGGCGTACCCGGTGCTCGGCTGTGAGCCCTCGTAGGCCACGTAGAGCGCCCCGTCGGCGCCGTAGATCGGGATCGAGCCCGAGTCGAACGGGTGGGAGGCGTCGGAGACCGCCCGGCCCTGGTTGGTCCAGGTCTGTCCGTGGTCGTTGGAGATCGCCATCACGATCGGCGACCGGAGGTAGCCGGCTCCGTGCGGGCCCTGGTTGTACCTCGTCCACGTGACGACGACCTTGCCGTCGGGCCCGGCCGCGATCCACTCCTTGTCGTTGAAGAAGTTCCCGGCCTGCACGAAGGTGACCATGTTGGGCCGGTCCCAGGTCAGGCCGCCGTCATGGCTGACGCTCACCGCGACGCCCGAGGCGAAGGTGTCCCGGCTGAACACGATGTTCGCGTAGTACACGGTCCCGTCGGGGCCGATCGTCATCGCCGGGTCGCCGGCCGAGTCGACCTTCGTGAACTGGCCCCGGCCGCCGGTCTCGACCGTGAGGCCCGGCACCTGCACGTTCGTCCACGTGGTGCCGCCGTCGAAGCTCGTGTAGGCCCAGCCCGTCGTGTCGTTGAGGCCGTCGAGGTCGCAGCACACCCGGTAGTCGTTGGCGCCCGCGACCAGGTGGTTGGGATTGCCCGGATCGACCGCGATCGTGGTCTCGTTCTGAGGAGTCGTGCAGCCGAAGTTCGACGCGCCGCTGTTGTTCAGGGCGTCGCCGACGATCGCGTCGATGTTCGAGGTCGGCGCGTACGCCGCGGTCGTGTTGAACGGGGCGGAGCGACAGAGCCCGACGGCCGCCCCCGGCGTGTCGAGGGCCTCGTCGTCGCCCTCGCCCGCCCAGGGAGCGTTGATCGTCGGAGCGAACTTCCAGCTGTGCGTCGGTGTGGCGGAACCGGCCCCGACTCCCGGGGCGAGCAGCGCCACGGCCACCACACCCAGGAGGGCGGTCGGCCAGAGGAATCGATGCATCGTCGTCTCCTTCGTCGCGACGGAACGCGAGAGCCGCTCCCCCTACAGCTGTCGAAGCCCTCGCCCGCGGCGATCCTATCGCGGCCTCGACGTTCAACCGCTTTGTTCGTCCCAGCCGCCGTGTACGTTTCCGCGTCGTGCTGCGCAGGCCACGCTCACTTTTGCTCGCAGGCTCGCTCGCACTCGTCGTCGTGGCGAGCGCGTCCGCCGCCTGGGGTGGGAAAGATCCCGTGCGCAAGACGCGGATCGGGCTGATTCCGAGCTTCTGCCGCAGCTCGCCGACCGGCAAGCAGTGCATCGACGCCGCCGTGTACTACCTCGACAAGGCGCGGTCGCGTGCGAACCTGCCGCCGTACGCGCTCCCGGCGAACTTCCCGTCGCTGCCGCCACCGCAGCAACTGTTCATCCTCGTCAACCTCGATCGCGTCCAGTACGGACTCCCACCGTTCCCCGGAATGACGGCGCGGCTGGATCACGACGCCCTCGTGAGCGGCGTCTGGCGGGCCGACGACCCGCACCCCAGCAACACGACCGGCCTCACCGCCTGGTGGCCGGGCTGGGCCGGGGCGTTCCTCAACGCGCCGATGGCGTACGAGACGTGGGTGTGGAATGACGGGCTAGGGAGTACCAACCCTCGCTGCACGCGGTCCGATCATTCGCGTTGCTGGGGGCACAGACACTCCGTGCTGTGGAAATACGGCTCGAACCTCGCGATGGGCGCGGCCGTGGGACGCGATTCGCGCCACCACCGCCGCGGCTACACGTATCTCTTCGTCGGCGGCAACGCTGCCTACAAGCCGGTCTACACCTACACGTGGAAGCAGGCCGTCGAGGACGGAGCGGGCACGAACACGTACGACCCGGGCCCATCGCCCCGCTCGATGTGCAACGTCCCGTCCATCATCGGACTGAAGCTGGCCGGCGCGTCACGAGCGATCGAGAAGGCGCACTGCAGCGTCGGCGAGGTCGTCTCCAAGCACACCCACTTCGTGCCTGGCATCGTGACCCAGCAGTACCCCGCGCTGGGCAAGACACTCCCGCGCGGCTCGAGCGTCGGGCTCACCGTCAGCCTCGGCCCGCGCTAGATCACTTGCAGGGCCGTTGTCGCAGCTGCGGCGCCCGTGGGCGACTCGGACGCCTTCCTCGAACGGCCAGGTAACCGAGGCGACGCTCATGCGCCGGCCCCGGGAGGCGCGCTCGCTTCCGCGCGTCTCCTTTTCTCTGGCGCCTATCTCCTTGGCGGTGCCGGCTGACCGGGAGGGCCTGTGTGGTCGCGGTTTTTGTCGCCATAGCCGTTGCCCGGCTTGGTGTTGGTCGGCGGCGAGGGCGCCGGTGGTGGTGGTGGTGGTGGTGGCGCCGGCGGCGGAGGCGGCGGCGGTGGCGGTGGTGGCGGTGGTGGTGGAGGTGGCGGCGGCGGCGGCGGAGGAGGTGGCGGCGGGGGCGGCGGAGGCTTCGGCTGCAGCACGGTGCCCGGCTTCGACGCGGGCTGCGTCGCGACCGAGGCGACCGGACCGGCCACCGCTCCCGCGGAGCCCGCAGCACCCTGGGCGGGGAATGGCGTCGCATGCGGAACAGCCGTCTGGTCCGGAGTTCGAGGGACTACCACCACGCCGGGAGCGGCGCCTAGACCGGTTCCCAGCGCGCCACCGGGTAGGTTTCCGGGGGCGGGCAGAAGCTTGGGGAGCAATGCGTAGCCGGCTAGGGCGGTCGCGAAGCAGAGCGCCGCCGTCACTGACCCTCTCGGGCTCATGGCATCCCCTCTCGCGCATGATCCGGCATCCGGTTACTACCTGTCCTTCTGCCGCAGCTCGGTATGGGGAGCCCTCCACGGTACCCCTGTGCACGGGCGTTGCAATCACTCGTTGGAGTGACGGATCAAAGCTGCCGGTCCCTAAGGCGACGCCCCCGGAAGGTGGAGCGGCGCCGGCAGGCTCGCCGGAGGGCTAGCAAGAAGCCGGCACCGTCTCCTGCGACGTGACCCTCGCCTGGCCAATCGCCGCCTACCAACTAGACGCGCTCAGCGCCCGAGTTCTTTCGGCGCATGGATGATCGGCCCGCGACCACGGCTTGCGTCGCGTGTGCCGCCTAGCCGCTAACGTCGCTGCATGAATTGCGCGAAGGCAGGCGCGATCGCTGCGCTCGTGTGGGCCGCGGTCGAGCCGTTCGACCGGCGGATCGTGCGCCACGACTACTCGGACGTGGCCGTGCTCGGCAAGGCGGTGACCCGCTCGCGAGCCTGGCCGCTAGCCGGTCTCGCGATGCACGCGGCGAATGGCGCGGTGTTTGGAGTCGCCTATGAGCAGGCACGGAGGCGCGGCACCTCGGCGGTGGCCATGGCACTCGCGGAGCACACCGTCCTCTTTCCGCTCGGCGCGATCGTCGACCGCCGCCACCCCGCCCGCGGGACGAAGGGCCTCGCTCCCCTGTGGTCGAAGCGTGCGTTCGCGCAAGCGACCTTCCGGCACCTGCTCTTCGGCGCGCTACTCGGGCGCCTCGCGGACTGACCGGCGACAGCCACGACCGGTCGGCAGGTTTCCGAACTTGGCGAGCATGGGCTCTGGCAAACCCATATCCGGCAGGCGAGTCACCTCGTTGTTCAGGAGCGCCTGGGGATCGCTGCTGAAGGGGGTCTGACGGGACAACTCGTGCGGCAACCCCCAGGCGCTATCGAAGGTATCTGGCCCGGACGACGGCCAGCGGGCCGCAACCGCCGTGAGTCTCTGCCGCTCGGATGGGACCCGTCGCAGCGGGGGTGGCCGAACTGGAATGCGTCCGCTGGACGGGGGACCCTCCTGGCGGCACGTAGCGCTACGACCCCGACGGGCCGGCCATCCAGCGGGCGAACGCCGAACTGGCGGACGCAGGACGTCGGCCGATCGAGGGAGTGACGAATCACTCGCTTCGCCGGCCTTTCTGCGCGCTCCTGTACGAGGCAGGCGCAACCCCGGCCTCCGTCATGGCGCAGATGGGCCACACGGATGCGAGCCTCGCCCTGAAGGTCTATTCGAAGGCCCCGTTTCCGGGGCTTTCCTGAGGCTGCGGGGCAGGGATTCGAACCCCAACTTCCTGATCCAGAGTCAGGCGTCCTACCATTAGACGACCCCGCAACGGGTCGCCGGCCAGTGTAGCCGGGGTCGCCGCCGGGCTCAGATCTCGAGCCGGTACATCGGCACGAGGCGCTGTTCGGTCTCGGTGTCGATGTGGGCGACGACCTCGACGTACGGTTCGAGCCCGCTCCCGCGCAGCTTCGCCTTCAGGAGGCCGTCCACCTGGAAGATCCCGGAGCTGTTGTTCATCCGGATCTCGATCAGGATCGGCCGGTCCTCGCCGTCCGTGATCGTGACGTCCTCGATCGCCGCCGCCGAGAGGGAGTGCATCGAGATGCTGCCCTTCTCGAACGGGATCCGGGAGCGGCCCTTCGCCATGTCGAGCGCGTCGGCGACGCGGATGATGCCGGCGTCCACGGTGAGCGGGTCACCGTCGGCGCGGTGGCTGATGATCGCCTGCAGCGCCTCCGACACGATCACCGTCTTGTCAGGCTCGTCGTAGAGGCCGTCGAGCAGCTGCCGCATCTTCGGCTCGGCGAGGAAGAGCGAGAAGTCCTCGTGGCCGTGCCGGTGGATCGACATCCCGACGCAGTGGAAGAGCGCGGCGAGGACGACGACGATCTCCGCGTCGTCCTGCTCGAGGCCGAAGTCGCGCACCAGGCCCGGCTCGACCCCGTGCTTCGTGAGCTGGCGCAGGAGCTTGAGCGCGATGTTGGTGACGATCTGGATGTGCACCCAGGAGTGGTCGTTGATCGCCATCCGGGAGACCGCGTTGACGTTCGCGACGTGCCACCAGCCCTTGACCTGGTCGTCGGCGTTGACGCGCTCGACCAGCGTGCGCAGCTTGCGGTTGCCGCGCACGGGGACGTTGATCCGCATGCGCTCGACGGCCTCGGCGGGCGTGAGGCGGGTCTCGCGCTCGGCCTCGGCGTCGACCGGCTGCTCGATCCGCTCCGCCGTCTCCTTGTCGATCGCCATAGGCGCAGTCTGACGGATGGCGTATAGATGAGCACATGCACGATCCGCATCCGGTCCGTCTCGTCGTCGAGGACGACTACCGGCGCAATCGGCTCACCGTCTTCTTCCGGCTGATCCTCGCCATCCCGCACTTCATCTGGTTCTTCCTCTGGACCGTGTGGGTCACCCTCACCAGCATCGTCAACTGGGTGATCTCGATCTTCACCGGCCGGCCGCGGCCCTGGTTCCACCGGTTGATGTGCGGCTATGTCCGCTACCAGGCGCACCTCGGCGCCTACGTCTCGCTCGTCAGCGATCCCTATCCGGGCTTCATGGGCGAGGCAGGCTCGTACCCGGTCGACATCCAGTTGCCGGAGGAGCCCGTCACGCAGAGGCGCTGGACGATCTTCTTCCGGGGACTGCTCTTCATCCCGGCATTTCTCGTCTCGAGCACCCTGGCCGGGCTGAGCGGAGGGAACCTCGGCTCCTCCCGCGGCAAGACGAGGAACTCGACGGGCGGCGGCACGCTGCTGCTCGTCTGCGCGTTTCTCGGCTGGTTCGCGACGCTCGCACGCGGGCGGATGCCGAAGGGGCTGCGTGACGCCGGCGCGTACGCGCTCGGCTACACGGCGCAGACGACGGCGTACCTGCTCCTCGTCACCGATCGCTACCCGAACGCCGACCCGACCGAGATGCTCGTCGCGGTCACCGACCGTCCACCGCGGCACCCCGTGCGCGTAGTGGGCGACCCGTACGACCTGCGGCGCTCGCGGATCACCGTCTTCTTCCGGCTCCTGCTCGCGCTGCCGCACCTGATCTGGGTCACGCTCTGGGCGATCCTCGCCATTCTCGCGGCGATCGCGCAGTGGTTCGTCACGCTGGTCAGGGGCGTGCCGGCGGGCGCGCTCCACCGCTTCATCTCCGCCTACATCCGCTACCGGCTCCACGTCACCGCCTTCCTCCTCCTCGTCGCGAACCCGTTCCCGGGCTTCACCGGGGCGCCCGGCGTGTATCCGCTCGACCTGGAGGTCGACGGGCCGCAGCGGCAGAATCGCTGGAAGACGGGCTTCCGGCTCGTCCTCGCGATTCCGGCGCTGATCGTGGACGCGGCGCTCGGCGGCGCGCTCCTCATCGCCGCGGTGCTGACCTGGTTCTACGCGCTCATCAAGGGCTCGGCCCCGTGGGGGCTGCGGAACCTCTCGGCCTACGCGCTGCGCTACGACGCGCAGACGAACGGGTACCTGTTCCTCGTCACGGACGCCTACCCGCACGCGAGCCCGCTCGAGGGCGAAGACACGACCGAGGCGTGACCCGGAGCCGCGCCTGGCTCGTCGTCCCGCTCGCTGCGGTCTGGGCCGTGGCGGCGTGGCTCCTGTGGCGGTCGTCGCTGCCGGCGTACCACCTGCCGCACCTCGACCAGCACGCGCTCTTCCCGGCCGGCGCGCTGCACCGGGCAGAGCACTTCAGCGACGTCGAGCGTCTCTTCTGGCTCGGCAAGACCATCATCGAGCTCGCGGTCCTCGGCGTCTTCGTGCGCTACGGCGTGCGGTGGATGCGCGAGTCCGCGGCGGGGCCGATCGGCACCGGGATGCTGCTCGGGATGATCGGCTTCGCGTTCGTCTGGGCCGCAGAGCTGCCGCTTGCGGTCCTGACCGTCTGGTGGCGGCACCGGTACGGGCTCTCCGGCAGCTACCTCGACGCCACGGTCACCAACTGGTTCGCGCTCGGGGCGCAGTTCGTGCTGCTCTGCGTCGCGCTCGCGATCGTGATGGGGCTCGCGCGCGCCCGAGGGATCGGCGAGCGGTGGTGGCTGCTGGCCGCGCCCGTCTTCATCGGCCTGAGGACGCTCCTGGCCTTCATCGCGCCGTGGCTGCTCGGCGGCCGGGCCTTTCACGCGCCGTACGTGGCACAGCTCCAGCGAGCCGAGCACGTCCACGTCCCCGTGCGGGTGCTGAGCGGCTTCAGCGAGCCGAATGCCGCCGCGACCGGCCTGGGCGCGAGCCGGCGCGTCTTCCTGTGGGATCCGATCGTCCGGCCGCCCTTCACGCCCCGCATGGACCGCTTCGTGCTCGCGCACGAGTTCGGCCATCTCGCCCACAACCACATCTGGAAGTCCCTCGGCTGGTACGCGCTCTTCGCCTTCCCGCTGGCGCTGCTGCTCGCGCTCGCGACGCGGGGACGAGGCGGGATGGGAGTGCCCGAGGCGGTGCCGCTCGCGATCTTCGTCTACGTCGTCCTGCAACTCGCCGCCCTGCCGCTCCAGAACGTGGTGACGCGCCACCTGGAGGCCGAGGCGGACTGGTCGGCGCTCCGCGCGACCCACGATCCCACAGCCGGCCGGCAGCTCTTCCGGCTCTTCGCGTCGGAGACGCTCGAGGATCCGAGCCCGCCGTGGTGGGACTACGTCTTCCTCGAGAACCACCCGACCCTCCTGCAGCGGATCGAGATGACGCAGTACTACGCCACCTCCGTCCGAGAGCGGGGTCATCCTTGAGCGCCATGGAAACGACCATGAACTCGGGCCTGCTCGCAGGCGCTCGCGCCGGCTTCTGGCGCCGCTTCGCGGGCGCCTTCATCGACGGCCTCGTCGTCGGGATCGCCAACGGCGTCCTCAGGTCGATCGTGGGCTACGGAGCCGGCCTCGGTCTCGGGATCGTCGTCGGCGCTGTCTACTTCACGGCGTTCATCGGTTCCGAGCGCGGCCAGACCCTGGGGCAGATGGCCCTCGGGATCCGCGTGGTCGGCCTCGACAACGGCGGCTCGATCGGCTACGGGCGCGCCTTCCTGCGCTGGGTCGTGAGTCTCATCTCGGCCGCCGTGATCCTGCTCGGCTACCTCTGGATGCTCTGGGACAAGGAGAAGCAGTGCTGGCACGACAAGGCGGCGAACGACGTCGTCGTGCACGTGCAGCGCTAGGTGCGGTGAGCCAGGAGGGTCTGGCGACACGCAGGCTGAGTCGCCGGCCCACGCTGCTCGCCCGCTGAGCGGCGTCCTCGGTCGCTCGAATAGCGCCGCTATTTGCGTTCCGCCAGACCCTCTTAGGCGGCGGCCCAGTCGCCGTACAGGCTCGTGTAGAGGCCGCGGCGGGCGAGGAGCTCGTCGTGCGAGCCCTGCTCGATCACGCGGCCGTGCTCGAGCACGACGATGAGGTCGGCGTCCCTGATGGTCGAGAGCCGGTGCGCGATCACGAACGAGGTCCGGTCGGCGAGCAGCGTCCGTAGCGCCTGCTCGATCGTCCGCTCGGTCCCGATGTCGACCGAGGACGTGGCCTCGTCGAGGATCAGGATGCGCGGGTCGGCGAGGAGGGCGCGCGCGAAGGCGACGAGCTGGCGCTGGCCGAGCGAGAGCCGCGAGCCGCGCTCGCCGAGCTGCGTCTCGTAGCCGTCCTCGAGCCGCAGGATGAACTCGTGCGCGCCGACCGTCTGCGCGGCTCGCACGATCTCCTCCGGCCGGGCGTCCGGCTGGCCGAAGGCGATGTTCTCGGCGACCGTGCCGGCGAACAGGAAGCCCTCCTGCGGCACGATCCCGAGCTGGCGGCGCAGCGACTCCTGCGTCACGTCGTTCAGGTCGCGGCCGTCGATCGTGATCCGCCCGCTCGTCGGCTCGTAGAAGCGGGCGAGGAGCTTCGCGATCGTCGACTTGCCGGCGCCCGTATGGCCCACGAGCGCCACCGTCGTCCCGGCCGGAACGTCGAGGTCGATCCCGTGCAGCACCTCCTCGCCCAGCTCGCCTCCGCGGAGCCCGTAGGCGAAATGGACGTCCTCGAAGCCGACGTGTCCCTCGATGCGCTCGAGCGGGCGGGCGCCCGGCCGGTCGACGACCTCGGGCGGCTCGTCGAGGACGCCGATGATCTTGTCGAGCGCCGCCGCCGCGGAGAGGAACGTGTTGTAGAGCTGCGAGAGCTGCTGGACGGGGTCGAAGAAGTTGTTCACGTAGAGCATGAAGGCGAAGAGCGTCCCGAGCGTGATCGCCTGGTCGAAGTAGAGGTGGCCGCCGTAGCCGAGGACGACGGCGAGGGCCATCGTCGCGAGGAAGCTGACGAAGGGGAAGTAGAGAGCGTTCAGGACGACCGTCTGCATGTTCGCGTCGCGGTAGCGGCGTGCGACCCCGGCGAAGTTCTCCGTCGCGCGCTGCTCGCGCACGAACGCCTGCACCATCCGCATCCCGGCGATGTCCTCGGCGAGCGTGGCCGTGACGAGGCCGAGCCGCTCCCGCACGTCGGCATAGGCGCGCGCCGAGCGGACGCGGAAGAGCACCGTCCCGACGATCATCAGCGGGATCACCGTGAGCGTCGCGAGCGCGAGCTGCCAGTCGAGCACGAACAGGAGGACGGCGGTGCCCCCGAGCGTGAGCGTGCTCTGGGCCAGTGTCGTGACGCCGTCGGTGACGAGCTGGTCGATCGCCTCGACGTCGTTCGTCATCCGGCTGATCAGCACGCCGGCGCGGTTCCGCTCGTAGAAGCCGAGCGAGAGCCGCTGCAGGTGGGCGAACAGCTGCTTCCTCAGGTCGGCCAGGATCCGCTCGCCGACCCAGCCGGTCATGTACGTCTCGACGTAGTTCATCCCCCAGTTCGCGAGGCCGGCGGCGACGAAGATGGCCACGACGAGCACGAGCCGCTGTCCGGTCGTGTCGTGGATCGCGTCGTCGAGCGCGTACTTCGCGAGGAAGGGCGGCGCGAGCGCCGTGGCCGTCGCCGCGAGCAGGGAGAAGACGGAGAGGAAGGTGCGAAGGCGGTACGGCTTCGTCAGCCGCCAGAGCACGCCGAGCCGGCGCCGCGTCGAATTCCAGGACCAGTCCTCGACCTCGGCGCTGCGCTGGCGCATCAGGTGGCCGCCGGGCTGGTGAACCCTCATGCGACCTCCTCCACGTCTCCGCGCGCCTCGACCGCGTCCGCGAACTGCCGCTCGAGGAGGCCGTGCTCGTAGATCTCGCGGTAGACGGAGCTCGTCTCGAACAGCTCGTCGTGCGTGCCGCGCGCGGCGATCCGGCCGTCGTCCACGACGACGACCTCGTCCGCGAGGGCGATCGTCGAGAGCCGGTGGGCGATGATCAGCGTCGTCCTCCCGCTCATCACCTCACGCAGCCCGGCGCGGATCTGGGCCTCCGTCGTCGCGTCGACCGAGGCGGTGGCGTCGTCGAGGATGAGGATGCGCGGGTCGACGGCGAGAGCGCGCGCGATTGCGACTCGCTGCCGCTGCCCGCCCGAGAGCGTGATCCCACGCTCGCCGATCACGGTCTCGTAGCCCTGGGGGAGCCGCTCGACGAACTCGTGCGCCTGCGCGAGCCGCGCGACGCGCTCGACCTCCGCGTCGGTCATCTCCGGCCGGCCGAACGCGATGTTCTCGCGCACGGTGGTGGAGAAGAGGAACGGGTCCTGCGGGATGACGCCGATCTCGCGCCGCAGCGAGGCGAGCGCCACGTCGCGGACGTCGACGCCGTCCACGAGCACACGTCCCGCGTCGACGTCGTAGAAGCGCGGCACGAGCGAGGCGAGCGTCGTCTTTCCCGAGCCCGTGTGCCCGATGAGCGCGAGCGTCGTGCCCGCCTCGAGCGCGAGGTCGACGTGCTCGAGCACCGGGCGCCCGGGCAAGTAGGAGAAGGAGACGTCCTCGAACCGGATCTCGCCGTCGCCCGGCGGCAGGTCGACCGCGGCGGGCTTGTCGGCGACCTCCTCCGGCTCGTCGAGCACCTGGAAGATGCGCTCGCCCGAGGCGGTCGCCCGCTGCGCCTGGCCGATCCACATCCCGAGCGAGCGGAGCGGCGTCACGAGCAGCGCGAGGTAGAGGTTGAAGGAGACGAAGGAGCCGACGGAGAGCGACCCGTGGGCGACCATCCGCGCGCCGACGAGGAGGACGGCGGCCTGCGCGAGGAGCGGGACGAAGGAGAGAAGCGGCACGTAGGTCGCGCGCTGCCGGTTCGCCCGGATCGTCTGTCCGAAGAGGGCCTCGTTCCGGCCGCGGAACTTCTCCTCCTCGGCGGGCTCCTGTGCGAACGCCTTCACGACGTGGACGCCGACGATGTTCTCCTCGGCGACGGTTGCCACGTCGGCGAGCTTCTGCTGGACGTCACGCAGGGTCGGGTGCGCGACGTGGCTGTAGCGGTAGGCGAGCGCGACGATGAACGGCGTCACCGCGAGCACGACGAGCGCGAGCCGCCACTCGAAGAAGAAGAGCACGACGCTGACCGACGCCACGGTCAGGACGTTCTGGAAGAAGAAGATCAACCCGTAGCCGAGGAAGAACCGGACGCCCTGCAGGTCGACGGTCGCGCGCGACATCAGCTGCCCGGTCTGGTGGCGGTCATAGAAGCCGAACGAGAGGCGCACGAGGTGCGAGTAGATCCCCTGGCGCATGTCCATCTCGACGTCGAGCGCCTGCCGGCCGGAGATGAGCCGGCGGCCGAGCATCAACACCGACGAGGCGAGGCCAAGGCCCGCGATCGCGCCGACGTAGACCCAGAGCTGCGCCGTGTCGCGGTCGACCAGCGCCTGGTCGATCACGCCCTTGCCCGTCACCCAGATGAGGGCGATCTGGGCCGCCTGCGAGCCCACGGCGAGCACGATCGAGATCACGACGCCGCGCTTGTACGGTTGCAGGAACGAGAGAAGCCGCGCGAAGGTGCGGCGGTAGGGAACCGCGCTCATTCCTTTGAATGTAGCGACGCAGTCCTATGCTCCCGGACGAAGTGGACACGGCACCTGACGGCAGCCCGGTTGGGGTCTACACACGGCTGCCGGAGCTGGGGGAGGGCGAGGTGGTCGCGTCGGTGCTTGCCGCGGGCGCCTCGGTACTCGAGCTCGGCTGCGGCACGGGCCGGATCACGCGGCAGCTCATCCGGCGCGGTTACCGCGTGACCGCCGTGGACGAGTCGGCCGAGATGCTCGCGCACGTCGACGGCGCCGAGGCGATTCAGGCGCGGATCGAGGGGCTCGACCTCGGCCGTCGCTTCGACGCGGCCCTCCTCGCGAGCAACCTCGTCAATGCGGAGGACGAGCAGCGGCGGGCGTTCCTCGAGACCTGCGCGCGGCATGCCGGCCTCGCGGTCGTCCAGGGGCTGCCGCTCGGCTGGGCACCCGAGGATCGCGAGACGACCCTCGGCGACGTCGTGTGCCGGTTGCACGTCGACCGGGTCGAGGATGGTCTGGTTCACGGCGAGATGGAGTACGAGGCCGCCGGCGAGAGGTGGCAGCACTCGTTCGCCATGCGTGTCTTTGCCGATCAGGCGGAGCTCGAGGCCGCGCTCGCCGAGGCCGGGCTCAGGCTCGAGCGGTGGATCCACACAGACTGGTTCGTCGCCACGTCAGGCTAGGCCCGTGAGCGTCGGCCCCGAGGCATTCGGCGAGGACTACCTCTACTTCTACGAGACCTGGCTGACGGATGAGGTCGACGCACGGCAGGCCGAGCTCGTCTGGAGATTGCTGGAGCTCGAGCCGGGAGCCGACGTGCTCGACGTGGCGTGCGGGCACGGCCGGATCGCGAACCGCCTCGCCGAGCGCGGAGCGGTCGTCACCGGTCTCGACGCGGACGCCTTCTTCCTGGCCAAGGCGCGGGAGGCCGGCTCGGGAGCGGAGTACGTCGAGGGAGACATGCGGGAGCTGCCGTTCGGCGCCGCGAGCTTCGACGCGGCGCTGCTCTGGTTCACGTCCATCGGCTACTTCGACGACGACGGCAACCGCGCGGTGTTGCGTGAGCTCAGCCGCGTGCTGCGGCCGGGCGGCCGGGCGGTGATCGAGCTCAACAACCTGTCGAGGATCCTCACCACGTTCCAGCGGCAGTCGTTCGTGCGACGAGGGGCGGACGTCCTGCTCGACGAGCACGGCGATTTCGACGAGCAGACGCGGACGATGGAGACGACGCGCACCTACATCCGAGACGGCGAGGTGCGGGAGATCCGCTTCGACATCCGGTACTTCCTGCCGGAAGAGCTGCGCGAGTGGCTGCTCGCCGCCGGCTTCGAGCGGATCGAGCTCCTCGGTGCCGCGGGCGAGTCGTTCAGCCTCGGCTCGCGGCGGCTCGTTGCACTCGCGCGAGCTCCGTCCTGACGAGCGCCGTGGCTGTCGCGAGGCGGTCGCGGTTGACCGGGTCGTTGAGCCAGCCGCTCGCGCCGGACGGGTGGGGAAGTGGGACGACCGGCGTCCCGCCCAGCTCGTAGCGCTCGCCGACGCACGGCGTGAGCGAGGGAAGGCCGAGCAGTCGCCGCAGCGCGAGCCCGCCGACCGTGACGATCAGGCGCGGCCGGAGTAGCTCGAGCTCCCATTCTCGCCAGAAGGAGCAGAGCTCCTGCTCGCGCGGCGTCGGCGCCCGGTCGCCGCGGCCCGACTTCGCGCGGCCGGGATAGCAGCGCGTGACCGAGGCGCAGTAGAAGGTGGCGTAGAACTCGTCCTCCTCGAGCTCGAGCCAGCGGCGGAGCGTCCGGCCCGCGCGCCCGCGCCACGGCAGCCGTTCCTCTCCCTCCACGACCCCGGGAGCCTGGCCGAACAGGTACGCCTGCTGCTTCGCGCCGGGTGCGCGCACGGGCAACGACTCGAGCGGGTAGCCGGCCTCGAGGCAGGCGCGGCAGCGGGCGAGGTCGCGCTCGAGGGAGGCGAGCGAGCGGTAGGAGGACTTGCGGGCGGTCATCGCCGGGGAGCGTAGGGTCCGTGCCGATGCTGCCGCTCGAGGCCGTGCCGAACTTCTCCGAGGGGCGCGACCGCGCGACGATCGCCGCGATCGGCGACGCGCTCTCGGCGCACGCCCGCCTGCTCGACGTCCACTCGGACGAGGACCACAACCGGTCGGTCTACACGCTGGTCGGCAGCGAGGAGGAGCTCGTCGCCGCGCTGCTCGCCGGAATCGCCTGCGCGCGTGAGCGGATCGACCTCCGTCGGCACGAGGGCGCACATCCGTGCATCGGCGCCGCAGACGTCGTCCCGCTCGTCCCGATCCGGGAGACGGACGCCGAGCGCGCGCGCACCGTGGCGCTCGAGCTTGCCCGGCGGGTGGGGGTGGAGCTTGGGCTCCCGGTCTTTCTCTACGCCGACCTTGCTCCCGGGCGCGGGCCTGCCTTCTTTCGCCGCGGCGGCCCGGCGGAGCTGCAGCGGCGAGTCGACGGCGGCGAGCTCGCCCCCGACTTCGGCCCGGCGCAGCTCGACGAGCGGGCGGGCGGCGTGATCGTCGGCGCCCGGGCGCCACTGATCGCCTTCAACGTCGACGTCGAG
>Ga0207657_10002423_pt1 | contig 20153 bp, 20 predicted proteins | sample KBSC33metaG_FD_184316 | JGI IMG/M metagenome (GOLD analysis project Ga0207657, IMG submission 184316) | Corn rhizosphere microbial communities from Kellogg Biological Station, Michigan, USA - KBS C3-3 metaG (SPAdes) (version 2) | ecosystem: Host-associated > Plants > Roots > Rhizosphere > Soil ... | reverse complement strand
TCGGGCGCGAGGTGCTGCCTAACATCATGGCGCCGGTGCTGGTCGACTCGGGCCTGCGCTTCACCTACTCGATCCTGATCATCGCCTCGGTCAACTTCCTGGGGCTGGGGCTGCAGCCGCCCGCCTCCGACTGGGCGCTGATGATCAGCGACAACCGCCAGTACATCGCGATCCAGGCATGGGCGGTGCTGGCACCCGCTGCGATGATCGCGCTGCTCACCATCGGCATCAACCTGACCGGCGATGCGATCGCCCGCAGCCTGGGCCGCTCCTATGTGCCCAAGACCGCGCGGAGCGCTGTGGTATGAGCGACGCCCGCGCACCCGTGGTGCAGGTGGAAGGCCTCTCGCTGGGCCTGACCACCGGCGATCCTGTGGTCGAGGACGTCAGCTTCACCGTCGGCGCCGGCCAGATCCTTGGGCTGGTGGGCGAGTCCGGCAGCGGCAAGACCACCACCGCGCTGGCGCTGCTCGGCTACACGCGCCGCGGCGTCGAGCTGCGGGGCGGCAGCGTCAGCATCAGCGGCCAGCCGATCCTCGGCCAGGGGATCAGCAACCTCCGCAACCTGCGCGGCAAGGTCGTCTCCTACGTGCCCCAGGACCCGGGGGGCGCCCTCAACCCGTCGCTGCGGGTGGGCGACGCGGTGATGGACGTGCTGCGCGCGCACCGGTCCGGCGCCGCGTCGCTGGAGTCGGTCAAGGCGTCACTGGAGCGGGTCGAGCTGGGCACCGACCCGCGGCTGCCGCGGCGCTACCCTCACCAGCTGTCGGGCGGGCAGCAGCAGCGGGTCACGATTGCGATGGCCTGCGTCTGCGACCCGCCGGTGGCGGTGCTGGACGAGCCCACCACCGGGCTGGACGTGATCACCCAGGACCGGATCCTGGCCGAGCTGGCGCGCCTGCGCGACGACGACGGGATGGCGATGGTCTACGTCTCCCACGACCTGGCGGTGGTGGCGAAGATGGCGGATCGGATCGTCGTCATGTACGCCGGCCGCGTGGTCGAGAGCGGCCCGGCCGACGAGGTGATCGAGCGGCCCCGTCACCCCTACACACGGGCGCTGGTGTCCGCCATCCCCGACTTCCGCCGGCCGCGCGCGCTGCGCGGCATCCCCGGCGTGTCGGTGGGTGTGGGCGAGTGGCCGAGCGGCTGCGCCTTCGTGCCCCGCTGCCGACACGCCATCGCCCGCTGCAGCGAGGCGCTGCCCGAGCTGTCGCCCGCGACGCCCGACCACGCGGTGCGCTGCATTCGCTGGCAGGAGCTGGCGAACGAGGTCGCCGAGCCCGGTGACGGACGCGCCGCGGCGACCGTGGCGGAGGCGGAGGATCAGGCGCTGTTGCAGGTCGATCACCTCGAGGTCGAGTACCGCAACGGCCGGCGCCGGAACACCGTCGTCCACGACGTGTCGTTCGCGATCGAGTCGGGCCGCTGCGTGGCGCTGGTGGGCGAGTCCGGCAGCGGCAAGACCACGATCGGGCGCTGCCTGGCGGGGTTGCATCCGCCCAGCGGCGGGCGCATCCTGTTCGACGGCGGCGAGCTGGCGGCCTTCGCCCGCAACCGCCCGCTGGCCGCCCGCCGACGCATCCAGATCGTGTTCCAGAACCCGTTCGAGTCGCTCAACCCGCGGCACAAGGTCAGCTCTTCGATCGAGCGCCCGCTGCGGGTGCTGCGCGGCCTGTCCCAGGGCGACGCGCGCACCGAGGTGGGCGAGCTGCTCGACCGCGCCAAGCTGCCGCGCCGGGTCGGCGATCGCTTCCCGATCGAGCTGTCCGGCGGCGAGCGCCAGCGGGTTGCGATCGCGCGGGCCCTGGCGGCCAAGCCTGACCTGCTGATCTGCGACGAGGTCACCTCGGCGCTGGACGTGTCGGTGCAGGCGGCGGTGCTGGAGCTGCTGTCGGAGCTGCAGCGCGACCTGCGGCTGAGCATGCTGTTCATCACCCACAACCTGGGCGTCGTCGCCTGCGTGGCCGACAGCGTGCTGGTTATGGACCGCGGTTCGCTGCGCGAGAGCGGCACGGTCGCACAGGTGTTGAACGCGCCGGCCGACGAGTACACGCAACGGCTGCTGAGCGCCGCGCCTTGCCTTCCCGACGGGGCGTACAGCTGAGCGCGCGCACCGCGATCGTGGGCGGCACGGTGGTGGCGCCGGACGGCTCGCGGCAGGCGGACGTGCTGGTGGAGGACGGCCTCATCCAGGCGGTCGGCGAGGTCGACCGTGATGGCGCCGAGACCGTCGACGCGGGCGGCTGCCTGGTGCTGCCGGGCGCGATCGACGTGCACACGCACGTGTTCGGCGGGATCCGCGACGACACCCGCTCGGCGCTCTGCGGCGGCACCACCTCGGCGCTCGCCTTCGTGGATGCGCTGCCCGGCGAGCGTCCGGCCGAAGCCGCCCGCCGTACGCTCGCCGACGAGATGCCGGAGTCGATGATCGACCTGGCCTTCCACGCCGTGATCTGGGAGCCGCAGGCCTACCGCCACGGCGACCTGGCCGACGCGGCCGCGCTCGGGGTCGGCAGCGTGAAGCTGTGGCTGGCCTACATCGAGCTCGGCATCCAGGCCGACGACGACGTGGCGCTGCGGGTCATGCAGGAGGCCGCGGAGCTGGGCATGGTGGTGCTCGCCCACTGCGAGAACGGCCGCGCGATCGACGTGCTCACGCGGCAGCTGGTCGCGCAGGGTCGGCTGGGCATCGACTCGCTGCCTCGCAGCCGGCCGATCGAGCTGGAGGCCGAGTGCGTGCACCGGTTCCTGGTGCTGGCGGAGCTGGCCGGGGCGACGCCCTACGTCGTGCACCTGACGGGGCGCGCGCCGCTCGGGGAGATCGCCGCGGCGCGGGGCCGCGGCCAGACCGTGCACGGCGAGGTCTGCACGCACCACCTGCTGTTCGACCGCTCACACCACGAGGGCGATGACGCCGTGCGCTACGTGATGACTCCGCCCCTGCGCACCGGTGACGACCAGCGGGCGCTGCTCGACGGCCTCCGCGACGGCGGCGTCAGCACGTATGCCTCCGATCACTGCCACCTGCGGCTCGACCGCGACAAGCTGCCGGTGCTTGACGACTTCACGCAGATACCCACGGGGCTGCCGGGCATCGGCGCGCGGCTGCCGCTGGGCTTCGGGCTGCTCGCACCGGAGCAGCTGGTCGAAGTCGCCTGCGCCGCGCCCGCGCGCATCTTCGGGCTGTACCCGCGCAAGGGCGCGATCGCCACGGGCAGCGACGCCGACATCGTGGTCTGGGACCCCTCGGCGCCCTCGCGGCTGACGCTGGCCGGGATCAACGACGGCCTCGACTGGTCGCCGTACGAGGGCATGCCGGTCCCGGGCTCGATCCGCCACGTGCTGGCCGGCGGCGACCACGTCGTGATCGACGGGCGCTTCGCCGGTGATGAGCACCGCGGCAGCTACCTGCCGGTCACGCGCGTGCTCGAGACCGCGTGAGGGCGGACGCGGGCAGGGCCGCCTCAGCCGGCGGCGACCTCGGCCAGGAAGGTGCGCAGCTGGTCGTCCGCAGCCGGCTCGATCGCCGGCGGCACCGCCAGCCCGTAGCGTGCCAGCGCCTGCTCCAGCCCGGCCCGGTTGCCAACCAGCGCCAGGGTGTAGCCATGCCGCGCGAACTCCTCGGCCTGCTCGGCCACCTGATCGAGCAGCGGCGCCGCCACCTCGTCGGGATAGTCGGCGGCCGGCAGCTGCATCGCGCCCCAGCCCTCCTGCTCGATCACGGCCAGGGCGTCGACCCCATCCGCGCCGGGGTTGATCAGCTCGCCGGCGACCAGGGCGACGCGGAAGCTGCGGAGGTCGCCCTCCACCTATCCGCCACCTTCCATCAGCGCCACCAGCTGCGCCCGTTCCTGGGACGGATCGTGCGTGGGCAACTGGTGCGACACGCCCATCGCCCGCGGCGCCGTGACGCCGCGCTCGGCCAGCTCGGCGGTCAGCTCCTCGAGGAAGATGCCGCTTCCGGGCGAGAGCTCCGGGGCGCCGTCCGGCCATTCGGGGCGGCCGCCGCGGGCCGGGTCGGAGCTGGTCACGTGCACGCCCATCGAGGGGCTGCCGTCGATGCCGACCAGAATCACGTCGTCTCCGCGGGCAACGTGCACCTCGATGGCGCCGGTCACGGCGGCGGCGATCTTGCGGCAGTGGCGGCGGAAGGCGGTCGTGTCGTACTGCTCCCGCACCGCCCAGAAGCGGTTGAGGCCGGTGAACGCCAGCTCCGGGCACGGCATCTGCTCGATGCGCCAGCCGCGCTCCCGCAGCTCGTCGACCAGCGGCGAGTACACACCGGGGCAGCGGGCGCCGCCGTCGGTCTTCGAGTTCTGGTTGAGCAGGCAGTGAGCCACGAATGCAACGCCGGGCATCCCGGCATTATAGGAACAGGAGGGTGGGGGCCATGAGTATGCGCAGCGCCATCGTCACGGGGTCGTCCTCCGGCATCGGCCGGGCGATCGCGATCAGGCTGGCGGCCGACGGATTCGACGTCGTGCTGGGGGACATCCGGCGCGATCCGATCACCGGCGGCGAGCCGACCGAGGACGTGATCCGGGGCAGCGGCGGCAGCGCCGTTCACGTGGCGGCCGACGTTGCCTCGCCAGACGATTGCGCGGGGCTGGTCGCGACGGCCGTCGAGCGTACGGGCTCGCTTGACGTGCTCGTGAACAACGCCGTGCTGGCCGGGGCCGAGTCCAAGCCGCTGCTGGACACCGAGCCCGAGGACTGGGACGCGATGATGGCCGTCAACCTGCGCGGCGCCTACCTGCTGTGCCGGGCGGCGGTACGGCAGATGCTGACCCAGCCGCTGGACGGCGACACCCGCGGGCGCATCATCAACATCACCTCGCAGCACGGGATGGTCGGCTGCCCCGGGCACTTCACCTACAGCGTCGGCAAGGGCGGCCTGATCCAGATGACCCGCCAGATCGCGGTGGACTACGGGCCGCAGGGCATCATCTGCAACGGGGTCGCGCCGGGCAAGATCGTGACGGGCACACCCGGGGATCTCAGCGCGAGCGAGGAGGGCCTGGCCTACGTGCGCTCGCGCACGCCGTTCGCGCGCCTGGGCCGCTCCGAGGACGTGGCCGCTGCGGTGTCGTTCCTGGCAAACGATGCCAGCTACGTGAGCGGCAGCAACCTGATGGTGGACGGCGGCTGGAGCGCGTACTAGTAGGCCATCCACCCGCCGTCGACGAGCAGGTTGATGCCGCTCACGTAGGTGCACTCGTCGGAGGCCAGGAACAGCGCGGCGGCGGCCACGTCGGCGGGCCGTCCCAGCCGCGAGAAGGGCGTGCGCGCGTGCGAGTAGGCCAGCACCTCCTCGGAGTCCTGGCGCACCAGGATCTTTCCCGGCGCCAGGCCGTTCACGATCACGCCCCGGGGGCCGAAGTCGACGGCCAGCTGGTGGGTGAGGTTGATGACGCCGCCCTTGGCGGTGCAGTAGGCGACGTGGCCGGGCGCGCCGATCATGCCGTGCTGCGAGGAGATGTTGATGATGCGCCCGCGCGCCTCCGCCACCGGCTCCTGGCCGAGCATCTGCTGCACGGCGCGCTTGCAGCAGAGGAACACGCCGCGCAGGCCCACGTCCATGATCGCGTCCCAGTCCTCCGGCTCGGTCTCCAGCAACCCCTTCGAGTGGCGGCCGGCGACGATCGCGTTGTTCACCATCACGTCCAGGCGGCCGCGCCGCTCCACGGCGGTCGTGACCAGCCGGTCGATGTCGTCCCAGCTCGAGGCGTCGGCCTCGACGAAGACGCCGCTGCCGCCGGCCCGTTCGATCAGGTCGACGGTCGGCTCGCCGCCCTCGCGCGGGTCCGGTCGCACGTCGCCGACCACCACGTCGCCACCCTCGGCGGCGAAGGTCAGGGCCATCGCCCGGCCCAGGCCGGAGGCCGCGCCGGTGATGACGATCGACTTGTCCTGCAGTCGCCCCGCGCTCATCTCAGATCCCCTTTCCGTCGACGCACCCGAGCATAGCGACGGCCGTGCGCGGGCCTCGGCCGGTCCGTGCCAGAATGCGGGGCACCGAACGAACGCCGACCCAAGGGGGGACCGGATGGACGATGATCGCGCACGTGAGCTGCTTGCGGAGGAGCGGCGACGGATCGAGCAGGCGCTTGCGACGAGCACCGTTGTCACGACCGACGACGAGTCCACCGCGGACGACGCCGACAACGCCACCGACACGTACCAGAACGAGTTCGACGAGGGCAGGAGCGACGACCTCAACGAGCAGCTTGCGGCGGTCGAGCGGGCCGAGCAGCGGCTGGCGGAGGGTCGCTACGGGCTCTCGATCGAGAGCGGCGACCCGATCCCGGACGAGCGGCTGGAGGCGATCCCGACCGCCGAGCGCACGGTCGCCGAGGAGGAGCGCTTCGACCGCGGAGCCTAGTCGCCCGCCTGCTCGGCAGCCTGCTGCGCGAGACGCTCGGAGGCCAACGTCCGCGCGGCGCCGTGGACGTCGGCCATGCCGGTGATCGCCGTCAGGAACTGCTCGCGGCCGAGCGTGTAGAGGCTGGCGTCGCTGGATGCCGTAACCGTGGCGGTGCGAGGGGTGTCGTTCAACAGCGCGATCTCGCCGAAGCCCTCGCCACGGCCGAGCGTGGTCGCGAATCCGGCCGCGGTGGTGACGGCCACCTCACCGTCGGCGACCAGGTAGAACAGGTCGCCCGGCTCGCCCTCCCGGATCAGCACCTCGCCGGCCGCGGCCTGCCGCGGCTCCAGCATGCGCGCGACCCCCTCCATCTGAGGCGGTGGCAGCGGCCGGAACAACGCCATGGCGCGCAGCAGCCCGATCTGGACGATCGGCACGGTCGCCCTGGCGTCTGCACGCAGGATCGCCGGCAGCAGTACCAGTGTCACCAGCGGCATGATCGCTCCCACGCCCACGATCGCCGCCTTGGTGCCACCCAGGCCGATCAGGATCGGCACCACCAACGAGCCCAGCGACAGGCCGAGCATGTCGACGCTCTCGATCACGCCGAAGATGCGGCCCAGCACGGCGGGCGTCCCGGTGCGCTGAAGCAGCGTGCGGCCGGAGACGTCGAACAGGCTGCGCCCGACGTTCGCGAGCAGTAGCAGCGGGATCGTGATCGCCACCCGTGGCCAGACCGCGATCAGTGCGACCGATGCGCCCATGATCACGGCCGCGGCGACCAGCGGAGGCGCCAGCCTCCGCCGCCCCACCAACCCAACCGTGACGAACACTGCGACCAGGCCGCCGGCGCCGAAGGTGGCGTTGAGGATGCCCACGCCCGACTGCCCGATGCCGAGCTCGTTGATCGCGAGCACCACGAACAGCACGTCCATCGCGCCGAGGTACAGCGACTGGGAGGTGAGCACGCCCATCAACACCGCCGTCCCGCGCTCGCCCTTGAGCGCGCGGAACCCGTCGACCGTGTCCGCGATCGGGGAGCCCACGTCGCCCGGTTCGGCCGGCGGCAGTGATCTCGTCAGCGGCAGCGACACCCAGGTGGCGACCAGCATGGCGACCGCGAACGCCGCCACCACCCAGCCGGGGCCGCCGATCGCGATCACACCGGCGGCAACGACCGGACCTACCATGATGCCGGCGCTCTCGATCCAGCCCAGCGCCGCGTTTCCGGCGGTCAGCTCGTCGGGGGTGTGCACGGCCGCCGGCAGCACCACGTTCATGGTCGGCCGCGTGGCGTTGAACGCCGGTGCCGCCAGGATCGCGAACACGTAGACGACCGCGGGCGGGGCGTGGGCAAGCAACGCGATCGCCAGCAGCCCCATACCCACGGCCTGCGCCGCGTAGCCCGCTACCAGTACCCAGCCGGCCTGGTAGCGGTCCGCGAACGTGGCCAGCAACGGGGCGATCACGACGCACGGCAGCAGCTGCGCCGCCGCCAGGATGCCGCTGGCCTTGGCTCCGCCCTGGTTGTAGGCGTAGACCAGCACGGCGATCCACTCGCCGTACTCGGCTGCGTTGAACAGCGCGAAACCGATGCCGCATCGCCGCAGCGTCGGGTTACGCGTCAGCTTCGCGAGAGGACCCAGGCGGCTCAGCACGGAGCGATCCTACGCCGTTCCCTGCTGGGGCACCACGGCACTTACGAGTGCAGATTGAGCGGATGGTGGCAGGCCGCCAGGTGCTGCTCGGCGTGCTTCACCAGGGGCGGCTCGGTGGTGGTGCAGATGTCGGTCGCGTAGCGGCAGCGCGGGTGGAAGCGGCAGCCGCTGGGCGGCGTGATCGGGCTGGGGACGTCGCCCTGCAGGACGATCCGCTCGCGCTCGACGTCCGGGTCGGGCACCGGCACCGCCGACAGCAGCGCCTCGCTGTAGGGGTGGATCGGCCGGTCGTAGAGCTCCTCGGCGGGGGCCAGCTCCACGATCTTGCCCAGGTACATGACGGCGATGCGGTCGGATACGTGGCGCACCACCGACAGGTCGTGTGCGATGAACAGGTAGGTCAAGCCCAGCTCGTCCTGCAGGTCGCTGAGCAGGTTCACGACCTGCGCCTGGATCGAGACGTCGAGCGCCGAGACCGGCTCGTCGGCGATGATCAGTCGCGGGCTCAGTGCCAGCGCGCGGGCCACCCCGATCCGCTGGCGCTGGCCGCCGGAGAACTCGTGCGGGTAGCGGTTGTAGTGCTCCGGGCTGAGCCCGACCAGCTCCAGCAGCTCCTGCACCCGCTTGTTGACGTCGCCGCGCGCGCCCACGCCGTGGATCCGCAGCGGGTCGCCGATGATCGTGCCCACCCGTTTGCGCGGGTTGAGCGACGCGTAGGGATCCTGGAACACCATCTGGATCTCCCGCCGCAGCGGCCGCATCTGCTTGCGGTCGAGGGTGGAAATGTCCTGCCCGTCGAACTCGATCGTGCCGTCGGTGAGGTCGTGTAGGCGGATCAGACAACGACCGAACGTGGACTTGCCGCAGCCCGACTCGCCCACCAGCCCGACCGTCTCGCCCGGCATCAGGTCGAGGTCGACGTCGTCCACCGCGTGCACGCGCGCCACCTCGCGCTGGAACACGACGCCGCGCTTGATCGGGAAGTACTTGCGCACGCCTCGCGCGCGCAGCAGCGGCGCGGCCGGGTCGCTCACGACGCCTCCGGCGTCGCCGCCCGCCGGGCCTGCTTCTGATAGGGCGAGAGCAGGCACGCATCCAGGTGGCCCGACCCCGCCCGCGCCTCGAGCGCGGGGCGCTCGGCGCGGCAGCGGTCGAATGCATATGGGCAGCGCGGCCGGAAGCTGCAGCCCGCCGGCAGCGAGATCAACGACGGCGGCTGCCCCGAGATGGCGGCCAGCCGCCTCTGGCGCGGTCGATCGAGCCGCGAGATCGAACCCAGCAAACCCCACGTGTAGGGATGCTGCGGCCCGCGGAACAGCTCGCCCACGGCGGCGTACTCCACGATCCGGCCCGCGTACATCACGGCCACCCTGTCTGCCACCTCGGCAACGACGCCAAGGTCGTGCGTGATCAGCACCACGGCCGAGTCGAACTCGCGCTGCAGGTTCCCGATCAGCTCGAGGATCTGGGCCTGGATGGTGACGTCGAGGGCGGTGGTCGGCTCGTCCGCGATCAGCACGTCGGGGTTGCACGACAGCCCCATCGCGATCATCACGCGCTGGCGCATGCCGCCCGAGAACTGGTGCGGGTAGTCGTCGATCCGGGCTTCGGGGTTGGGGATGCCGACGGCACCGAGCAGCTCGAGGGTGCGCCTGCGCGCCTGTTTCGCGGACAGGCCCTCGTGCGCGCGCAGCTGCTCATCGATCTGCCAGCCGACCCTGTAGACCGGGTTCAGCGAGGTCATCGGATCCTGGAAGATCATCGAGATCTGCTTCCCGCGCACCTGCAGCATGTCGCCCTGTGACAGCTGCATCAGGTCGCGCCCCTTGAACAGCACCTCGCCCGAGAACACCGCGTTCTGGTCGAGGATCAGCCGCATCAGCGTCATCGCGGTCACGCTCTTCCCGGAGCCGGACTCGCCCACGATGCCCAGCACCTCGCCGCGGCTGACGCTGAACGAGACCCCGTCCACCGCGTGCACGGTGCCGTCCTGGGTGCGGAAGGAGACGCTCAGGTCGCGCACCTCCAGCAGCGGCGCTCCGCTCATGCCGGGCGCACCCGCGGATCGAGCCAGGCGTAGCCGACGTCGACAACGGCGTTCGCGATCACGATGAAGATCGCGCCGTAGATGACGGTGGCCATGATCACCGGGAGGTCGAGGCTGATCAGCGACTGGTAGGTGAGCAGCCCCACGCCGGGCAGGCCGAACACCACCTCGACCAGCAAGGCACCACCGCCCACCAGCACGCCGAAGTCGAGCCCGAACAGGCTGACGAAGCTGATCATCGATGTGCGCAGCGTGTGGCGCAGCAGCACCCGCCGCTCGCTCAGCCCCTTGGCGCGGGCGGTGCGGACGTAGTCCTCGTTCTCGGTCTCCAGCAGGTCGGCCCGCAGCACCCGCGCATAGAGGCCGATGTAGAGCACCGACAGCACCAGCCACGGGATCACCAGGTGCTTGAACCACATCACCGGATCCTGCGTGAGGGGCGTGTAGCCGAGCGGCGGCACCCACGAGAACAGGAACGTGTCGTGGTAGCGGTCCTGGGTGATCAGGTTGGCCATCTCGCCCAGCCAGAACACGGGCATCGAGATCCCGATCAGCGCCAGCACCATCAGCATCGGATCGAAGATGGTGCCGCGCAGCACCGCCGCCGCCACGCCCATGATGATCGACACCACCACCCAGATCACCGCCGCGCCCAGCACCAGCGACAGCGTCACCGGGGTGGCGGCCACGATCTCGGGCATCACCTTCTGGCCCTGGTTGCTGTACGAGGTGAGGTCGCGGGTGATGAACAGCTTCTTCATCAGGATCAGGTACTGCACCGGCAGCGGACGGTCGAGCCCGTACTGGTGCTTGATCGCCTTGATCGTCTCGGGGCTGGGGTTGCGGCCCGCCAGCTTGCGGGCCGGGTCGACGCCCGGCGTGTGGAAGAAGATCAGGAACACCAGCACCGTGATCGTGAACACCACGAAGACGGTCGCGATCATGCGGCGGATGACGAAGGTCAGCATCCGTCAGTCCTTGACCCGCAGCTTGGCGCGCGGGTCGAGCGCGTCGCGGACGCCGTCTCCGAACACGTTCAGCGACAGCACCGTCAGCACGATCATGATGCCGGGCGCGATCGCAACCCAGGGCCGCGTGTAGAGCAGCTGCTGGCCGTCGTTGATGATCGTGCCCCAGCTGGCGTTCGGCGGCTGCACGCCGATCGAGAGGTAGGACAGCGCCGACTCGGTGAGGATGGTGGTGGCGATCATCAGCGGCAGCAGCACGATCAGCACCGTGATCACGTTGGGCAGGATCTCGTTGAAGATCAGCCGCCGGTTGGACGCGCCCTGGGCGATCGCGGCCTCGATGAACTCCTTCTCGCGCACCGACAGCACCGCACCGCGCACCGGACGCGCAACGTAGGGCACGTAGATGACGGCGATGATCAGGGTCGGCAGCCAGAGGCTGGAGGCGCTGATCGAGAACGGCCCGATCGTGAGGCCCTGGGTGAGCAGAACGGTCGCGATCGAGATCGCCAGCAGGTACACCGGAAACGCCCAGACCACGTCCAGCCCGCGCGAGATGATGCTGTCGGTGACCCCGCCGTAGAAGCCGGCCACCATGCCCACGATCACCGCCAGCAGGCTGCAGATCACAGCCGACCCGATCCCGATCGTGAGCGACGTGCGGCCGCCGTAGAGCACGCGGGCGGCCACGTCGCGGCCCTGGCTGTCGGCGCCCAGGAAGTAGTTGCGCTGCCAGGTGGGGCCGATCGGCGTCTCGCCCAGCTTCAGCACGCCGCCGCCTTGCTGCAGCACGTCCACCCGCTTGCCGTTGATCACCGTGGTGGCGGTCAGCTGGCTGGTGAACGGGTCGGTGTGGGCGATGTGATCCGCGTAGAACGGTCCCATGAACGACACCACCACGATCCCCAGGAACACCGCCAGCGCCGCCATCGCCATCCGGTTTCGCACCAGCTTGTGACCGGCCAGCGCCCACGGGCTGCGTCCGGCCACCCAGCCCTCGGGCGGCGCGTCCGCGAGCGGGTCGATCGGGTGCTCGAGCCCTCCGACGGTCGACATCGGAGGAGGGCTACTTCACCCAGGCTTGGTCGATCAGGATTCCACCCACCAGCACGTTGGGGTCGAAGATGTAGTTACCGACGCGCGCCGACACGAAGTCGATGTGCTTGGGCAGGAACAGCGACACCCAGGGGGCCTGGTCGGTCGTGGCCTTGTCGACCTGGCTCCACATCTGATTGGCCGCGGCCTGGTCGGTGACGCTGGTCTGGATCGCCTTCTCCGTCATCTTCTGGATGGTCGGGTCGCAGAACTCCGACAGGTTGGCGCTGGCGGAGCTGTTGGGGTGGAAGCCGTTACAGCCCACGACGACGTCGAACCAGTCGGCCCCGGACGGGTAGTCCGGATACCAGTAGCTGAAGCTGATCTGGGCCTTGTTGCTCGAGTCCTGCACGTACGGATACTCCACCGCGGCGCTCAGCACCTTGATCGACGAGTCGTAGCCGAGCTGCTTGAGCAGCGACACGAAGTACAGGCAGACGGCCTTGCTGGCCTCGTCCGGCGTGCAGATCACGGCCACCTTCTGGCCCTTGGTGCCGGACGCGGCGACCAGCTGCTGGGCCTTGGCCATGTCCGGGCCGTGCCACTTGCCGTCGCCGGGGCTGGTGGTGTAGGGGCAGTAGGCCGCGTAGCCGGGGAAATCCGGCGGCAGGATCTGGCAGGTCGGCGTGGCCACCTGCGGGCCGCCCCAGGCCTTGATGATCGCTGCCCGGTCGGTCGCGTAGTTGACGGCCTGGCGCACCTTGACGTTGTCGAACGGCGCCACCCGGGTGTTCAGGGCCATGTGGTAGACCTGCGGCACCGGGTTCAAGTGCACCTGGTTCGTGTACTGGGTGGCGATCTCGTTCAGCCGGTCGGAGGGCGGCTGGTCGTACATCCAGTCGGCCTGGCCATGCTCGACCATCGTCACCTCGGCCTCGCTGGTCAGCGACAGCCTGATGTCGATCTTGTCCGGGTAGCCCTGCGGCTGTGCGTCCTTCGACCACTCGTGGAACTTGGGATTCCGCACCAGCAGGATCTCCTGGTTGGGCGTGTAGTGATCGATCATGTACGGCCCGGTCGCGGGCAGCGGGTTGGAGGGGCCAACCTCCTTGTCGGGAGTGTTCGAGGGCACCGCGTAGCCGAACGGCAGCGCCAGCTTCTGCAGGAAGTCGGGGTCAGGCGCCGTCAGGTGGAAGGTGACGGTGCCGGCCGCATCGTCGGCCACGATCCCCTTGGACAGGTCGCAGCTCTTGGGCGTCTTGGCGCAGGCGTCGCCGCCGACGATGCCCTGGTAGAAGGAGCCCACCGGCCCGGGAACCGTGAACTCCCGCTCGATCGCGCGGAGGAAGTCGCTGGCCTTGACGGCTGTGCCGTCCGAGTACATGACGCCCGGCCGCAGATGAAACACGTAGATCTTGCCACCGTCGGTGGCCTGGGGGATCTGCTGCGCGAGGTCGGGGACAAGCGTGTTGCCGTCGGAGCCGCCCACCTTCTTCCACGTCACCAGCCCGTCGTAAATCATGTTCAGCAGCGTCCAGTTCTGGTCGTAGTCGACCGCCGGATCGATCGAGCTGCCGATGCCGTTCCAGGCAAGCACCATCGTCCCGCCCATGTGACCGGTCGTCGACCCGCCGGATCCGCTCGAACCACCGGACGACGACGAGGAGCTCCCGCCGCAGCCGGCCAGCACGCCCACCAGCAGCACCAGACAGGCGCTGGCCATGAGTCCGCGACGTCGAGCGTGCTGCATTGAAGCCTCCCAGGTGGAAAGTTGGCCGGCGAGCGCCGTGCGCCGCACGATGATAGGGATTGGTCGCCGCGGAGTCCAGGTTTGTTGCCGCCCGCGCCCAGATCTGTAGGATCGGCCACCCGTGCCACCGACCGCCGAACAGATCGCCACGGCGTTGTCGCTTCCCTTCGACCGCGCGCAGATGCGCCGGATCGTGAGCGACCTGGCCGCGCTGGGCTCCGCGCCCAGCGGCTTCCGGGTGACCGGGACGCCGGAGGATCGTGCCGCCGCCCGGCTGGCCGCAGCCGAGATGCGGGCGATCGGCCTGCGTGACGTGAGCGTGGAAACGGTGCCCGTCTACGGCTGGCGGATGCGCAGCGCGTCGATCGACGTCGGCGGGCGCAGCTTCGAGTGCGCGTCGATGGGCGGCGTGCCGGGCACGCCGCCGGGCGGCATCGCGGCGCCGTTGGTGTGGGTCGGCGACGCGTCGAGGCGCCGGCTCGACCGGATCGACGTTGGCGGCAGGATCGCGGTGGTGGAGTGGCGGAGCGGCTCGATCTGGCCGTCCGACGTGGGCCTGGAGCTGGCCGCCCGCGGCGCGATCGGCGTGGTCGTGCACTGCCCGCAGGGCGGCCCGTACTACCAGAGCCCGCGCGCGCTGGGCGCGTTCAACTCGCGGTGGTATGCGGGCGCGCCGCCGATGGTGACGATCCGCAAGGAGGATGCGGCACGCGTCCGCAAGCTGATGGAGGGCGGTCACGTCGAGGCGAAGCTGACGCTGCGCGTGGAGGCGGGGCCATCGCAGGGCGCGAACGCGGTCGGGTACCTGCCGGGACGGCTGCGGGGCGCGCCGATCGTGGTCGGCGCCCACCATGACGGCTGGTTCCGGGCTGCGTTCGACAACGCCAGCGGCGTGGCCGTGATGCTGGGAATGGCCCGGGGGATGATGGAGGCCGGCATACGGCCCGAGCGCACGATCTGCTTCACGTCGCGCACGGCCGAAGAGTTCGGCCAGGCAGACAGCGAGTACGACTGGTGCACGGGCGCGCACGGGCAGATCGCACACTCGCACCCGGAGTGGGGCGCCCGCAGTCCGTTCCATCTGTGCGTCGAGGCATCCGGCCACACCGGGCTGCCGCTGCTGGTGGAGGCGCCGCCCGAGCTGACCGGCTGGGCGCGCAGCTGCCTGCGGGCGGCCGACCGGGAGGGCCTGCTGACCAGCGGCTGGAAGATGTACCCGCCCGGCTGCGGCACCGAGCTCTGGCCGCTGCTAGTGGCGGGCGTGCCCGGTATCAGCGTGTTGACGTGGGGCAAGAGCTTCTCTCGCAGCGCCTACCACTCGCCGCTGGACACGATCAAGCTTGTCGACTTCGGTCACCTTGAGCGGCTGGGCAGGGCCTACTCGCTGATGGTGCTGGACGCCGATCGCCGCGGCGACGACCTCTGCGACCACCGGGCGCGGGCTCGCCATCTCGAACAGGCGGTGGCGCGCTCGCCGGTGCCGCTGCCGGGGTTGCGCACGGCGGCGCGCCGGCACGCCGCGGCCAGGGGCCGGCGTGCCTTCACGGCGGTCGGGCGCGGGCTGCTCGCGCTCGATGCCAATGACTCGTCGGCCTATCCGTTCCAGCAGGCGGCGCGCGACCTGGCGGCGCTGAAGGCGGCGCAGGCGGCACTGGTCAAGGGCGACAACCGTACGGCGGCCAGGCACGCGGCACGGGTCGGCGACAACGCGCTCTGCGGGGCGCTGTCACACGACACCATGCGCCGCCGGCTGGCGCGGCTCGAGCGCGACCGCGCGGGCGACGGGTGGGGCGGGCGCAGCCACCTGACCGAGAGCCCGAACCTGTGGCTGGAGCTGGCGTCGCTGCGCGGCGAGCCCGGCGCGCCGCCGGCCGACTGGGTGAAGCGGTCGCTGCGCGGCCACGTGGAGGAGGTGAAGGCGACGCTCGAGCGAGCGGCCGCGCGGATGGAGGCGGCGCTGGCGCGGGCGGGCGGCGGCTGAAGCCAGACACACCAGGGCATTTCAGGGCTACCCTGTCTGCATGTCGCAGCCCAGCGAACCGCAGGATCCAGCGCAGTCTGCGTCGACCAGCATCGGTGAGCCCGCGCCCGACGCGCCTGATCCGCCCCAAGCCGGTGACCTCGATGCACCGGCCGTTCCGTTCATCGGCCGCCGCGGGCACAGGCGGCGTGGTGTCGAGTCGATCTTCATCCGGTTCGTTGCGACCGGCGGCGTGATCGGGATCGGCGTCGCAGCGGCTGCGATCATGGGCACCCAGGACGTGGCCGCCTGGATCATCGGGCTGGTGGTGTCGGTGCTGAGCGTCGTGCTGGCCGCGATCCTGTGGTCGTCGCGCACGCTCTGAGGGAAGCCCTGCGCTAGTCGCAGTCCGGCCGACCCCGCTCGCGGCGCTCGAACTCGAGCATCATCAGCCGCAGCAGCGCGTTCAGCTGCACCTTCTCGCGCTCGTTCAGCGCGGCGGTGACCAGCGCCTCCTTCTTGGCCTGCGCCCCGACGGCCCTCCGGTACGTCTTGCGGCCGTGGTCGGTCAGCTCCACCACCACGCTGCGGCGATCGTCGGGGTCGGGCAGCCGCTGCACCAGCCCGGCCTGCTCCAGCCGGTCGAGCCGGTTGGTCATCGCGCCGCTTGAGAGCTCCATCCGCGCGGCCAGCCGCCCCGGCGTGCTCCGGAACGGCTCGCCGCCCTGAGCCAGGATCGAGAGCACCTTGTTCTCGGCCGTGTCCAGCCCGAACTCCGCCAGCGTCTCGTCCATCGTGCGCTGCAGGCGCCGGGCCAGCCCGGAGATGCGATCGACGATGCCCTCGACCTCCAAGTCGAGGTCCGGCAGCACCGGATGGATGCTGTCCAGAAACGCATCGACGTGGTCGCGATCCTCAGTCTTTGCCATGTCCTCATTTTCGCAGAAAAGTAGTTTGACGTCAAGGTATCTCAGCGCTAGAATCTCGACCTCGAGATACTTAAGGTCAAGAGAGGAGCCGACATGCATCCGATGGACAGCCAGGGACGAAGGCAGCTGGCGGGCGAGCGAATCGAGCGGCTGCGCGGCGACGCTGTACCGCGGGGCGGCGACCTAGGGCTGGCGCGGCGGGTGGTCGCCGGGCTCGTCCCGGCCTTTCACGCTGTCCTTGAGGCTCCGAATGCCCTGGCCCAGCGAGTGCCCCAGCTCGGGCAGCCGCGACGGGCCGAGCACGATCAGCGCAATCAGGAACACGATCACAAGCTTCTCGGGTGAGTCGAATCCCATGCTGGAAGCGTAGGCCGGCTCTGCGGGCGGCGAGGTGATGCCTCGGTCACGGTGACGACGCGTGGGAGGCCTCTGCCCGGCGGTCGCGAACCCCTTCCGCATGCGACTTCGAACGGCGCTGCCGGCGAGCTTGTGCTTGATCGTCGCAGGCGTGCTGGCGCTCGCGCCGCAGGCCCATGCGGCTCGCAGCGTGGACGGGGCGATTGCACCACCCGGCGCCCGCAGCGTCGGCTCCGCCGCGGGGTTCGAGACGGCGGTTGCAGCCATGCGCGACACTGGCGGGACGATCACGCTGAATCCCGGCACGTATTCCACCAAGATGCGTATCGGGCCGCGCTCGTCGCGGCGGCTGACCATCTCCGGGCCTGCCCACGGCAGGGCGGTGGTGCGCGCGATCGTGCTTGACCGCGCCCAGGCGGTGACGATCCGCAAGCTTCACATCCGGGCGATGGCCAGGGACGGCGGGATCCACACCATCTACTCGCGGCACATCCGGCTCCACGACCTCACGTTCACGGCGATCGGCACCACCCGCAGGGTGGGCGTCAACTTCGACCACTCGAGCCACGTGACCGTCGACCACAGCGTCTTCGCCCACTGCGGCGATAACACGCCGCGGTGGTCGATGTGCATCCTGCCGCGCTACGCCTCGTTCGTCACCATCGAGGACAACCGGTTCCACGACTGCCTTGGCTGCGACTTCATCCACGGCCGCGCCGGGCCGAAGCTGCGGATCCAGAGCAACACCTTCAACCGCGCCCTTGCCTGCCACCACAGCTGGCACAAGTGCGGCCACCAGGACATGATCGAGCTGTTCCTCGCCAACGGCATGGTCGTGCGCGACAACATCTTCGGTGTCAACCAGTTCGGCGGCGCACAGCTCTACATGGCGCTGGCCGTCGACCACGTGCGGGTGCTCGACAACCTGTTCCTGGCGTCCGACCCGCGGGCGCCGGGGGTGGTGCCGCGTACGGGGATCCTGGTCGGCACCAAGGCGGCGCTGCGGGTGCCGCACGACGTCGACATCATCAACAACACGATCCTCTCCGGGTCGCCGAGACCCGACCACGACTCGCTGTCGATCGTGGTCAGCCACCGCTACCCCGGGCTCAAGCGGGCATGGCGCCCGCTGATCGCCAACAACATCCTGGGCAAGCAGCTCTCGCCCAACCTGGTGTGCCCGCGGCTGCGCCGATCCACCCACAACGTGATCACAAAGGGCGTCGCATGCGGGAGCACCGACGTCGTCGGTGACCCGTTGCTGAATACCCGCGAACGGCCGACCGCCGCATCCGTGCTCGTGATCGACAAGGCCAACCCGCTCTACGCGCCGGTCTTCGACCTGCTCGGGCACCGCCGCCGCGGGCCGCCCGACATCGGCGCCTACGAATACCACGGGCGCTGAACCGCTCCCGGTCAGCACGGTCGGGGCGCCGCGGCATGCGCTTCAGGACACGCTCCCCAGGGTCACCGTGATCTGGCGTGTGCCGGTGCCGCCCACGACGGTCAGCTTGACCGAGTCGCCGGGGCTGTGCCCAGCGACGCGGGCTGCGGCGGTGCTTGCGTCGGCGACCGGCCGTCCGTCGATGGCCGTGATCAGCTGGCCGGCCTTCAGGCCGGCCGCAGCGGCCGGAGATCCGGCGGTGACCTTCGTGATCCTGGCACCACCGGCTGCGTCCTGGAGGTAGACGCCCAGGTAGGCATGGGTGGCCTTACCGCTTGCGATCAGATGCTTGGTGATGCTCTGGACGGTCGACGACGGCACGGCGAAGCCGATCCCGACGTTGCCGCTGGTGCTGCCGTCGGCGTAGATCTGGCTGGTGATGCCGATCACCTGGCCCTGGTCGTTCAGGAGCGGGCCGCCGCTGTTGCCGTGGTTGATCGCGGCATCGGTCTGGATCGCGTTTGCGATCGGGTGGTTGTTCGGCGACGTGATCGTGCGGTCGAGCGCCGACACGATCCCGGTCGAGACGCTGTCGGCCAGGCCGAAGGGATCGCCGATCGCGATCACGGCGTCGCCGACCCGAAGCCTGGTCGAGTTCCCGAACGTGAGCGGGTGCAGATCGGCGGACGACGCGTCGATGTGGATGACGGCCACGTCGGTGGTCGGATCGCTTCCCACCAGCGTCGCCTTGTAGGTGCTGCCGTCGTGGGTCTGGACGGTGATCGAGGATGCGCCGGAGACCACGTGGGCGTTGGTCGCGATATCGCCGTTGCTGTCGATCTCGAAGCCGGTGCCCTGCGCCAGCTGGGTCTGCTGCGTGGGCCCGAACGGGGTGATGCTCTGGCCGGTCGCGGTTTCGCGCACCTTGATCTCGACGACGCCCGAGACGGCGCCGGCGTAGATGTCGGCGACCGACTTCGGTGATGTGGTCACGGCGGCCGGGCTGGCGGTGCCCTCGACGATCGTGCGTGTCGCCGGTGTCGATGAATCACCCGAGCCTTCGATCGCGATGAACGCCCCCAGCGCCAGGGCGGCGCCGATCGCGGCCGAGGCGATCAGTGCCGCTGTGCGTGATGCAGTCTTCTTCATGGGTGGGCTCCTGGACGGTGCGGAAGGTCTTCTGGATGTAGGCTGCTCGTCCCAGTTGAGGTCCAGCTCGGAGCCGCTTGTGAGCTTGCTCAGAATCAGCAAGCTCGGTGGCTGGGTTGGACCGCGAGCCCCGAGGGGTACCACCGACGTATGGCCGAATCAGCCACCCCGATCGATGACGAGGGCACCATCGAGATCGACGATGCGCCCGGGTGGCGCTATCTGCCGTTTGGGGAGGGTGACGACGAGATCGAGGTGACCGTGGTTCGGGATGCCGACGGCTGCCGGCTGCGTTTCACCGTGCCCGCGGTCGTCCAGCGCGGTGCCGAACTGGGCCGGGTCGCCCGCATCGTGATCGCAGCGCAGGAGCGGGCCGACCGCTCGGAGGGTCTTGGTGCCTGAGGCCACGGAGGCCGCGAAGGCAGCGGCGAAGGATGCGGCCATGTGGTGGGTGCGCACCCATCCGCTCCAGGCCGCCAGGTTCGCGTCGGTCGCGGCGCGGCATCCGCAGCGGACGAGGCAGGCCATGTCCGGGGCGCAGACGATGCG
>Ga0207657_10002422_pt1 | contig 20155 bp, 20 predicted proteins | sample KBSC33metaG_FD_184316 | JGI IMG/M metagenome (GOLD analysis project Ga0207657, IMG submission 184316) | Corn rhizosphere microbial communities from Kellogg Biological Station, Michigan, USA - KBS C3-3 metaG (SPAdes) (version 2) | ecosystem: Host-associated > Plants > Roots > Rhizosphere > Soil ... | reverse complement strand
CCGGCAGCACGTGGCTGTGGAGATCGATCAAGGAAGCAGTCATACAGCCTGGGCGGCCGCGGACGAAGCGCCCACGGCCGCCCAAGCAGCTACGCGACCCCGACGATCGTGTGCACCGCGAAGGTCTCGCGGCGCGATTCGTCGACCGTCACTCCGGCGTCGCGATACGCAGGCCCCAGCCGCTCAGCGAAGAAGCGGTCCATCGCGTCCTCGCTCTCCCACACGCTCACCGTCTGCCAGCCGCCGTCACGCTCGCCGCTCACAAGCAGGCGCGCCTCCGTCGGCGGGATCGGCCCGCTCGCCGCGAGGTGGGTCATCACCGCCTCGAACTGCTCCCGGGTCTCGCCCGGGACGTCGACGACCATGCACACGAGGCCGTCTGGCTGCTCCGTCATGCTCGCTCCTCTCTGCGGATTCGACTACACTTCATGTGTATTCGATTCACCAGGAGAGTAGCGAATTGTCGGAAGCTGTCAACCCGAAGCGCCGGTACGACTCGAAACGCCGGCTCGAACAGGCGCAGGAGACGCGCCGCGCGATCCTCGCCGCGGCGAAGACGCGGTTCGAGGACCACGGCTATGCGGCGGCGACCGTCGCCGAGATCGCCGCCGACGCAGGCGTCGCCACGAAGACGGTCTACCTCGCGTTCGACTCGAAGGGCGGCGTCTTGCGTGCGCTCTGGAACCTGATGCTCCGCGGCGAACAGGACGACCAGCCGGTTGCCGATCAGGAGTGGTACCGCGAGGTGCTCGAGGAGCACGATCCGGAGCGGCAACTGCGGTTGAACGCCCGCAACTCGACCCAGGGCAAGCAGCGGATCTCCTCGACCCTCGAGGTAATTCGGAGCGCCGCCGCCACGGACGGCGAGATCGACGAGCTCTGGCAGCGCATCCAGAGTGACTACCGCGAGAACCAGCGCGCGATCGTCGCGGAGCTCGCGAAGCGCAAGGCGCTCTCCCCCGGCCTGGGCATCGAACGCGCGGCCGACATCCTCTGGACGATCAACCACCCGAACACTTGGCAGTTGCTCGTCGTCCAGCGCGGCTGGACGCCCGAGCAGTACGAGCAGTGGTCCGGAGATGCGGCGTGCCGGGAGCTGCTCGGCTAGCGGCGGTCGTGGAAGACGGCTTCGAGGTTGTGGCCGTTGAGAAGGAACAGCTAGGCGCCGGCTTCGGTGCGAGCCCTGGCAAATGAGCCGGACCCGCGTGCTGTGCGCTCGAGCTCTTCCAGCGTTGCGGCGGCGGCCGCATCGCGGGCGGCTGCGAGTTGCTCGGCCGGCAGCTTCGCCTCGAGCCGATCGAGGGTCGGACGGGCGGCGAAGGCGTAGGACGCGGGCATCTGCTCGTGACCCAGCGCGAACATGAGAATCACCACGGCCCGGTCCAGCTCCGCTGGATCTTCGGCGAGGCACGCGCCGATCCCGCTCAATGCAAGAAGCTCGAGCGAGACGGCCTGCGCGTCGTGAGCCCGCCCGACCGCCTCGTCGAAGCGCTCACGCGCCTCAGCGCCGTCCCCGAGCGCGAGTGCCGCAAAGCCGATGCGACAGAGCGCCGTGATCAGCCCCCAGCGGTGGTTGCTCTCGGAGAACGCCTCGTAGCCGGCGCGCCCGAGCCGCAACGCCTCGGAGTAGTTGCCCAGCCCGAACGCACTCATGCTCGCGCGGCTTAGCGCATAGCCCAACCCCGCGGCCTCGCCGACGGACGCGAATAGGTCATGCGCTTCGAGGTGGAAGCGAAGCGCGTCGCCGAAGCGCTCCTCGGCATCGGCGAGGAGGCCGAGCTTGCTAGTGGCGTACGCGCGCAGAATCGGGTTGCCGAGCCGGCCCGAAACGGCATGCGCCGCGTCGAAGGCCTCGCGTGCCGAATCGAGGTCATTCATCAGGAGTCGCGCGAAACCGAGATCCATCAGACCACCGCTCTCGGCGATCCCGTCGCCGGACGCCCGCGCGAGCTCCGCCCCCTCGGCGCTGAACGCTGCCGCCTCTGCGTAGACGTCCCGGTACACACCCCACATGCCCATGGAGCACAAGCAGTTGGCGAGCGCCCGCTCCAAGTTTCGCGCTCGCAGGATGGGCACGCAGCGGGTGGCGAGTTCCTCGGCTTCGGCGTCGTACCCCAGGCGGGCACCGATGGCGATCCGGTACATCGCCGCGGCCAGCGCGACAGCGCTCGCGCTTGCAGGGTCGTCGGCGTCGAAGCCGGCCGTCCGCTCGAGGCGCTCGAGCGTCTCGGCCCCCTCGTACCAAGCGTGCATCCAGAGGAATGTGTTGAAGGCCTCAAGCACCTCCAGCGCTGCGCGTTCGTCTGCCTCCGTCAGGATCCACTCGGCCGCAGCGCGAAGGTTGTCCAGCTCGCCGCGCAGCTCGTCCCGTGCGACCGCGAGTTCCGGGCCGATGAGTGCCGCCTGCCGCTCCAGGAGCATCGTCGCGTAATGACGTGCGTGCCGCTCGCGCGCGTCCGCCTCCTCGGCAGGGAGCAGGTGCAGCTGCTCGGCCGCGTACTGGCAGAGCAGCTCGTGCAGCTCGAAGCGGCCGAAGTCCGGACGGCGCAGGAGCGACTTCGAGACAAGCTCCGAGAGCAGACGCAAGTCGGCGCCCGTGACAGCCACGGCGGCGCTCCGATCGAAGCTGCCGCGGAACACGGACAACCGGGAGAACGCGCTGCGCTGGTCGTCGGTGAGCAGGCGCCACGACTGGTCGATGGCGGCCCGCAGGCTGCGATGTCGTTCCGGCACGTCCCGCATTGACGTGGCCAGGAAGTCGATGCCGCCCTCGATCTCGTCCGCGATCTCGGCGCAGGAGAGCACCGATGTCCACGACGCCGCGAGCTCGATGCCGAGCGGCATGCCGTCGACAAGCCGGCAGATGCGGAGCGCCTGCGCATGCCCAGCGCCGTCGAGGGCGAAGCCCGGTACGACTTGCGCGGCCCGCTCGACAAACAGGTCCACCGCCGAGGCGCTGCCATTCCCGTTTTCAGCGAGACCAAGGCCCTCGACCTCGAACACCCACTCGCTCTGGACGTTGAGCCGCTCCCGAGAGGTCGCCAGGAGCTCGACGTGCGGGGCGCGCTCGATCACCTCGGACAGGAACCCCGAGCCCTCGACGAGATGCTCGAAATTGTCGAGAACGAGCAATGTCGAGCGCTCGCTGAGGTAGTCCAGCAGCTGATCCTTCGCCGAAAAGCCGCTATGTGCACCGTCGACGGCGAACTGGATCGCCTCGGCGAGCGCGGGCGCAAGGAACTCCGGCGAGGCGACGGAGGCAAGCGAGATGAAGTGGACGCCGTGCGCATAACGGTCGACGCGCCGAGCGGCGGCCTCGAGAGCCAGTCTCGTCTTGCCCGCTCCGCCCTGTCCGACGAGCGTCAGCAGGCGACATCGCGAGTCTTCCAGCAGCAGGTTGATCGCGTCGAGTTCCGACGCCCGGCCCACGAAGGACGTTCTCGGCAATGGAAGGTTCCTCATGCCCGCCTCGATCGTCTTCAGCAGCGGGAAGTCGCACGGAAGGCCTTGAATCTCGAGCTGATAAATCGGCTCCGGGGTGCTCAGATCCTTGAGACGGTGCACGCCCAGGTCGCGGACGTTCCCGTCCACGAGCGCACGGGTCGTCGGCGAGAGCAGCACCTGCCCGCCGTGCCCCACGGCGGCGATGCGCGCACCCTTGTGCACGTCGAGGCCGACGTATCCCTCGTCGGTCAGCCGAGGCTCGCCCGTGTGCAGCCCCATGCGCACTCGAATCGGCCCGTCGGCAAGTGCGCGCTGACCATCGGCGGCGGCGGCGACCGCGTCCGATGCTCGAGCGAAGGCGACGAAGAAGGCATCACCCTGCGTGTCGACCTCAACGCCCTCGTGCGCGACAAACGCCGCGCGGAGTCGCCGCCGGTGCTCATGCAGCGCCTCCCCGTAGCCGTCGCCGAGCTCCTGCAACAGCCGCGTCGACCCCTCCACATCGGTGAACAGCAACGTCACCACACCGGTCGGGAGACCCGCCATCGCACACGATCATGCGCCTACGCCGGGTCGCTGTCCAGACAGCGTCGACACCCCGCTGTGCGATGAATCGGAGCACATGACGTGAACCAGCGGCACTGAGCAGCCTGGCCTACTCGTAGAACGCCATCCGCGCGCCCCGCCGCTGCATCAATATTCGCAGCTAACTATCCGGGTCGAGGACGAACGCGCCGTAGTACGTCGCGCCGTACTGAGGGCGCGGGCCGGGCTCGCCGTCGCTCGCGTACCCCGCCTCGGTCATGCGGTTCCACCACGCGTCGACGTCGTCACGTGAGTCCGCACCGAACGCGACGTGCAGGTTGCGCGTGAGCGGATGCTCCTCGTCGACCGCGATGATCCCGAAGTCGCCCCACTCGATCAGCTCGCGTTCGACGGTCGGCAGGCCGAGCGCCTCGCCGTAGAAGGTGCGGCCCGCGGCCAGGTCGGACACATGGATCTCCACGTGGTCGAACACGCATACGATCATGCCTGCGCGTGATTCTCGAAAACGGCCTCATCCGGACGCTCGACCCGCAGGTGCCGACACAGCGCGCGCTCGCGATCGCCGGCGGCCGCATCGCCGGCGGGGTCGGTGTGCACGAGACGGCGCTCGCGTCGCCCGAGGTCGTCGATCTCGGCGGCCGCGTCGTCGTGCCCGGCTTCACCGACTCGCACGTCCACTTCCCGACATGGGCGCTCGCGCAGCACGAGGTCAACCTCGATGGCTGCACATCGCTCGAAGAAGCGCTTGCCCGGCTGCACGGCGTCGCCCCGGGCCCCGGCGGTTGGCTGCGTGGGTACGGCTGGCGCAGCGGCGACTGGCAGCCGGCACGCGAGCCGACGCGGCACGATCTCGACGCGATCACCGGCGACCTGCCGGCCGGCCTGATCGCGAAGGACTATCACTCCCTCTGGCTCAACTCCGCCGCGCTCGCGCTCGCGAACGGCGACCTCGAGGTGGCCGGCGGCGTCGTCGAGCGCGACGAGCACGGCGAACCGACCGGTGTCCTCCGAGAGGAATCCGCGTGGCGGTTCAAGGAGCAGCACATGCTCGTCTCCGACGACGCATACCTCGACGCGATGCGGACGGGCGTGCGCCTGGCCAACTCGCGCGGCGTCACGTCGGTGCACGACAAGGACGGCTGGCTCGGCGCCTTGCGGCTGTGGCGGAAGCTCGAGGAGCGCGGACAGCTCTCGCTGCGCGTCTGGCAGTCGATCCCGGCCGACCTTGTCGAGTCGGCGGCCGCAGTCGGACTGCGCTCGGGCCTCGGCAGCCCGATGCTGCGCGTCGGCTACTTGAAGGTGTTCATGGACGGGACGCTCGGCTCGCAGACCGCGTGGATGCTCGACGGCAGCGGCGTCCAGATCACGAGCGGGCCGGAGCTCGCGGAGATCGTGCGCCGCGGCGCCGCGGCCGGATTCCCAGTCGGCGTGCACGCGATCGGCGACCGCGCGAACCGCGAGGCGCTCGACGCGTTCGAGGCGACGAAGGACGTGTGGGCGCCGCTCGGACTGCGGCATCGGATCGAGCACTGCCAGCTGCTCGCTCCGGAGGATCTCCCCCGCTTTGCGGAGCTCGGCATCGCGTGTTCGGTGCAGTTCTCGCACGCGCCGTCCGACCGCGACCTCGCGGACCGCTTTTGGGCCGGCAAGACCGACGGCGCGTACGCGTTCAAGTCGCTGCTCGCCTCGGGCGCCGTCGTCGCGAACGGGTCCGATGCGCCGATCGAGGAGCTCGACCCACTCGCGGGCATCCGGGCCGGCGTACGTCGCTCGATCGACGGCCGTGATGCGTGGCACTCCGAGCAGTGCCTCACGGTGGACGAGGCGTTCCGTGCCACGTGCGTCGCGCCGGCGTGGATCGCCGGCGACGAGCGCAGCCGCGGCACGCTCATCCCCGGCCACGATGCCGACCTCGTCATACTCGACCGCGACCCGTGGGAAGACCTCGACGCTCAGGTCGTCGCGACGATGGTCGCGGGTCGCTGGGTGCACAATCCACCTCCATGGGACTGACCACGCACCGCATCGGCCGCGACGAGGTGGTCTGGGCCTTCGGTCCCGACATGACGCCGGTGCTCGAGATCGATCCGGGCGAAGTCGTGACCCTCGAGACGAATGACTGCTTCACCGGGCAGATCCAGTCGGAGGCGGACCTCGTCACGGAGATCGACTTCGAGCGCGTGAACAGCGCCACAGGCCCGATCGCTGTTCGCGGCGCCGAGCCCGGCGACTCACTCGTCGTCGAACTGATCGAGGTGCGCCCCGACGACAAGGGGTTCGCGACCCTCATCCCCGGCATGGGCCAGTTGATCGAACAGGTGCAGTCGCCGCTCACCCAGGTGTTCCGCGTCGAAGGCGACACGATCCACATGACGGATCGCATCTCGTTCCCGCTGCGACCGATGGTCGGCGTGATCGGATGCGCCACCGGCGGCGAACGGCTGACGAACGGTTACGCCGGCGAGCACGGCGGCAACCTCGACAACCACCTGCACGGTCCCGGGGCCACGGTGTTCCTGCCGGTGCGCCAACCGGGCGGCATGCTCGCGATCGGCGACATGCACGCGTCGATGGGCGACGGCGAGATCTGCTTCACCGGCGTCGAGATCTCCGGCGAGGTGACGATCCGCGTCTCACTGCTCAAAGGCAAGCAGGGGACGTGGCCGGTGACGGAGCTCGCCGACCGCTGGGTCGTACACGGCACCGCCGGCCCGGACTTCATGGAGGCGCTCGACCGTGCCTCCGAGGAAGCTGCTCGGTTCCTCGTTGATCAGTGGGGCTTCACGATGGAAGAAGCGTTCATCTTCCTCTCCGTTGCCTGCGATGCGAACATCTGTCAGGCCTGCCGGCCGCAGCCGTTCTCGACGATCGCGCGCGTCTCGATCCCCAAGATCGCGGCCTGCCCGCAGCCCTTCAGCAGCGATTGACGCTTTGCGTCCGTTTTACGCGGGCGTCACAGCACGTTGTCGGGTCGGGTGCATGTTCTGTCCGACAACGTCGATCGCTCCTCTTGGAGGCACTCGAACATGAAGCATCGCCTGATTCTCACCATCGGCCTCGCGGCACTCGTGTGCTCCGCGCTGGCAGCGACCGCGTCGGCAGGACACGTCGGCAACGGCCAGCTGTTCCAGTTCCGCGGCGAGGTCGTCTCCGCAACTGCGACGTCCGTGCAGATCACCGTCGAGGGCGGCAATCACGCCGCACTCCGCGCCATGCTCGGTCAGTCGCAGAACCAGACCTTCACGCTCGGCGCGAAGAGCGAAGTGCTCGTCTGGAGCCACGGCATCCCGAAGGTCGGGTCGTACACCGACTTGAAGACGAACGACTGGGTGCAGGTCAACGTCCGTGCGAAGAGCGGCTCGTCGCTAGCCGATGTCGAGGCAAACGCTGCCGGCATCGTCGGCGACCACGGCGCGGCGCCCGGCAAGGCCGGCAAGCCGTTGTTCCTCTACCGCGGCACCTACGCCGGTTCCCCGACGGCCGGCAAGATCAACGTCGACGTCAAGGGCGGTAACCGCCTCGCGCTTCGCAGCCTGCTCGGCCAGTCGAGCTCGACGCAGACGTTCAGCTACGACGGCAACACCATCTTCCTGCTCTGGCAGGGCAAGGTGCCGACCGTGATCGGCGCTGCCGACCTCAAGGCCGGCGACCGGATCACCGTCCGGATTCGCGCACCGCGCCTCTCGTCGCTCTCGACGCTCCTGAGCACCCCGGCGCGGCACGTCGGCGAGCACGAGCCGGCGAACGCGGCCGACAAGTCGTAAGCCACAACCACCCCACGAGCCCCGCCGTCGCGGCCCGGTCACGGGTCGCGGCGGCGGCTTCCTTGTTCAGAGGTTCGCGAACGCGAGGTAGAGCTCGCGTGCGGACGTGATCCCGAGCGGGACATAGTCGGCCACGAGGCGTTCGTTCGGCGAGTGAACCTGCGAGTCCGGCAGGCCGAACCCGGTGATCACCGTCGGGATTCCCTTGTCGGTCAGCGCCGGGACGATCGGCAGCGTTCCGCCGGAGCGGATGAGCGCCGGCCGCCGGCCGAGCGCCTTCTCGAACGCGTCGAGCCCGAGCTGCACGGCCTTCGCATCGGGCGGCACGAGTCCCGGCGGCGACGACGACCACAGGTCGACCTGCACGTCCGCACCCGCCGGCGCGGCCTCGCGCAGAATGCGCTCGACCTCCGGTGCGATCTCCTCCACCTTCTGCCCCGGTGCGAGCCTGATCGACACGTTCGCGATCGCCTCGACCGGCAGGACCGTCTTCTGCAGGACCGGTGAACCGGTCTGGATCCCATTCACGTCGAGCGCCGGCTCGGCGAACGTGCGGCGGTAGAAGTCGCGTGCCGCGTGCGGATCCTTCGGGCGTGCACCCTGGTCGCCGAGCTCGTCGTCGCCGGAGGGCAGCTCGCTCCAACCGGCGAGCTCTTCATCGGTCGGAGCGACGATCCCTTTCCGCAGCGGCTCCGCGAGCGTGCCGTCGGACGAGACCGCCGCGCTCAGCGTCTGCATGAGTGCGTGCGCCGCGTTGAGGGCCGCACCGCCGTAGATGCCAGAGTGGAGGTCCTTGTCGCCCGTGCGGAGGGTGACGTGGAAGTACGCCATCCCGCGCGTCGCGAGATTGAAGGCTGGGACGTCGCGCCGGATCATCCCGCTGTCGAAGATGATCGCCGCGTCCGCCCCGCGCTCGTCCGCCTCCAGGAACTCGACGATCGAATGGCCGCCCGTCTCCTCTTCGCCGTCGCAGCAGAACCGCACGTTGACGGGCAGCTCGCCGGCGCGCGCGAGCTCGCGCGCGGCCGACAGCAGCATGTACAGCTGCCCCTTGTCGTCGACGGAGCCGCGTCCGTAGAGGTAGCCGTCCCGCAGCTCGGGCTCGAACGGCGGCGAGTCCCAGAGCTCGAGCGGGTCGGGCGGCTGCACGTCGAAGTGCCCGTAGCAGAGGACCGTCGGCGCGCTGTCGGCGTTCGCCGACGCGCGGATCTCGCCGATCGCGAGCGGCTGCCCGTTCCAGTCGACGACCTCGCATTCGCCGCCGGCGTCCCGGATGAAGTCGCGCACCCACTCGGCCGCCGTGACGACGTCTGCTTTGTGGGTGGCGTCGGCGCTGATCGAGGGGATGCGCAAGAACTCGGCGAGCTCGTCGAACCACGGGTCGGCCACGGAGGCGAGCCTACCAACGCCCCGCAGAGGTGTCTGACACAGGTCATGCGGCAACGTTCCGAAGATGGGTCGCAACCCTCGTCCGTTCGTCCCGGGAGGGACGTATCACCTCACCGCCCACGGAATCGACGACCGCCCAATCTTTGTCGACGACGCCGATCGCCAGTCCTTTGCACTCCGACTCCGCCGCGTCGCGATCCGCGATCGCTGGCTGCTGCACGCGGTGTGCCTCCTGGGCACCCACTACCACCTGGTGGTTCAGCCATCTCGCGATCTCTCGAGCGGGATGCGTGTGCTCAACGGCGCCCACTCTCGTTTCTTCACTAGGCGACACGAACGACGCGGAGCTCTCTTCGAGTCGCGGTACTTCGAGCGGACGATCCGCGACGTCGAGCATCTCGCAATAGCCGTGACGTACGTCCACAACAACCCGGTTGAAGCCGGTGTGGTAGACGACCCCTCCGACTGGAGTTGGTCGACCTACCCGGGGTGCGCCTTGCGGGAGCTACTGTCGGTGTGTGCCTAACAGGTGTCTGACACAAACCCGGTGTCAGACACGCCTCTAAGCGACGTCTCTGAGCTTGTTGGACTCCGCCAACGCTCGCAGCTTCTTCAGGCCCTGGTTCTCGATCTGCCGAATGCGCTCGCGGGTGACCTGGAACGCACGGCCGACCTCGTCGAGCGTGCGCGGCTGCTCGCCGTTCAGGCCGTAGCGCAGCTCGAGCACCCGGCGCTCGCGGTAGTTCAAGGCGCCGAGGCACTTCGCGAGCGCTTCCGCACGGAACGCCGTGTCGGCTGCCTCCTCGGGAAGCGGCGTGTGCTCGTCCTCGATGAACTGCCCGAACTCCGACTCTTCCTCGTCGCCAACCGGCTTCTCGAGCGACACCGGCGTCTGCGACGTGCGGCGGATGGACTCGACCTCCTCGACGCTCAGGTCGAGATCGAACGCGATCTCCTCCGCCGTCGGCTCGCGGCCCTTCTCGGCACGCAGCTTGCGCTCGGTGCGCATGATCTTGTTGAGCTTCTCGACGACGTGCACCGGCATGCGAATGGTGCGCGCCTTGTCGGCGAGTGCGCGCGCAACCGCCTGGCGGATCCACCACGTCGCGTAGGTCGAGAACTTGTAGCCCTTGCGCCAGTCGAACTTCTCGGCGGCCCGAACGAGGCCGATCGTGCCCTCCTGGATCAGATCGAGGAACGGCAGACCCTGGTTCCGATAGCGCTTGGCGATCGAGACAACGAGACGAAGGTTGGCCTCGACCATCTCCTGTTTTGCACGATGGTCGCCGCTCTCGATCCGCTTCGCGAGCTCGACCTCCTGCGCCGCGGTCAGGAGATCGACCTTGCCGACGTCCTTCAGGAAGAGCTGGAGCGAGTCGGCCGAGAACTCGGTGTCGATCCGCTCTTCCGCCTCGTCGACCTGCGCCGCGAAGTAGTCGGCTTCGGCGTCGGCATCGGCTTCAGCGTCGAGCGGAGTCGCTTCCGCATCGACCTCGGGCTCGTCCTCCAAGTCCTCCCCCACTTCGAACTCTTCGGTCGTGCTCACGCGGCTCCCCCTCGTCGGATGCGGAACAATCGCATTACCACCGGACGGACGCATAGGCCGCTCGGCTCATCTTTTTGGTCCGTTAGTCCCACTCTTTTCAAGACGTACCAGGAAGGCATCTGCTTCCTTCCCGAGTGTCGTCGTCGAGCCGAGCTTCCGCGCTGCCCGGAATTCCTTCACGGCGAGATCGCCCTGACCAGTCCACGCGAGCAGCAGACCGAGGTGGAAGCGTACCGACTGGCTCTTCGGGAACCGTTTCACGAGCGGGCCGAGACGTGAGAACGACGCGCTGAGGTCGTCCATGTCGAACCGTCCGACCGCGGCGGCGACCTGGGCGTCGGCGTCGCCCGGGTGAAGCGTCGCGGCTCGCGACCAGAGCCGCTCCGCGGTCTCCTGATGGAAGTTGCGCTGCGCGACCTGACCCTGAATGAGCAGCGGGTCGCGACCGCTGTACTGGAAGAGTGGATACCCGGGCTTGAAGTACTGCGGGTGCAGGAGGTTGTCCGCGACAACCTCGTAGCGGGTGTCGCGCCCAGCCTTCTTCGCCTTACGGAACGCCTGCACGGCCTCGGCGCCGAACCCGTTGCAGTAGAGCGCCGTCCCGTAGTTGAACTGCACGACCGGATCATGCGGCTGCTCCGACGCCAGTGCCTCGAGCGCACGGGCGGCGCGTTTCGGGCCTTTCGCGAGTGCCTTGCGCACCGCGGCGACGTTCCTCGTCGCCACGCCCGGGTAGATAGCCATCGGGATGCCGCTCGTGCACCCCGCCCTCGGCTGCGCTGGGTCCTGCCGCGTCCCGTAGACCACCCCGGCGACGACCGCTGCGGCCGCGAGCGCGGCAACCGCGACGATCGCGCGCATGCGTGCAGGGGCGGACATCCGGGAATGAAGGTACCGGCAGCTACCGTTTACATCTGGGATGAGTACGTACCGCGACTTGCTGAGCAGGACCAAGGCCGAGATCTCGGAAGTCGACGCCGCGGCCGCCAAGGCGCTCGACGGTGCGCTCTGGGTGGACGTGCGCGAATTCGAGGAATGGGAACAGGGCCACGTGCCGGACGCCGTCCTCGTCCCGCGCGGGAACCTCGAGAGCCGGATCGAGCGGATCGCTCCCGACAAGTCGCAGACCGTCGTCCTCTACTGCGCCGTCGGCGCGCGCTCGGCCTTCGCTGCGAAGACGCTGTTGGAGCTCGGTTACACGGACGTCCATTCGCTCGCCGGCGGGATCGAGGACTGGAAGCGCGACGGGCTCGAGATCGTCATGCCGCGCACGCTCTCCCCGGAGCGGCGTGCGCGTTACTCGCGCCACCTCCTGATTCCCGAGATCGGCGAGAAGGGACAGCTGAAGCTGCTCGACTCGCGCGTGCTGCTGATCGGCGCGGGCGGGCTGGGTTCGCCTGCGTCGCTCTACCTCGCCGCTGCCGGCGTGGGCACGCTCGGGATCGTCGACGCCGACATCGTCGACGAGACCAACCTGCAGCGCCAGATCGTCCACTCACTCGACACGCTCGGAGCACCGAAGGTCGACTCGGCGAAGCGAACGATCACAGCGCTGAATCCCGACGTGAACGTGCTCACCTACCGTGAGCGGCTCACCTCCGAGAACATCGACCGGATCCTCGCCGAGGGCTGGGACCTGATCGTCGACGGCGCCGACAACTTCCCGACTCGCTACCTCGTGAACGACGCATCGGTGTGGCACAACATCCCGGTCGTTCACGGGTCGATCTACCGCTTCGAGGGCCAGGTCACCGTCTTCAAGCCCCACGAGGGGCCGTGCTACCGCTGCCTGTTCCCCGAGCCTCCGCCGCCCGAGCTCGCGCCGTCGTGCGCCGAAGGCGGCGTACTCGGCGTGCTCCCCGGGATCATCGGCTCGCTCCAGACGAGCGAGGCGATCAAGCTGGCCGCCGGAATCGGCGAGCCGCTCGTCGGACGGCTGTTGCTCTTCGACGCACTGTCGACCGAGTTCAGCGACGTGAAGATCGAGCGCCGCCCGGACTGCCCGGTGTGCGGCGACCACCCGACGATCACCGAGTACATCGACTACGTGGAGTTCTGCGCGCGATGAGCCTCATCCGTGTCCCACCGGTTCTGCGCGACGAGGCCGGCGGCGCCCGCGAAGTCGAAGCTGCCGGCAAGAACGTGCGCGAGCTCCTGGAAGACCTCTCCAGGCGTCTGCCCTCACTCGGTACGCGCGTCTACGGCGACGGCGAGATTCGCTCCTTCGTCAACGTCTACGTCGACGGCGAAGACGTGCGAACGCGCGACGGTCTCGACACGGCCGTCCGCGAAACGAGCACTGTGATCCTGCTGCCGGCGATGGCCGGTGGTTGCTAGCTCGCTGCTCGACCTGATCGGCGAGACGCCGCTCGTCGAGCTCTCGCGGTTGTCGCCCGCCGGCCGCACGATCTACGCCAAGCTCGAGGCGCAAAACCCGACCGGGTCGATCAAGGATCGCATCGCGCTCGCCATGGTCGAGGCGGCGAATCTCGGGCCGGGCGCGGAGCTCCTCGAGCCGACGAGCGGGAACACCGGCATCTCGCTCGCGCTCGTTGCGAAGCTCAAGGACCTGAAGCTGACCTGCGTGATGCCGTCGAACGCGACGCCCGAGCGCCGCGCACTGCTCGCGGCGTACGGCGCGTCGATCGTCGACTCCCCAGGAGAGCTCGGCTCGAACGGCGCGGTGCGTCTGGCGCAGGAGCTCGCAGCGGCGGAGCCGCGGTACACGATGCTGTTCCAGTACGAGAACGAGGCGAACCCGCGTGCCCACTACGAAGGAACGGGAGCGGAGATCGCGCGCGATCTCGATCGCCTCGACGCCTTCGTCGCCGGGCTCGGCACGGGCGGCACGCTCATGGGCGCCGGCCGGCGGCTGCGTGAGGCGTTTCCCGGCGTGCAGGTCGTCGCTGCGGAGCCGCTGCCGGGCGATCCGGTGATGGGGCTTCGCTCGCTCGACGACGGATACGTCCCGCCGGTGCTCGACGTCTCGCAGCTCGATCGCAAGCTGCTCGTCTCGAACCAGGAGGCGGCGGCCGCGGCGCGCGCGCTCCTCCAGCGCGAGGGCATCTTCGCGGGGGTGTCGTCCGGTGCGGTTGTCCACGTCGCGCGTCGCATTGCCGAGGAGCTCCCGGAAGGCGCCGTCGTCGCGTGCGTGCTCGCGGACGGCGGCTGGAAGTACCTGTCGGCGCCGTTCTGGGAGGGCGACGAGATCGACGAAGCGGTGCTCTGGTGGTGATCCCGGCAGAAATCCGCGACGAGCTCCGCGCCCACGCCGCCGCGGAGGCGCCGAACGAGTGCTGCGGGCTGGTGCTCGTCAAAGACGGCGTCGCCGTCCGCTACATCCCCGGCGTCAACAAGCTTGCGTCTCCGTACCGGTATGAGCTGTACATCGATCCGTTCGTCTGGTCGGACATCGAAGAGGACGTCGACCAGGTGGTCTTCCACTCCCACCCGGAGACCGAGCCGCGGCCGTCACGAACCGACCGCGAGCTCGCCGGGCTCTGGAGTGGAAGACCGTTCCTGATCTACGGGCTGGCCCGCGACGAGTTGCGCGGCTGGCGCGTAGCGCGCGACGAGGTCACCGAGATCGAGATCGAGACGGGTGTCTGACACCAGACGGTGTCAGACACCTCTCGGAGCGCACTCAGGACCGACCTAAGAGGTGACGGTGAACGAGCCCTTCATGAACGACTTGTGGGGGTCGCAGACGTACGTGTACTTGCCGGGCTTCAGCTTGAGCTTCCACGTCACGTTCGTCTTCGCGCCGACGGACGTCTTCTTGTCGACGCCGGGGCCCTTCAGATGGAAGTTGTGATCCGACGCCTTGTCGGCGATCTTGAAGATGTACGTGCCGGCCTTGAGCTTCGACACCTTCTTGCCGGCCTTCGTCAGCGTGATCGTGAAGCCGGGGCCGACCGTGCCCGTGAGGGTCGGCGGCCCGGCGAGCGCAGCCGGCACCGCAAGCATGGCGAGCAGCGCGACGGTAGCGGCCAAGGCAACGAGTTTCATGATGCTCCTCTGATCGATTAGGGACTCCGTTCGACAGGGTACGCTCGATCGGTGAGCCTGGCGGACGTACTACCGGCAGAGGCGATCGTCGAGCCGAAAGGTCGTTACCTCGCCGATTTGATGGGGCGCGGCGTGCAGGGAACGGCCGACGCAGTCGTCCTCCCGTCCACCGCCGAGGAGGTCGCGGCGACGATGCGCTGGTGTTACGAGCACGACGTGCCGCTGACGGCGCGCGGCGGCGGCACAGGGCTTGCAGGCGGCGCGATCCCCGTCGTCGGAGGCGTCGTGATCGGCTTCGAGCGCCTGAACCGCGTTCGCCAGTTCGACCCGCTGCTGTGGCGCATCCACGTTGAGGCAGGTGTCACAACCGGCGACGTCCAGCGGCTCGCGCGCGAGAACGGCCTCCGCTTCCCTCCCGATCCGGGCGCGGCAGAGATCAGCCAGATCGGCGGCAACATCGCGTGCAACGCCGGCGGCCCGCACGCATTCAAGTACGGCGTCACGGGGCACTGGGTGACCGGGATCGAGGCCGTGATCCCGCCCGGGGAGATCGTCACGATCGGCGGACCGATCAGGAAGGACGTCGCCGGCTACGACCTCAAGAGCCTGCTCGTCGGCTCGGAGGGGACGCTTGGACTCGTCACCGCGGCGTGGCTCCGGCTCGTGCCGGCCCCGGAGCTCGAGCTGCCGGTCATCGGCCTCTATCGCGACGCCGAGGCCGGCATCTCCGCGATCGAGCGCGTCCTCGCGTCGGGGGTCGTCCCCGCGGCGATCGAGTACCTCGACGGCGTGACCTTGTCGTTCTCCGGCGATGCATATCCATTCGGTATCCCACCGGACGCGGCGTTCATGGTGATCACCGAGGCCGACGGTGCAGAGACGGAAGCACGACGCGTCGCTGCGGAGCTTCAGGATGCGCTCGCCGACGATGCGGTAGCCGTACATTCGCCGACGGAGCCCAGCGAGGTCACAGACCTCTGGCGGTGGCGCGGCGGCGCTGCGTTCGCGATCCTCGCGCAGCGCGGCGGCGCGTTCAGCGAGGACATCGCCGTCCCGCTCGACCGGTTGCGCGATGTCGCGCGCGAGACACTCGAAATCGGCAAGCGTCACGACGTGCCTGCGCTCTCGTTCGGTCACGCAGGCGACGGCAACATCCACTCGACGTTCCTGTTCTCGCCGGAGAACCTCGACGAAGAGCAGCGAGCCGACGACGCGTGCCACGAGCTGTTCGACCTCGCGCTGCGGCTCGGCGGCACCGTCACCGGCGAGCACGGCATCGGCTGGTTGAAGCGCGGACAGCTCGAGCACCAACTCGGCGCGACCGGCTACGACCTCCACCTGCGGGTGAAGCAGGCGTTCGACCCGAAGAACCTGTTGAACCCCGGCAAGAAACGCTAGATGGCCGGATCCGAATATCTGGCACCCACGGATGGGGGCCTTCACGCGGCGCAGCGCGGCCGGCTCGCCCGGCACCAAGGCCAACCGGCCTTGGCACCGGTCGATCCGTCCACGCTGCTTGGTGAATGCCCTCCCCGCGGGCACCGACATCCGAATCCGGCCATCTGATGCGCGAGTCGTTCGGGGCACTGCGCGAGCGCGAGTTCCGGCTGCTCTTCACCGGCCAGCTGATTTCGCTGCTTGGCGACGCGTTCACGTCGGTCGCGCTCGCGTTCGCGGTCCTCTCGATCGGAAATGCGACCGACCTCGGCATCGTGTTTGCCGCCAGGTCGTTGCCGCTCGTGACGTTCCTCCTCGTCGGCGGTGTGTTCGCGGATCGCCTCCCGCGTCGTGCGGTGATGCTCACGGCCGACGTTGCGCGCCTCGGCACGCAGGGAGCAACCGCAGCGCTCGTCCTGACGCACAACGCTCAGGTTTGGCAGATCGCGGTGCTGCAAGCGCTCGCCGGAACGGCGACGGCGTTCTTCAACCCCGCGTCGACGGGATTGACGCCGATGACGGTGAGCGCCGAGCGGCTGCAGCAGGCGAACGCGCTGCGCGGGCTGTCGATGTCGGTCGCCGGGCTCGTCGGGCTCGGGATCGGCGGCACGATCGTGGCGCTCGCGGGGCCGGGCTGGGCGCTCGCAGTCGACGCTGCGAGCTACGCGGTCAGCGCCTGGTTCCTCGCGCAACTCCGGCTCCCGGCGCACATCTCGCTGCCGCCGCAGTCGTTCCTCGCCGACCTGCACGACGGCTGGCGGGAGTTCGTCGCACGGACGTGGGTCTGGCTGATCGTCGTCGCGGCGTCGTTCGGGAACATGTTCACCGCGATCTTCGGAGTGCTCGCCGCGGTCGTCACGAAGGAGCACCTCGGCGGCGCCTTTGCCTTCACCGAGATCCTGCTCGGACTGTCGTTCGGCTCCCTCGCGGGCGGGTTCCTCTCGCTGCGCGTGCACTTCGGGCGCCCGCTGCTCGCAGGGTCGGCACTGACCGCGTTCCTGGGCGTACCGACGGCGCTGCTCGCGGTCCACGCGCCGGCCCTCGTCGTCGCCTGCGGCGCATTCCTCGCGGGCACCGGAAACATGGTGTTCAACTCGCTGTGGGAGACCGCGCTGCAGAAGCATGTCGCGCCCGCTGCCCTGTCACGCGTCAGCGCCTACGACTGGTTCGGCTCGTTGGCGTTCCAGCCGGTCGGTCTTGCGATCGCAGGCCCGCTCGCGGCCGGGCTCGGGACGAGCACGACGCTCTGGATCGCGGCGGTCGGCTCGGTTGTGATCGCCGCGATCCTCGTCACGACGCCGTCAGTCCGCGCCCTCACCGCGTAGCAGCGCGTCGAGCACGCGCGCCTGCCCGAGCATGTCCGCACGCCCGATCAGCGCCGGGCGCTCGCCACGGACGGCGGCGCAGAAGTCGTCGAGCTCGTCGCGGTAATGGTTGCCCGCCTCGACCCGATGCTCTTCGCTGTTCAGCAGGACGACGCCTGGCGGGTTCACGAACGCGTTCGGCACGCGCAGGATCCCGTCTGCGCCGATCACCTCGATCGTGTTCACGAGCGGCGCGAGGAGGCTGCATTGGAACGTCGCCGTCACGTCGTCGAACCGCAGCGTCCCGGCGAACGAGCCGTCGACTTCGCCCTTCGGCTGCCCCTCGCCGTGGACGCGGTCGGGCTCGCGACCCGTAACGAGCCGCGCGGCGCCGACGCAGTAGCAGCCGAGGTCGAGCAGCGCCCCGCCGCCGAGGTCGCGCGTCCAGCGCACGTCGTCGGAGCGCATGAGCGCGCCGGTGAAGGTCGCGTGGACCGCTCTCAGCTCGCCAACTTGAGGGAGCAACTCGCAGAGCAGCGCCGTCTGCCGCGCGTGCCGCCACATGAAGCCCTCCGTGAGCACGAGGCCGTGGCGTTCCGCGTCGTCGTGCGCCTCGTCCACATCCTCCGGATGGCGTGTGTACGGCTTCTCGCAGAGGACGTGCTTGCCGGCTGCGAGCGCCCGCATAGTCCAGGCGTGGTGCAGGGCGTTCGGGAGCGCGATGTAGACCGCATCGATGCCGTCGTCTTCGAGCAGTGCGTCGTATGACGCGTGCGCGGTGGCGATGCCGTGGTCGTGGGCGTACGCCTGAGCCCGGGCACCGTCCCGCGACCCGACTGCGACGACGTCGAACGGCGCGTCCTCCGCCCGCGCGCCGAGGATCGCTCCGTTGATCCCGGCGGTCGTGAGCAGCCCGAGGCGGACACGAGACATCCCGCGTAGTCTCGCGCCGTGGACCAGGACGCGCTTCGCCGTCGCGCCCGCGCGGGGCTCAGGGCCGCGCCGGAACGCGCCGCGGCTCGGGCGCACTTCAGGGCTCTCGGCGTCGACCCGAGGCGGCTCGACGGGCCGATCGTCGGCGTCTGTTCGACCTGGACCGGGACGATGCCGTGCAACCTCAACCAGCTCGAGCTGTCACGGTACGTCTGCGACGGCGTGTCGGCGGCCGGCGGCGTGCCTCTCCCGTTCAACACGATCGCCGTCAGCGACAACCAGTCCCAGGGAACGCCGGGGATGCGCGCGTCCCTCGTCTCGCGCGAGGTGATCGCCGACTCGATCGAGCTTATGACCCATGCCCACGACTTCGACGCGCTCGTCTGCCTCGTCGGCTGCGACAAGACCGTTCCCGCCGCACTGATGGCGCTCGCGCGCCTCGACAAGCCCGCAGTCGTGCTCTACAGCGGCCCGATGCGCGCCGGCCCGCGCAACGTCACGATTCAGGACGTCTGGGAGGCAGTCGGCGCCGAAGAGCGCGGGCTGATGACGCGGGACGAGCTCGACGCGCTCGAGCTCGTCGCGTGTCCCGGAGCGGGCACGTGCGCCGGCCACTTCACCGCGAACACGATGGCGGTGGCGCTCGACTGCCTCGGCATCGCGATCGCCGGCGACGGGCTGGTCTCCGCGGTCGACCTGGCGACGAAGGCGGCAGCGGCGAAACGCGCCGGTGCACTCGCAGCCGGTCCTCTCCCCTCCGCCCGCACCTTCCTCGACCGGCAGGCGCTTCTCAACGCGATGACGGGAATCGCCGCGACCGGCGGGTCGACGAATGGTGTCCTGCATCTCCTTGCGATCGCACGCGAGGGAGAGGTCGAGCTGACGCTCGACGACCTCGCCGACGTGGCGGCGCGCACGCCGGTGATCGCGAGCCTCGCACCGTCGGGCCGCTACGTCGCCGACGACTTCCACGCCGCGGGCGGGACGCGTACGCTGATCCGCGAGCTCGCAGCGGCGCAGCTCCTTCACGGCGACGCACCCACGGTGGACGGGCGGACGCTCGTCGAAGCGGCGGCCGACGCGCCCGAACCCGACGGCGAGGTGCTCTTCACCGTCGACCGCCCGTTCAAGACGACCGCGGCGCTTGCCGTGCTGCGCGGGAACCTCGCACCCGGCGGCAGCCTCTTGAAGGCGGCCGGTGCCACCCGCAGCAGCCACCGCGGCCCGGCGCGCGTCTTCGACAGCGAAGAGGCCTGTGCAGACGCGGTTCGCGCGGGGCACGCGCAGCCGGGCGACGTGCTGGTCGTCCGCTACGAAGGGCCGGCCGGCGGGCCGGGCATGCGCGAGATGCTGAGCGTCACCTCGTCGGTCGTCGGCGCCGGGCTCGGCGAGACCGTCGCGCTCGTCACCGACGGGCGCTTCTCCGGCGCGACGCGCGGGCTGATGGTCGGCCATGTCGTGCCCGAGGCTGCGCGCGGCGGTCCGCTCGCCGTCGTGCAAGAAGGCGACACGATCTCGATCGACGTCGACGCGCGGGCCCTTCGCGTCGAGATCGACGACGACGAGCTCGACCAGCGGCTGGCGGCGTGGACGCCCCCGGAGCTCCCGTATGCAACGGGTGTCTTCGGCCGCTACCGCGCGCTCGTCGGCTCGGCGTCCGAGGGCGCGGTCCTCCGGAACGGCATCGCCTGAGGTCCCGAAACACCCGCGTCGTAGGCGTACAGACGACCGTCGCCGCGACCGCTCGTGATGTACAGCGTCGTGCCCGCGAAGCAGCACGCCGT
>Ga0207657_10002420_pt1 | contig 20165 bp, 18 predicted proteins | sample KBSC33metaG_FD_184316 | JGI IMG/M metagenome (GOLD analysis project Ga0207657, IMG submission 184316) | Corn rhizosphere microbial communities from Kellogg Biological Station, Michigan, USA - KBS C3-3 metaG (SPAdes) (version 2) | ecosystem: Host-associated > Plants > Roots > Rhizosphere > Soil ... | reverse complement strand
TCTTCCTGTTCCTGACGCTCTACATGCAGGACGTCCTCGGCTACTCCCCGCTGGAGACGGGACTGCGTTTCCTGCCGTTGACGCTGCTCTCGTTCATCGTCGCGCCGATCTCCGCTCGGCTCTCCAACCGGGTCCCGTTCCGGGTGTTGATGGGCGTGGGACTGCTGCTCGTCGGCGTCGGCCTGATCCTGATGAACGGGATCGACGCCGGCGACGGCTGGACGACCCTCCTGCTCGGGTTCCTCATCGGCGGGGCCGGCATCGGCATGACCAACCCGGGCATCGCGTCGGTCGCGATCGGCGTCGTCGAGCCCGCCCGCGCCGGCATGGCCTCCGGGATCAACAGCACGTTCCGCCAGGTCGGCATCGCCACCGGGGTCGCGGCCCTCGGCGCGATCTTCCAGGCACGGGTCGACACGAAGCTGGCGGAGTCGCTGCCGCAGGCGCCGGCGGCATTCTCGGACGCAGTCTCGGCCGGAGCGGTCGAGAGCGCCCTCCCCTCGATCCCGCCGCAGTTCCGCGATCAGGCCGTCGAGGCCGCCAACGCGGCGTTCATCGGCGGGCTCAACGAGATCCTCCTGATCGGCGCCGGGATCGCGATCGCCGGCAGCATCGCCAGCTGGCTTCTGATCCGCTCCCGGGACATGGTCGGCCACCCCGCCCCGCCCGAGGCGGAAGCGGCGCCCGAGGGATCAGGCGAGCCGGTCCCGGCCAGATAAGGCAGAGGCGACCGCCTCGTCGACCGGGAAGGCTGGCTGCATCGTCCCGTCGAGGCGCTGCTCCGGCCGGGCGGCGACGAGGCAGTTGTAGACCGCTTCGCGGGCCGCGTCGTAGGCGGCGGCGAAGCAATGTTCGATTGCATCGTCGCCGACGCCCTCCCCGCCGGCGATCCCGCCGCCGGTCGCCAACGCGATCCCGATCTCCCCCGATCCCTCCGAGCCGTAGGAGCCGGTCCGGACGATGCCGAGAAGCGGCCGCAGCGCCAGCCGCTGGAGCTGTGCGATCGAGAGCGGCAGGTCGGTTGCGCAGACTGCGATGCAGGAGCCGTGCGGAGTCGGCCGGGCCGGGCCGTCGTCCTCGGCGGCGGCCGTCCCCTCGAGCAGGTCGAGATAGGGGCGCTCACCGAAGTTGCAGAGCAGCAGGACGCCGATCGTCCCGCTGTCAACGCGGCGCGAGGCGGTACCGATCCCGCCCGGGAACCCGTAGCACTGCATGCCGGTGCCGGCCCCGACCGAGCCCTCCGCGACCTCGGCGCCGAGGGCGCCGAGCGCCGCCTCGACATCGGCGGCGACCACCGTGCGCGAGTCCGCCAGATCGCCGTCGTCGCACTCGCCGACCACCGGCAGGACGATGTTGTCCGGGCCGCGTCCGGAGGCGACGATCGCCGCCTGCAGCACGGTCCCGATCGCATGCGATCCGCACAGGTAGACGGGGGTCTCCATCCGTCCGCGCTCGTCGATCTCGAGCTTCGCGGTGAGCTCGCCGACGCCGTTGACGGTCGCGGTCGCGGCCGGGGTCGGCAGCTCCGGAGGCGCGACCACGGTGATGCCGGTCCGCTGCCCGCTCGCAGCCTGCGCCTGTCCGACCCGGACCCCGGGAACGTCGGTGATCGCGTTCCGCGGGCCGGTGGGGATCGGCCCGACGCCAGCCGCGCCGGCGAGATCGCGCCAGCGACCGCTCATGCCGTTGATCCGGAGCCGTCCCTCTCCGCCGCCGCGACGGCGGCGGGATCGTGGAGCAGGCAGGCCGCCCGCTGACCCCGTCCGCCGGTTTCGATCAGCTCCGGGTCGACCCGGTCGCAGGGCTCGAAGCGGCGCGGACAGCGAGGATGGAAGCGGCACCCGGAGGGAACCGCGGTCGGGTCCGGCAGCTCGCCCTCGAGCAGCTCGCGACGGCCGCCGCCGCCCGGGGTCGGGACCGGGATCGCGGTGACGAGCGCCTGCGTGTAGGGGTGTTGCGGGCGCTCGATCACGTCCTCGGCGCTGCCCTCCTCGACGATCCGGCCGAGGTACATGACCGAGATCCGGTCGCAGAGCGACCAGGCGAGGCTGAGGTCGTGGGTGATGAAGATCAGAGCGAGGCCGCGCTGCTCGCGCAGGCCGACGAGCACCTTGAGGATCTGCGCCTGGACCGATGCGTCGAGCATCGAGACCGGCTCGTCGCAGATCAGGCCCTCCGGGTCGAGGACGAGCGCTGCCGCGATCGCGACTCGCTGCCGCTGCCCTCCCGAGAGCTGGTGGGGGTAGCGATCGAGGTAGCGATCGGAATCGAGTCCGACGTCGCTCATCGCCCGTCGCACCCGCTCGTCGTGCTCCTCCTTCGCGATCCCCTGGACCTTGAGCGGCTCGGCGACGATCGTCGAGACCCGCTGACGCGGGTTCAGGCTCTGGTAGGGGTCCTGGAAGATCATCTGGACCCGCTTCCGCAGCGCCCGCTGCTCGCTCTTGCCGGCGACGACCCCGCCATTGACCGTGAGCTCCCCCTCCGACGCCGGCTGCAGCCCCAGCATCGCCCTGGCGAGCGTCGACTTCCCGCAGCCGGACTCGCCGACGATCCCGAGGATCTCGCCGGGGCGCCAGTCCAGCGAGACGCCGTCGAGCGCGCGCGCCGTCTTCCTCCGGGCCCGGAAGTCGACCGCGACGTCGCTGACGCTCATCAGCGTCCCTCCTGTGCCGATCTCGCCGGCCTGGATCTCGCTCATCTCGACACCTCCCCGCCGGCGGCCGCCACCGGCTCCGGCCATCTCTCCCAGGGTGCGTAGTGGCACGCCGCGAGCTGACCCGGGCGGACCTCGCGCAGCGGTGGATCGACGTCGCAGCGCTCGGCGCTGTAGGGACAGCGCGGACGGAAGCGGCAGCCCGGCGGCGGCTCGCCCGGGTTCGGCGGCGCCCCCGGGATCGCGACCCCGACGCCGCGATCGCCGCCGATCACCGGCAGCGAGTCGAGGAGGAGCTTCGTGTAGGGGTGCTGGGGAGCCGCGAAGACCGCATCGACCGAGCCGGTCTCGACGATCCGTCCGGCGTACATGACCGCGATCCGGTCGCAGGTCTCGGCGAGCACGCCGAGGTCGTGGGAGATCAGGATCAGGGCCAGTCCGAGCTCCTCGCGGAGCCGCTCGAGAAGCTGCAGGACCTGGGCCTGCATGACGACGTCGAGCGCCGTCGTCGGCTCGTCGGCGATCACCAGCGAGGGCCCGCAGGCGAGCGCCAGCGCGATCATCACACGCTGCCGCTGGCCGCCGGAGAGCTCGTGCGGGTAACGGTCGGCGACGCCGCCGGTCAGGCCGACGGTCGCGAGCAGATCGCCGATCCGGGCGGCGATGTCGCTCGAGCTCGCGCGCTCGTGGATGCCGATCGCCTCGGCGATCTGCTTGCCGACCTTCTGGACGGGGTCGAGCGAGTTCATCGCCCCCTGGAAGATCAGCGAGATGTGACGCCAGCGCACGAGTCGCATCCCGGTCTCGGTCCGGCGGCCGATGTTGATCGGGTCGGTGACGCCCTCCGGCCGCAGAGTGATCACGCCGCTCTGGGTCAACGTCGGCGGCAGCAGGCGCATCAGCGCCAGCGCCGTGGTCGTCTTGCCGCAGCCCGACTCGCCGGCGAGCGCCAGCGCCTCGCCCGGTGCGAGCGTCAGGTCGACGCCGTCGACGATCGGGTTGCCGTCGTGGGTGACCCGCAGGTCCTCGACCTCGAGCAACGCGCTCATGCCACCTCCCGGAGCCGCGGGTTGATGTATTCCTCGAACAGGAAGCCGAGCATCGAGACGGCGAGCACGAGGATCGTGATGCAGAGTCCCGGCGGCACCACGTACCACCAGGCGCCGGCGCTCGGCGCGCCGGAGCTGAAGGCGTTCTCGAGCATCGTCCCCCAGGAGATCTGGGTCGGATCGCCGAGGCCGAGGAAGGCGAGCGCCGCCTCGGAGAGGATCGCGACCGCGACGATCAGCACTGTGTTGGCGAAGATCAGCGGCAGCGTGTTCGGGAGGATGTGGGTGCGGATGATGTAGGTGTCGCCGGCTCCGAGCGCCCGGGCGCGCTCGACGAACGCGCGCTCGCGCAATGTCAGGACCTGGGCGCGGACGATTCGCCCGGTGCCCGCCCACGACGTCAGCCCGATCACCGCGATCAGGACGGTCAGCGACGGGTTGAGGACGCGGGCGAGGACGATCATCAGCGGCAGCGTCGGGATCACCAGGAACCAGTTCTCGGTCGCGTCCAGGATCCGGTCGGTCCAGCCGCCGAAGTAGCCGCCGGCGAGGCCGACGATCGAGCCGAGGACGGCCGAGATCAGCGCCGCGGCGAAGCCGACGATCACCGAGACGCGGGTCCCGACGAGGAGCTGCGAGAAGACGTCGGAGCCGTTCTCGGTCGTGCCGAGGATGTGGCTCCAGCTCGGCGACTGGAGGACATCGGTGCTGGAGGCGGTCGGGTCGTAGGGCGCCAGCAGCTCGCCGAAGATCGCGACGAAGATCGTCAACGCCAGCACGCCGATCCCGAAGCGGCCGCGCCAGGTCCCGAACAGCAGCGTCCTGACGCCGCTTGCGCCGCTTGCGCCGCTGCCGCCGGTCGCCGCCGTGATCGTGCCGGCGCTCATCGCGACTGCACCCGCGGGTCGAGGTAGAAGTAGAGGATGTCGGCGAGCAGGTTGGCGAAGATCACGCCGACGCTGAAGACGAGGAACGTCCCCTGCAGCATCGGGAAGTCCTTGTCGTTGATCGCGTTGAAGCTGAGCTCGCCGAGCCCGGGCCACGAGAAGACCGTCTCGATCGTGATCGCGCCGCCGGCCACGGCCCCGAACTGGATCGCCGACAGGGTGACGAGCGGCAGCAGCGCGTTCGGGACGGCGTGACGGTTGATCACCCGCTCGCGCGACAGCCCGGTCGCCCGTTTGACGGTGATGAAGTCCTCGGTGAGGACGTCGACCATCGAGGAGCGCATGATCAGGAAGTACTGGCCGAGCAGCATCAGGGTCATCGCGGTCGCCGGCAGGATCAGGTGGTCGACGACGTCGAGCGCCTCGTCGAACCAGCTCGCGAACTCGACCCCGGGGGTGGCCTGCTGGCCGGCCGGGAATATCGGCCAGGCGACGGCGAACAAGAGGATCAGGATGATCCCGATCCAGTACTCGGGCGCGGCATAGGTGAACAGGCTGAAGCCGAGCAGGCCGTCGTCGGTCTTCGTGCCGCGTTTCGTCGCGGCTCTCACCCCCATCCACGCTCCGATCAGGGTCGCGAGCAACGTTCCGGTCCCGACCAGCAGCAGCGTCCACGGCAGCGCGTCGACGATCTCGTTCCAGACCGGCTCGCGCGTGTTCTGGCTGATCCCGAGATCGAGCGAGGCGGTGTCGCCGACGTAGTCGGCGAACTGGCCGAGCAGCGGCTTGTCGAGCCCGTAGTCGGACTTGAGCTGCTCGATCTCCTTGTCGGTGGCACCCGGCAGCCGGGCCAGCTGCGTCGTCGGATCGCCGATCGCCCGGAACAGGAAGAAGTTGAAGATGAGGACGAAGATCAGGGTCAGCACCGCGGCGCCGACCTTGGTGAAGAGCCACCTCCCAGTCATTCGGGAATCTCCAGCGGCTCGTTCTGGCCCCGGCTCCGCATCCGGGTGACGATGACGCCGCCGACGAACCCGACGATCAGGCCGATCAGTCCGGCGAGCCCGGCGTTGCCGGAGCCCGTCTCCCCCGACGACGCGCCGGCGACCGGCTCGAGGGCGAGGACGCCGTCGTAGGAGACCTGGTCGCAGAACAGGTCACCGGTCTCCTCCGGGCAGACAGGCTTGATCGCCTGGATCCTGTCGGTGCGATAGGCCTGCAGCTGCGGGTCCTCGGTCAGGACCAGGTAGGGCAGGTCGCGCTGGGTGATCGCGACCATCCGCTGGATGACCGCCTTGCGCTCCTCGGTGTCGAAGATCCCGGTCTGCTCGCGGTAGAGCTTGTCGTACTCGGCATTCGAGTAGAACGAGTCGGAGGAGCCGCCGATCTCGCCGGTGGTGAGGATGCTGAGCAGGAAGCTCGGGTCGTACGGATCGCCGCCCCAGCCCCAGATGAAGGTGTCGAAGTCCGGCGCGGGCTTGCCGTTCTCGGACCTGACGGTCAGGTCGTAGAGCTTGTCGGTGCTGACGACCTGGACGTTGAACTCGACGCCGATGTCCTGGGTCATCTCGGCGATCAGCTTCGCCATCTGGACCGTGAACGGGGACTCGGAGCGCACGTAGAGGTCGAACGAGAGCGTCTCGCCGTTCTTCTCGCGGACGCCGTCGTCGTTCAGCTCCCATCCCGCGTCGTCGAGCATCTGGTTCGCCTGATCGGGGTCGTACGGGTACGTCTGCTCCGGCGTCTCGTAGAACGACTTGTAGTAGGACGGCAGGATCCCGTTCGCCACGAACGAGGTGCCGCGGGTCGCGATCTCGTTCAGCTTGTTGCGGTCGACCGCGTAGGCGATTGCCTGCCGCACGGTCCGGTCCTGCACAGCCGGGTTGAACTGGGCGTCCGGGCAGAGCCGCTCCGGGCACATGTTGAAGGAGAGCTGCGTGTAGGCCGGCGTCTGGCTGCGCCGCGTCGAGACGTTGTCCTGCTCGCCGAGGCGGGCGTAGCTCGAGGACTCGACCTCGCGGACGAGGTCGATCTCGCCGAGGTCGAGGGCGCGCTCGACCGCGTCCTGGTTTCCGTACTTGATGAACTGGACCTTGTCGTAGGCGCCGGGCTCGCCCCGCCAGTTCGGGTTCCGCTCCATCGTGATGATCTTGCGGCGCTCGTACTCGGTGACGACGTAGGGGCCGCTGCCGACGATCGGCAGATCCGGCTGGTACTGGCCCTTGAGCTGCTTCAGCGGCACCTTGCCCCAGATGTGCTCGGGCAGCACGTAGACGAAGAGGCCGCCGATCACCCGCGCGTCGGGTCGTTTCGTGTGGATCACCACCGTCTCCGGGTCGGGGGTCTCGATCCGGGTGATGCTCGACGTGTAGCCGGCGAAGAGGACGCCGTGGCCGCCGAGCTCGTCGAGCGACCACTTCACGTCCTTCGACGTGATCGGCTTGCCGTCCGACCACTTCATGTCGGGCGCCAGCTTCATCGTCACCGTCTTGCGGTCGTCGGAGACCTCCCAGCTCTCGGCGATCCCGGGCGCGGGGCCGAGGGTCTTCGGGCTGAAGTTGATCGGCAGGTCCCAGTTCAGGGCCCAGACCGTGTAGTCCTCCTCGTTCTGGCCGACGAACGGGTTCAGCGTGTCGGGATCCTGCGCCCAACCGATCCGCAGCACGTTCTCGTCGTTGCTCGGCGCGGCCGTCGTCGCGTCGGCCGTCGTCCCGTCTGCCGTCGTCCCGTCTGCCGTCGTCCCGTCTGCCGTCGTCCCGTCCTGTCCGGACGCACCCGTCGCGACGAGCGCGAGCCCGAACGCGACCAGCACCAGGACCACCGTCACTGCTCCCTTGGTCACTTGCTCTCCTCCACAGCCGCTTCGATGATCTCCAGGCTCTTCGCGGCGCCGTCGATCCTAGCCCTGGCGCCGAGCGGCATCGTCGCCAGGTGCTTGCCGTGCCCGAACGGCACGTTCGCGATCGCCGGCACGCCGAGCGGCGCGATCAGCTCGTCGAGGATCTCCTCGATCGACAGCGTCGACTCGGGCCCCTCGGGAAGCGTCTGGTAGCCGAGGTTGACGCTGGTCCCGAAGGCGAAGCCTGCGATCCCGTCGAGCTTGCCGGCCAGGCGCAGGTGATTCAGCGCGGTGTCGATCAGGTACGCCTCGGTGTTCAGGTCCTCGACGATCAGGATCCGGCCCTCGGTCTCGACCTCGTAGGGGGTGCCGATGCTCGACGCGAGCAGGGTCAGGCAGCCGCCGGCGAGCGGCGCCTCGGCTGTCCCTTCGCCGAGCGTCAGCACGTAGGGGTCCTCGGGGTCTTCGAAGACCATGCCGAGCGGCTCCGGCCGGAGCGCCCGGTGGAACCACTCCTCGGTCTCCTTGGTGAGCTCGTAGTCGCCTTTCGTGCGCGTGAAGCGCAAAAAGCTCGGCCCGTAGAAGCTCACCCAGCCGGCGTGGCGCTGGACGAACAGGTGAAGCGCGGTCAGGTCGCTGAAGCCGCAGACGATCCGCGGGGCGCCGAGCGCCTCCCAGTCGATCAGCGGGTAGAGGCGCGCCGTCCCGTAGCCGCCCTCGAGGGCGTGGACCATGTCGATCCCGGGCTCGCTCAGCGCCCACTGCAGGTCGGCGGCGCGCTCCTCGTCGCTGCCGGCGAGATAGCCGTGGACCTTGCGGTGGTTGGGCCCGAAGACGACCTCGTGGCCGCGCGACTCGAAATAGGCCGTCGCCTGCTCGATCCCGGAGCGCTCCTGCGGCGGGCTCGCCGGCGCGACGACGGCGATAGTCGCCTCGTCGGGGAGCGCCGGTGGCTTCACCGCCATCCTCAACTCCTCGCGGCCGCGCTCGAGCGCGGCGATATGGCCGCGATCGCGGCGTCGATCCGCGAACGGTCGGCGTGAAGCGAGCCGAGGACGAGATCGACGTGGAGCGCGGCGACCTCGTCGAGGCCGAGCGGCCCGTCGGCGTCGAACCAGAGGGCGACGCCGGTGCACTGCAGGAGGATCGCGTAGGTGGCGACGTCGACGTCGGAGGCACGCAGCGAGCCCTCGTCGATCCCGGCCGCGATCAGGCCGCTGAAGATCGCCTGGTAGTCGTCGCGCTTGGCGATCAGCTCGCGGCGCGGCTCGTCGGCGAGCGCGCGGATCTCGCTGTCGGTCACGAATGCCTCGCTGGTGTGGAGGCCGTGGTAGACGACGTGCTCGCGGACCGCGGCGGCGAGCTTCGTCGCCGCCTGCTCCTGCTCGTCCATCGCGGCGGTGACGCGGGCGGTGAGCTGCTCCATGAAGTCGTCCTGAAGGTGGATCAGGATCGCCTCCTTGCTCGGGTACCAGTGGTAGATCGCCGCCGGCTGCACGTCGGCGGCGGCGGCGAGGGCGCGCATCGAGGTTGCGTGGTAGCCGAGCTTCGCGAACAGGTCGATCGCGGCGCGGTGGATCGCCTCCCGAGTCTCGGGGCCGCGGCGGACGACGACCTGGCCGCTGATGTCGGGCTCGGCGGTCAAAGCCCGAGCAGCTCCCGGGTCTGCTCCTGGGTGGCGACCTCGCGGCCGAGCGTGCCGGCGAGGCCGACCGCCATTTCGACGAGGGCGGCGTTCGAGGGGGCGTGGACGCCGCGACTGATGTAGGCGACGTCCTCGAGGCCGGTGCGAATCCCGGGCGCGCCGCGGAGCAGCGCCAGCGCCAGCATCCGCTGGTGGTGGCGGCCGATGCAGGTGACGGTCCAGAACGTCTCCGGCGGCAGCGGCCGCAGCATCGCATCGAGCGCCTCCGGCGAGGCATCGATGCCGCCGGGTACGCCGAAGACGAGGTTGATCGTCATCGGCGACTCGATGATCCCCTGCTCGAGCCAGCGGACGGCGCTGACGACGTGGCCGACGTCGAAGACCTCGACCTCGAGCGCGATCCCGGCGTCCTGCGCCCGCTTGGCGATCCCGCGGCCGGCCGGCGGCGGGGTGATGAAGGTCTCGTCGCCGAAGTTCATCGACCCCGACTCGACGCCGGAGATGTCGGGCTTCGCCTCCAGCCCGGTCGTCCGCTCCTCGATCGTCATGTCGTTGGAGCCGCCGGTCGAGACCATCGTCAGGATCTCGCTCTCGGCGCGGATCCGCTCGATCACGTCGACGAACAGCTCCGGGCGCCCGCTCGGGGTCCCGTCGTCCTCGCGGACGTGGAGGTGGGCGACCGTCGCCCCCGCCCCCGCGGCGCCGATCGCCGAGTCGGCGATCTCGGCCGTCGTATAGGGGATGTTCGGGTTGTTCTCGCGGAAGACGTCGGCGCCGGTGATGGCGCAGGTGACGACGACCGGGTTCTCGTTCCAGGCGCTCATCCGGGCACCACCTCCGATTCGCTCAATGACGCCCGCTCGGCGTCGGTGATCGCCCGGGTGCTGCGCGACCCCGGGTCCCAGAGGACGAGGCCGAACTCGGCGTCGACGACGACCTCCCCGTCGCTGCCGAGGATCCGCTCGCGCGTCCGGACGCTCTTCGTCCCGAGCCCGCTGATCCCGCACTCGACCGCGACGCTGGCGTGGCCGGGCGCGATCTCGTCCCGGAACTCGACGGCGCAGCGGCCGACGACGTATTCCTCGCGCCCGATCCCGTGGTCGCGCAGGAACGCGTCGCGAGCCTCCTCCAGGTAGGTGAAGACGGCGGCGTGGTTGACGTGGCCGAGGCCGTCGAGGTCCTGCCAGCGCGTCTGCACGTCGTAGGTCCCCGGCCCGCTCATGCGGTCATCGCCTCTCGAAGGGCCGGCGTCCGCCGGTAGAGGTCGAGCGCGTAGGTGCCGGTGTCGGGGGCGTAGCCGTTGCCGACGATCATCGTGATCTCGGCCGACTGCCCGTCGGCGGTCAGCGCCGCGGTCTGAAAGCGCGTCGCCATCGAGTAGAAGAGGACCGTCCCGCCCCGGGCGGTGAGGAGGATCGCGGTCGGCTCGCAGCCGGTCGCGTTGACGACGACGACCGCCAGGTCGGCCGGCCCGACCCCGGCCTCGCGGACCGCGTCGAGCGTCGCGAGCGGGTCGCGGAGGTCGGCGACGACGCCGGCGTCGCAGAGGCCGAGCTCGACGACCCGGTCGACGGCTTCGGCATCGACGTCGACGGCGACGATCGTCCCGCCCGCCATCGCGTCGCGGGCGGCGGCGAGGGCGAGCTTGCCGGCGTGGCCGGCGCCGAGGACGCAGACCGTCCCGCCGTCGGGGGGCGCGAGGTCGCGGGTGTGCGAGCCGGCGCCGTAGACGTCGTAGAGCTCGATCGCCGTCGCGGTGGGGATGTCGTCGGGGAGCAGACCCCAGGGCGCCGACTGCCAGACGTATGCCGTCCCCTCGACCGCGACCTGGGCGGACTCGGGATCGATTCCGGTCACGGCATCGAGGCGGAGCGGCGTCAGCGTCAGCGAGGCCAGCGTCACGACCCGGGCGCCGATCGCGGGCGGATCCTCGAAGCGGCTGCCGACTGCGGTCACCGTCCCGAGCAGGACGCCGCCCGAGTCGGTCTCGGGGTTGTGCATCTTGCCGCGCTCGGCGACGATCGTCGCGATCCGCTCGCCCATCACGACCGGATCGCCGCCGCTGCGCTCGCGGATGTTTCGGAACGAGGTCGAGTCGAGGCAGAGCCGCTCGACCGCGAGCTCGAACTCGCGATCGCCGACCGGGCCGGAGGCGTCGAGCCGCTCGGCCGGCTGCGGCAGCGCCCGCGGCGGCGCCGCGACCCGTCCGGCGCCGAGGTCCTCCCTGATGTCCATCTCCGTCCCGGTCTTCAAATGAACGATCGTTAGGGAACCTATCCAGCCGCTCGGATGCCTGTCAACCCCCACCTGGGCGTGATAGGACGAGGCGATGGCCCTCTCCCTCCCGATCGTCTGGAGCGACGCCCACTCCCGGCACGAGCCGGGCGGCGAGGTCTGGGTCGGGGTGCGGACGCCGGGGACGGAGGTGCCGACTCGGGCGGAGCGGATCCGCGCCGCGCTCGAGGCCGCAGGGGCTCCCGTCGTCGCGGCCGAGGCGGCGCCGGACGACATCGCGTTGCGCTTCCACGACCCGGCGCTGGTCGGCTGGCTGCACGAGGCCTGGGACCTATGGGAGGAGGCGGGGCTGGACGTGGACCCGGGACAGGACCGGGTCGTCCCATATCTCTTCGCCCATCCGGGCCTGATCGGCGATCTGCCGCTGATCGATCCGGCGGCCACGACCGCGCGGGCGGGTCGCTTCGCCTACGACACGATGACGCTGATCGGCCCGGGGACCTGGGAGGCGGCGCGGGGGGCGGTCGACGCCGCGATCACGACCGCGGCGATCGCCGCCCGCGACGGCGCCGCCTACGCCTGCTGCCGGCCGCCCGGCCACCACGCCACCCGCGACGCCCACGGCGGCTCCTGCTACCTGAACAACGCCGCCGCGGCGGCCGGCTCGCTCCGCGACGCGACCGGCGGTCCGGTCGCCGTCCTCGACATCGACGCCCACCACGGCAACGGGACGCAGTCGATCTTCTGGTCCGACGGCGACGTCGCGACCGGCTCGGTCCACGTCGATCCCGGCGCCGGCTGGTTCCCGCACTTCCTCGGCTTCGCGGACGAGCGCGGAACCGGTGCCGGTGCCGGCACGAACCTGAACCTGCCGCTCGCGCCCGGCTCCGGCGACGGGCCGTGGCTCGACGCCGTCGCCTCCCTCTGCGATTTCGCGCGCTCCTCCGGCGCCCGCGCGCTCGTCGTCGCGCTCGGCGTCGATGCGGCCGGCGGCGATCCGGAGAGCCCGCTCGAGGTCACGAGCGACGGCTACCGCGCGGCAGGCGAGCTGCTCGGCGGGCTCGGGCTGCCGACCGCGATCGTCCAGGAGGGTGGCTACGACCTCGAGACGATCGGCGAGCTGGTCGTCGCGACCCTCGAAGGGATCGAGGGCTTCAGCTCAGCGACCGGATCGCCCGCAGGTTGAATCGGACCATCTCGGCGAGGTCGGCGACGTCGATCGCCTCGTCGGCGCCGTGCATCCCGTCGAGATAGACGTCCAGCGGGGTCGAGAAGACCGGCGCGAAGCCGTAGGCGACGGTGTCATGCGCGCGCCGCACCCAGTGCGAGTCGGTGAAGCCCGGGGTCACCACCGGGAGCAGGAGAGCGCCGGGCAAACGCTCGGCGACGTACTGCTCGCAGATCCCGTAGAGCGGCGTGTCGGTCGGCGACTCGGTCCCGCCCTCGAGCGGCTCGAGCAGCTCGAGCTCGTACTCGATCCCGCCGAGCGCCGCGTCGATGTGGGCGCGAACGTCGTCGAGCGTCTGCCCCGGCAGCGCCCGGCAGTCGCAGATCAGGTCGGCGAACGGGGGGATCACGTTCGCGGGCTCGTGGGTCTGAAAGCCGGTCGGAGTCACTGTCATCCGGGTCATCGCCGGGACCATCCCGGCGAGCACGGAGTGCTGGGAGGCGGCCCAGGCGACCGCCGCATCGGGGTCGGATGCAGGGGCTCCGATCCCGTCGAGCGCCGCCGCGAGCGCCGGCGTCAGCTGCGCCTCGCCTCCGTGATCGAGCAGCCGCTGCACGGCCTCGGCGGCGCGGCCGAGGACGTTGTCGGCGCCCGCGGGCACCGACGCGTGCCCGGCGCGCCCGTGGAAGCGGAGCCGGACGGAGGCGACCTGCTTCTCGCCGATCGAGATCGTCACGACCCGGCGGCCGTCGGCGAGCTCGAGGAGCGTGCCGCCGCCCTCGTTGATCGCGTAGTCGCAGCGGAGGTCGTCGCGCTCACGGGCGATCCAGGACATGCCGACGTCGGCGGTGTTGCGCTCCTCGTCGGCCTCGGCGACGAGCACGACGTCGCCGGGCGGCGGCTCGCCGCTCCGGGCAACCTCGGCGAAGGCGACGACGCGGGAGGCGAGCTCGCCCTTCATGTCGGCGGCGCCGCGGCCGATCACCCGGCCGTCGCGGAGCTCGCCGGCGAACGGCGGCACCGTCCAGTCGGCGTCGGGGGCGGGAACGACGTCGGTGTGCGCCATCAGCATCAGCGACGGCCCCTCCCCCGCTCCAGGGATCCGGGCGACGAGATTGAGCCGCTTCGGGTCGGGTCCGGCGAGCTCACTCTCGACTCCCGCTTCGGCGAGCCAGCCCGCCAGGAAACCGGCGGCCTGCGACTCGCGACCGGGCGGGTTCGACGTGTCGATCCGGATCAGCTCGCGGGTCAGCTCGCTGACTTCGTCCCGCAGCCGCCCCTCGCTCCCGTCGTCGCTCGTCACGACGGCGAGTCTGCCACCCGCTCGACGAGGGCGGGCGTCACCTCGCCGGGCGTCATCACCGTGGCGGCGGCGAGCGCGAGCGCATCGGGCGCCGGCGGGTAGTGCGGGTTCGGGACCGCGATCACGGCCATCCCGGCCGCAGCCGCAGCCCGCAGGCCGTTCGAGGAGTCCTCGACGGCGACGCAGCGAGCGGCGTCGGCGCCGAGCCGCGCGGCGACCTCGAGGTAGACGTCGGGCGAGGGCTTGCCGCGACCGACCTCCTCGGAGGAGGTCGTCACGCGGAAGCGGTCGCGGAGGCCGGAGAGGTCGAGGAAGGCGTCGATGATCTCGCGGTTCGACGAGGAGGCGAGGCCGAGCGGCCAGCGCGCCGCCAGCGTTTCGACGGCATCGATTGCGCCCGGCAGGAGCGGCAGCTCCTCCGCGTAGCCGGCCGCCATGCGCTCGACGACGAGCTCGTTGATCCGCTCCGGCTCGTACGGCACCGCGAGCTCGTCGTGCATGTAAGCCGACCACTCCGGGGAGCTCATCCCCATCATCGCCGCCGCGGCATCGTCACGCCAGCGGCCGCCGGCCGCCGTCGTGACCGCCTCCTTGGCGTCGTTCCAGCGCTGTTCGGAGTCGAGCAGGACGCCGTCGAGGTCGAAGACGACCGCGTCAGGCATCGGCCGTCGCCGCGGGTGGGGCCCGCGCCGCCTCGATCTGATCGAAGCGCTCGGCCGGGAGGTGCCGCGCCGCCCAGAACGAGGCGAGGACGATCAGCGAGGCGAACAGGAATGCCGTCTTCAAGGCGTTGATCTGGGCGTCCTCGTAGTCGGCGACGATCACATCCGTCGTCTCCGGATCGACGCCGGCATCGGCCGCGGTCGCCCGGACCTGATCGGAGGCGACGAACGACCCGCCCGCGGAGAGTTGGACCTCGACCTGCTCCTTGACGTCGGCGGGGATCTCGGGGTTGGCGGCCACGTTCGCGGAGAAGGCGTATATGAGTCCGCTGATGACGACCGCGCCGAGCAACGCGGTGCCGAGCGAGGAGCCGAGCTGGGCGGCGGTGTTCTGCAAGCCGCCCGCCTCGCTGCGGTCGGCGTCGCCGACCGCGGACTGGACGACGTTGCCGAGCTGCGAGACGACGAGGCCCATCCCGATTCCGAGCACGCCCATCGCGACCAGGAACGACGCCGAGTCGAGCGTCGCGTCGATCGTGTCGAGGAGGAGCAGCGTCGACACGAAGACGATCGCGAGCCCGCCGCGGACGATGACGCGCGGCGGGAAGCGGCGCGCCAGCGCCGAGCCGGCCAGGGCGCTGACGAACAGGCCCACCGAGGCGGGCAGCATCCGCACACCGGTCTCGAGCGCGTCGAGGCCCTGGACGACCTGCAGGAACAGCGGGATCGTGAAGAAGATTCCCATCAGGATCAGGTTCTGCGCCAGGAGCATCGTCAAGCCGCCGCGCAGCATCGGCTTCTCGAAGAGGCGGAAGTGGACGAGCGGCTCCTCGCCGCGGCGCTCGCGACGCCGCTCCCAGGACCGGAAGCCGGCAAGGACGACCGCGCCGGCGGCGATGACGAACGGAGTCAGCGAGAAGCCGAACGGCTCGATCGGCGAGGCGAGCGGGCGGAGCCAGCCCCAGTTGCTCGCCTGCAGGACGCCGACGACGATCAGCGCCAGGCCGAGCGCCGACATCGCCGAGCCGACCCAGTCGAGGCGCGGCCGCCCCGGCTCCCGCTCGGGCTCGTCGATCAGCCGGGTGCCGATCAGGATCGCCGCCGCGACCACCACCTCGCCGATGAAGACGACCCGCCAGGTCAGCTCCGTCGTCGCCCAGCCGCCGAGGATCGGGCCGACGGCGATCCCGGCGCCGGCGATCCCGCCGAGGACCCCGTAGGCGACGGCGCGGCTCTCGCCGCGGTAGGTGCTCGCGGTGAGCGCGACCAGGGCGGGCAGGACCAGCGCCGCGCCGACCCCCTCGAGGATCGACCAGCCGAGCATCAGCGTCGGGACGCTCCACGAGGCGGCGGTCAGCGCCGATCCGCAGGCGTAGATCACCATCCCGATCGCGAAGGTGCGGCGGCGCCCGAGGAGATCGCCGATCTTGCCGCCGGTCATCATCAGCGCCGCCATGACGAGCGCGTAGAGCGCGATGACGATCTGGATCGTCGTCACGGTCGTGTCGAAATCCTCGACGAGCTGCGAGATCGCGACGTTCATCACCGCCTGATCGAGGACCATCAGGAATTGGGCCGCGGCGAGGACGACGAGCACGCCCCACTTGGTCATGGCGCCACCCCGGCAAACCTCGGAACGCGCTCTCCGGAAGCCCTCATCGCGCGCATCTTCGCCGATCCGCGTAGATTTCCCGCCCGTGACCCTCCCCCAGACGCCCACACGTGGCTGATCCGGGGACGGCAGTGGAACCGCGGGGGGTCCAGGTCGTCACCGACTCCACCACCTACGTCCCGCCCGAGCTGCTCGGCCAGCTCGGGGTCGAGCAGGTGAGCCTCTACGTCGGCTGGGACGGAGACATGGAACGCGAGGACTCCTGGACCGACCTCGGCGCGTTCTACGAGCGGCTCCGCGACACCGAGAAGCTGCCGACGACCTCGCAGCCGTCGGTGGGCGACTTCGAAGCGGTCTACGAGCCGGCGCTGCGAGCCGGAAAGGACGTCGTCTCGATCCACATCGCCGCCGGCCTCTCCGGCACCTGCGAGAGCGCCCGCGAGGCTGCGCGATCGCTTGCCGCGCGCGGCCTGCCGGGGCGGATCGAGGTCGTCGACGGCCGGACCGGCGCCGGGGGGCTCGGCTGCATGGTCCTCGCCGCGGCGAGCTCCGCCCGGCTCGGCTCCGATGCCGACGAGGTCGTCACCGAGGCCCACCGCACCCGCGAGTCGCTCGCGATGTGGTTCTGCCTCGACACGCTCGAGTACCTCCGCCGCGGCGGCCGGATCGGTGCGGCCCAGGCCCTGCTCGGCTCGGCCCTGAAGATCAAGCCGATCCTCACCTTCGGCACCGAGATCTCGCCGGTCGGCAAGGTCCGGACTAAAGGGCGGGCGCTGCAGCGGATGGAGGCCTACCTCGAGGAGCTCGGCGCCCGCGGCGCGACCGACTGGATCGTCCAGCACGCGCAGTCGCCCGCCGATGCCGAGCACCTGACCGAGCGCGGCACCGCGATCCTCGGCAAGCCGCCGCTCTTCTGCACCGAGGTCGGGCCGGTGCTCGGGGCCCACCTCGGCTCGGGGATGCTCGTCGGCGGCATCGGCGTCGCTCCCGCCGCCGGCGCCGCCTGAGGCTCAGCCGCTCTCGACGACCGACACGACGTTGCCCGCCGGGTCCTTGAACCAGGCGATCAGCGGACCGCCGCCGCGGAAGACGCCCGTCTCGTCCGTCTCCATCGGCGTTCCCGCGTAACGCTCGAAGCGAACCCCGCGACCCTCGAGCTCGGCGACCGCCGCCTCGACGTCGGCGACCGGGAAGTTGAGCACGGTGAACACCGCCGGCTCGTGGTCCTCCTTCGGGTAGACCATGACGCCGGGGCCCTCGCCGACCTTGAGTCCCAGCAACCCGTGCGGCGGCACCTCCTCGACCTCGATCCCAAGCGTCTCGCCGTAGAACTTCCGGGCCGCCTCGATGTCGTCGACCGCGAAGCTGCTGAATGCCTTCTCCTGCGTGAGCATCTCGTCCTCCTTCGTCGCTTCCATTCGAGCATAGGGACCACCGGGAGGCGCCCGAATAATCGGTCGTTTGGGCTGGCCGCCGCTCAGCGCGACGCGGCCTTGCCGTCGACGAGCGGCGGCAGCGAGTCCTCGGTCTCGAGGCCGACGCGCGGAAGGATCCGCTCCATCCAGCCGGGCAGCCACCAGTTCGCCCGGCCGAGCAGCATCATCACCGACGGGACGAGGAGGCAGCGGACGATCGTCGCGTCGATCGCGATCGCGGCGGCCATGCCGATCCCGAACTGCTTGACGGTCGGGTTGCCGTTGAGGATGAAGCTGGAGAAGACGAAGACCATGATCAGCGCCGCCGACGTGATCACGCGGGCGCTGGTGGCGAGGCCCTCGACGACCGCCTCGTGGTTGTCATCGAGCTCGTGGTAGCGCTCGCCGATCCGCGAGACAAGGAACACCTGGTAGTCCATCGACAGACCGAAGAGGATCGCGAACATCAGCAGCGGCACGAAGCTGACGATCGGGATCGGGTGGTCGAGGCCGATCAGCTCGACTCCCCAGCCCTTCTCGAACACGGCTGTCAGCACCCCGTAGGCCGCGGCGACCGAGAGCATGTTCATCGCCGCCGCCGTAAGCGGGACGAGCAGCGAGCGGAAGGCGACCATCAGCAGGAGGAAGCTCAGCGCGACGACGGTGATGATCACCTGCGGGAGCTTGTCGCTGATCACGCCGGCCAGGTCGACGTAGGCCGCGGTGCTGCCGCCGACGTAGGCGGTCAGCGCAGTCCCCTTCGTCGCCGGCGGGATGACGTCGCCGCGAAGCCGGGTGACCAGGTCCGACGTCGCCTCGGCCGACGGCCCGGTCTTCGGGATCACCGTGAACACCGCCGCCTTGCCGGACTTGTCGACCTTCGCCTGCGAGACCGACTTGACCCCCTCCGCCTTGCCGATCTGCTTCTCGAGGTGGACGAGGTCGGGATCGCTCGCGTCCGACTGCAGGTACTTCTTCTGCTGGTCGTACTGCTGGTCCTGCTTCTGCTCCTGCTTGTTGCTGGGCTGGACCTCGGCCTCGGCCTGCTGCTGGGCCTGGTCGGGCGGGACCCCCTCGGCGACGAGTTGCTGGGCGATCTGGTTCGCCTGCTGCTCGGCCTTCTGCTGCTGCTGCTTCTTCTGCTGCTCGAGCTGGTTGAGCTGCTTCTGGTCGTTGTGCGCGGGCGGATCGAAGGCGACGGCGATCAGGAACGGGCCGTTGGCACCGGGCCCGAAGCCCTTCGTCAGGGTGTCGTAGGCCTGCCGCGCCTCAGTCGACTTCGGGAACTGCCCGTAGTCCTGCTGGCCGAGCCGCATGTCGAGCGCCGGCAGTGCGATCGCGAGGAGCAGGATCACGGCGACCACGGCCGACGGCCAGGGATGGCGACCGACGAAGCGCGCCATCCGCTCGAAGAACTCCGACTTGTGGTCGCGATCCTCGGGCTTGTGGAGCTTCGGGATCGCCAGGGACTCGATCCGGTGGCCGAGAAGTGAGAGCAGCGTCGGCAGCAGGGTCAGCGCGCAGCAGACGGCGACGACGACGACGATCGCGGCGCTGTAGCCGAGGGCGCTGACGATTGGGATGTCCGCGAGGGTCAGCGAGAGCAGCGCGATCACGACCGTGCCGCCGGCGAAGGCGACGGCGCTGCCCGACGTCGCGCAGGCGCGCGCGACCGACTCGTCGGGCTCGATCCCGTCGTGGAGGCCGCGGCGATGACGGGTGACGATGAACAGCGCGTAGTCGATCCCGACGCCGAGGCCGATCATCGTCCCGAGCGTCGGCGCAACGGTCGGTATCTCGATCGCGTGCCCGAACAGGGCGATCGCGCAGAGCCCGATGATCAACCCGAGGATCGCCGTCGTGATCGGCATCGCCATCGCGACGGCGGTCCCGAACGTGAACAGGAGGATCACGATCGCCGCGGCGATGCCGACGACCTCGCTCGAGTGCGTCGCCGGCTTCGACACCTGCTGGCCGAGATAGCCACCGGCCGAGACCTCGATGCCGGCCTGCTCGGCCGGGTCCGCCACGTGAATGACGTTCCACGCGTGATCGGTCGTCAGCGTGTCGGGACCGTCGCGGAGGGTCAGCGAGATGTAGCCGATCTGCTTGTCCTTCGACAGCGCGTCCTTGCCGCGGCTCGAGAGCGGGCTGACGACCTGCTCGATCCCCGGCTCGTGCTGGTAGGCCTTCACCACGGAGTCGATCGCCTTCTTGTTCGCTCCGTCGGTCAGCTTGCCGCTCGTGACCTCGAGGACGATCGGATTGGTCCCGTTCGCCTCCTCCGGCAGATAGCGGTCGAGCAGGTCGGTGGCCTCGGTCGAGCCGGTCCCGGGGAGGGTGAGGTTGTCGGAGGTCTCGGCGCCGACGCTTGCGACGAGGGCGACGAGCCCGACCAGCAGGGCCACCCAGGCCGCGACGACCGTGCGCCGGTGCCGCATGCAGAGATGACTGAGCCGGTAGAGCAGCAGGCTCACTGCGCGCACTCCCGGGTCATCGTCGCTCGCCTTCCCTCCGATTCAGGTCTGCTCGTTCCGCGGCGAAGCATCTTCCCGGAACGAGCGGACGGCTGCCACGCCCGACGCAGGGCGGGCGAGACGGACGCTGCGCGCTCAGCCGCCCTGGAACTTCTCGTTCGCGAGCGGCTCGTAGTCGCGGCAGGGCTCGCCGCGGAGCGCCGGGCAGGCCGGAAGC
>Ga0207657_10002417_pt1 | contig 20174 bp, 25 predicted proteins | sample KBSC33metaG_FD_184316 | JGI IMG/M metagenome (GOLD analysis project Ga0207657, IMG submission 184316) | Corn rhizosphere microbial communities from Kellogg Biological Station, Michigan, USA - KBS C3-3 metaG (SPAdes) (version 2) | ecosystem: Host-associated > Plants > Roots > Rhizosphere > Soil ... | reverse complement strand
TTCTTCGCCACGTTATTTATCTTCATACTCGCAATGAATCTGATCGGGATCATTCCCGGTTTTGAATCGCCGACCATGACCGTGTATGTGGCTGCGGGACTCGCGGTGTGTACCTGGGTCTACTATCACGCGATGGGTGTGCATGAACTTGGGGTGTGGAAGTACCTGGCTCAATTTCTGGGTCCGGTGTGGTGGTTAGCTTGGCTGATGATACCAATCGAGATTATCGGTCACTTTGCGCGTACGCTCTCGCTCACAGTTCGTCTTTACGCCAACATGTTCGCCGGTGATCAGATTACCAACGTATTCATAACCCTTACCTATCTGATCGCTCCGGTGGTTTTCATGGCCTTACACGTTTTTGTTGCGTTTTTGCAGGCCTACATTTTTACCTTACTCACAATGATTTATGTGAGCATTGGAACGTCGCACGAACATTAATCCGGCATAATCGCGTTCGAGCGTGAGCCGCCGTTCCCCCCGGTTCGGATTGGAACCACCTCCTCGGCGCAACTTTAATACACGAAAAGGAAGGTACACGGAAATGCGAAACAAAATGATGCTGCTGATGGGGGTGCTATTCCTCCTGGCGGCTTGCCCGATCTTTGCGCAGACTACAGGCGGTTCGGGAATGGCTCCCGGGGAAGTGAAGTTCTTTGGCGCCATGCTGGGCTTGGGACTAGCCGGAGGCCTCTGCGGAATCGGCCAGGGTAAGGCAGTTGCCGGTGCCGCGGAAGCGATCGCCCGCAATCCCGCCGCTGCCGGTGGAATCCGGTTTGCATTAATTCTAGGTTTGGTGTTCATCGAGACGTTGACCATCTACGCACTGTTTATCGTACTGAAAGGCTAGCCTTTTTCTACCTGCGGGCGGGCTTCAACACCCGCCCCGCAGCGGTCCCTATGTTTAAGCTGCACGGCATTCTTCCTCCCATCGCCACGCCCTTTGATCACCGTGGCGACCTGTACAAAGTCAAAGTCCAGCACAACATCGAGAAGTGGAATCGCACCGGTCTGACCGGCTACGTGGTCTGCGGCTCGACCGGAGAAAGTGTCTATCTGACCACCGAGGAAAAACTCCAGCTATGGGAGTGGGTGGCCGAATACGCCGCATCCGATAAGATTCTGGTGTGCGGAACCGGCATGGAGAGCGTTCGCGAAACGGTCGCCCTTACCAATGCCGCCGCCGAGCGCGGATATAAGGCCGCGATGGTGCGGACGCCGCATTACTACAAGAATCTGGTGCATAAGATGGATGCCCAGATTCTCTACTTCCGTGCGGTCGCGGATCAGGTAAAAATCCCGGTGATGATCTATAACTGGCCGCAAGTCACCGGCGTCGACATCTCGGCCGATGCGGTGGTTACGCTCTCGCATCATCCCAACATTTTTGGGATCAAGGAAAGCTCAGGGAGCCTGGAGAAGTGCATCCAGATGATCAAGGATGTCGAGCCGGGGTTCCAGGTATTAACGGGCTCCGCGCCCATTCTTGCGCCGTCGCTGGCCATTGGCTGCGCGGGTGCGGTGCTGGCATTTGCCAATGCGGCGCCTTATTCGACCATTAGCATCTGGGAAGCCCATCGCTCGCGCGAGTTTGCGGCCGGCATGGACTGGCAGAACCGCATTCTGCGCGCCGCCCAGCTCGTGACCGTCAAATACGGTATCCCAGGCTTGAAATATGCCATGGATCTAAACGGCTACTATGGAGGCCCGACGCGGCTTCCGCTGACGGGGATTACGCCCGAAGCCAAAAAAGAGATTGAGCTGGCTTTCGACGGCCTCAAGGGCTGAGTGCCCAGAGGGATGCCAGTTCATTCTCAGTCACAAGCTGATCGAAATCGATTAGCTTGCGTGGACGTCCTTTGCCGCGCAATGCGCCACTACGCAGATCGCGGTCGCGATAAATCACCACGTCGGAAATCCGATCCGCCACGAAGCCCAGCAGATGCTGGCGGGTGCCTGCCGTCAACTCCAGGACTACAATTTTCGGCTGGCTCCCCTGCCCGGCGTGCGGCAGTTGTAGCCGGCTGCGCAGGTCGATGACGCCCACCACCTGTCCCTTTAGACTGATGATTCCAAGCCACCCGCTAGGTCCCGCGGCGGTCGGCTCAAGGTCAGTGAGCGGCAGGATCCCGCGGATGCAAGCCGCTTCCATTGCCAGGTCCTGGCGAGCCACGCGAAAGGTGAGATAAGGCTTGGGTGAGCTTCCCACGCAGGGCTTATCGTCGTGGGTGAACGGTTCGTTAGCGTGCCGTCAAGTCGCGGAACTGCTCTTCGTCGAAACCCAGCGCGATCTTGGACCCCTGGACCAGAATCGGACGCCGGATTAAGTTAGGATGTTTCGACATCAGTTTGATCGCCTCGGCGCGCGGCGGAGGATTGGTCTTCATTTTGCGTTCGCGGTAGAGCTCATTGCGAAAGTTCAAAAATTTGGTGTAATCGCGGGCGCCGATCAGTTTTTCGATCTCGGCCTCGCTGAGGCCCGGGTTGAGATCGATCTCCTCCACTTTCACGCCTTGTTCCTGGAGCCACTTCTTGGCTTTGCGGCAGGTGGAACACGTGGGTTTTTGGTAGAACTTCATCTAGAACTTCTTCAGCTCTTCGATCACCGCATTGACTCCGTGCTTTCGGTAAATCTGCACCAGGCGCTGCTCCTCGGGAGATGGGGCCACCACGCGGCGGAGCATCGGATCGTCTAACTGAACGCGATTGGGAATCCACATCGAGCCATCGCCGAATTCCACACTCGATACGAAGCCCGTCATGCTTTCGACGGAAGTCCGCGGATCGAAACGCAGAGACGCGTCCTGCAGAAGCTGGCTGGAACTGCTGGGCGGCAGGCGCACCTCTGACGGCAAGGACGCCGCCAGAAACTCGCGTCCCTGCGAATCCCGCACGATCCAGCCCATCTCCAGATAGCGAATCACCCGCGGCGAACGATTGTGAACCACCAGCTTCGGTCCCCGCGCCTCATTGCCCACAATGCGCGCCATTCCACTGGTTGGTTCCACGGGCGCGTTGGGAAATTGCAGGAAGGCAAACTTCAAGTCGCGCTCCCCGGCGGTGTTAGTGGCGCGCCCGCGCACCATTTGCACGCCAAACTGGGGACGGTCGGCATCTCGCGCCAAGCTGGCCAGCAGTTCCTTCTGCAATCCGTCGCGTCCGGTTTGTTCCAGCAGCGCCTTGAAGAACTGGCGGTCTCGGCGGGCTTCCAATTCCCAAACCATCATTGTCCGCCGCGATTGCAGCTTATCCGGGCCGTAGAAGCTCAGGTCGTCGAACAAAACGCCGTCGAGGCTGACTTCCACCATGGGGCTGACTCCGGCGGCAATCGGCCGCAACAGGTGTAAATCGCCGCGCACTGAAAATGTTTCACCGGGCGCTACGTCCAGGCTAGGCACCGAGATGGACCCTTTCCCGCCCGCCGTAGCCTCTTGCGCGAGCACGGTCAGCGTAATGCCCCGAATGCGGCGCTCGCTGGCGTTGCGCAGGGAAAGCGCCACGCGCACATCGATCGCATAAGCTCCGCCGCGCACCGTGGCCGCTGAACCGCCCCATTCGTCACCGGCCAGCGTAACCGGCGCATCGTGCGGGAAATCGATCTTATGCGCCAGATTCTGCTGCGCCAGATTTTGTTGAGCGATGCTCTGCGGACCGAACTGGCCGAATGCCAGCGCACTCGCTCCCAGTAGCAGCGGGAAAATTCTACTGCGCATAAACGCCCGTGATGGTGACCTGGCCGGTGTCCGCGTCGATATACCGCGCCCGTGCCGATCCCTGAACGCTTAACGTTACATTGACCGGCCGCTCTTGCCCCTGAGACATCCCCAGCGTGCCGCCATTCTGCTGCAACTGAATTCCAGACGCGGAAACTTCAACCGTTGGTCCGCGATCTTCGAGCGCCAGCCCACCTGCATGCCACGGCCCCGCCTGCGCAATCCTATGCATGGCACGGACCAACGCGACGCTATCCGCGCGCGGCATGTTCAGCCACCAGGCGCTCACGAGCAGAATGGCAACGCCGGCGCTAGCAGCGGCGACCCTCCAGCCCGTAGCCACAGTGGGTTTGTGAACCCGCGAAGCTACGCATTCCCCTGCCTCCAGGCCTAGCCGCACATTGGCCGACATCTCTGCCGCCATGCGGTCCCAATTGACGCCCACAGGCATCTCGGCTGCCAACCGGCGAATCGATTCTCGATCGTTGTCGAAATCCGCAACCCAACTTCTGCAACCGTCACAACCCGACAAATGCAACCGGACAAGCGGCCGGCGCCACAGTGGCAGATCACCAGTCGAGTAGAGCGCCAGATCGGATTCTAGCGGATGCGTCATGCCAGACCCCGCTTCTGCAGCCGGGCGAAATGCTTCCGCAATTTCACGCGCGCATTCGCAATATGCGAGCGCACCGTCGCTTTAGAGCAGCTCAATCGCTCCGCTACTTGGTCCGCCGGCAAATCTTCCACGTCGCGCAGCAGCAGAGCGGTTCGCTCCCGATAGGTCAGAATATCCAGCCCCGATTCCAGGTACTCGCGACGCTCGGTTCGGAGCACCATCTGCTCCGGATTCTCCAGGGCCGAAACCACCACCGGTTCCGGCATCTCATCGAGTTCGGAAAAACTCACGCGGCCGGACCGGCGCAGGAAATCGATAGCCGTGTTGCTGGCGATACGCGACAGCCAGTGCGCGGCTTTGTCCAGGTCCTTGAGTTGATCCTGCCGCTGCAGCGCCTTGATGAAAGCTTCCTGGGTGAGGTCCTGAGCGTCGGACACGTTGCCCACGATCCGGTAGATCAGCAGGAACACGCGGCGCATGTTCTCGGACACAAACCGGCTTTGTGCCTCTGAGGCTAGCGTGGACGCGTCATAACGGGCCGAGCCTGGGGTCTCGCTCATCTGTTCAAATGTCGCCGCTAGCGCGCTCATTGCTGGTTCGGGCATTCTCGCCCTTTACCAACATGACGTTCCGGGCCACCCAAGCGTGCAGCCTGAATCGCTTGTATCGCTCCTCTACCGGCGGCGCTATCCTAATCATATATGAGGCCTGTGGCGATTATTGGCATCGGCAAGACGGCTTTTGGCGCGTTCCCCGACCGGGATCTGCGCTCGCTGGCGGTGGAGGCGGGCCAGAAATGCTTGGCCGACGCCCACGTAAGTCCCTCACAGGTAGAAGCTTATTATCTCGGCAACTTTGCGGGGCCGTCTTTCGTGGGTCAAAACCACTTGGCGCCGTATATCGCGGGCGCAATGGGCATCACGGGAGTTCCCTGCACCCGATTCGAGGCCGCCTGCGCCTCTAGCGGCTCCGCCTTCTATCACGGGGTATCGAGCGTGGCCGCCGGACTGAACGACGTGGTGCTGGTCGCGGGAGTCGAGAAGATGACTTCACAGACCACGCCTAAGGTCACAGAGATCCTGGCGGGGGCGGGCGACACCTGCGGCGAGGTTCGTGCCGGCGCCACATTCCCAGCACTGTTCGCGATGATCGCGCGGCGGCACATGTATCAATACGGCACGACGCGAGAAATGCTGGCCGCTGTGGCGGTGAAGAACCATGAGAATGGAGCCAAGAATCCCCTCGCACACATGCGCAAAGTCATCACAATGGCGCAGGCCCTGAATGGCAAGCCGATTTCCGAGCCGCTCACGGTCTTCGATTGCTCGCTGATCAGCGACGGCGCAGCAGCGGTCTTGATTGCGCCGCTCGATCGCGCCGCAGAGTTCACTGACAAGCCCGTGAAGGTTCTGGGCGTCGCGCAGACCTCAGACTACGTGGCGCTCGATCAAAAAGACGACATCACGACTTTTCGGGCAGTGGTTACGGCGGCGCAGAAGGCCTACAAGATGGCGGGCGTCACGCCGCAGGATATCCAATTCGCCGAAGTGCACGACTGCTTCACGATTGCGGAAATTGTCGCAATCGAAGACCTGGGCTTCGTGAAGAAAGGTGACGGCGGTCCGTACGAGCTAGCAGGCTGCACCCGGCTGACGGGTCCGCTTCCCATCAATACCAGCGGCGGCTTGAAGTCCAAGGGACATCCGGTCGGCGCGACCGGCGTGGGGCAGATTTGCGACCTGGTCTACCAACTGCGCGGTGAAGCCGGAGAGCGTCAGTTGGCGAGGCATTCGCTTGGGCTGGCGCAGAACTTGGGCGGGTCCGGGGCGACTGCGGTGGTCACGATTCTGGGGGCGGTATGAAGAGCGGCTTAGTTTACACCGAAACCGTGGTTCACGCCGCGCCGGAGCAGTTCATCGCGGACGCGCCGTATCAATTGGCGATTGTGTCACTAGAGGAAGGCGGACGCCTCACCGCGCGCATTGACGGGGAGCGCGTAGTGATCGGCGATCGCGTGGATTTCGTTGAGGACCGCAACGGCATCCCGTTTTTCCGCAAAGCATGACCGCAGCAGCGTGAAACTCCTGCTCTATTACATCGGCAAGGCACGCGACACGCACGCCAACGCCATGGCCGAGGAATACATCAAGCGTTCCACGCGCTTCGCCAAATGCGAGATGCGTGAGATTCATCCGCTACGTTTCGATCCCTGGGCCAAGCATCCTACAGCATCGAAGATTCTGCTGGATCCCGCCGGCCGTGCGCTCGATTCCGCAGGGTTCATTTCGCTGGTAGAAAAGGCCGAACGTGACGGGCGCGACATGGTTTTTCTGATCGGAGGCGCAGACGGACTGCCGGCGGAGTGGAAACCGCGCGCCGATTTGCTTCTGGGGTTATCGGCGATGACCATGCCGCACGAACTGGCACGAGTGATCCTGGCCGAACAGATTTATCGGGCGTTTACTGCGCTGCGCGGGCACCCGTACCCGCGCTAGCCGTAAGTGTCGCACTAGCCGCGTGGGTTGCGCTAGGCGAGTGTATTGCGCCAGCCGCGTGAACTCCGCTAGCCACGTGGGCCACGCTAGCCATGTGGGCCACGCTAGCCATGCGGGCCACGCCAGTCGCGTGGGCTGCGCCAGACGCGTGTACCGGCCAAGCCGCGTGTGGAGGGTGAGCGGCAGTCACCGCGCTGATCTGGCTTCGGCTCGTCGGCGCGGGCTTGGGTGTAGCCATCGCCACTGCCTCAACAGTCGTGCCAGGGAAATAATGCCCCAGTATGATTTGCGCCGGGTAGCCGTGCCGCGCGATATCGATAGCCCCCATCTGGCACATGCCGACTCCGTGCCCGGAAGCTTTGCCGCGAAGCGGGCAAGCCACCGAAAAATAGGGATAACCTGGCTGCGGGATGGCGGCGCCTTCCCACTTGGTCTGCGCCAGTGACTTGGTATGTCCGCCGCAGTTGGCCGAGTACAGGGCAGGTATGATTTCGCCTTTGTAAATCAGCACCTTCTCGCGCGTTTCCAAGGCTGCGCGGCTCCCCGCACTGCTGGAGTGGGCAAACCCCTTCATGAGCTGACAGTGCTCGGTATCGCAAAAATCGAAACCCTGATGCCGATTGTGCGCTCCCGCAAGGTAGGAGCGTGTCACTACCGCTTGGGCTTTACGCGCCTCAAAGGGAAGTCCGGCGGCGCCTTCCGCCTCGACAATGGCTGCGACGGCGGTTTCGCGATCCATTTCCACGATGGCTAGCAGTTGTGAGCCGGCGCGCCGCACTTCCAGCCGTCCGATATATTCCCGAGGTGTCCCGCCGGGTACCGCCAGGCGAAAATGCACCATTGCGCCCTTGCGTCCGCTGACCTTAGCGGGACCCGTCAGCGGAAGCATGCGTTCACCCTGCAGGATTTCCGTCCGTCCATACGATTCGACTACCAGCGTCTGGCCCTGGGCTGGCTGGAGTTCGAATTGGACCGGGTGGAACGACCCGAGGACACTAATGTGGACGGTAGCTGCGATTGTGAGTGCGAGCATGAACAGGCTTGTGTGCCACGCCTTTGCGCGCCAAGACCTCAATTATACCCCGCTACAATGGTAAAGATGCCGCGCTTGTTCGACGCCCTGCTGATCGTTTCCTTTGGTGGACCGGAGCGGCGAGAAGACGTTATCCCTTTTCTAGAGAATGTCTTACGGGGAAGGAATGTGCCCCGAGAGCGCCTTTTGGCCGTAGCGTCCCATTACTACCATTTTGAGGGCCGGAGCCCGATTAACGACCAAAACCGGGCTTTGATCGCGGCCCTGCGGGAGGTTGTAGACATCCCGATCTATTGGGGGAATCGCAACTGGCATCCCCTGCTGGCGGACACGGTTCGCCAGATGCGGGAGGACGGTGTACGGCACGCCATCGCTTTTTCCACCTCGGCCTTCGGCTCGTATTCCGGATGTCGGCAGTATCTCGAAGACATTCAGCGCGCCCGGATTGAGGTGGGGGAGAACGCTCCGGAAATCGTGAAAATCCCTCCGTTTTTCGAGCATCCCCTGTTTCTCGAAGCCATGACCGATCGGGTGCGCTTGGCTCTCGCCGAGTTACCCCACGCGCGTCTGGTTTTCACTGCGCACAGTGTCCCGGTTTCGATGGCGGAGAGCAGCCCCTATGCCCAGCAACTCGAAGCCGCGTCGCGGCGCGTCGCTGAAATGGTTGGCGTGCGCCAGTGGAAGCTGGTTTATCAGAGCCGCAGCGGACCGCCAACGCAACCTTGGCTTGGTCCCGACATTAGCGATTATTTGCGCGAATCACCGAGCGACACCGTGATCGCGCCCATCGGCTTCCTTTCGGACCACATGGAAGTGATATACGACTTGGACACGGAAGCGCGCGCCGTCTGCGAGGAACTGGGAGTTCGTATGGTCCGCGCGGGCACGGTGGGGACCCATCCCGCCATCATTCGCATGATCGCGGAACTGATCGAGCGCCTACCCGAGCCCTGCGCCGCGACTTGCTGCCCGGCGCCTCAACGGCCTCCGTCGCCGGCAATCAGCCGGTAGACTTCGCGCTTCGATAAGCCGCGTTGCCGCGCCACCTGCTTGATCGCTTCCATGCGCGACAGGCCCTGCTGCTCGGCCGTGCTTACAGCTTTCTCGAGCGGGGTGTCATCGGCTTCGATAGTGTCGCTCTTGCCGATAAGCAACGTGATTTCGCCCTTCACCGATGGCCGCGAGGACAGTTCCACGTGCAACTCTGCCGCCGTCCCACGCAAAAACTCCTCGTGTACTTTCGTAAGCTCCCGAGCGACCACTACCGGCCGCAATCCCATCACTGCTGTTACGTCTACCAGCGCCTCCAGAATCCGATGCGGCGTCTCATAGAAGATCAAGGTGGCGGTTTCGGACTTCCATTGTTCCAAAGTCTTTCTTCGCTGTGAGGATTTGGGCGGGAGGAACCCGCAAAAGCGGAAGGCATCAGTAGGAAGTCCAGCGGCGCTTAGCGCGCTCACTGCTGCCGAGGCCCCCGGAATGGGCACTACCGGCACCGCCGCCGCGATTGCCGCCTGCACCAGGCGATAGCCCGGGTCGGAGATCAGCGGCGTCCCGGCGTCTGAAACCAGCGCCCCACTGCCGCCCCCGGTCAGTCTTTCCACCAAATCGACGACGCGCCCGGCTTCATTGTGTTCGTGATAGCTGACCATGGGCTTGTCGATCCCAAAATGATCGAGCAGTTTGCGAGTCTGCCGGGTGTCTTCGCAAGCGATCCAGTCCACTTCGCGCAAGACGCGCAGCGCGCGCAGGGTGATGTCTTCCAGGTTGCCGATCGGCGTGGCGATTATATAGAGAGTCCCAGTCACCGTAGTACGATGAAACGGTAACTGAAATGGAGACCCGGACACAAGATCCCGCCGGCTACTACGTCTGGGAAGTGCCGGGGCAATCCGTGGTAGTTCATCTGCGTCTTGACGTCGTCGATCGTCTTGCCGCGGAAGTCATGCGCGGTTTCGGATCGGTTCCCAAACGCGGCGCCGAAGTCGGAGGCTTTCTCATCGGCACCATCCGCGCGGGTGTTCGCGCGATTGTACGGATTGATGACTTTGAGCCGGTCGCCTGCGAATACCGCCGTGGCCCTTCGTATCTCTTCACGGAAGAAGACGGCAGTGCCCTGGAGGACGGCTGGCGACGGCTCCAGCCCAGCGTTTCGCCCTCGGCCTATGCAGTGGGATATTTTCGCAGCCATACCCGCGATGGATTCTCGCTTGCACCGGAAGACTTGGAGCTTCTCGATCGATTTTTTCCCGGTCCTGCCCATGTTGCACTGCTGATCAAGCCCTACGCCACCAAAGTCAGCGTCGGCGGTTTCTTCATTCGAGTGCACGGCGAGTTTCCCGGGACCACTCCTCTGGAGTTTCCCTTGCGGCGTCGCGAGTTGTTGGGAGAGGAACCTGCGCCGCGCCGTTCGCTTGCCGAAGAACGCATCGAAGGGCGAGCGGAGCGCCCCACGGGCACCGCCAACGGAGTTTCCGAGGAGTCGCCACAGGCAGCCTTTAGATTTGCAGGCTATGAGTCTGCCGTGTCGCTGGATACCGAACCCACGCCCACCAGGTCGCGCCGGCGGAGCGGCTGGGTTTGGCTTCCGCTGATCTTTCTCTTCATGACCCTGGGCGCGTTGCTGGGATATCAACTGGCGCTCACCCAGGGGGCGCGCGAGGCTGCGATTGCCGGGCAGGACTTGTCGCTGTCTTTATCGGTCAAGAAGAGCGGCGACAATCTGCGGCTGAGCTGGAGCAGCCTGTCGCCCGCCGTCCGCTCTTCGCAGCGAGGCTTGCTCGAAATCGACGATGGCGGCTACACCAGGCCGGTCGCGCTCGACGCCGCCCAACTGCAAAACGGCAGCCTGATTTACCGCAGTGTCTCGAATTCAGTGCGCTTCCGCATGACCGTGTTTCCCCAGGCGCGTGTCAGCGTGGTTGAAACGTTGGAGTGGAAACAGTAGCACCGGCGCAGCTTATGGCGCTTTGTCCCTTTTGCGCTGCTTGGCCAGCCGGCTCAGGACCGCCAACTGATCGAGGTGTTCCTTTAGCGGCCGGGCGGGAGTGCCCCAGACGGGCTGGCCCGCACGCACGATCTTCGACGTAAGCACGCCGCTTCCCGAACCCACGATCGCTCCAGATTCGATCCGCGCCTTGTCGCCAACCCCTACCTGCCCGCCGATCACCGCGTAGTCTTCCACTACCACGCCGCCGGAGAACCCGGTCTGTGCCGCCACCACCACGTTGCGTCCGATGCGGCAGTTGTGGCCCACGTGCACCAGGTTATCGAGCTTGGTCCCATCGCCGATCGACGTTACCCCCAGCGCCGCGCGATCCACGCAGGAATTCGCGCCGATCTCCACGCGGTCGCCAATTTCCACCCGCCCTACCTGTGGGAAATTCTCGTAGATCCCGTCTGTTAGCACGTAGCCGAAGCCATCGGCGCCAATCACACAGCCGGAATGCAGCACCACTTCACGGCCCAGCGTCACGTCGCGATAGAGGGTGACATTGGGGTGCAGTGTGCATTTTTCGCCGATCACGACGTAATCGCCGATCACGCTCCCCGCGCCGATCGAAGCTCCCGCGCCCACGCGCACCCCCGCGCCAATCGAAACTAAGGGACCAACGTGAGCCCCTGGCTCGATGATCGTCCCCGGCCCGATCACGGCCGAGGGATGAACGCCGGGAGCATGCTCAATCGCCGGGTAAAATCTGGGGATCACCCGGGCCACTGCCGCCCTGGGATGAGGCGTACGCACCACCGTCCGCTGTTCGATATTGTCGAAGTCAGCCGGCACCAGCAGGCAGCCCGCGGCCGATGCGTCGGCCAGCTTGCGCGTCCGGCCGCCGGAGACGAAAGAAAGGTCCTCCGGGCCTGCGAATTCAAGGGCCGCAACCTTACGCAGTACCCGTTCGCCATCCCCCTCGAAAGGAGCTTGGAGGAAGGCTGCCAGTTCTTTAACGCGCACGAAACTAGTATGCCATCCGCCCCGCGACCAAAAAATAGGCGTTCCGCCTTAGGCGGCGATTGGTTACGCGGCCCACGGAGGAACGCCCCATGCACGGATCGGAGGAGTACGTGCTGATTCATGAGTGCGAGCGTATAGCGAAAAATCTCATAAAAAATTGCAAGGCGGCAATTGCGGCTGTTCGACTGAAGGGGGCAGCAAAACTTGCTATCTTAGTGCGCAAGCGCTTTTAAAGGGCGCGAGCTGTTCCCAGCGAGTTCATACTCGCAAGTTCAACCTCGCGAGCCAAAGCCAGGAGGATACTATGGATCGTCGCCGTTTCATGCAGAGTAGCACCGTGTTGGGATTGGCCGCGAGCGCGGCCCGCGCTCAAGCGCCGCGGCGCGCGACGGCCTCGCGGTCTACCGAATTTTGGCCTAACGGAGCCCGCCTGGTAGTCTCTCTGTCGCTCCAAATGGAAGCCGGAGCCCAACCTGAACGCGGCGCGGCCGGGCCGTGGGGCGTCCTCGATACCAAATATCCCGACTTGCCCACTGAAAAATGGTACGAATACGGCTACAAAGAAGGCATCCCGCGTCTGCTTGATATGTACGATCGCCGCAAGGTCAAGGTGACCTCGCACATGGTGGGCGCCGCGGTTGAAAAAAATCCAGGTTTGGCGAAAGAAATCGTCCAGCGAGGCCATGAAGCCGCCGCGCACGGCCAGACGTGGGCGCCTATCTGGGCCGCCTCGCCCGAGGAAGAGCGCGCCTCGTACGAAGCGAATATCCGTGCCATTGAACGTGCTACAGGAGCCCGTCCGGTTGGATATAACGCTCCCGCGATGCGCGCCACCGCTAAAACCTTCGAGATCTTGCAGGACTTGGGCTTCCTCTATCACACCGACGACCTGAGCCGCGATGAACCGTTCGTCATTCCGGTCCGCCGCAAGCCTTTCGTGGTGGTGCCTTACACCTTCCAGCTAAATGACCTGCAGAACTATGAGAACCACTGGCGCACCTGCGCCGAGTTTTCAAGCGAGATCAAGGCGGAGTTCGATGCGCTCTATCTCGAGAGCGAGCGCAAGCGCCGCATGATCTCAGTGAGTTCGCACGATCGCGTTGCCGGCCGCGCGTCGCGCACACAGGTGATGGATGAATTTATCGCCTATGCGCAGCGCCATCCCGGCGTGGTTTTCATGCGGAAGGACGAAATTGCACGCTTTGCGTTGTCCAGCCCGCAGACGATCCGGGAAGGGGATTTCGCTTAAGTCTGTCGTTTAGGTCTCAGTCCCTGCGCGTGGCCACGCTGATGGTTGTCAGGACGCCGCCTGCCGCGAGAAACGCATCGGTCATTTCGGCCGCCGCGGTATCGTTCAGGCTGCGAACCGCGTCCGTGACCAACTCCACGCGCTTGCCGGTTTTGAGCAACCCCCAAGCCGCGAGCTTCACGCAGATCTCGGTCACAACTCCATAAACCACGTAGCGCTCCGCTCCCAGGCGTTCCAGAATCCGCGCCAGGTTTACGTTCGTGAAGCAATCGAAAGTTTGTTTTTCAAGCAGAATTTGTTGGACACTTTCGATGCCCACATCGCTCGACGTGTTTGGAACCACCAGACGCCGGCTCAACAGCGTCGCTTCCGGTTTGTGCTGGCCGATGCAGCCCGCGACGCAGTGCGGCGGCCACGCCTGGAACTCAGGGTCGTTTTCAGTGTGCGCGTCCATGGTCGATACCAGCGGAATGTCTTGTGCGCCAGCGTAGCGATTCAGCGCAACGATTTGTTCGACGATCTTCTCGGCGCCCGGCACGTACAATGCTCCCGCCGGATACATAAAATCCAGTTGAGTGTCTACGTCGAAAAATACCGTCTTCACCAGCCGTGCTCCCTTCGAACTTTCTCCGTCAATTCCAAAAGTTCGTGGCTCAGATCGACGCGCCAAGCATCTTTGGCCTGAAACAAACTGTGGCACGGCGCGGGCAGGCGCGCCAGGCGCTCGGCGGCGTGCCGCCTCACTTGAGCCGTTGCCGGCAGAGGCTCCACTAGCTTACCGCCCAGAATCACGGGACGCTGCAACGCTTCTATCGCGTCGCTTCCGCATGCGAAACACTCGGTCGAGCGCCCCAACACATCGTGATCCGCACAACGAAAAATCTGTTTGGCTCCCGGCAGCGTGTGTTTTTCGTGACTGAACTTGGCCGTGTAGCGGTGTTCGCCGGCAGTCTCCATTTCGACCATCTTGTAAATCACGCCGAGCGAGGGCGCGTCGGCCGATGTCGCGAGGTCGGTTCCAACGCCGAATACGTCGATGGGAGCGCGAGCGGCTACGAGTTCGTGAATCTTAAACTCGTTTAGATCGCCGGTGGCCATGATCTTGGCATCCGCCAGGCCTGCATCGTCCAGAATCTTCCGCACGGCCGGGGCCAATTCGATCAAATTGCCGCTGTCCAATCGCACACCCCACAAGGGCCGCCCCAGTGACGCGGCTAGCTTCGCGCCTTCGATCGTATCGTAGGTATCGATGAGGTACGTCGTACGCTCGCCGAGCAATTTCTGAAGCTGTTCGAACGCCGCCCGCTCACTCGGGAACGACATCACCCAGGAATGTGCCGCGGTGCCGAACACGTGCACCTTGTAACGCAGCCCTGCTTCAGCGTTGCTGGAACCGACGCAGCCGCCAATGTACGAGGCACGTGCCGCGAGCACGCCTGCTTCCGGCGAATGCGCGCGCCGTGTACCGAATTCCACCACATCGCGGCCCAACGCGGCCTTCACGACCCGCGCCGCCTTGGTTGCGATAGACGACTGGAAACCAATCATCGCTAGCAAGTACGTCTCCGGGATCTGCGCTTCGATGATGGGCGCGCGCACGGTCAGAAACGGCTCGCCCGCAAAGACGGGCGTACCTTCCGGTATGGCAAACAGATCGCCGGTGAAGCGCAATTCAGCCAGCATTTCGAAAAACGCACCGCTCGCATACTTGAACTGAGGGATGCGGCGCAGATAAGCGATTTCTTCCGGGGTAATTCGGAAGTTGAGCAGGTAGTCAACGGCCTGTGCGAGCCCAGCGGCTAGGATGAAGTTGCGATTGTGCGGCAGGCGCCGCACGGATAGTTCGAAGGTCGCACGGTCCTGTGCTTTGCCGGCCTCGAAATAGCCGGCAGCCATGGTGAGCTGGTAAAGATCGGTGTTTAGGCCGAGGCCCACTACTTCTTCTTTTCCGGCTGCGCCTCGCGCACATCGCCCACTGCCTGCCGCAAATCCTTTACCACGCTGGCCTCCAACTCATAGAATGACGCATCGCCATCCCGCCGTGCGAGGAAGTTGCCGCCGGAGGCCGCGGGCGCGATCTCCACTTTCTCCCGCAATTTGCCTTGATTCGATACCACTGTCAGCGTGATGACGGGCGTCGTAAAACCCGAATCCGCGAACTTAGTGGCTGAAAGATCGCGCAGACGGTCGACGAACGCCTGAACACTAGTGGAGTCCATCTTCTTTCCGCCCGCCATCCAGTTCTCGCCGCTCTTATCGAAGATCGAGGTCTTGCCGCCGTCGGTCACTTCTATGTGAGTGGGATCGCTAAACCCAAAATCGAAAAGCTTCTTATTGCGGTAGGCGTCGACCGGCTTATCCAAGCCATCGCCAAGCATCTTGGACACCTTGTAAACGCCATCGACCGCGCTCGATTTCGCGTAGTAATCATCTTTGACCTTGCGGATTTCGAGCGTCTTGGTACCGTCCTGATCAGTGACCTTGGCAATCGCTAACGGGGGCGCCGAGTTGAACGCCGCCGCGTTCTTTTTGTCGTCCTCTACGCCGCTTAAATCCATTTGCGCGTTCTTCAGTTGCTGCACCAGATCGTCAGTTTGGGTACTATCCGCACGCATGGCCTTGGGCTTCACGATCTGCCATTCGCTCTCGCCTTTCTTGACGAACTCGTAGGTTTGTTTCTGAGCAGTCATTTCGATGCGGCTCAGTTTATCCTGCGTAAAGGGAAGCAGGCGCTTATCGCGAAGGTCCTTGGCCTCCTTGTCAAACGCTGTCTTGGAGTATGTAGCCATGGTGAAGAGGCGCGGGTCGCCGTCAAGCTTGGCGTAGACCGCGCTGCCCACCGGCGTGTTGTCACCGATCAGCAGCTTGGAAGTCTTGCCGTTCTTTGTGCCGAAGTCCACTTCGATTGCCGCAGGAGCCAGCCCGTAGGCCTTCGGATCACTTACGTTCGGATCCACGACCCTCTCCGCATCCAGGCTGGATGCCGCGCTGGTAATCGCTGACACTGCTGAAGAGTCCACCGCCAAGGGCTTCGGAGAAGTCATGTCCCACGTGCTTCCCTTGAGCTGGAGAGTGATCGGATCTTCGCCGCGATGCCGGATCTCAATCCGCTGGATGGTATCCGCCGCCAGCGCGAGAATCTTTGGCGGAGCGTCGGCCGCTGGCTTGCCTTCCTTGGCCTTCTCCTGCCGATTCGACCACCATAAGACTACTGCTAATCCGGCCAGCAAGACGCCGGCCGCCAACATCCTGCCCCACTTCATAATTTCAGCGTCGCTTCCACCATACGCTAATGCCGGCTGCCAAGATCAGCAGCGGAATCGCCAGCACGCTCGAATAGAACGCCAGCGCCATCTGGCTCCGCGTCATGGTCAGGCGCCGGTCCTCGGGCTCTTTGGGACGAATCGAGATCAGATCCTCATCCGCCGACAGCCAATTCATCATGTTCAAAAACAGATCGCGATTGCCGGCCAGGCGCAAGTACGTGTTCGCTACCCAACTGGATGATCCCACCACCACGAACCGTCCGCCCCCACCTTCCTTGCCGGTGTTGTAGGTGCCCGCGGCTCCCAGAACAAACGGCCCTTTTTTATCCGAGGGAGACTGCTTGATCTCCGACGCCGCCAGGTTGGTGGTCGCAAAAGAGTCGTCGGTCGATTCAAACAATTTCTCCACGGTAGTCTTAGCGCCGTTCTTGATCTCGAGCGAGCGCGCAATCGGAAAACCCGACGCCAGCCGTTTCATCGATGCGACGATGGGATGCGTTCCGTAGTTGCTGACCAAGGCAATCTCCGGACCCAGTCCGTAGAGCTGGCCCACGCCGCTGGTATCGAGCACCAGGTCCTTGTCGGCGGTCACGCCCCAGGATGCAAGCAGGCTCACGAGTGCTGCATTGTCATCGATGTTCTGCTTGGCGAACTTGAGCGGCGGGTCCAGCATAAAAATCGCCTTGCCGCCGCTTTCGACGTAGTTTTTCAGCGCGTCCACCGCAGGTTGTAGGTAATCCCGCGAAGGGCCGGCGACAATCACCATGGTGCAATCTTTCGGAATCTCCGGCTTCTGGAGCAGATTGATGCTCTGCGTCTTGTAGTTATTGCCCTCGACCAAAGTTTTCAATTGCCCATAGCCAATGCGATCGGAGTCCTCAAGCGTGTGCTCGCCGGCGCCCTCGGTGAAGCAGGCCAGCTTGTCGCCGGTCTTCAAGGCGCGCACCAGAGCTCCCGTGACTTCCTCTTCCGATAGGCTCTTGGCCTCTTGCGTCTTACCGCCGGTCTGGATCAGAACCGCGCCCCGACGCGATACGCCGGCCGCCCTCGCCTGCGTGATGTTCTTCTCAACGTCTTCGTAATGCACGTTGATCTTCGGGGAAAGATCTTTGTAGCGATCCAGCAGATCGTGCGCCGCCTGAAACTGCGTGGGCTGATCCCAATAAGAAATGTTCACATCCTGCTTCAGGTTCTTGGCGATTTTGACAGTCTGATCGGATAGTGTGAACTGCTTGTTGCTGGTGGTGTCGTAAGTCTTGTTGTAGCGGTTCGCGAGGAAATTCAGCACGCCTACTACCGCGAGCACGATCAGCACATATACCGCTGTATAAGCCGCAAATCTGGTCTGCCGCGCCTTCATCCAGGAACTTTTACCCGCCATCGCCTAGGCCCTCCACCGCAGAGATTCAAGCGAACGGGCCGTCAGGAACAGACCGATGAAGATCATCGACGCATAGAAGAGGATATCCTTCGCATCCAGCACGCCCTTTGAAAAGGAATCGAAATGCTGCGTCACCGATAGATACCCGGTTGCTTTCGCGAGCGCGGAATCCTGTAACGAGGATACCCAGTCGATCACCCACAGCATCAGCAGCACGCTGAAAGTAGCTACCGCAGCGACAATCTGGTTGCGCGTGCATGAAGAGATGTATGTGCCGATCGCGAGCAGACATCCGCCTTGCAGCAAGAGCCCCAAATATCCCACCATCATCGGACGCCAGTCGGGCTTGCCGTAGGCAAACAAAGTCGCCATGCTTACCAGCGATATGCCCAACATGGCGGCATAGAGCGCTACCGCGGCCAGCCATTTGCCGAGAATGATTTCCATGTCGCGCACCGGGGAGGTCGCCAGCAATTCGAAAGTGCCGGTGCGCTTTTCTTCTGCGAACAGGCGCATCGTAATAATTGGGATGAAGAACAGGCCGATCACCGCCAGGTTTGACATCAACGGCCGGATCATCTGGTCGTTCACGCTCATCGGCTGGCTCTGCCCCTGCATCGAGCTTTGAATACTAAAAGTGACAAACGACACCACGTAGGCATAGAAGAAGTAACCTGTGATTACCGCGAAGAAGAACATCACGCCGTAAGCGATTGGCGACCGGAAATAACTGTTCAACTCCTTGCGGCAGATGGTGAGTGTGTTCATTACCGCTCTCCCTTTGCGCCAATGATTGTGGCGTGAGGAGCATCCACGTCCGTCTTCGGCGCTCCCGTCAATTCGAGGAAAATTTCTTCCAGGCTCAATCCCACAGCGTGCAATTCATTGAGATTCCATCCGGCTTCGATCACCGCGCGCGCGAGTTCCGGACGTACGTGCTGTCCCTCGTGGCTCTCCACCGTAAAGGCCAGATTGCCATCCCGCGAATCGCGCGCCAGCACGCGGCTGACGCCTTCGACGCGTTCCAGCCGCTGCTGAATCTCGGGAGCACTGAGCGCCGCTCCATTGCGCGCCGCGATCTCGACTGCCACGGTCTCGGCTCCCCGCAGGCGGCTGGTGAGGTTTTGAACCGTGTCGGTCGCCACCAGCTTGCCCTTCGCGATGATGATGACGCGCTCGCACAACTGCTCCACTTCGGGCAGAATATGCGTCGAGAGGATGATGGTGTGGTCCCCTGCCAGGCCTTTGATCAGGTCGCGAGTCTCGATGATTTGCTGCGGATCGAGGCCTGAAGTCGGTTCATCCAGGATCAGGACGTCCGGATTGTGGATGATCGCCTGCGCCAGCCCAACCCGCTGCCGATAGCCCTTCGACAGCTTGCCGATGAGCCTGTTCTTCACGTCGCCCACCGAACACTTCTGAGCGACTTCATCCACGCGCCGCGCCAAGCTCTCCTTGGGTACGCCCTTTAGACGGCCGACATATTCGAGATATTCGACGACTTCCATTTCCGGATAGAGGGGCGGTGTTTCGGGCAGGTAGCCAATCCGTTTCTTGACCTCCATCGGCTGTTCGAGAACGTCAAATTCGGCCACCCGCGCCGAGCCCGAAGTGGGCGGAAGGAAGCAGGTAAGGACCCGCATAGTCGTGGTCTTGCCGGCCCCGTTGGGCCCCAGAAAGCCGACGATTTGCCCTCTTTCTACCTTGAAAGAGATGTTGTCGACGGCGACGTGGTTGGCGTACCGCTTGGTCAATCCTTCGACTGTGATCATATTGAAGTAATTGGACGAATGAGAGCTCTGTCTGGTTAGCAGCTCCGTTTGGTTAGTCTGGTGAGCGGAGCCCAATGGCAGCCGCCGCTAATCATGATAGTGGCCGCGGAGCGGCAGTGTCAATCGCGCCAGGACGGGTCGTCCCGGCTATTGTAGAAAGGGCAATCCGCCGGTCATTGGTCGCGGTGCACCGTGTCCGGCGAGAAAGCGGGCACGCATATGGCGAAATATTCGGCACCTTGTGGCGTGCTGTAGCGAACCCATTCGCCCTTCCGTGCGATAATTGCCTGGCCCGCCGCCACATCGGTCACCCCGCCTTCGTGCTCCACCCGCATCACGCCCTGAAGCACCACGGTAAATTCATCGAATTCCGGACGCTGCCCTGGCTCCGACCAACCCGCCGGGCTGCGCATATGCGCGATGCTCGCCTGCGCATCGCCCGAATTCACGCGTCCGATGTATTCTTCGACGATTTTGTTTCCCGGAACCGGTATTAGTGTAGGCGCGGCGATTAGTTGAGGCATTTACTCATCCCGAAGCATTTATTCATAGCGTAATGATTCGACTGGGGCGATGCGCGTGGCGCTGCGCGCCGGATAAAGCGTTGCGATCAGGCTCACCGCCATCGCCGCCGCGGCGATCCAAATCCCGTCCAAAGCCCGAGGCTCGAAGGGCACATACGCAATCGAGTACA
>Ga0207657_10002416_pt1 | contig 20175 bp, 19 predicted proteins | sample KBSC33metaG_FD_184316 | JGI IMG/M metagenome (GOLD analysis project Ga0207657, IMG submission 184316) | Corn rhizosphere microbial communities from Kellogg Biological Station, Michigan, USA - KBS C3-3 metaG (SPAdes) (version 2) | ecosystem: Host-associated > Plants > Roots > Rhizosphere > Soil ... | reverse complement strand
CGTCGACCGCCGGGTCGGCGGACCCGATGCTCTCGAGCGAGAGCTGGTAGTGCTCACGGTAGCGCCCGCGCTGCGGCGCGGCGTAGCGGTACATCGGCGCGAGCGTGTAGAGCTTCACCGGCTGCGGCTCGCGATGCATGCCGTGCTCGAGGTAGGCGCGGCAGATCGGCGCCGTGCCCTCCGGGCGGAGCGTGAGCGAGCGGCCGCCCTCGTCCTCGAACGTGTACATCTCCTTCTGCACGATGTCCGAGCCCGCGCCGGCCGTGCGCTTGAAGAGATCGGTGTCCTCGAAGCCCGGAGTCTGGATGCGGCGATAGCCGTAGAGCGCGCACAGGCGCTCCATCTCACCCGTCACCTTCTGCCAGAGTGGCTGGTCGGTCGGGAGGACGTCGTGCGTGCCGCGAGGCGCCTGGATGCGCGTCACGCGCGGAGCTCCGCGAGGAACGGGTTGCGCTCGAGCTCGGCACCGAGCGTCGTCTCGCCACCGTGGCCGGGATAGACCACGGTCTCGGGGGGATAGCGGTCGAGGAGCGTTCGGACCGAGTCGAGGAGCGTGTCCCAGTCGGCGCCCGGAAGGTCGACGCGGCCGACGGAGCCGGCGAAGAGAAGGTCGCCGCTGAAGAGGCAGCCGTCCGTGTAGAACGCGACGTGTGCGGGCGAGTGTCCCGGGATCGCCACGCATTCGAGCTCGAGGCCCGCGACCGAGATCGTCTCGCCGCCCTCGAGCAGGTGGTCGGGGACATATGACCGGCCCGGGACGCCTGCGGGCGCGAACTGCGCGTACTGCTCGAGCCGGTCGCGCTCGCCCTCGGGCATGTAGACCGGCGCGCCGGTGCCCTCCGCGAGGTCGGCGACGCCCCCCACGTGGTCGAAGTGGCCGTGCGTGATCAGGATCGCGGCGCACGCGGCGCCGCTGCGGGCGAGCTGGAGCCGCAGCTCGGCGGCATCGCCGCCCGGGTCGACGACGGCTGCTTCCGGCGCACCGCGCTCTGCGCGCAGCACGTAGCAGTTGGTCTGAATCGGCCCGAGGGCATAGCGGTCGACGACGAGAGTCACGCGGGCGAGTGTAACGGCGTGCATGTGTAGCCTTTCGCGTGTCTGGAGACGGAGGCACCATGCAGCACTGGAAGCTCTACGAGATCGACACGCCGGACGGCTCGCGCTCGCCGGTCGTGCTCCATTCGGTCGACGGCGAGAGCCGCGTCGTGCTGATCGCGCTCGAGCCCGGCCAGGAGCTCGGCGACCACCAGGTGACGGAGGCCGCGCTCCTGCTCGTCGTCTCCGGTGAGGCGCTGATCGAGTGCGGCGGCGAAGCCATGCGCGCGGTCGCCGGCGACCTCTTCCGCTTCGACCCCAACGAGCGGCACGCGATCTCGACCGAAGGCGGCGTGCGCGTCCTCCTCACGCTCGCGCCCTGGCCGGGCGACGGGCATTACCGCGGCAACGCGCCCGCGGCAGGCGCTACCGCTTCTTAGGCGCCGCGGCGCCGTCCTGCCGCACCTGCCACCGCCTGTACGCGAAGCGGTCGATCGCGTACGTGAACGGGACGAAGAGCAGCGTGTACATCGCCGTCAGCTGAAGCGCGACGGCGTACTTCGCATTGCCCTTGCCGCCGAAGAACGAGAAGAAGACGAAGACGACGGCGCCGAGGATCGCGGCGCGCTTCAGGGAGCGGCTCCACGAGGGCGGCTGCGGAGCGCGGCGGGCGCCGCGAGCCGGTGGGCGCTGCGCCGGCTTCTTCGCCGTGGTCGCCTTCGACCCGTTCGTCCGCTCCTTCGGCGCGAGGAGCTCCTCGGGGATGTCTTCGACCTCGTTGCCTTCGTCGTCGACATACACGAACTCGTATTCGTGCCGCTTCGACTTCGCCTCGCGGCGCTTCTGTTTCCTCGAAGGCATACGGGGTTAGCCTAGCTCGCCGACTCGCCGCCGACGATCACGTCGGCCACGAGGTCGCCGCCGAGGTGGTACGCGACATAGCGCCAGTCGGGGGCGCCGAGCAGGACGACGTCGGCGCGGTAGCCCGGTGCGAGCCGCCCGAGCCGGTCGGCGCGACCGAGCACGTGCGCGGCGTTGACCGTGCAGGCCGCGAGCGCCTCCGCCGGCGCGAGCTTCAGCTGGGTCGCCGCGAGCGAGCAGCAGAGTGGAAGGCTCTCGCAGAACGCGCTGCCGGGGTTGAAGTCCGTGGCGAGCGCGACGGCCGCGCCGGCATCGACGAGCGCCCGGCCCGGTGGCATCGGCCTGCCGAGGAAGAGCGCGCTCGCGGGCAGCAGCACGCCGACGACGCCGCTCGCCGCGAGGGCACGCACGCCGTCGTGGCCCGTCGCCTCGAGATGGTCGACCGAGCGCGCGTCGAGCTCGACGGCGAGCGGGATCGCGCCGCTCTCCGTGAACTGGTCGCCGTGGAGGCGGAGTGCGAGCCCGGCCGCACGGCACGCCTCGAGATAGCGGCGCGCCTGCGCAGCGTCGAACGCCCCGCGCTCGAGGAAGACGTCGGCCGCCTCCGCGATCTGCGCCGCTTCCGGCAGTACTTCGGCGAGCGCGAAGTCGAGATACGCGTCGGCATCGGCGAACTCGGGCGGCACGGCATGCGCGCCGAGCCACGTCGGGATGCCGCCGGCGTCGCGCACGGCGCGGAGCGACGCGAGCTCGGTGTCGCGGTCGAGCCCATAGCCCGACTTCGCCTCGAACGTCGTCGTACCGTGGCGGCGCATCCACCCGCGATGCCGCTCGACCGCCGCGCGCAGGCCGCCTTCCCCCGCCTCGCGCGTGGCACGAACGGTCGAGAGGATGCCGCCCCCGCGGGCGTGCAGCTCCTCGTACGTCGCACCGCCGGCGCGGAGCGAGAACTCGTCGACACGGTCGCCGCCGAACGCCGCGTGCGTGTGGCAGTCGACGAGGCCCGGGATCGCACAGAGACCGCGGCCGTCGACCTCGACGACCTCGCCGTCGAGCGCCGGTAGGTCGCGCATGCGCCCGACCCGCTCGATCGTCTCGCCGCGACAGAGGACGAAGGCGTCCTCGAGGAGATCGACCTCGCCGAGGGCGGCCCCACGCAGCGGCGCGTCACGGCCCGCGGGCGTCGCGAGCTGTGCGAGATCGCGGACGAGGAGCGCCGGTTCGGTCACGCGTCGTGCGGGGCCGACGGGATCCTCACGCCGCCGCGCTCGGCAGCGTCGATCGCCTCGGGGTAGCCCGCGTCGAAGTGCCGCATGACGCCCGTGCCCGGGTCGGTCGTGAGCACGCGCTCGAGCCGTTCTGCCGCGTCGTCGGTGCCGTCCGCGACGACCACCATGCCGGCGTGGATCGAGAGGCCGATCCCGACGCCGCCGCCGTGGTGCACGCTCACCCACGTCGCTCCCGCGGCGACGTTGACGAGGGCGTTCAAGATCGGCCAGTCCGCGATCGCGTCGGAGCCGTCGCGCATCGCCTCGGTCTCGCGGTACGGCGAGGCGACGGAGCCGGCGTCGAGGTGGTCGCGGCCGATGACGATCGGCGCCTTGACCGCGCCGCTGCGGACGAGCTCGTTCATCGCGAGCCCCGCCTTTGCGCGGTCGCCGTAGCCGAGCCAGCAGATGCGGGCAGGCAGGCCCTGGAACGCCACCCGCTCCGGCGCCAGCTCGAGCCACCGCTGCAGGAGCGGGTCGTCCGGGAAGAGCTCCCGCAGTGCCTGGTCGATCGTCGCGATGTCGGCCGGGTCACCGGACAGCGCCGCCCAGCGAAACGGCCCGATGCCGCGACAGAAGAGCGGCCGGATATAGGCCGGGACGAAGCCCGGGTATGAGAAGGCCTCCGCTACGCCTGCGTCACGGGCCTCCCCTCTGAGGTTGTTGCCATAATCGAAAACATACGCACCCTGTCGGACGTACTCGAGCATGCCTTCGACGTGCCGCACGATCGACGCGCGCGCACGCAGCAGGTACTCGTCCGGATCGGACACGCGCAGCGCATCCGCCTCGCCGACCGACAGCCCCGCGGGCACGTAGCCGTTGAGCGGATCGTGCGCCGCGGTCTGATCGGTGACGAAGTCGAAGTGCTCCCCACGCGCCGCGAGCTCGGGCACGAGCTCCGCCGCGTTCCCGAGCAGTCCGACCGACAGCGCGCGTCCCTCCGCCGCCGCGGCACGAATGCGCGCAAGCGCGTCGTCGAGCGAGTCGGCCGCCTCGTCGAGGTAGCGCGTCTCGAGCCGCCGCTCGATGCGGTGCTGGTCGACCTCGATGCAGAGGATCGCGGCGCCGGCCATCGTCCCCGCGAGCGGCTGCGCACCGCCCATCCCACCGAGCCCCGCCGTGAGAATCGTCCTCCCCGCAAGGTCGGCGTTGCCGAAGTGCCGCTCGCCCGCCGCCGCGAACGTCTGGTAGGTGCCCTGCAGGATCCCCTGCGTGCCGATGTAGATCCACGAGCCGGCCGTCATCTGCCCGAACATCGTCAGGCCCTCCGCCTCGAGCCGGCGGAACTCGTCCCACTGCGCCCATTTCGGCACGAGCATCGAGTTCGCGATCAGCACGCGCGGCGCACCTTCGTGCGTCGTGAAGATCCCGACCGGCTTGCCCGACTGCACGAGCAGCGTCTCGTCAGGGCCGAGCTCGAGCAGCGCTGCGACGATCGCGCGTAACGCCTCGTGCGAGCGCGCCGCGCGGCCGGAGCCTCCGTAGACGATCAGCTCTTCGGGCTTCTCCGCGACCTCCGCGTCGAGATTGTTGAGCAGCATCCGCAGCGGCGCCTCGGTCGACCACTGCCTCGCGTTCAGCTCCGAGCCGCGGGGCGCGCGAATGTGCAAGAGGTCCCCGCAGAGCGCCTCGACCCTCTCGGCAAGCGTCTCGGTCGTGCTCATCGCAGGGCTCCCACTTGCGCCTCCGCGGCTGCAACGAGCGAGCCGCCGCGGATCGCGATCGCGACCTCTTCGATGTCCGGCGCGAGGGAGCGGTCGTCGCGCAGCCGCGGCGAGAGCTCGCGCACCGCGCTGCGCGTCGCCTGCACGCCGGTGCCCGGCTCGAGTGGCGCATGGAACTCGACGCCCTGCGCGCCTGCGAGCAGCTCGATCGCAAGCGCGCGCTCGCAGTTCGCGAGCACCTGCCATGCCTTCAACCCTGCCGTGTTGCCCATCGACACATGATCCTCCTGCCCCGCGCTCGTCGGGATCGAGTCGACCGACGCCGGGTGCGACAGCACCTTGTTCTCCGACACGAGCGACGCCGCCACGTACTGCGGGATCATGAAGCCGCTGTTCAGCCCGCCGTCGGTCGTCAAGAACGCCGGCAGCCCGTCGGAGAGGTTCGGGTTCACAAGCCGCTCGATGCGGCGCTCGGAGATGCTCGCGAGCTCGGACACCGCCATCGCGAGCGCGTCGAGCGCAAAGGCGAGCGGTTGCCCGTGGAAGTTGCCGTTCGAGACGAGCGCCTCGTCCTCGACGAGGACGAGCGGGTTGTCGGTCGCTGCGTTCAGCTCGACGGAGACCGTGTACTCGCAGTAGTCGAGCAGGTCGCGCGACGCCCCGTGCACCTGAGGCGCACAGCGAAGCGAGTACGCGTCCTGCACCTTGTCGCACCAGCGGTGCGACTCGTTGATCGCCGAGCCCTCGAGCAACAGCAGCACGTTCGCCGCCGAGTCGACCTGGCCGCGCAGAGGACGGAGCGCGTGGATCTGCGGCAGGAACGACGTCCGCGAGCCCTGCAACGCCTCGAGCGACAGCGCGCACGCCAGGTCGGCGGCCTTGGCGAGCCGCCGCGCACGAACGAGGCCGAGCGCAAGGAACGCGGCCATGAACTGCGTGCCGTTGATGAGCGAGAGCCCTTCCTTTGCCTCGAGGGTCGTCGGCTCGAGGCCGACGCGCGCAAGCGCCTCGAAGCCCGGCACCCGCTCGCCCTCCACGAACGCCTCGCCCTCGCCGACGAGGGGCAGAGCGAGATGCGCGAGCGGCGCGAGATCGCCCGACGCGCCGACCGAGCCGCGGCTCGGCACAACGGGGATCACGCCGCGGTTGAGACACTCGAGCAGGAGCTCGACCGTCTCGATGCGCGCACCGGAGTTGCCCTTCGCAAGCGTGTTCGCGCGCAGCAGCATCGCCGCGCGGACGATCTCGTCCGCATACGGCTCCCCCACGCCGCAGGCGTGCGAGCGCAGCAAGCGGAGCTGCAGCTCTTGCGTCAGCTCTTCCGGGATCGAGCGGTTCACGAAGCGGCCGAAGCCTGTGTTGACGCCGTACGTGTGCTCCTGCGAGCCGTGCGCCGCGCGCTCTACGAGCTCCCGCGCCGCGCGCATCTTCTCGCGGGCGGTGTCCGAGAGCTCTGCGGGCGCGCGCTCGACCGCGACGGCCCACACATCCGGAACAGTGAGATCGTCACCGGTGAGGCCGATCGCGCTGCTCCGAGCCACGCGGCGAGTGTAGATGGTTGATCGGCAATTGACGCCGCCGCGGATGGGGGCCTGAATGCAGCGCATTGTGTCCGTCACGCCCGGCACCAAGGCAACCGGCCTTGGCACCGATCGCGTCGGCCACACTGCTTGATTCAGACCCTCCCCACGACGACGGCAATCACCGATCAACCATCTAGCTCCGCTTCAGCCGCTCCCTCATTCGCCGAGCAGCCGCAGCTCGAGGAGCCGCGTCGCGTCGAAGCCGTCGATGCGCAGCACGGCGCCCGCAGCCGCCGCGGCGGCCCCCGCAGGCATGAGGCCGACGAGCTCCGAGCCGGCGACCTCGACTCCACGCTCGGCCGCCTCGCGCGCGATTGCCTCCACGATCTCGTGCAGCGCGGACGCCTCCCAGTCCTCGACGTTCATGCTCACCTGCGCCTGTCCCGTCGACGGAAGGTCGAGCCCGAGCGCGCGGACGCCGGGGAAGCCGCCGTCGCGCTCACGCACGACGCGCGCGATCTCCTGCGCAATCTCGACGGTCGCCCCGGCGAGGTTGACGTTGAACGCGATCAGCGGCCGGCGTGCACCGAGGATGACGCCGCCCGCCGACGGATGGAGCCGCGACGGCCCGAAGTCGGGCGCGATCTCACCCGCGTCGATGCGCCGCTGCAGCTCCTCGGGGCCGCCGCGGCGGAAGAACGCCGGTCCATGGCCGCCGCCGACGTCGGCGTAGAGGAAGACCGGCAGCGCGAGCTCTTCGCCGACGCGCCGCGCGAGCTTCAGCGCCGCCGCAGCGGCACGCGGTGTGTCCTGGGAGCGGATCGGCACGATCGGGACGACGTCGGCGGCGCCGATTCGCGGGTGGACGCCGCCGTGGCCGCGCAGGTCGATCCGCTTCACGGCACACGCGATCCCCGCAAGGAGCGCGTCGACGAGCTCGTGCTCGCTGCCGACGAGGGTGAACACCGAGCGGTTGTGGTCGACGTCCACGTGGACGTCGAGGAGCTCCGCGCACTTTGCGAGCTCGAGGCCGATCGCCTTCACGACCGCGGCATCGCGGGCTTCCGAGAAGTTCGGCACAGCTTCGAGCGGGAAGTCCATCGGCCGTACTCTAGGACCCAGTGGAGACCGTCTGCGTCAAGGTTCGCCTCAAGCCGGGATCGCTCCCGCGCGTCCAGGCCTGGGCGGCCGAGCTGAACACCCGCCGCGACGAGGTCATGGCCACCCTCCGGGACGAGGACGTCGTCATCGAGTCGGTCTTCCTCGACGGGGACGAGCTCGTCTACTACCTGAAGGCCAGGGACGCCGCGCACGCGCAAGCCGTGTACGCCCGCTCGCAGCACGCGATCGACGAGTACCACCGGCGGTTCAAGGACGAGACCTTCGGCGAGCGGCGTACGCTCGAGCTGTTGGTCGACTTCGAGAACTTCTAGGTCGCCAGGATCCGCAGGCAGTCCTCGCACACGTGCGGCGGCACGAGCCCGAGCCGCATGCCGAGATAGAACGCGCGGCAGCCGACGCAGAGGCCGAACGCGGATTCGAGCGTCGCGAAGACGGCGAGCACCGCAATGAGCGCGAGCGCCGCGACGTGCTCGCCGAAGCCGAACCAGAGGACGGTCGCCGTCACGGTGAAGACGGCGCCGATCGCCTGCGCGAAGCGCTTCGCGGGGCCGGGCGAGTAGCGGTGCGCAACCCGAAGCCTCGGCGTCACGACCCGCGTCGCGAGCAGCCCGAGCGGGCTGAGCGTCGGTCCGGTCAGCGCGCGGGCGACGAAGCCATACGCAAGCACGGGCAGGAGCCAGCCCTGCTGGAATGCGACCGTGACGATGGCGAGCACGGCAACGACTCCCGCGACGATCCTCGCCGAGGTCTCGTTGACAGGATTGGGAAACGAGAAGAGCCCGCGCATCTCCCGATCACGCTACCCACGATGACCACTCGCAAGTCGGCATATTCCTCGCTCGCCGCGCTCGAGCGCGACACCGAGCGCTGCCGCGCCTGCGCGGAGGCCGGCTTCCCGCTCGAGTCGCTGCCGGTGCGCGTGCCGGGGTCCGGCCAGCGCGCGTACATGTTCGGGCAGGCGCCGGGCATCGTCGAAGGCGAGGAGCGGCTGCCGTGGCGCGGCCGGGCCGGGCAGACGCTCCGCCGCTGGCTCGAGCTCGACGAGGAGACCTTCTACCGGACGTTCTTCTGCGCGTCCGTGACGCGCTGCTATCCCGGGCGGACGCCGAGCGGCCGCGGCGACCGCGCGCCGACGCCGCGCGAGCAGGAGCTGTGCGAGTTCTGGCGCGACTGGGAGCTCGAGCTCCTTCGGCCCAAGCTGATCGTCGCCGTCGGCGGGCTCGCAATCCGCCGCCTGCTCGGCGTCGCGCAGCTCACCGACGCGATCGGCGAGCGGTTCGAGCGCACCGGCGTGCCCGTCGTGCCGCTCCCGCATCCGTCGGGCGCGAGCAGTTGGCCGCACGTGCCGGCGAACCGCGCACGCCTCGACCGGGCGCTCGCACTCGTCCACGCGGAGCTGGAGCGCATCTAGCCGCCGTTACCCTGCAAACGTGAGTGCTGTTCCGTATCGCGCGACGTTCGTCCGCCTGCTCGGCTTCCTGAAGCCGTACCGCGTCGGCCTCATCGTCTCGATCGTCCTCGCCGTCGGCTCGCAGGCCGCACAGATCGCACTGGTCTGGGTCACCGGCCGCGACGTGATCGACAAGGCGCTCGTCCACCACGACTCGCACCGGCTCTGGATCTCGGTCGTCGTGATCGTCGCGCTCGGAGTCGTGCGGGCCGCGCTCATGGCCGGTCGCCGCCTCATCTCGGGGCGGCAGGCGCTCGACGTCGAGATGGACATGCGCAGCGGCCTCTACGCGCATCTCGTCCGGCTCTCGTTCGGCTTCTACGACCGCCACCAGACGGGTCAGCTGATGTCGCGCGCCTCCGTCGACCTCCAGGGCGTCCGCTTCTTTCTCGGCTACGGCCTCATCTTCTTCTTCCAGAACGTGCTCACCGTCGTGTCGGTGACCGTCGTCCTCTTCTTCTTCGAGTGGCGGCTCGCGCTGATCGTGCTCGCGGTGACACCGGTTCTCGTCGTCCTCGCGTACCGCTACAGCCACGTCACGCACCCGACGCTCCGCGACGTGCAGCAGAAGCTCGCCGACGTCGCGACGGTCGCGGAGGAGAACATCGTCGGCGTCCACGTCGTGAAGGCGTTCGCGCAGGAGCCCGCCGAGCAGGCGAAGTTCCTGCGCCGCAGCGAAGCAGTGTTCGACCAGACGGTTCGCGCGAACCGCCAGCGCGCGACGTACGTCCCACTGATCTCATTCGTCCCGCTCCTCGCGCAGGCCGCCGTTCTCCTGGCCGGCGCGCGCATGGTCTCGCACGGCTCGCTGACGCCCGGCGGCTTCGTCGCGTTCAACCTCTATCTCGGCATGCTGGTGATGCCGCTCCGCGCGCTCGGCATGTGGATCGGCCAGGCGCAGCGCGCGACCGCCGCCGGCGAGCGCATCTTCGAGGTGATCGACGAGCCCGAGGAGATCAGCGACGCGCCGCAGGCCCGCGAACTGCCGCCCGGCGACGGGGCGATCCGCTTCGAGCACGTCTCGTTCGAGTACCTCCCGGGCCGCCCCGTGCTGCGCGACGTCGATCTCGAGATCGCGCCCGGCACGACGATCGCGCTCATCGGCCACACGGGCTCGGGCAAGACGACGCTCACGTCGCTCGTCCCCCGCTTCTACGACGTCACCGGCGGCCGCGTCACGATCGACGGCGTCGACGTCCGCGAGCTGAAGCTCCACTCGCTGCGCCGTGCGATCGGCGTCGTCGCGCAGGATCCCTTCCTCTTCTCTGCGTCGGTTCGCGACAACATCGCGTTCGGCGGCGGTGACCTCTCGCCCGACGAGGTCGAGGCCGCTGCCCGAGCCGCGCAGGCGCACGAGTTCATCGAGCGCCTCCCGAAGGGCTACGACACGGTGATCGGCGAGCGCGGGATCACGCTCTCGGGCGGCCAGCGGCAGCGCATCGCGATCGCCCGCGCGCTCGCGATCGACCCGCGCATCCTCATCCTCGACGATGCGACGGCGTCTGTTGACGCGACGACCGAGGCGCAGATCCGCACCGGGCTGCGCGCGGCGATGCGCGACCGCACAACGTTGATCATCGCGCATCGTTTGTCCACCATTGCGCTCGCGGACGAGATCGTCGTGCTCGACGACGGCCGCGTCGCGGCGCGCGGCACGCACGACGAGCTCGCACGCACGAGCGAGATCTACCGCGAGATCTACGAGCACGGCCTGCTCGAGCGGCAGTTCGCCGACGCGGTCGAGGCGCGCGGCGAGATGGAGGACGTCGCATGAGAGTGCACCAGGCCGGCAGCCATCTGATGCACGAGCGCGGCGCCGAGGTCGACGACTGGTCGTGGGCGAAGACGCGCCGCCGCCTCGGCCTGCTCTGGGGGCTGACACAGCCGTACCGCCGCCGCACGGCGTTCTCCGTTCTCTCTCTGCTCGCGGCGACCGCGACCGCGCTCGCGCCGCCGTATCTCGCCAAGTACGCGCTCGACGACGCGATCAAGGCAAAGGGCGGCACGCAGCTCTACGTCGTCGTCGGAATCTTCGTCGGCGCCGGCCTCGCGAACTGGGCGATGTACTACGTCGAGACCTACATGACCGGCTGGGTCGGCGAGCGGATCCTCGCCGACCTGCGCGTGCGCCTGTTCGAGCACCTCCAGCGGCTCTCGCTCGGGTTCTACGAGCGGAACCGCGCCGGCGTCCTCATCAGCCGGCTCACGAACGACATCGAGGCGATCGACCAGCTCGTCACCGACGGCGTCACGAGCCTCGTCCAGAACTCGCTGACGCTGATCGGCACGGCGATCATCCTCTTCATCCTCGACTGGCGGCTCGCGCTCGCGACCTGCGCCGTCATCCCGCTGATGAGCCTTGCAACTGCGGTCTTCCGCAAGCGCTCGGCCCGTGCGTACGCGGCGGTGCGTGAGCGGCTCGGGCTGCTCACCGCGACGCTCGCGGAGGACATCGCCGGCATGCGCGTCGTCCAGTCGTTCACGCGCGAGCAGCCTGCGTATGACAACTTCCGCGCGGTCGCGCGCCGCTACCGCGAGTCGAACATGCAGACCGTCGTCCTCAATGGGATCTACTTCCCGGTCGTCGACCTGCTCTCGTCCGTGGCGCTCGCGGTCGTGCTCGCGTACGGCGGGCACCTCTACTTCGGCGGCACGCTGAGCCTCGGCACGCTCTTCGCGTTCATGCTCTACGTCCAGAACTTCTTCGACCCGGTGCAGCAGCTGTCGCAGCTCTACAACACGTTCCTCTCGGCGACCGCAGCGCTCGACAAGATCATGGGCGTCCTCGACGAGGAACCCGAGGTCCTCGACCGGCCCGGCGCGACGACACTCGCGCAGATCGGCGGTCACGTCGCCTTCGAGGGCGTTCGGTTCACGTACGGGCGCGGCGACGAGGTGCTGCACGGGATCGATCTCGACGTCCCTGCGGGCACGACTGTCGCGCTCGTCGGCCATACCGGCGCAGGCAAGTCGACGATTGCGAAGCTGCTCGCGCGCTTCTACGAGCCGACACACGGCCGGCTGACGATCGACGGCGTCGATCTCAACGACGTGACGCAGTCGTCGCTCCGCCGGCAGCTCGGCGTCGTCCCCCAGGAGGGCTTCCTCTTCGCCGGCACCGTCGCGGAGAACATCGCCTTCGGCCGGCCCGACGCGACCGCCGACGAGATCGTCCGCGCGGCGCAGACCGTCGGCGCGCACGACTTCATCCTTCGGCTCGAAGACGGCTACGAGACGGAGCTCGGCGAGCGCGGCACGCGCCTCTCGCTCGGCCAGCGTCAGCTCGTCGCGTTCGCGCGTGCGCTACTCGCCGATCCCCGGATCCTCATCCTCGACGAGGCGACATCGTCGGTCGACATCGGCACGGAGCGCCGCATCGAGGAGGCGCTGCGCGTCCTCCTCGCCGACCGCACAGCGTTCATCATCGCGCACCGGCTCTCGACGATCCGCGACGCGGATCTGATCGTCGTACTCGAGCATGGTCGCGTCATCGAGCAGGGCTCGCACGACGAGCTGCTCGCAGCGCGCGGGCTCTACACGTCGCTCTACGGCGACTGGGCGTCCGACGCCGCGTAGGCCTGCACCATCGCGAGCCGCTGCATGATCGTCGGGTGGTTCTCGAGCAGCACGTAGTCCCAGGTCGGCGGGTCGGGCTGGCTCAGCGTCGCCGGCACGAAGCGCTCGAAGAGCATCCGGGCGGCCTTCGTGTCGTGGGTCGCCCGCAGCGCCGACCAGTCCGCCTCGGCCTCCATGTGCCGCGTGATCACGTTTTGGAGCGGCGATGCGACGAGGTTCAGGGCGACGAGCACGAGGAGCGAGAACGGCACCGCCTCCGGCACGCGCATTCCGCCGCGACGCCGAGTCCCGGCGGCGATCAGAAACGCGCCGGGGAACGCGAAGAGCGCGTACCAGCCGACGCTCCGCCAGATGTGGTTGTGCGCGAGGTGCCCGAGCTCGTGCGCGATCACGACTTCGACCTCTCGCTGCGTGAACGGCGGCTCGATGATCGCGTCCCAGAGGAAGACGCGCCGGCTCGGGCCGAGCCCTGTGGCGACGGCGTTCGGCTCGTTCATGCCCGTGACGACCTTGACCGGGACGTGCTGCACGTGCTCGATGCGCTCGAGCCGTACCGTGGCCGCACGTAGCTGCGGGCTGTCGAGCCGCTGCCCACCGAGCAGGTACGGCGTCACGAACGAGAAGAGAAGCGCGAGCCCGACGAAGCACGGTGCTGCGGGCAGCCACCACCAGTCCCCGACCTTGCCGGCGAGGCCCATGACGATCGCGAGCGCAAGGCAGAGGAACGTGAACTTGCCGCCGAGCGCGAGCCAGTTCCCGAGCGTGACCGTCAGGTAGCTCTCCGTCGAGAGGCCGGAGTGGCGCGCCCACCACACCGCGAGCACGGTGAACGGCAGCTGCACGGCCCAGACGAGCGCGAAGCCGAGCATCCCGAGCAGCATCCCGGTGCCCATCCGGCCGGCGGCCGACTCGCGTGCCCAGCGGACACCGAAGCGCGCGAAGACCGCCAGCGCGCCGAGCTGCGCGATCGTCGTCAGCACCCAGAGCCAGCGCGCGCCGCGCGAGTAGGACGCGGCATCGTGGAGATCCTGGGCGGAGAAGTAGTCACCCGGATCGAGATGCGCCAGATGGAGCGCCGGCACGCTCGAGTGCCAGAGCAGGACGGCGGCGACGGCCCAGCCTGCCGCGAGCGCGGCCGCAAGGGCCGCGCTCACCGCAAGGCGCATGTTCACGTTGCTTCGTCGAACGTCTGCTGCGGCTCGTCCGCACCCTCGAGCGGGCTCGCGTGCGGGTACTGCTCGGTCAGGAGGAAGAGGTACGCGTTGAGCTGCGCGGCATAGCGGAGCGCGTACGCAGACAGGTTGCGGAGACCCCACGGCGCGGCGCCGGTGGCGAGGGCGACGAACCACGTCAGGATCGCGGCGATCGACAGCGCGCCGCCGAGCGCTGCATTCACCGCGAAGGCCGGGATCGCGAGGATGAGCCGGAACCCCGTCACCCACCGGCTCTGACGCCGGCGCTCGGGGAGCACGACGTCGATCGGATACCGGCCTTCCTCGCCGACGAAGCCCGGGAACGGGTTGGCGACGAGATAGCCGAACGCGTAGACGTGCAGCGTGTACCGGACGTACGCCGAGAGGAAGCGGTGGAACGGTCGCGCCGGCGTGCCGGTGAAGAGGGTGGCGAACCAGTTGAGGATCCCGACGACCACTGCGGCCACGCTCCAGAGCGCGAACCAGATCAAATGCGGGATGAGGAGCGGCAGCCGGAAGAAGACGAGCACCCGCGAGTGCCGCAGGTCGTGCGCGTCGCCGACGAGGTAGACCTCGTGCTGCGGCGGCCGCTCGACCGTGGCGAGCATCGCCGTCGGGTCGGCGTTCGGATAGCGATCGGTGACGAGCAGGACGTATGCGAGCATCTGCGCCGTGTAGCCGACGCTGTAGGCCCCGGCGTCGCGGAGCCCCTTCGGCATCCGGCCGCGCGCGAGGATCGCGAACCAGCCGAGAAACGCACACACCCCAGCGAGCGCGCCGCCGCCGCCCCCGCTGTAGGTGCCGTAGCGGCCCCGGTACGGGATGCGGAACGACCCCGCGCCGCCGAGCGCCGCGGAGAGGAAGAGCGCCGGGATCGCAAAGATGATCCGGACGAGCGTCTTCAGGCGGTCCTGCTCGGTCGGGGGCGGCAGCTTGATGTCGACCGGGTAGTCGCCCTCCTCACCGACGAAGCCCGGGTACGGGTTCGCGACGAGCCACAGATACGCGTTCAGGTGCGAGAGGTAGCGGATGAATTTGCACATGAAGCGGTGCAGCGACTCCGGCGGCTTTCCGGTGGCAAGCGTGGCGACCCAGTTGGCGATGGCGGCGAAGAACACCGCGATGCCCCAGAGGAACGCCCAGACGAAATGGGGGATCGCGAGCAGGAGCCGGAAGAAGACGGTGAGGCGGCTTCGCTCGAGGTCGTCCTCGACGACAAGTTGGACAGGATGCTCGTTCATGCCCTGGAATCTATGGCGTCGGGTGGACGTACACTCCCGAAATGGCGATCGACAAGGAAACGGCTGAGCGAATCGACCAGCCCATCGCCGCGGAGGCAGAGCACGAAGCGACGCTGACGCCCGCCGAAGCGATCGAGCGGATGAAGATCAACGTGCCGGTTCGGGGCAACCGAAAGCTCCGAACGCTGATCGAGCGCGTGAACGAGGACAAGCAGCTGAAAGCCTGGTGGCACGTCTCGAACGTGAACGCCGTGGCCCGGATGGAGATCAACGACCACTCCTGGGTCCACATCCAGATCGTCACGAACATCGCGCTGAAGCTCCTGCGCCAGCTGACGAAGCACCACATCGAGCCGGGAGTCGTCACCGATTACGGCATGACCCAGGATGACGCCGAGATGGTCGTCACGCTCGCCGCGCTCCTCCACTGCATCGGCATGTCGATCCATCGACACGGGCACGAGGACTTCTCGCTCTTCCTCGCCGCGCCGAAGCTGCAGGAGCTCCTCGAAGGCATCTACGACGAGCCCGAGCGCACGGTGATCGCGTCCGAGGTGCTCCAGGCGATCATCAGCCACCGCGCCGACGGGCAGCCGCTCACGATCGAGGCGGGCCTGATCCGCGTCGCCGACGCGCTCGACATGGCGAAGGGCCGCTCGCGCGTCCCGTTCGAGCGCGGCCGGGTCTCGATGCACTCGCTCTCGGCCGCTGCGATCGAGGACGTCACGATCACCGACGGCGAGGAGAAGCCGATCGCGATCGAGATCCGGATGAACAACTCCTCGGGGATCTTCCAGATCGACGGCCTCTTGAAGGCGAAGCTGCGCGGCTCCGGGCTCGAGCCGTATGTCGAGGTGGTCGCGCACATCGACACCGAGACCGAGCAGCGCCTCGTGCGCACGTACAAGCTCGAGGTCTGAGCCGCACCGAGCGGCTCGCAGGCGCCCCGGCTACAATCGAGCGCAGCCGTTGCGGGATCGTCTAACGGTAGGACGCCGGTCTCTGGAACCGGAAGTTGGGGTTCGAATCCCTGTCCCGCAGCTCATTCCGGCACTCCGATCGAGGGAGTGAACCGTCCGACTGAACCACCGCCTCAGGCATAGATGAACCGGCGGCGCGTCGACGATGATCCACCTGTGGCCCACCTCATGAACCTCCTCAGCGGCAGCCTGCTCACGTACGTCGGCGTCACCCGCGGCGGTCTCGCGGTCGCCCGCGGCTTCGAGTACATCGCCCGCCGCGCCGGCTAGTCCCGCCCGCCGGCTTCGCCGGCCGCACGCTTCTTCGTAGATCCGCCATCCTCCAGACCGGGGATGGCAGATCACGTTTCCGTGGGAGCGCGCTGTTGCCTCGTGTGGACGATAGTCAGCAGGATGATGATGCCGTCGCCCGAAACACTGTCAGAGCTCGGAGTCGGAGACTCCGTCCGCGTGACCGCGTTCCACGAGAGCGTCCCCGCCGGAGCCGAGGGCCGCGTCGTCGGCTTCTACCGGATCGACCCGCCGAAGGCGCTCGTCGCCTTCGAGGACGGCCCGCGCACCGTGCTCGAGAGCATGCTCGAGCGCGTCGCCTAGACGAGAACGGTGCGCCGAGGGCCGGCGTCGCGCGCGGCGGCGACGACGGCGAGCAGCCGGTCGGGCGTGAACGGCTTCTCGAGGAACCCCGCCCCGCCCAGCAGCAGCTCGTCCCGGGTGATCGACGCCTCCGTATAGCCGGACATGAAGACGAGACTCGGCTCCATGCCGCGATCGTCCTCGGAGCCGGCGAGGCGCTCCCCCGTGCCGCCGGGCATCACGAGGTCGGTGAGGATGACGTCGACGGCCGTTCGGTCCAGCATCTCGAGGGCTTCGTCGACGGATGCGGCCTCGACGACGTCGTAGCCGGCGTCGCGAAGAACCCGCACGGTCAGCGCGCGAACGGCGGGATGATCCTCGACGACGAGAATCGTGCCGCCGACGAACGCGTCAAGCGAGAGCGCCGGGGACGGCCTGATCGTCCGCAGCTCCACGTCGACCGCGACCGGCAGATAGATCGTGAACGTCGTGCCGCGGCCCGGCTCCGAGTCGAGCCAGACGTTGCCTCCGCTCTGGGTCACGATCCCGTGCACCGTCGACAGGCCGAGCCCGGAGCCCTGGGTCATCTGCTTCGTCGTGAAGAACGGCTCGAACACCCGGGCACGCGTCGGCGCGTCCATTCCGCCGCCGGTGTCCGACACGACGAGCGCGACATGCGGCCCGCTCGTCACATCCGAATGCATGACCGCGTACTCCTCGTCGAGCATGACCTCGCTCGTCGCGATCGTGATCGTCCCTGCATCGGCGATCGCGTCCCGCGCGTTGACCGCGAGATTGACGAGCACCTGCTCGAGGCGGCCCGGGTCGAACATGACGTCGGGCAGGTCCGGTGCGAGCTCGAGGACGAGCTCGATCCGGTCCTCGATGAGCATCTCCAGCATCGGGAGAATCCCTTCGACCGCGTCGCTCACGTTCACCGCGCGCGGCACGAAGAACTGCCGCCTGCTGAACGCGAGCAACTGCTGGGTCAAGAGCGCCGCGCGCTTCGCCGACACGATGACCTGCTCGATCCCGTAGCGCGCCGGATCGACCTGCGGAAGCGTCCGGAGGGCGAGCGACGCATAGCCGGAGACGACGGTCAGCAGGTTGTTGAAGTCGTGCGCGATGCCGCCCGCAAGGGCGCCGACGGCTTCCAGCTTCTGCGACTGGTGCAGCTGCTCCTCGAGCCGCTTCCGCTGGGTGATCTGCGCCGCATAGGCGAGCCCGCCGACGACCTCGCCGTCCTCGAACGTCGGCGCGACCGTGACGAGATACCAGTTCGCGCCGAACTCGAGCTCGAACTCCGAGGTCTCCCCTGCCAGCGCAGCCCGGTAGCTCGGCTCGACGGCCGCCGCCGTGTGCGGCTCGAGCGCCTCCCAGATCGTGCGGCCTTCCAGCTCCGACGAGTCGAGGTGGAGGCTCTGGCCCTCGGCGAGGATATAGCGGAGGTCGAGGTCGAAGAGAAAAACGGCCGCGTCGGGCATGTTGTTCGCAACCCTGCGGTAGAGCGCGTCCCGGTCGGAGTCGCGCCTCCCTGATGCAACTCGGAGCTCGCGCGCGGCCCATGCCGCGAGGCCGGCGAACGTGACGATCGCGAAGGTCGTCATCACCACAACCCCCGTGAAATCGGAGACGAGCCCGAACTCTGTGGCGACGAAACGCAGCCAGCCGGTGGCCAGAGCGATCACCACCATGAGCGGGAGCACGCGCCGCAAGATGAAGGAGCTCGGATTGCCGCGATACGAGCCCGCGCGGCGTGCTGTTGACATCCACGACCAGTATGCCCTTTTGCGGGGAATCTGCCGTCGGCGCGCGGGAAGGCCCGGTTCAGGCAGGAGGCAGATTGAGCTCGGCAAGGCGGCGCGCGACGCGTGCGGCCGTCGTCGCCAGCTCGATCGCTGCCTCCGCGTCGCCCGCGACGCTCGACGAGAGCTTCGCCCGCACCGCTGCCGCGAGCTCGGCGACCTCGTCGGCCCGCGCGGCGATCTCCTCCGGCACGGCGACGATCCGGGCGCGCGTCGCCTCGTTTCGGTCGGCCATGAAGGCCGTATAGGCCGCTGCGTCCTCGTCCGCGAGCTCGACGAGCCGCATCGTCGCCGCCTTCGCCTGCACGACGGCGTCGTCGTCCCCGGCGAACCGCGCAGCGAGCTCGGTCAACGCCGCCGCGAGAGCCCCGGCGAGGGCCGTCGCAGCGCCGCTCGCGGGCGCCGGCGTGCGCTCGCCGAGCGCCGCCAGGAACTCACCGACTCGAAGCTCGTTCAGCACGGCGATAGAAGTCCACGTCAGCAGCCGGGAGCGGCGTGTTCCCGGCGATCAGGTCGGCGGCTTTCTCCGCGACCATCATCACCGGCGCGTAGATGTTCCCGTTCGGCACGGTCGGGAAGACGGACGCGTCGACAACCCGCAGCCCGTCGATGCCGTGCACGCGCATCGTCGCCGGGTCGACGACGGACAGCTCGTCGGTGCCCATCCGGCAGGTGCACGACGGATGGAGCGCGGTCTCGCCGTCGCGGCCCACCCAGTCGAGGATCTGCTCGTCGGTCTCGACCGACGGCCCGGGCGACGTCTCGCCCCCGTTGTACGGGTCGAAGGCCCGCTGGTTGAGGATCCGCCGCGCGACGCGCACGGCCTCGACCCATTCGCGGCGGTCCTGCGCGGTCGAGAGGTAGTTGAAGCGCAGCGCCGGGTGCACTCGCGGGTCGGTGGACGTGATCTTCACCGAGCCTCGCGCGTCGGAGTACATCGGCCCGACGTGCACCTGATAGCCGTGCTTGCCGGCAGGCGCTGTGCCGTCGTAGCGGATCGCGAGCGGCAGGAAGTGGAACATGAGGTTCGGGTAGGCGACGTCGTCGTTCGACCGCACGAACCCGCCCGCCTCGAAGTGGTTCGTCGCGCCCGGGCCGCTGCGGAGGAAGAGCCACTGTGCCCCGATGAACGGCCGCTTCCACTTCTTCAGCGCGGGCTGTACCGACACGGGCTGCGTGCACGCGAACTGCACGTACACCTCGAGGTGGTCCTGCAGGTTCTCGCCCACTCCCGGGAGGTCGTGGACGACGCCGACGCCGAGCGCCTCCAGCTCGCGCGCGTTCCCGATGCCGGAGAGCTGCAGGAGCTGCGGCGAGTTGATTGCGCCGCCGCAGAGGATCACCTCGTTGGCGCGGATCGTCTCGCCGCCGGCCTCCACACCGACCGCGCGTGCCCCTTCGAAGACGACGCGCTCGACGAGGGTGCGGCAGCGCACTTCGAGGTTCGGCCGGTCGAGCACCGGGTGGAGATACGCGCGCGCTGCGCTGAGCCGGCGGCCGCGGTAGATGTTGCGGTCGAACTTCGCGAAGCCCTCCTGCCGGCGGCCGTTGACGTCGGAGGTGAGCTCGTAACCCGCCTGCTGCACGGCCTCGAAGAAGGCGCCGAAGAGCGGTGACGTCGCCGGCCCGCGCTCGAGCTTCAGCGGCCCGCCTGCGCCGCGGTAGACGTCGGCGCCTGCGAGACATGTCTCCATGCGCTTGAAGTACGGCAGACAGTGCGCGTAGTCCCAGTCGGGGAGCTCCCACCGCTCGTAGTCGAGCGGGTTACCGCGCTGGAAGATCATCCCGTTGATCGAGCTCGAGCCGCCGAGCACCTTGCCGCGCGCGTGGTAGATCCGCCGGCCGTGCATCTCGGGCTCCGGCTCCGACTCGTACATCCAG
>Ga0207657_10002412_pt1 | contig 20193 bp, 16 predicted proteins | sample KBSC33metaG_FD_184316 | JGI IMG/M metagenome (GOLD analysis project Ga0207657, IMG submission 184316) | Corn rhizosphere microbial communities from Kellogg Biological Station, Michigan, USA - KBS C3-3 metaG (SPAdes) (version 2) | ecosystem: Host-associated > Plants > Roots > Rhizosphere > Soil ... | reverse complement strand
GCTACTACGGCGGCTGCGAGTACGCCGACGTGGTCGAGACGATCGCGCGCGACCGCGCCAAGCAGCTCTTCGGCGCCGAGCACGCCAACGTGCAGCCGCACTCCGGCTCGCAGGCCAACGCCGCCGCCTACATGTCCATCCTCACGCCGGGCGACTGCATCCTCGGCCTCGACCTCGCCCACGGCGGCCACCTCACCCACGGCCACAAGCTCAACTTTTCGGGCAAGCTCTACCGCGTCGTCGGCTACCAGGTGCGCAAGGACACCGAAACCATCGACTACGATGAGCTCGAAGCCCTTGCCCTGCGCGAGAAGCCCAAGATGATCATCGGCGGCGGCAGCGCCTATCCCCGCCAGTTCGACTTTCCCCGTATGCGGGCGATTGCCGACAAGGTGGGAGCGTACTTCGTCGTCGACATGGCACACTTCGCCGGCCTGGTGGCGGGCGGCGCGCATCCCTCGCCCGTGCCCCACGCGCACATCGTCACCACCACCACGCATAAAACCCTGCGCGGACCGCGCGCGGGCATGATTTTGTGCCGGCAGGACCTGGCCGCCAGCGTCGACCGCAGCGTCTTCCCCGGCCAGCAGGGCGGCCCGCTGATGCACATCGTCGCGGCCAAGGCCGTCGCGCTCAAAGAGGCGCTGCAGCCCGAGTTCGGCGTCTACGCGAAGCAGGTTGTCGCCAACGCCAAGGTGCTGGCCCAGGCGCTGGCCGCCGAGGGATACCGCATCATCTCCGGCGGCACGGACACGCACCTCATGCTGGTCGACGTCTTCCAGAAGGGAATCCTCGGATCGGAAGCCGAGCATGCGCTGGGCGAGGCGGGCATCACCGTCAACAAGAACGCCATCCCCTACGACACCAATCCGCCCATGAAGCCCAGCGGCATTCGCATCGGTACCCCGGCGCTGACCACGCGCGGCATGAAGGAAGACGAGATGCGCACCATCGGCGAGTGGATCGCCGACGCGCTCGAGCATCGCGCCGACCCGGCCAAGCTGGCCAAGATTCGCGGGCAGGTCCGCGAGCTGGCCGACCAGTTTCCGCTCTACGGCTGGCTGCGCAACAGCTAAAGCATTTTTCCTGTAGGTGTAGCGCGGGGCTGCGGCTTCTATGGGCGTTTTCTCCAATGAAAACGCCGCTGAACCTCTGTCCCGGGAGTCATAGCAACAGGAAAAATGCTCTAAAGTCGCGGCGGTACGCCCCTCCCCGCGACGAAACGGACGTCATCTCGACCGAAGCGACGGACTGCTTCACCGTCCGTCGCGGAGTGGAGAGACCCCTGTATTTTTTCCCCCTTTCCCGGTATTTCTTTCGGCGGTTTCAGCCGCAACGCAGAGACACAAAGACCGTTGCGGCTTTTTTCGGGTTCGGTGCGTATTGAAGGCGGCACCGTCCGACAAAGGTCATTCTTATTCCCTACGCGGACGCTATACTCTTGGCGAACGGATCGATAAACCGATGAGCCCATGGGCTGACCGGCTCCGCGATCCGGCAGCGCAATGGGGGGACTCCTTCGATGGCAATGGCGATGATGGCGTGGATTGTGGCGATTCCGTTGCTGGGCGCGGCGACCGGGATGCGGTCGATGACCCCGATGGCTGTGCTGTGCTGGTTCGTCTACCTCGGCTATCTGCCGGTCGACGGCACCTGGGCGTTCTGGACGGCGAAGCTGGCCGCCGCCGTGGTCTTCACCGTGCTGGCGCTGGGCGAGCTGGTGGCCGACAAACTGCCGCGCACGCCCGACCGCACCTCGACCGGGCCGCTGCTGGCGCGGCTCATCTTCGGCGGGTTGATCGGCGCCATCGTCGCCGCCGGGCTCGACGGATCGGGCATCGAGGGCGTCATTTTGGGCGTCGGCGGGGCGCTGGTAGGTGCCTTTGGCGGCTATATGGTCCGCCGCGAGATCGTCCTCAAGTCGCAGGGCAAGGACTGGCCGGTGGCGGTCGTCGAAGACCTGATAGCGATCGGCTTCGCCGTGCTGGCGATGGGGATTGTGACCGGATAAATTTTTCCTCTTCCTGCGCCGACGCTCGACCCGGCTCCCGCATCTCATCGTCAAGGTAGTCAGAAAGAGGACGATGCCCTTATGCTTACGCCTGCGCTGATCAGCATCATCGTGACGCTTATCGTGGTTGGCCTGCTGCTGTATTTAATCGGCCTGATCCCCATGGACGGCACCATCAAACAGATCATCCGCGTCGTGGTCATCCTCGCCGTCATCATCTGGCTGCTGCAATCCTTCGGTCTGCTCGGCTCGATCGGCCACGGCCACCTCGTCCGATAGCCGACGCAGTCCGCTAGACTCCAAACATCACGTCATCTCGACCGGAGCGAAGCGCAGCGGAGAGACCCCTGTATTTCGCCGTTCTCAGCCACCGCGCCGCCGCTCAGCTCCGCCGGCGATACCGAATCGAAAACTCATAGCCCGAATTCGCCGGAAACAGCTTTGCCGCCAGCCGCAGCCGGTCGGCCAGCGCATTGGGAGCCAGCAGCGGGTACTCCCGCTCGCGCAGCTCGGAGTAGTCGAAATCGACCGCCAGCGATAGCTGATAGATAGCAACAGCGTCGGAGAAGGCCGATTCAAGATAGCCCGACCGCGCCTTCTCGTCGATGACGCCCTTCGCTCCAATCCCGCGGCCCGCCAGCGCGGCGCTGCGATTCTCCCACGCGTCCTGGCTGGTCTCGCCGCGCACATCGGCCAAGGCCTGCGCCCATACCAGCTCGTTGAACTCCCCGGGCACGCCAGCGACGTCGACGAAAGTATGGCTCACGTTGATGAAGAACTCGAACGCCAGCGCGAAGCGGTCGCCCAGCAGCCGCGTCGAGATGAAGACGGCCTCGGTATCGCCGAGCGTGACGTTGCGATGGCAGATCGCCTGGTCGCCCAGCTCCGGCGTATAGGCGGGAGCCACCAGCGTGGCCTCGCTTCCCCGGCCCTGGCTAAGCGCAAGCGGCACAAAGAGATACGTCTTCGAGCCCAGCGCCCCGGCCACCGCCGCCGGAACCGCCTGCACCATGCGCTCGAGGTCCTTGTCGTCGAGGTTATTTTCGCCGAAGGCGGCGTACCGCACACCGTTCGGAGCCCTCGCGGAGGTGGCCCGGCGCGCTGCCTCGGCCGCCGGAATTAGCCCGTCCATCAATCCATCCTGAACACTTTCTGCCATAAGGCAGTATTCTACTGGTATGACGCAAGCATCGCAGCAGGGGATCGTGGCAAAGCAGCGGGCCTTCGGCTCCGGCTACTTCTTCGGCATCCCCGTCGGCGCATTCGGCCTCTTCACCACCGTCCTGATGAGCTGCACGGTCGCGGTCGCCTCCTTCTTCCTGGCCACGTTCCTGGGCATCGTCGGCCTGCTCGTCTACCGGATCGGAAGCGGCCGCATGCCGGACTTCAGCATGACCTACAAATGGGTCGGCCTGCCGGTCGGCATCGCCGTGCTGGTCCTGACGCTCGCCTACCTGGGCACGCTCTGGATCAAACGCAAGCTGCAAAGCGCATAACCCGCCGCGCGGTTTCAGCCGCTGAGCCATGTTTTCCCTTGCCTCAAAAGTGCGGCCTCTCGACCGCAGCCGCACGCGCCACCCTTCGTACACTCAGCAAAAAAGCACGTCATCTCGACCGGAGCGAAGCGCAGTGCAGAGCCCCCTGTATTTCGCCGTTACGCCCGACGAAAACACGCCACCCGCCACAGCCCACGCGTCTCGTAGACTATAACCATGAACTTCCCCCTCACCCGCCTGCGCCGCCTGCGCCGCACCGAGGCCATGCGCTCGCTCGTCCGCGAGACCCGCCTGCACCCCGGCGCGCTGATCTACCCCCTGTTTATCTGCCCCGGCGAGGGCGTCCGCAAGCCCATCTCGTCCATGCCCGGCTGCTTCAACCTCTCGCTCGACGAAGCGATGCAAGAGGCTGAATCCTGCGCCGCGCTCGGCATCGGCGGCCTTCTCCTCTTCGGCCTCCCCGCCGAGAAGGACGAGCAGGCCACCGGCGCGTGGGCCGACGACGGCATCGTGCAGACCGCGCTGCGCGCCTTCAAATCCAATAGCAAGCTCGACTCCCTGCTCCAGATCGCCGACGTCTGCCTCTGCGAGTACACCTCGCACGGACACTGCGGCGTCGTGGCCAGAGACGGCGACCACTATGAAATAGAAAACGACTCCAGCGTCGCTCTGCTCGCAAAGACTGCCGCCTCGCTCGCCGCTGCCGGCGCCGACATCGTCGCACCCAGCGACATGATGGATGGCCGCGTCGCCGCCATGCGCTCGGCGCTCGACGGCATCGGCTGCCAGCAGACGGCTATCCTGAGCTACGCCTCCAAATTTTCGTCGGCCTTCTACGGCCCGTTCCGCGAGGCGGCGGACTCCGCTCCCCAGTTCGGCGACCGGCGCAGCTACCAGATGGATGGCGCCAACCTGCGCGAGGCCATGCGCGAGATCGAGCTCGACATCACCGAGGGCGCGGATATGCTGTTGATGAAGCCCGCCATGCCCTACCTCGACGTCATCCACGCCGCCCGCCAGCGCTTCGATCTGCCCATGGGCGCCTACCAGGTCTCGGGCGAATACTCCATGCTGCACGCCGCCTTCGAGCGCGGCTGGCTCGAGCCCGAACGCGCCATGATGGAGTCGCTTCTCTCCATCCGCCGCGCCGGGGCCGACTTCATCGTGACGTACTTTGCAAAGGACGCCGCCCGCATCCTGGCCTGAGCGCAGCTGTGGTCCCTGCTCTTCGGCCTTGAACCCGCCGTCTCTCCACTCCGCTTCGCTTGCGCCCCCGGCGAGTACACTCGCCGGGAACCCGCATCTCCGGCCCAAAAACCGGGCCTGACCGGGCCGGGCCGGGGGCAGGCTCCAGCCGCATCGCCTAAAATACAGCCATGTCCTACATCTCCGCGGTCGACCACCTCTACGCCCTCGGCCACGAGCTGGCCCAGGCCGCGCCCGGCACGCCCCGCCGCAAGTTCGACCTCGCGCACATGCGCGCCCTGATGGCAGCGCTGGGCGATCCGCAGAAGAGCTTTCCCTCGGTGCTGATCGCCGGGACCAACGGCAAGGGTTCGACCGCGGCTACGCTGGCCAGCATCCTGGCGGCGGCGGGCTACCGCACGGCGCTGTACACGTCGCCGCACCTGATCCGCGTCAACGAGCGCATCCGGATCTGCGAGCCCGGGATCGATGGCGTCCAGATCTCCGACGAAGACTTTGCCCGTCTCTACTTCCGTGTCGACGACGCGGCCAACCGCCTGGTCGCCGCCGGGGAACTGCCCCATCACCCCAGCTTCTTCGAGGTGCTCACGGCGCTCGCGTTCCTCTATTACGCGGAGCAGAAGATCGATATCGCCGTGCTTGAAGTGGGGCTGGGCGGGCGGCTGGACGCGACCAACATCGTCGAGCCGTTGCTGTCGATCATCACCGACATCGCGCTCGACCACCAGGACTACCTCGGCAACACCATCGCCGCCATCACCCGCGAGAAGGCGGGCATCCTGCGGCCCGGCGGGCTGCTGATTACTCTGCCCCAGCATCCGGAGGCCAACCAGACGATCGGCGAGGTCGCCGCTACGCTCGAGCTGACGGCTATCAGCGCCGCGGCCTTCATTCCGCCGACGAGGTTTGCGGCCTCGCATATGGAAGGCTGGACGGAAGGCGGGGAGGGAGACCCCCTGCATCTGCCGCACAACCGCTACACCGTGACGGTGGACGGCGAGCCGCTCGCGGTCGACTCTCCGCTCGACGGGCAGCACCAGCAGCGCAATATAGCGCTGGCCATTGCGGCTGCAGTGGCATTACGTAACCTTGATAGTTACAAGTTAAGCACAACAGGTAACACTGGCAGTTACAAGGTCAGCAACGCCAATATTGAAGCGGGGATTCGCGAGACGCGCTGGCCGGGGCGGCTGGAGCTGCTGGCCACCGCGCCGCCTCTCCTGCTGGACGTGGCGCACAACCCGGCAGGCGCGTGGACGCTGCGCGCGGCCATCGCCGAACTGCCGTCGGCGCGGCCGCGCACGCTGATCTTCAGTTGCCTGCGCGACAAGTCGGTCAAAGAGATGACGCAGATCCTGCTGCCGCTCTTCGACGCGACCGGCGGCGATCCGGACCGGGTGCGGGATCACATCGTGCTGGCGCCGATCGACAATCCCCGCGCCTCGACGCTCCAGGAGCTGCTGGCCGCGGCGCAGGCGCTCGATATCCCGGCCTACGCCGCGCCTACGCTGGCCGACGCGCTGGCCGAGGCACGCGCCGTGACGCCGCCTGACGGCCTGATCCTCGCTACCGGCTCCGTCTACCTGGTGGGCGAGATCCGCAGGCTGGCGCTGGCCGAGGGGGCGGACCCCGCATGAGCGATTCAACGCCCTCCGAACCGCCACAAGATCCCCTCGAGCCTGCCGACCCCATCCCGGATCGCTCGCCCCAGTCTCCGACCGGCGCTCCCGCCGCGCTGCGCTGGCTCACCTATCTTCTGTTGATGCCGCTGATTGCGCTGGCTACCATCGGCTTCGGCTGCGTCTCGCTGGTGGCGGGGCTGTGGGACCGCTCGGGCCGCCAGCAGCACGCCATCGCCCGGGCGTGGGCGAGGGTGCTGCTCCTGCTCAGCCTGTCGCCGGTGACGCTGGCGGGCGCGGAGAAGCTGCACGAGCACGAGACCGCCGTCTACGCCTCGAACCACCTGAGCTACTACGACACGCCGGTCCTGTTCGCCAAGCTTCCGTTCCAGTTCCGCATCCTGGCCAAACAAGCTCTTTGGAAAATCCCCTTCATCGGCTGGTATCTGAACCGCTCGGGGCAGGTGCCGGTGGACGCGAAGAGTGCCCGCTCGGCCATCGCCAGCCTGAACCGCGGCGTGGCCACGCTGAAGTCCGGCCTGCCGCTGGTGGTCTTTCCGGAGGGAGGGCGCACGGCCAACGGCGCGACCCAGCCGTTCGTCTCGGGCGCGGCGTACATGGCGATCAAGGCGCAGCTTCCCATCGTCCCGGTGACGCTGGTGGGCACCTACGAGCTGCTGCCGATCCACGTCTACCACCTCAAGCCCCGGCCGCTGCTGGTCGTGGTGGGCGATCCCATCCCGACCACGGGGATGACCACGCGCGATGCCGACGCCCTCACCGCGCGGCTGCACGCCGTCATTACCGAGACGTATATGCGGGAGGGGTGAAGGGCAAAAGCAGCGGCGGCATCTTCATAGGAAACCTTGATTACGTCCGGTTCTATTCTTGTGCTGTTAAGGGCACGGCTTCAGAGCCTGTCCTGAGCAGAGTCGAAGGATGCCGTAAGTAAATGGGAACCCTAACCCCTGAGGGCATGCCCGCAGATCCAGAGCTCTCCGTTCCGATGTAGCTCCCTTTGTTTTGTCATTCCCGAAGGGAATCCGCGTTTCGCCCGAACCGGCAAGACGACATTCGGAGGAGAACCGCCTAAGGGAAGGTCCGATTAAGTCACCAACATTCCCCTCAGGAGCGGTGGCGTCGGCTTCTTTCCTGCCGGGAGTAGATCTGGTGGAACCCACGTCTCCAAAAGCTGGACGTGGGGCACCCATCTCTGTTCCTGCTTTCTCTTTATTCTTCTATCTCTTGTTTTCGGCTGTATTCAGGCGGTTTGGCGGCCGGCGTCCTTCATCCAGGTAAGCGTCTGGGAGAGGTACTGCTTCATCTCCTTGCGCGGGACGATGGCGTCGAGGAAGCCGTGTTCGAGCAGGAACTCGGAGCGCTGGAAGCCCTCGGGGAGCTTCTGCCGGATGGTCTGCTCGATGACGCGGGGGCCGGCAAAGCCGATCAGCGCGTCCGGCTCGGCGATGTTCAGGTCGCCGAGCATGGCGAAGCTGGCGGTGACGCCGCCGGTGGTGGGGTCGGTCATCACCGAGATGTAGGGAATCTTCTCGTCGTCCATGCGCGCGAGGCCGGAGGAGATCTTGGCGAGCTGCATCAGGCTGGCGATGCCCTCCATCATGCGCGCTCCACCCGAGGCCGAGACGATAATGAGCGGATGGCGGGTGGCGAGCGAGCGGTCGACGGCGCGGGCGATCGTCTCGCCGACGACGGCGCCCATGCTGCCGCCGATGAAGCTGTACTCCATGACGCTGAGGACGACGTTGTGCGGGCCGAGCTTTCCGATGGCGTTGATGATGGCGTCATTGAGGCCGGTCTTCTTCTGGGCTTCGGCCAGGCGGCGCTTGTAGGGCTTCAGGTCGGTGAACTCGAGCGGGTCGGTGGAGCGCAGCTCGAGGTCTACAAGTTCGTAGCCGGGTTCGAGCAGGTTCTCGATGCGGGCGCGCGCGCCGATGCGGAAGTGTTTGCCGCAGCGGGGGCAGACCTGGAGGTTGGCTTCGAGTTCCGCCTTGAAGATGATCTCGCGGCAGCGATCGCAGCGGACCCAGAGGCCCTCGGTGCGGACGGTCTTCTGGGGGTCGTTGACGATCTCGTTATCTTCGCGCTTGAACCAGGTCATTCCTCGATGCCTTCCGTGGTGCTCCGTCCATTGTATGGCAGGGGCGGCTGAGATATGCCTCATGGATGACAAGGATGGCCTGATAGGTGCCTCATGGATGACAGAAGCGCCCGACGACGGCTCGATGGGCATGGCTATAATTCAAGGTCTGCAAGCCAGGGAGAACGAGATGAAACGGGACAATAAAGCGATCGTTCGCGGATTTGCGGACGAAGTGATTACACAGGGAAAGATCGAAGCGGCAGGACAATATGTTTGGGAAGACGTGGTGGAGCAGGTGCCAATGCCGGGGCAGGGTCCCGGCCTTGACGGCCTGAAAGATGTCGTTCGCGCCATGCGTACCGGTTTTCCCGATCTCGTCTTCTCCGTCGAGGAGCAGATCGCGGAAGATGATAAGGTTGTCAGCCGCTTTGAGTGGACGGGCACCCATCGCGGCGAATTTCTCGGCATTCCCGCGACAGGACGGCCGGTGCGCGTCTGGGGGATGGTGATCGACCGGCTGTTGGAGGGGCGTATCAAAGACACTCGCATCCTCATGGATACTCTCGGCCTGATGGGCCAACTGGGCGCCCTGCCTGCTCCTCCCGAGGCGTGAGTCCCTGGAACCTGTCTAAAAACTACTGGGGTAGATGATGCCGATGGATCGTAGCGAGAGGTGGGTCGGGGATCAAGGCGAAATACAGGGGTCTCTCCCGCTCCCCGGATTCACGTCATCCCGATGGGAGCACCCAAACACACGTCATCTCGACCGGAGCCGTGCGGCCTCATCGCACGGCGCAGCGGAGAGACCCCTGTATTTGCCTCTGTTTGTCCTGAGGCTCTGAAGCGGTGCCCTTTGAGCATTTTTCCTGTTGCTGTGAATCCCGGGACAGAGGTTCAGCGGCGTTTTCACCGGGGAAAACGCCCCTAGAAGCCGCAGCCCCGCGCTACACCTACAGGAAAAATGCTTTAAACAAAGCCGGATTTAAATTCGAAGGCCCACTTGCCCTTACCGGGAGCGGACCTTCGAAGCATACTGCGAAGCGGGTTTGCGAGGCGATGCCGCGCCATCAAGCGCGAACGATCGCCCCGCGTCGCCGGAGGAGGCTGCTATTTCTTCGGCGTTACGCGGAAGAGGCCGCCGGTCATCGAGTCCTCGATCATCCAGACCGCGCCGTCGGGCGCGACCTCGACGTCGCGGATGCGGTGGCCGACATCCCAGCGGTCGGCATCCTTGGCTCCGCCGTTGCCGTCGAAGGTGATGCGGTTGAGCGTCTTGCTGCCCATGCCGCCGATCAGCGCCGAGCCGTTCCACTCGGGGAACATCGTGCCCTTGTAGAAGGTGAGGTTGCCGGGCGCGATGACCGGCGTCCAGTAGATGACGGGCTTGGCCAGGTCAGGCCGTGTGTCGGGGTTGGGAATCGGCACGCCATCGTAGTTGGGCGCATAGCAGACCAGCGGCCAGCCGTAGTTCTTGCCGGGCTCGATCAGGTTCAGCTCGTCGCCGCCGCGGGGGCCATGCTCAAGCTCCCACAGCCGTCCGTCGGGCGCGAAGGCCAGACCGTAGGGGGTGCGATGTCCGCTGGTCCAGGTCTCGGAGGGCGTCAGGTTGGGGCCGGGGAAGGTGTACGTTCTGACCACGGGAGCGGTCTTGGCGGCCTCGGTATCCTTGGGCGGATCGATCACGGGCACGGTGGGCGTCCCCTTCTTGCCGTACATGGGATTGCCCTTGGCCGGTTTGCCGTCAAGGGTGAGGCGCAGGATCTTGCCGAGCGGCTGGTTGGGGTCCTGTGCCGGCGTCATGCGCTGGCGGTCGCCGCTCGAGAGGAAGAGGTAACGGCCGTCGGGAGAGAAGGCGACCGCGGCGCCGAACTGCCCGCCTTCGCCGCCCTCGCCGTCACGCCAGATCACCTTGAGCTTTTGCAGGCTGGCAGTGCCCTTGCCGAGCACCAGCCGGGCCCGGGCGAGAGCGAGGCTCGAACCATCGCCGTGCGGCTCCGAGTAGGTGAGGTAGACGTTGTGATCCTTGGCATAGTGCGGCGAGAGAAAGACTCCGAGCATGCCGCCCTGTCCTTTATGCAGAACCGGGGGCACGCCGGTGACAGGCGTCTGCGCTCCCTGCTGGGTGACCAGCTCCATGCTGCCCACCTTCTCCGAGATCAGCATCCTGCCGTCGGGCAGAAAGGCGATGCGCCAGGGAAGCTTGAGCGTGGTTACCTGCACCATGTTGAAAGGCACATTGGCTTCGGGCTGCTGTTCGCCCGCGTTGACCTGCGCGTTGGATTGGGTCGCAGCCAGAGCCAGAAAGAGCCCCGCGATCACTAACTTGTTCATCTTGTTTTTCCCTCTATCCGCATGGATTGGACTAACATTCACAAACTCTTCGGAGCATCGTTTCGTGGTGCCGTTGGGATACTTAGTTGTCGCGTTGCGAGCGGCTGCCTGCTTCGGGATGCCCGCGATTCTTGAATCGGCCGGGAGATTGGCCGGGCAGCCGGAGAGCGAAAGGAACGCCGTCTCCGCTTGCCTGCGGCGCCGGTGCTCGCAGCGTTCTTTCTACAGGTCAGGTTAGAACCGACCGTTCCGATTGTCTAGTTGATCGCCGCAGCAAGGTGCGGTTACCGGGCAGATGCCGGATAATTTTCGTAACCTTAATAGCTGTGAATACAGCGATGACCTTCGACTCAGTTGACGATAAAGTACGCCGCCCAGCCGTTGGGTCGACAAGGTTGGCGATGCCCTTCCCATAATGGCTACGAGACTTCGACCAGCGTCACCAGGCTTTCGGGGGTGACTCCATCATGTTTCATGGCTTCCGCCGCTGCCGGAGTTTGCATTGCGGCCTCCAGCGCATCCATATCGGGAACGTCCATGAGGACAGCAACGCGCGTGGGGTTGGTCGGATCGACGAAGGTACGCATGTTGGTGATGCCGAGCGGGCCAAAGAACTCCTGCCGTCTTGTCGATGCGAGCCAGTGGTTCTTATCTTTTACGTCGTGATAGGCGATAACCGTGGGCATGAGAGCTCCTTGGCGAAAGCGAGTTTGAAGTCGCTGGAATGGTAGCACAGCGTCGACTGGGCGAGGACGCGTATCTGGCCAACGTCTCGGCCCCAACTCGATTAGTCGAATTATGTGGGTGTGACTCTAACCAAACCAAACCCAATCAGCTCTTTGAGCAGGTCCGCCGTTCTAGCTTGGAGCCGCCAATTTCTCGGATAATCTGCACAAAACTTCCGTTGGCATCAATAAGCGCATTCTGCCGTAAGTTCGTTTGGAACGGCATACGTTGCATGAAGCTTTCTTCGCCATGATGCCAATCCGAATTTCACGAATGCATAGAGAAGTAAATAAATTAACATGCGTCGAAGGCTCGGGCGGTATGAAGCAGGACGCGGTCAGTAGCGATCATCCGCGCTCCTGTTGATTCAACCACATCGTCGCTCGATGTGGATTGCGTGGTGCTGGTTGCGGCTATGGGTCGCGGTACTCGCGGCGCTTGAGTTCGCGGAGCGCCTGTTCGTGGCCCTGCAGCGCGGCCTGGCGGGTCCAGTGGCGGGACTGGGTGTAGTCGTGCTCGACTCCCTGCCCGGTGGCGTAGAGGTGGCCAAGCTGGAACTGGGCCTCGGCGTTGCCCTGATCGGCGGCCTTGCGATACCACGCGGCGGCCTGCGCATGGCTGCGCGGCAGACCAAGGCCGAGATAGTAGAGGTCGGCCAGCTTCTGCTGGGCTTCGGGAAAGTTCTGCTCGGCGGCCAGGCGATACCAGTGAGCCGCCTCAGTGTTGCTCGCGGCGACTCCTTCGCCCTTGCGATACATGAGGCCAAGGTTGTACTGCGCCCACGCGAGGTTGCTGTACGCGGCGCGCTGGCACCAGTCAAAGGCCTCCGCGAAGTTGTTGGCCGAGTAGTAGCGAAAGCTGAGATTGGCCTGCGCGTAGGCGTGGCCCTGCTCGGCCGCCTTGCGCTCCCAGCGGGCGGCGTGATCTACGGTTTCGCTGTCGTCGTGCGGCAGGACCAGCCCCGCGTCGTACAGCGTGCTGAGGATGTACTGCGACTCGGCGTGCCCCTGCTCGGCGGCGAGCCGGAAGCCGTCCGCGGCCGCAGCGAAGTTGCCCGCGTTGTAGTCGGAGACGGCCTGCCGGTAGTGCGGGTTCGAGGCCGCGTTCGCTGCATCGCGGCGGCCCCGGACGATGATGCCCGCGCGCGTCGAACCGAGCGACAACGCGCTCCCGGTGGGGATGTGCTGCAGGCCGGTCTTGACTTTATCGTCCATGGCTATGGTTTGTCTCGTTCATCCAGCTTGATCGTTCGGCCTCATTACCCAGCTTTAACTTTAAGGAGTGTCTGATCAAGTCGCCGAAGATTCCCTCAACCGCTAACAGCGGAAAACGCCGGTGTTGTTATGGACACGGCTTCAGCCGTGTCGAAAGTGTTTTATTTGCCGTGGGGCTTTAGCCCCTGAGGTACGGTTCTTCCTTGCATCCGGGCAGGTCGCTTGCGGCATCCTTCCACTTCGCTCAGGACAGGCTCTGAAGCCGTGCCATAAAACTAGATTAAATCCGAAGCTCCATCATTCTTTATCTTCCATGCGCGCTGATCTGCCGGTCGATCAACTCGAAGCGCCGCCGAGCGCCGGCGATCTGTTCGCGCAAACTAGTAGCGAGTTCGGTGAGCAGGTCGCGGTGCTGGCGGGCGGCGGCCTCGGCGTCGAGGTGCAGTTGGGCGATGTCGCTGGCCAGCAGGGTGTGCCGTTCGGCGTCGAGCGCGGCAATGTCGCGCTGGGCGTGCTGGATCTGGCGGCCGATGCGGAGCAGCTCGGCCGCCGCGCCTTCGCCGGCAATGGAGGCGTTGATCTCGAGGTGGTCGTCGAGCAGGCGCTGCAACGTCTCCGTGTCGCCGCGGCTGTAGGCCTGGTTGGCTCGAGCCATCAGCAGGGTGAAGTGCCTGCGCTCGGCGTCGTCGCGCGCGAAGTCGGGATGGATGCGCTTGGCGACGTCGCGGAAGAGGGTCTTGAGGCTGGGCGGCGGATCGAACTCCTCAGCTTCGCGGGCCTCGCCGAAGGCAGCGTCGTGTGTCTCCTGCGCGCGCTGGCGAGCCTCCTCGGCGCGGCTACGAGCGGAGTCGGAGTCGTAGAGATCGACCTCGCGTTCAGCGATCCGCGCTTCGATCTCGTCCAGCTCGGCGTAGAGGACGCCGACCTGGCGAAGGTAGCGGCCCTCGAAGGTCTTGAGCTGGGCGCGAACCTGCGCCAGCTCCGACTCGCGCTCGGCCAGCTCGGCACGAACGGCGGCAAGCTGCTCGCGCTCGGCGAGGAGCGCGGCGGCGTCCGGAGTTTGCTGAAGGATGATCTCGGCTGACATACGGCTTCCGCAGGGGAAGCTCCAGTTTAGCGGAGGGTGTCGCACGACGCAGCGACCTTCTACTTCTTCGCCGGCGGCTTGGCCGCGACCTCGCACCCGGCAATCTCCTCGAGCACCCGGATCGCGCCGCAGAAATCGTCTTCGCCGAAACCCTTCGCAATCGCCGCGCGATACAGCTGCCGCGACAGCGCGGTCAGCGGTAGCGGCACGTTCAACTCCGCCGCCGACTCCAGCATCAGCGCGATGTCCTTCTCCACCCACTTCACCGAGAAGCGCGTCGAGAAGTCGCGCGCAAACACAAACGGAGCCTTCACGGAAACCAGCTTCGACTGCGCGCCCGTGTTGGTCAGAATCTCCAGCATCAGGTTCGGATCGACGCCGCCCTTGGTGCTCAGCACCAGGCCCTCATTGAAGGCCTGCAGCAGATTGCCCTGGATCAGGTTCTGCGACAGTTTCGCCTGCAGTCCCATGCCCAGCGCACCGCAGTGATACACCAGGTTGCCCATGATCTTGAAGTACGGCAGCACGCGCTCGAACAGCTCCTTCTCGCCGCCGACCATGAACGCCAGCGTGCCCGTCTCCGCGCCGCCCTTCGATCCCGTGCACGGCGCGTCCAGAAACTCGATGCCGCGCCCGGCCAGCTCCGCGCCGATCTTCCGGCTCGCGGACGGTGACACGGTGCTGCAATCGGCGATGACGAGACCCTTCTGCGCGCCCTCAGCCAAGCCGTCTTTCCCAAGGATGACCTCGCGCGACATCTCCGTATCGCCCACGCACAGAAAAACGAAGTCGCTGCGTCCGGCCACCTCCGCCGGAGTCTTGCAGGCAGTTCCGCCTTTGACTTCGCCACCCGCCAGCCGCTCCGCCTTGCCCGCGCTGTGCGACCACAGCGATACCTCATGGCCCGCCTTCATCAGTTGCAGCGCCATGGGCCCACCCATAATGCCGAGGCCAAGAAATCCAAGTTTCGCCATTACCGTTCTCCCTCTGTGTCCTGTGTTTTGCGTTCTGGCTTTATGTTAAGTCCCTTATGTTTAGGGTACCTCTGAAATTAAGCAGACCCTGTTCAGACCCCGAGCTACCCCCAAAAAGCCCATTATCTCAACCCGCTAAAAAGTAACGTCATCTCGACCCCGCTAAGAAGCACGTCATCTCGACCGAAGGCCCGCAGGGCCGCAGCGGAGAGACCCCTGTATTTCGTAGTTGCTGTTGTAGTTGCCCTTGCTGTTGTAGTTGTAGTTGCTGTTGTAGTTGTAGTTGCTCTTGCTCTTGCTCTTGCTCTTGCTGTTGTAGTTGCCCTTGCCTCTAGGTACGCCAAGGCTTCAGCCTTGGCCCTCTCAACCCACGCCACAAAAACGGGGCTTCAGCCCTTGGGGTATGCCCCCAATCAGTCGCTCCGGAACCTGTATCTCGCCCACCCATCAGTGCAGATGAATGACATACGTATAAATCAGCGCCAGACACCCAACCAGGCTGGCCAGAAAGAGACTGTGCTTCAGCGTAAACCGGAACAGCCGCGACTGGTCGGGAACCGACAGCCCGGTAGCCGCCGCGGCGATGGCAATCGTCTGCAGGCTGATCATCTTGCCCATCACTCCTCCCGCCGAGTTGGCCGCAGCCATCAGCACGGGATCAAGTCCGAGCCGCCCGGCGGTGACGACTTGCAGGTTGCCGAAGAGTGCGTTCGCCGACGTGTCCGACCCGGTCAGGAAGACGCCCAGCCATCCCAGCAGCGGGCTAAAGAAGGGGAACAGCGCGCCCGTCGCCGCAAAGCTCAGGCCCAGCGTCGCCGTCGCTCCGCAGTAGTTCATCAGGAAGCCGATGGCCAGCACCGCCGCAATCGTCAGGATGGGCAGCGTCAGTTGCCGCGTCACCGAGGCCAGCAGCCGCGCAAACCGCATCGGAGTAACGCCCAGAAAGATCGCCGCCAGAAACGTCGCAACCATGCAAGCCGTTCCTGCCGCCGACAGCAGATTCATGTTGAAGATCGCCGGATACGGCGTCGGCATCGCTGCAATCGGCGGCATGCGCTGCACCAGGTCATGCAGCCCCGGCCACGCCACGTTGAAGCTCGCCAGGTTCAGCATGTGCTGAATCGGACCCACGCCCCACAGCAGAACGCACGCCACCAAAAAGCCATACGGCATCCACGCATAGAGCACTTCGCCGAGGCTGTGCGGAGACGAAGAACCCGCACTCGCAGAGTCTTTATCGGCAAGCTTTTTATCGACAGGCTTCTCGACAACGGCAGGCACAAATCCCTTATCGAGACAGTTGCGGATCGCGCCGCTGTTCTCGTTATGCTCCGGATGCCGGAAGCGAAGATAGATGACCAGCGCCAGCATAGACGACAGCGCCGCAATAATATCGGTAAGCTGCGGCCCGATAAAGTTCGAGATCGTAAACTGCATCCCCGCGAAGACCGCGCCGCAGACCATCGTCGGCAGCCAGATACCCGACAGCGAGACGAAGCCCCCCGTCGCCACGATCACATACGCCGGAATAACCAGCGAGATCGGCGCGCACACCCGGCCCACCTCCGCGCTCAACTGGGCAAGCGGAAGGCCCGTCGTCCCTGCCAGCGTGATGACCGGAATCCCGATCGCGCCGAAGGCTACCGGAGCCGTGTTTGCCAGCAGGCAGATTGCCGACGCGCTGAAGGCAGAAAATCCCAGCCCCGTCAGCATCGTCGCGGCAATGGCCACCGGCGTCCCGAAGCCCGACGCGCCTTCAAGAAACGCGCCGAACGCAAACGCGATCAGGATCGCCTGCAGCCGCGGGTCCGGCGTCAGCCTGCCCACCGAGTCGCGAATGATCTCGAACTTGCCCGTCTCCACCGTCAGGCGAAACAGCGCGATGGCCCAGAAGATGATCCACGAGATAGGGAAGAGGCCGAAGGCCGCGCCGTACGCCGCCGCGCTCAGCGCCATCACCGGCGGCATCTGGTAGCCCACGATGGCGACCAGCAGCGTCACCGCAAGTCCGGCAAGCCCCGAAACCCACGCCGACTTCCGCATCACGCCCAGCAGAAACAGAAGCGTGAAGATGGGCAGCGCGGCGATCGTCGCAGAGAAGGCCAGCCCATGACCGAAGAGAAAGTAGTGTTGATTCCAGATCACGATAGCGGCCATTCCAGCAGTGGATTTTGGGTCGATCTTTGGGACGGTCTTTCAGTAAGCCCGGATGGTAGTATGGTCCTACCATTGGTGTCAAGAGACGCAGAGATCCGCACGGCGCATGGACTCCCCACCTCTAACCGCACGTCGTCGTCTCAAGCGAAGCGCACCACGGCAAAAGCACCTCATCTCAGCCGAGATGCGCATCACTCCAATCGCACATCATCTCGACCAAACCCGCGCCACTCTAACTCCACGTCATCTCGACCGAAGCCGTGCAGTCTCATCGCACGGCGCAGCGGAGAGACCCCTGTATTTTGTCTTTGCTCTTGCCGTTGCCGTTGCGGTTGCGGTTGCGGTTGCTCTTGTCCTTGCGGTTGCTCTTGCCGTTGCCCTGGCCTCTGGGTACGCCAAGGCTTCAGCCTTGGCCCTCTATCCCCGCCACAAAAAACAGGGGCTTCAGCCCCTGGGGTATGCCTCCCGAACATCTTTCAACTGCACATCGTCGCGACGGAAGCGAACAGACCCCTGTATTTCGCTTTTACAACACCCCTCTTTTGAAAGCACAATGTCCCTTTGCATACAGCAGTTCTAAAACGGAGATGCAGATGGCGAACAGCAGAAGAACATTCCTCAAGCAGGCAGCCGCACTCACAGCCGCCGGTCTCGGCAGCTTCAATCTCCAGCAGACCGCTCCCGCACTCATGCAGGCAGCGAACAGCAATCAATTCCCGAACACCGAACCCGAGCTGCCGGGCTGGTACGACCGTCCCATGCGCTGGGCTCAGCTCGCCTTCGTCGAGGACGATCCCGGAAACTACGATCCCTCCTTCTGGCTCGACTACTTCAAGCGCGTCCACGCCGACGCCGCCTGCCTCAGCGCCGGAGGTGTCGTCGCCTTCTATCCCACCGAGATTCCGATGCACTACCGCAGCAAGTGGCTGGGCAACGGCGACGCCTTCGGCGACCTCGCCGCCGGCTGCCGCAAGCTCGGCATGAACGTCATCGCCCGCACCGACGCGCACGCCTGCCATCAGGACGTCTACGATGCCCACCCCGACTGGATCGCCGTCGACGCCCACGGCAACAAGCGCCGCCACCCCTCCGACCCCGACTACTGGATCACCTGCGCCCTCGGTCCCTACAACTTCGAGTTCATGACCTCCGTCCACGAGGAGATCATGCAGCGCTACCGCGTCGACGGCATCTTCACCAACCGCTGGGCCGGCTCCGGCATGTGCTTCTGCGAGCACTGCCAGAAAAATTTCCGCGCCTTCTCCGGCCTCGACCTGCCCCGCACCGGCAACCCGCAGGACCCCGCCCGCCGCCAGTTCATCCTCTGGAACCAGCAGCGCCTCTTCGAGGTCTGGCGCCTCTGGAACGAAAAGATCCGCGCCATCAATCCCAACTCCAGCTACATCGCCAACGCCGGCGGCGGCGCGCTCAGCAAGCTCGACATGAAGACCATCGGCGAGCTTGCCCCTACGCTCTTCGCCGACCGCCAGGGTCGCAGCGGTCTCGCCGCTCCGTGGGCCAACGGAAAGAACGGCAAGGAGTACCGCGCCACCCTCGGCCAGAAGGCCATCGCTGGCATCTTCAGCGTCGGCTTCGAAGACAAGTATCGCTGGAAAGACTCCGTGCAGAACGGCGACGAGATCCGCCTCTGGGTCGCCGACGGCATCGCGCAGGGTCTGCGGCCCTGGTTCACCAAGTTCAACGCCAAGGTGATCGACCGCCGCTGGCTGCCCGTCGTCGAAGAGATCTACCAGTGGCACCACGCCAACGAGGCTTACCTGCGCAACGACCGCTCGCTCGCCCGCGTCGGCATGGTCTACTCGCAGCAGACCGCGGCCTTCTACGGCGGCGAGCAGGCCCGCGCCAAGGTCGAGGACGCCGCCCTCGGCTTCTACCAGGCGCTCGTCGAGGCCCGCATCCCCTTCGAGATGGTGCACGACCAGCTCCTCGACCCCGAGCACACCGCGCAGTTCCGCACCCTCATCCTTCCCAACATCGCCGCGCTCTCGACCAGGCAGTGCGCCCAGATCGAAGCGTTCGTCAAGAACGGCGGCAGCATCGTCGCCACCTACGAGACCTCGCTCTACGACGAGTGGGGCGTGCGCCGCAAAGACTTCGGCCTCGCCTCTCTCTTCGGCGCCAGCTTCGCCGGCAAGGTCGCGGGCAAGATCGAAGGCCCGATGCTGAACTCCTACCTCTCGCTCGAAAAAGATCCTGCCACAGGCACATATCATCCCCTGCTCACCGGCTTCGAAGACGCAACGCGCATCATCAACGGGGCACACCAGGTCGACGTGAAGCCGCTCGGCACCGGCATCGCCGCGCCGCTCACCATCGTCCCCACCTACCCCGACCTTCCCATGGAAGAGGTCTTTCCTCCGCCGCTCAAGGAGCACCACGCGGGAGCGTACCTGCGCGATACCGGCCACGGCCGCGTCGTCTATCTTCCCGGCGACATCGACCGCACCTTCTGGGAGGTCCTCGACGTCGACCACGCCAAACTTCTGCGCAACGGGGTCGTATGGGCGACCAACGAAGCGCCGCCGGTCACGGTCGAAGGCCAGGGCGTGATCGATCTGTCCGTGTGGGAACAAAAAAATTCAATGACCGTCCACCTCGTCAACCTCACCAATCCCATGATGATGAAAGGCCCCGTGCGCGAGATCTTCCCCATCGCGAAACAACAGGTGCGCATTCGCATCCCCGCCTCGCGCCGCGTAACGAAGACAAAACTGCTCGTGGCAAACAAAGAGATTCCGCACCGCAGAGAAGGCGAGTTCGTGCTCGTCGAGGTGCCCTCCATCAGCGTCCACGAAGTCATCGCGCTCGACTTTTCGTAATGCCGGACTTTGTCATTCCACAGCGAATCTCGGTTGCCCACAAAACTACGTCATCTCGACCCACCCTGGACGCACGTCATCTCAACCGAAGCAAAGCGAACCCCTCACAAAAGCACGTCATCTCGACCGAAGGCCCGCAGGGCCGCAGTGGAGAGACCCCTGTATTTCGCCTTTTCAGTTTTCGTTGTATGGCTCCGATTTTGAACAGCCCCCCGCACTCTGGAGGACAATAGACACATGGAAACGACCATCGCATTCGGCAAGCACGGCCTGACCCTCCGCCTCCCCGAAGGACCGCGCTACGAAGTCCTCAAAGCCCACGACGCGCCCCCGGTCGCCGATGTCGGCCACGCTCTCGCCGCCGCGCTCGACGCTCCCCTCGGCTGCGCTCCCCTCGCCGAGCTGGCGCGTGGCAAAAAGACAGCAGCGAT
>Ga0207657_10002410_pt1 | contig 20203 bp, 17 predicted proteins | sample KBSC33metaG_FD_184316 | JGI IMG/M metagenome (GOLD analysis project Ga0207657, IMG submission 184316) | Corn rhizosphere microbial communities from Kellogg Biological Station, Michigan, USA - KBS C3-3 metaG (SPAdes) (version 2) | ecosystem: Host-associated > Plants > Roots > Rhizosphere > Soil ... | reverse complement strand
GGTGCCGCTCAAGGACGACCAGAGCGCGCTGCTGCGCCTGCAACGGCGCTGATCGCGCATGAATTTCTGTGCATCGCTTGTGGATGAAGCGTCGATCCGGGGGACTGAATCGCTCACCGACATTGACGATAACATCGTACATATAATATCAATGATATGCTTTGATGGGAGGAGACCTCTCGAAGCCACTCCTCAGTGAGGAGCCAGTCGATCGAAAGCCGTCGGGGCCGTGCAGGCCGCGCCGAGCCTCGGATGAACACGCCCGTGCAACTGGCGGGCAGCAATGTTGCAGACGGGAGGAACCCCAATGAAGCGTAGGGATTTGCTGAGGTCGACGGCCGCGCTCGCTTTGTTCGCGACCATGCCGGCGCTGGCGCTGGGCGCCGAACTGGTCGGTGCGCCGGATTTGGAGGCCGACGCCAAGGCGGGCAAGCTGCCCGCGGCGGCTGCCCGGGTGGGCGACGAGCCATTGGTGCTCGAGCCGGTCGAGAGCATCGGTCAGTATGGCGGCACCATCCATGACATCAGCGTCGACGATCTCGGCATGGAGCGCCTGGTCCAGGCGGTCGAGCCGTTCGCCAAGTTCAAGCGCGATGCCAATGGCATTCGGCCGAACGTGCTGAAGGGCTGGGACTGGAACGAGGCCTATACCGAAGTCACCATGCACTTCCGCAAGGGCATGAAATGGTCCGACGGCGAGCCGTTCGGGGCCGATGATTTCATGTTCTTCTGGAACGACATGGTGCTCGACAAGGACGTCGGCCTGAGTTTCCCCTCCGGCACGGTGGTGAACGAAAAGCCGATGACGGTCGAAAAGCTTGACGACCAGACCATCAAGCTCACCTTCGATGCTCCCAACCCGCTGTTCATCGATTTTGCGTCGCGCGGCCATTACCAGAGCGCGCAATGGCTGGTGCCGGCGCACTACATGAAGAACTACCACCCGAAATATTCCAAGGTGACCGACACCAAGGATCTGATGGCCCGCTACAATACGGCCAGCCGCACCCAGCAGATCGGCATGCCGACCCTCAATGCCTGGATGGCGGTCGCCTACACCGCCGGCCAGCGGCTGGTGACGAAGCGCAACCCGTACTACTGGAAGGTCGATACCAAGGGGCAGCAACTGCCCTATGTCGATGGCATCGAGACGACGCTCGCGACCTCCGACAGCTTCAAGCAGGCCGTGCTGCTCAACAGCGTCGCCGGCAAGCTGGATTTCCAGGCGCGCGATTTCAGCCTCGGCGACGTCTCCTTGCTGCTGCAGAACCAGGACAAGGGCGGCTACAAGGTCAAGATGTGGCAGCGTGGCGACTATGCGTGGCCCTGGATCATCCTGATGTACGACTTCAAGGACCAGGGGATCGTCGACCTGTTCTACAAGCAGGAGTTCCGCAAGGCCCTGTCTTTCGCCATGGACCGCAACAAGTACAACCAGATCGGCGCCTATGGCCTCGCCAAGCCGCGCCAGTTCGCCCTCAGCCCCGAAAGTCCCGAATTCCAGTCGCCCGAGGGGCAGGCATTCTACAAGAAATGGTCGACCTCCTATATCGAGCACGACCCCGAGCAGGCCAAGAAGCTGCTCGATGCCATCGGGGTGGTCGACAAGAACGGCGACGGCTTCCGCGAGCGGCCGGATGGCAGCAAGCTGCAGATGATCATCGACATGCCGACCGACGATCCGGAAACCACCGCCATCATGGACCTGATGAAGGAGGACTGGGACGCCATCGGGCTCGAGACCATCCTCAATCCGATCGCCTATAGCGAACTGACGCTGCGGGCGCAGGGCAAGGAGATGATGATCCGTTCGTGGCCGAGCGCCGCGGGCTGGGGCCTGCTGTCGGCGGCTACGGTGTGGGCGCCGGTGGAAGGCGTCGAATGGTGCGTCGGCGGCATCAATCTGGGCCAGTACTACCAGACCGGCGGCAAGGAAGGCACGGCGCCGCGGCCCGGCTCGATGCTGGAAAAGCTGCAGAAGGCCTATTCCAACGCCATCGCCACGGTCGATCCGGCGGCGCGCGACAAGGCTTTGCTCGCCGCCTACCAGATCCATCTCGACGAAGGGCCGGTATCGTTGGGCACCATCGGCGAGCACCCCTCGCCGGTCGTGGTCTCCAACAAGCTGCATAACGTCCAGGATACCGGCCTGCTCGGCGGTTGGGATTTGGGCTATCCGGGAACTGCCGATCCGGAGCAGTTCTACTTCAGCGCCTAGGAGGCCCGGGCTCGAAAGCCTTGGACACGCCGGAGAAACGGGGCGGCAGCTCCGTTTCTCGCTCCCGCACCGCCGGGCTCCTCCCTGGAGCTTGGGGCGTACCGGCCAAACCGGACGCCCCGGCGCCGCCACCGAGGTTGGTCAATGATCCGCTATATTGGCAAACGACTGGCGCTGATGGTGCCGACCCTCATCCTGATCATGGCCGTCGGTTTCGGCATCATGCAATTGCCGGCGACCGACTTCGTCGATCAGTACGTGCTGAAGCAGGCGGCCATCGGCAATACCGGCATGATGGACCAGGCGAAGAACCTCAAGGCCGAGTTCGGGCTCGACCGGCCGGCGCCGGAGCGCTTCGTGCTGTGGGTCAGCAATTTCGTCAAGGGTGATTTCGGCATCTCATTCAGTGATCTACGGCCGGTCGGGGCGGTGATCATGGAGCGGCTGCCGGCGACCTTGGCGGTCTCGTTCCTGGCCTTCCTGCTGTCCTGGGGGGTGGGGATTCCGCTCGGAGTCTATTCTGCCACGCACCAGTATTCGGCCGGCGATATCGGGCTGACGATCTTTGCCTTCGTCGGCGTGGGCATGCCGGATTTCCTGCTGGCCATCGTGCTGCTCGTCGTCGCGTTTGCCGCCACCGGCCACGTGTTCCTGGGACTGAGCTCGCCCGAGTTCGTCAACCAGCCGTGGACGCTGGCCAAGATCCTCGATTTCCTCTCCTACGCCTGGCTCAGTGTCATCGCCGTGGCCTTCACCGGCACCGCGCTGATCATGCGGGTGACGCGCAACAACATGCTGGAGGAGCTGGGCAAGAACTACGTCGTGACGCTGCGCGCCAAGGGGCTGCCGGAACGCGTCATCATCTGGAAGCACGTGTTCCGCAACGCTCTGCATCCACTGGTCTCGATCTTCGGGCAGGTGCTGGCCTTCCTGATCAACGGCTTTGCCATCACCAGCATCGTGCTCAACCTGCCGACCATCCAGACCATCTACCTGCAGGCGACGCTGCGCCAGGACGTGTTCCTCGCCAGCACCATCCTGGTGATGATCGCCTTCACCGTGGTGGTGGGCAACCTGATCTCCGACGTGCTGCTGGCCTGGATCGACCCGAGGATCCGCTATGACTGACGCGCGCGCGCTGGCCGACGTTTCCCCGATCGACCTCGAGGCCGTATCGAGCCGGCCGATGGCGGTGCTGTCGGTGCGCCAGTTGATGTGGCGGAAATTCCGGCGCAACCGGCTGGCGATGTTCGGCCTCGTGGTGCTGATCATCATGTACGGGCTGGCGGCATTGGCGGGATTCGTGGCGCCCTACGGGGTGCGCCAGACGCATGCGGAGTTTCCGCGCACCGCCCCCACAGTGATCCACTTCGTCGATGCCGACGGAAAATTCCACTGGCAGCCTTTCGTCTACGGCATGACGCGGGCGATGGACCCCAAGACCTTCACCCTGGCAAGCAAGGAAGACACCAGCGCCCGCTACCCGATCCAGCTTTTCATCCACGGCACCCCCTATAACATCCTCGGCGTGCTGAACTCCGACGTGCATCTGTTCGGGGTCGAGGCGCCCGGCAAGCTGTTCCTGCTCGGCACCGATACCACCGGGCGCGACCTCTTCAGCCGCATCCTCTACGGCTCGCAAGTGTCGCTGACGGTCGGGCTGTTCGGCGTCGTCCTCGCGCTGGTGATCGGCGCCTCGGTCGGCATCGTCAGCGGCTATTATGGCGGCTGGCTGGATGAGATCGTGCAGCGCATCATCGAGATGACGCTGGCCTTTCCGCAGATTCCGCTGTGGCTGGCGCTGGCGACGCTGGTGCCGCCGACCTGGAGCTCGGTGCAGGTCTATTTCGCCATCTCCATCGTGCTGTCGGTGCTGACCTGGGGGGCGCTGGCGCGGCAGGTACGGGCCATGGTGCTGTCGCTCAAGACCAGCGATTTCGTCCGCGCCGCGAGCTACGCCAACGCTTCGCCGGTGCGCATCATGTACCGGCATTTGCTGCCCTCGACGCTGAGCCACATCCTGGTCATCGCGACGCTGACCATTCCCTCGATGATCATCGGCGAAACTGCACTCAGCTTTCTCGGCCTCGGCATCCGGGCGCCGATGACCAGTTGGGGCGTGCTGCTCAATGAAGCGCAGAGCGTGCAGGTGATCCTGCAATTGCCCTGGCTGCTGTCGCCGGCCGCCTTCGTGGTGCTGACCATCATTTCCTTCAACTTCGTCGGCGATGGCATGCGTGATGCCGCCGACCCGTTCTCCCGGTAGGCCGATGCAGCAAGCCCAGTCATCGCCGCTGATCGCCGTCGACGACCTCGTGGTGGAGTTCCACACCGAGGGCGGGGTGGTGCGCGCTGTCAACGGGGTAAGCTTTGCCATTCCGCGCGGCGGCACGCTGGCGCTGATCGGGGAAAGCGGCTGCGGCAAATCGGTGACGAGCCTGGCGCTGCTCAATCTGGTGCGCCCGCCCGGGCGGATCACCGGCGGCACCATCACCTACACCGACGCCGAAGGCAGGGCGCTGCAGACCACCGACTGGAAGCCGAACTCGGAGCGCATGCGAAAATTCCGCGGCGCCGACGTGGCGATGATCTTCCAGGAGCCGATGACCTCGTTCGACCCGTTGTTCACGGTCGGCGAGCAGATCGTCGAGACGCTGCACGCGCATCTGCCGCATATCGGCCGCGGCAAGGCGCGCGACATCGCCATCGAGATGCTGCGCAAGGTGCGGCTGCCCAATCCGGAGACCCTGGTCGACCGCTATCCGCATCAATTGTCCGGCGGCATGCGGCAGCGCGTGATGATCGCCATGGCGCTGTGCTGCGGGCCGCGCCTGCTGATCGCCGACGAGCCGACGACCGCCCTCGATGTGACCACCGAGAGCCAGATTCTCGACCTGCTGCGCCAATTGCAGGGCGAGATGGAAATGGCGGTGCTGTTCATCACCCACGACCTCGCGGTGGCCAGCGAAATCGCCAACGAGATTGCCGTCATGTATCTCGGCTACGTGGTCGAGAGCGGGGCGACCGACGACGTGCTGGGCAACCCCTCGCATCCTTATACGCGGGCGCTGCTCGCCTCGATCCCCAAGCTCGACGACGAACCGGGCGGCCGACTGAACGCCGTGCGCGGCATGGTGCCGACCCCGGACGAAATGCCCTCCGGCTGCCCGTTCCACACCCGCTGCGATGCCTTCATGCCCGGCCTCTGCGACCGCCGCATGCCGCGACTTTACCCGTGCGGCGATGGGCATCAGGCGCGCTGCTTCCTGGTCGACCCTGAGCTGGAAAGGCTTCGCCCATGACCCCGCCGGCAACGCGCGCGCCGATGGCCGGCGAGAGCCCGCGGCCGCTGCTGGCGGTGCGCGGCGTCAGCAAGCATTTTGCGGTGGGCGGCGGCATCTGGGGGCGCGCCGGCAGCGTGGTGCGGGCCCTCGACGACGTGTCGTTCGAGGTGCCGCACGGCATCACCGTCGGCCTTGTTGGCGAATCCGGCTGCGGCAAGACGACCATGGGCCACACCATCATGGGAGGCCTGTCGGCCGACGGCGGCGAGATCGTGTTCGACGATCCCGAGCTCGGACCGGTCGACATCGCGCACGCCGACAGCAAGCTGCGGCGGCATGTGCGGCTCAACATGCAGATGGTGTTCCAGGACCCCAATTCCTCGTTGAACCCCCGCATGGCGCTGGTCGACCTCGTCGCCGAGCCGCTGGTCATCAACCGGCTGCTGCCGCGCGCCGCCATCCGCCCGCGGGTGGCCGAATTGCTCGAGCAGGTCGGCCTGTCGCCCCGCTACATGGACCGCTACCCGCATGCCCTGAGCGGCGGCCAGCGACAGCGCGTCGTCATGGCCCGGGCGCTGGCCATGAACCCGAAGCTGGTGGTCGCCGACGAGCCGATCTCGGCGCTCGACGTCTCCATCCAGGCACAGACCCTCAATTTGATGAAGGATCTGCAGGCCGAGCACCGCCTGACCTATCTCTTCATCGCCCACGACCTCTCCGTGGTGAACTATTTCGCCGACGAAACGGTGGTGATGTATCTCGGCCGGGTGGTCGAGACCGGGCCGACGCGCCCCATGTTCAAGGCGCCGCTGCATCCCTATACGGCGGCGCTGCTCAACAGCGTGCCCCAGCTCGGGCGCGGCAAGCGGGTGGGCAAGCGCGCTCCCGAGGGCGAGGTGCCGAGCGCCGCCAATCCGCCGTCCGGCTGTCATTTCCATCCGCGCTGCCCCTACGCGCAGCCGATCTGCACCACCGATGTTCCGGCGCTGCGCACCATCGCGCCGGGGCGGCAGGCGAGGTGCCACTTTGCCGGCGACCTGCCGCTGGCCGCGTCCGCGCCCACCCCCACCCAAGAGGCAAAATCGCCGTGAACAAGCTTGTCCCCGCCCCACGCCGCGACACCGCCGCAACCGTCGACCAGCTTGCCGACCGGCATTGGCGCCTGGCGTGGAACGACAACGGCCTCGATGTACTGCTCCGCGAGGATGGGACGCTCTATACCCGCCTCGGGCCGCGCGAGGCCGCGACGGCCGGGCCGGATGCCGTGTTCGCCTTTCCCGACGCGCTGCGCCGCAGCGACGCCGATATCCGCACCGGGCCGCGCCGGCAGCCGGTAGTGTGGGACGCGATCGCGGTGGCGCCGAACCCGGCCGGCATGGTGGTGACGCTCACCAGCGCCACGCCGCCGCTGCGCGCCGAACTGGTCTTCGCCCTTCAGCCGGGCGGCGCCCTGCTGCGCGATACCCGGCTGGTGCACACCGGCGCCGGGGCCGCCATCGAGATCACCGGCGCGGCGAGCTTTGCCGTCGCGCTGCTGGAGCCGGTCAGGACCGTCGTCGTGCTGTCGGGCGAGTGGGGGCACGAAACGCAAGTCAATCGCGTGGTACCCGGGCATGCCCCGATCTATCTCGAGAGCCGCGCCGGCAAGACCGGCTTCGAGTATAGTCCCTGGATCGCCTTGGAATGCGCCGACACGACGATCGTTGCCCAGCTCAACTGGTCCGGCAATTGGCACCTCGCGGCCCGCCGCGGGCCCGGCGCCACCTATCTCTCCGGCGGGCTTCCCGAACATGGCTTCAGCCACCTCCTGCAGCCCGGGCAAACGCTGGCCCTGCCCAGCGTCGCCGTGGTGCGGCAGGCCGGCAATCTCGATGCCGCGACGCAACGCCTGCACGACTACCGCCGCGCCGTGCGCCCCGATCCGCATCGCGACGTGCCGGTGCAGTTCAATAGCTGGTACCCCCACCCGGGCGAGCCAACCGTCGAGGCGATGCTCGCCTTCGTGCCCATCGCCCGCCGGATGCACTGCGAAGTGTTCGTGCTCGACGCCGGCTGGTACACCACCGAAGTCGAGGCGGCGGGCGAAAACTGGTGGACCCGCACCGGCGACTGGGTGGTCAACCGGCGGCTGTTCCCCAACGGCCTCGAAGAACTCTCCGACGCCTGCCACGCCGCCGGGCTCGGCTTCGGCATCTGGTTCGAACCGGAGGCGATCAGCCCCTCGGGGGTGGTGCGCCGCGAGCATCCCGACTGGCTGCATTTCGTCGATGGGCGCCCGCCCGCCGCCGACAAGCGCGCCATCCTCAATCTCGGCATTCCGGCGGCCCGCGAGTTCGCGCGCGACCGCATCTTCGCCATCCTCAAGGCGACCAGCGCCGTCTGGATGAAATGGGACTTCAACACCGATCTGCGGCAGGGCGGCTGGGCCGATAGCTACACCGGGGCGAAGGGCCAGGACCCGCTCGTGGCCCACTATGAGGGCCTTTACCGGCTGCAGGACGAGATCCGCACCGCCTTCCCGGACCTGACGCTAGAGATGTGCGCCGGCGGCGGCGGGCGCTTTGATGGCGCCATCATGCAGCACGCCCACACCAACTGGATGTCGGACCAGAAGCAGCCGCTGCGCAACCTCGCGGTCCATTTCGGCAGCCAGCTCGCCCATCCGCCCGTCGCCTGCAATGACTGGCTGATCGAGTGGCCACCCGACAGCATCGCCGGCCATCTGAGCCGTGGCGCCGGCCCGGACGATCGCGGCGACCTCGCCTTTCGCCTGCGCGTCGCCATGCTCGGCACCCTGGGCATCAGCGCCCCGGTTTCCGCCTGGTCCGCGGCCGAAATCGACCTTGCGGCAAGGCACGTCGATTGGTACCGGCGCCATGTCCGGCCGCGCGTCAACGACGCCGACCAGTTTCTGCTGACCCCGCCGCCGCCGCTCGATGGCAAGGGCGATTGGGCGGCGATCTGGTACGCCGACAAGGATGCCGGCGGCGGCGTCGGCTTCTTCTTCCGGTTGCAGGGCGACCCGACCCGACGGTTCAGCCTCGATGGTCTCGATCCGGCACAGAACTACCGCCTCACCTGGCTCGACGGGGGGACGCGGACCGCCGCCGGGGTGGACCTCGCACAGGGGCTCGATATCGCGCTCGACGGCGCGTTCACCTCGGCGGTGCTGCTTGTCGAGAGGATCGAAGGATGACCTCGCCCATGCGCTGTTTCAGTGTTCGAGTTCCGACAGGGTGCCGCCCGTGAAGATCGTCTCGATCAAGGCCCGCGTCTGCAATGCGGAGATGCGCAACTGGATTTTCGTGCGCGTCGAGACCGACCAGCCCGGCTTGATCGGCTGGGGCGAGGCGACGCTCGAGTTCAAGACCAATGCCGTGATCGGCGCCATTGCCGATTTCGAGCCGATGCTCCTGGGCGAGGACCCGCGCAACATCGAGCACTGCTTCCAGATCATGTCGCGCCAGAGTTTCTGGCGCATGGGGGTCATCGGCACCTCGGCGATCAGCGGCATCGAGATGGCGCTGTGGGATATTGCGGGCAAGGAGCTGGGCGTGCCGGTGTGGCGACTGCTCGGCGGCAAGGTGCGCGACTATCTGCGCACCTATACCCATCTCGGGCTGGGCGACATGCGCGCCGTCTACGAATCCGAGACCTCGGAGACCATAGTGGGGCACGCCCGCGCGGTCGTCGACCTCGGCTACGATGCCCTCAAGGTCGTCTGCATTCCCTATTCGCATTATACCGCGCCGAATGCCGAGGTGGATCGGGTGCGCCGCATCGTCGGCGATCTGCGCGACGCGGTGGGGCCGGATATCGACATCATGGTGGATTTTCATGGCCGTCCGGCGTCCGCCAACGCCGCCATGGGTTTCATCGATGCCCTGACCGATGCGCGGCTGATGTTTGTCGAGGAACCCGTGCCCCCCGAGGATCTGGGCGGGCTGGCCGAGGTCAAGCGGCGCTCGGTAACGCCCATCGCCGCCGGCGAGCGGCTGATCGGGCGGCGCGAATTCGAGCCGGTGCTGCGCGACCGGCTGGTGCATATCGCCCAACCCGACATCTGCCATACGGGCGGGCTGGCCGAGACGAAGAAGATCGCCGCCATGGCGGAAATCGCCGGCATCGGCATTGCGCCGCACAACCCGATCGGGCCGATCGCCGGCGTGGCGGCGCTGCATTTCGGCCTGTCGACGCCGAACGTCATTATCCAGGAAGAGATGTCCGGAGCAGTGGCCTGGTACGGCGAGGTGGTCAAATGGCCCATCGAGCGGCAGCCGGGCAGGTGGGACGTGCCCGAATTGCCCGGTCTCGGTATCGAGGTCGACGAGAGCGTCATCGCGGCCCACCCGCAGGCACCGGACATCCTGCATCCGCGGGCCGCCAGCATGCGAGACGGCACGATCGCCGATTGGTAGAGGGTGGCGCATCTGGAGCGTGATCGGGAAAAGTGCGCAGCGGTTTTCCGGGTCGGCAGCGCGATTATTCAAGGGGCTGGAAGCCATTTTGATTTTAATCAAAATGGGAAGAACTCTAGCCGTCACGGAGTCGCGCGCGGGTGTCTCGCGAGCGACGAGGAGACTGAATGAAGGACAATAATGCGTCTGCACCGCCGCACGGTCGCGAATCCGCCAGCTCGGTGCGGGAGTGGATTCTGTCGACGCTGGGCAAGCGCATTCTCGGCGGCATCTACGCCGAGGGCACCGCGCTGCCGATCGAGGCGGAGCTGTGCGCGGAATTCGACGTCAGCCGCACCGTGATGCGGGAGGCGGTCAAGATGCTGACCGCCAAGGGGCTGCTGGTCTCGCGCCAGCGGGCCGGCACAAGGGTGCGGATGGCATCGCACTGGAACCGGCTGGATGCCGACGTCCTGTCCTGGATGAGCGCCCTGCCGCCGGACCCGGAATTCGTGCGCGGCCTGATCGAGGCCCGGCTGGCGATCGAGCCGGCGGCCGCGAAGCTTGCCGCCATGCGCTCGAGCTCGCGTGACCTCGCGCGCATCGAGGAGGCGTACCTCGCCATGTGCACCACGCCGGCGGACGACCTCATGGGCCGTACCGAGGCGGATGTGGCGTTTCACATCGGGATCCTGGAGGCGAGCAACAATCCGGTCTTCGCCGCCCTCGGCAGGCTGATCCGGCAGGCCCTGGAGGATTCCTTCCGCCTGACCACCGGCACGACCGACAGCTACCCCCGGGCCTTGAGCGCACACGGCGACGTGCTGGAGGCGATCCGGCTGCGGCAGCCCGATATCGCCAGCGAGCGCATGCGGCTGCTGGTGGAAATCGCCCTCGCGGACCTCGCCCATCACCTGTCGACCGTCGGCCGGGCCGGCCATGGCGATGCGCTGCTGGCGTCAACGCCCGAACGGTAAAGCAGGGGAGGCAACGGCAGGGCGGATGAGCGACGAGCTCGAAATCAACGACGGAATGGTGCGGGCCGTGGTGCGGCCGGCGCTGGGCGCCGGGTTAGTGCGCTTCGACTGGGTGCACGGCGGCGTGCTGGAGCCGCTGTTTCGCCCGGCGCCGGCCGGGGCGACGCCGGCCGTCTTCGACTTCGCTTCGATCGTTCTCCTGCCGTGGTCCAATCGCGTCTCGGGCGGCGGCTTCGAGTTCGAGGGCCGGTGGCATCCCCTCGCGCCCAATGTTCCCGGCGATCCTTATCCGAACCACGGCAATGGCTTCGAACTGGCCTGGCAGGTGGCGCGCGCCTCGGCGACCGGCGTCAGGCTGAGCGTCGATTCAGCGGGGCCGGGGCCGTATCGCTACGCGGCAACGCTTGACTACGCCGTCGCCGGCGGCGCCCTCACCATGGCGATGGCCATCGAGAACCGGGGCGACAGCGCGCTGCCCTTCGGCCTCGGTTTCCATCCCTGGCTGGTCCGCGACCCGGATACGCTGCTGCTGGCGCCGGCGAGGGCCGTCTGGCTGGAGGACGCCGGGCACCTGCCGGCCGGCGATGAACCGGTGCCGATCCCGGCGGGCTGGGCGTTCGATGCCGCCAGTCCGCTGCCGGCCGGTTTCATCAACAATGCCTTCGAAGGCTGGGGCGGCAGCGCGCGCGTGGCCTGGCCGGCACGCGGCCTGACGCTCGCCATCGCGGCTGCAGCGCCATTGTCGAGATACATCCTCTACTCGCCCGCGGCATCGTCCGGCTTCTTCTGCTTCGAGCCGGTCAGCCACCCGGTCGACGCTTACCACCTGCCGGGCGGCCCGCTGCATCACGGCATGGTGCGGCTGGCGCCGGGCGAATTTCTGTCCGGCACGGTGACTTTCACCGCCCGTCACCTCGCGACGCCCCGCTGAGGCGTCCGCAAATCAGGCGGGCTCGAGGGTCAACCGGGTAGCCGGCGCTCGATCCTCGACGGCTGATCGACCATGATCTCGGGCAGCAGCGCCTTGGCGATAGGCCGCAGGCGGATGGCCTCGGCTTCCTCGATCGAACGATAGGGGCGGCGCAGGCGGGTGGGCAGCGGCGCCCAGCCGCCGATGGCGGCCAGCAGCTTGTCGAGCGCGCCGTTGGAATACTGGCCGTCGCGCCGGAACGGCACGATGTGGTCGTCCATGAAGGCACAGATGCGCTGTTCGATGGCGAGCGCTGCCGGCAGATCGGTCGCCATCAGCTCGGTCCATGCCTGCGCCCCGCGCGGGCTGAGGCAGGCGACGTTGGAGAAGGCGCCGACCGCTACCCCATGGCTGACGCCGGTCGCCAGATGATGGCCGGGAACATAGAGCGCCCACGGCGACAGGTGCTGCGCCGCAGCCGCATACCAGGCGGCATCGCCGTCGCCCAGCTTGACGCCGACGACCTCCGGCACCTGGCCCAGGATGCCGGCCAGCTCGGCCGGCGCGAGCACCCGCTTGGCGTGCGGCGGATTGTAGAGGATCAGCGGTATCCCCGCCGCCGCTTCCGCCGCCATGCCGAGGAAATCGACCGCCTCGGCATCGCTCACCGGCCACCAGTCGGGCAGGATGACCTGGATGCCGTCGGGCCCAAGGGCCGCCGCCTTGCGCACCCGCGCCAGCGCCAGCGTGGGATCGGGCTGGCAGGCGCCGATGACGAACGGCATGCCGGCCGGACGGCAAGCCGTCGCCAGGAGCTGCTGCACGGCGTCGAACTCGGCTTCGGTCTGGTTGTGGAACTCGCCGGCCGTGCCGTTGGAATAGATGCCGTCGACCCCGGCCGCGAGTTGCGCGGCGATCTCGGCCTCGAGCGCCGCCATGCCGATCGCCCCGTCGGCTTCGATCGGCAGCAGCAGTGTCGCCCAATTGCCGCGCAGTTTTCCCCAGCGCGCCTCGCGGCGCGTGAACTTGCCGTCGGTCATGTGGCGAGGCTTCCGGCCGCGATTTCGGCATTGCGGATGCAGGCGCTGAAATGGCCCGCCCCGACCGCTTCGAGCGGCGGCACGATTTTGGCGCACGCCTCGATGGCGAGCGGGCAGCGGGTGCGGAAGACGCAGCCCGAGGGAGGATTGGCCGGGCTCGGAATGTCGCCCTTGAGGATCTGTCGCACCCCGTGCGCCGCCGGGTCGGGCGACGGCACGGCCGAGAGCAGGGCCTTCGTGTAGGGGTGCCGGCGCTCGCGATAGAGTGCCTTGGTCGGGCCCATCTCCATGATGCGCCCGAGATAGAGCACGATCACCGTGTCGGCGATGTATTCGACCACCGCCAGGTCGTGCGCGATGAACAGCATGGTGAGCCCGAGCCGCACCTGCAGGTCGCGCAGCAGATTGATGATCTGCGCCTGGATCGAGACGTCGAGCGCCGAGACCGGCTCGTCGGCGATGATCAGTTCGGGCTCGAGCGCCAGCGCGCGGGCGATGCCGATGCGCTGCCGCTGGCCGCCCGAGAATTCGTGCGCGTAGCGTTCGAAGGCCTCGACGGGCAGATCGACGGTGGCGAGGGCGGCGCGCGCACGGGCCTGCCGCGTGGCGCGCGTGCCGATACGCTGGATCTCGAGCCCTTCCGTCAAAATCTCGCCGATGGTCATGCGCGGCGACAGGCTGGCGAAGGGATCCTGGAAGATATACTGCACGCGCGCGTGAAACCGCCGTGCCTCACGGGCCGCAAGCCCGGTCGTTGCGGCGTTGTCGAAGCGGACGCTGCCGGCAGTGGGCGCAATCAACTGCGCCAGCATGCGGCCGATAGTGGTCTTGCCGCTGCCCGATTCCCCGACCAGCCCCACCACCTTGCCGCGCGGCACCTCGAACGACACTTCCTCGACGGCGCGCACCACGGGCCCGCGCGAAAACGCCGATGGCTTGAAATGTTTGGTCAGCCCGTTGACCGACAGCAGCGATTGTTCGGCCATGCTCAAAGCTCCTGCCAGCGGATGCAGCGGGACTGCTGCGTGCCGCCCGTCGCGACCTGCGGCGGCAGCGCCGCGCGGCAGGCATCGATGGCGAGCGGGCAGCGCGGCGCGAAGGCGCAGCCCGGCGGCAGCCGCACCAGCGTGGGAACCGATCCGGCGATGGTCGGCAGCGGCGTGCCCGCCTCCTTCAGCGCCGTGGCCTCGCCGAGCTTGGGCACCGAGCGCAACAGCCCCTTGGTGTAGGGATGCCGGGGATGCGCGAAGACTTCCGCCACCGACCCGGTCTCGACGATCGAGCCGGCATACATCACCGCCACATGGTCGGCGATCTCGGCCACGACGCCGAGATTGTGGGTGACGAACAGCATCGCCATGCCGCGTTCGGCCTGCAGCCGCGCCAGCAGGTCGAGGATCTGCGCCTGGATGGTGACGTCGAGCGCCGTGGTCGGCTCGTCGGCGATCAGCAGCACCGGATCGCACGCCAGCGCCATGGCGATGGTGGCCCGCTGCCGCATGCCGCCCGACAGCTCGTGCGGATATTGCCGCGCCCGGCGCCCGGGATCGGGAATGCCCACGTCGTCGAGCAATTGCACGGCGCGGGCCGCCGCCTCCCGGTGCGACCGGCCCTGATGGATGCGGATCGGTTCGGCGATCTGCTCGCCGATGGTGAACACCGGATTGAGGCTGGTCAGCGGCTCCTGGAACACCATGCCGATATCGTTGCCGCGAATGCGGCGCAGCGCTTCGCCATCGAGCGCGTGCAGGTCGACGACCTCGCCATCGCGCCGCCGGAAGGCGAGACGGCCGGTGGCGACCCGGCCGACCCCCGCTGGCAGGAGGCCGATGATCGACAGGCTGGTCACCGACTTGCCCGAGCCCGACTCGCCGACGAGCGCCAGCGTCTTGCCGGGCGCGATGGCGAGGTCGAGATCGCGCACCGCCGTGATGTCCCGGTCCCCGATGCGGAACACCGTGTTGAGGCCCGAGACAGCAAGGACGGGGGCGTCGGTCATGTTCAGCCCAACAGGCCGGTATCGCGCAGGATGGTATCGATGCGGGCGGCTTCCGCATCGTTCAGGCTGCGCTGCGGCCGGGCCATGATGTTGGTGTCGATGACCCCGAGCCGGCGCATCGCCGTCTTGAAAGCGCCGACGCCGGCCGAGCCGGCGCTGGTGCGCCCGAGCGAAATCCAAACCATCTCGAACAGCCGGCAGAGCCGTTCCTGCTCGGCCTTCGCGCCCGCCATGTCGCCGTTGCGGCAGAGATTCCACAGCCGCACATAGCCGGCCGGATCGACATTGGCGAGGCCCGGCACGACCCCGTGCGCGCCCATGTTGAGGACGCTGTCGACGACGATCTCGGAGCCGGTCATGGCGAAGAAATCCGGTGATTCCTTCATGTCGGCGAGCACGTAGCGCAGATTGCCGTCATCGGCGCTCGAATCCTTGAGGCCGATGATGGACCCTTCCCGCGCCAGCGTCACCGTGGTGTTCCGCTCGAGCTTGAGCCCGACGCAAACCGGAATGTCGTAGGCCACCACCGGGATGGTCAGCGCCTCGCGCACATAGCGGAAATGGTCGATGGTCTCCGCCTGATTGGTCCTGGTGTAGAACGGGGCGGTGACCACCACGGCGGCGACCCCCGCCGCCTGCGCGACCCTGGCGTGCGCGATCACCCGGTCGGTCGTCGGATCGATGGCGCCCGCAAAGATCGGCACCCGGCCATTGGTGATCTTCACCGCGTGGTCGATGATCTTGCGGCGGGTCGCCTCGCCGTGGAACACCACCTCGCTGGTCGAGCCGAGGACGAATAGGCCATGTACGCCGCCGCCGATGAGGTGCTCCAGCACCCGCGTGAACGAGGGATAGTCCACCTCGTAGGCATCGGTGAGGGGGGTGACGACAGGGGGGACGACGCCGGTAAACAGGGGCATTTCAAACCTTTTCTGCGTTCGGTTAGTTGAGATCGGCGCGCGGATCGAACGCATCACGCAGACCGTCGCCGATGAAGTTGATGGCCAGCACGGCAAGGACGAGCGCAAGGCCGGCAAACATCCACTGCCAGGGATATTGTTGCAGCACCGCGGTCGAGCGGGCCGTATTGAGCATATTGCCCCACGAGGCCTCGGGCGGCGCGATGCCGAGCCCGAGGAAGGAGAGGCCGGCCTCCAGCAATATGGCGTTGGCCATCTGCAGGGTGGCGAAGACGACGAGGATATCGATCGAATTGGGCAGCCCGTGCCGGAACAGCAGGTGCCCGACGCCCGCCCCCATGCCGCGCGCCGCGACGACGAAATCGCGCTCGCGCAGTTCGAGCAGCCGGGCCCGCACCATGCGTGACAGCACCGGCCACGACAGCAGCGAAATGACGATGATGGTGGGCACGATGCCCGTGCCGGCGATCGAGGCCAGCACCAGCAGGAAGATCACCGGCGGCAGCGTCATGGCGAGGTCGACGAGGCGCATCGCGGCGCCGTCCGCCCACTTGCCGGCAAAGGCCGCAAAGGCCCCGATCAGGAAGCCGATCAGGGTGGAGATCACCACCGAGACACTGGCCACCAGCAGCGAGATGCGGCCGCCCTGCATCAGCCGGGCCAGCACGTCGCGCCCGACCCCGTCGCTGCCGAGCCAGTGCTTCACCGACGGCCCCTTGTTGAGGGCGGTGAGATCGATGGTGTTCGGCCCGTACGGCCACCACAGATTGTAGGTCAGCGCCGCCACGAGGATCGGCACCAGGATGACGAGACCGGCGACGGCAGCGCGGTTGCCGAAGAAGCGGCCGAGGGCGCGCCGCAGCGGCGTTTCGGGAGCGCGTTCCGGGATGGCCTCGATTGCGGTCATGGCTAGGCCACCTGGATGCGCGGGTCGACCGCGGCATAAGTGAGGTCGGTGAGCAGGTTGACGACGATCACCGAGGCGCCGGTGAGGAGCGTTGCGCACATGATGACCGGGTAGTCGCGGGTCTCCACCGCATTCACCAGCAGCAGGCCCATGCCCGGCCAGTTGAATACGCTCTCGATGAAGATGGCGCCGCCGATGGCGATGCCGATGGTCGAGCCGATCAGCGTGATGATGGGCAGGAGAGCGTTGCGCACCGCATGCTTGACGATCACCCAGAACTCCCGGACGCCCTTGGCGCGGGCGGTGCGGACATAGTCCTGGTTCAGCACCTCGAGCAGCGAGGCGCGCATGTAGCGCATGATCAGTGCCGCATAGCCGATCGCCAGCAGCACCGCCGGCAGGACGAGGTGCGCCGCGAGGTCGCCGTAGGAGAACGCCGCGCCGGGCGTCAGCATGCCGCCCGAGGGTGCCCAGTGCAGCAGCACCGAGAAGGCGTAGAGCCCGAGCAGCGCGGTGAGGAACGCCGGGCTCGAAATGCCGACGAAGGCGGCGACCGACAGCCCGACATCGGTGGCGCTGTTGCGCCGCACCGCCCCGACGATGCCGGCGGCGATGCCGAGGGCGATGGCGATGGCAAGGCCGGTGAACATCAGCAGGATGGTGGGCCCGATGCGGCCGATGACCAGCGGCAGCACCGGCACGCCGGCCCGCTGGATGGAATAGCCGAAATCTCCGCTCAGGGCGGCGCGCAGCCAGCCGAAGAACTGCACCGGCAGCGACGCATTGAGTCCAAGCCGCTCCCGCAGCGTGGCGAGGTCGGCCGGCGACAGCGGCGCGGAGGGATTGATGTAGGCATCGATCGGATCGCCCGGCGCCAGCCGCAGCAGCACGAACACCAGCACGCTGAGGGCGAACAGCATGACGATGCCGATGGCGATGCGACGCAGGACAAAGAGCGACATTTGCAGCTCCCGGAGGGCAGGGGGCTGGCGACCGGCATGGCCGCCAGCCCGAAGGCGTCAGTCAGCCGATCAGGGCGCGATGTCCCACTTTTCCGGGTGCGCCGCGAACGGGCCGCCGGCCGGAGCAGGCGTCCAGACGAAATCCTTGAGCGTGCTGGAGGCGACGCCGTAGCGGCTCGCCACCCACATGGTGCCCCAGGGCAGTTCGTCGTTCATCACCTTGCACACCGCCTGCCATTTGGCATTGACGGCATCGGCATTGGTTTCACCCATCGCCGCATTGAGGGCGGACGTCAGGTCCGGCATGTCGACCCGCATGGTGTTGGCGCCGGCCGGCGGGATCTGCGCGGCGTTGAGCCCCTGGTTGAGGGAAGCCGGGTTCGGCCCGTTCTGCAGGCCCGCATAGACCAGCGGGAAGTCGGCCCAGTTGCCGTCCGCCTTCATGACGATGCCGTTATAGGTCGGCGTATCGACAGCGCGCGGCTGCACGTTGATGCCCACCTGGCCCAGCATCGCCTGGATGGCGGCCATGATGTTGTTGACCTGCGGGCTGTTGTAATAGGTGACCCACGGGATCGGCTTGTCGCCGTTGATCTTGTCCCAGCCGGCCTCCTTGAGCAGCGACTTGGCCTTCTCCGGATCGTAGGCGTAGTCGTTGAGCCCTTCGGGCACGAACTGCGGCGCGACATAGCCGCAATTGGCGAGCTTGGCGGCCCCGCCATAGAGGCTGTCGATGATCGACTTGCGGTCGATGGCGTACATCACCGCCTGGCGGACGCGCTTGTCCTTCCACAGATCGACCTTTTCGTTGAAGCCGATGTAGTTCACCACCCAGGAATCGCCGGCGATGACCTGGAACTGCTTGTCGTCCTTGAACGTCTTGGCGTCGTCGGCATCGACATAGGTGAACTGGATTTCGCCGGCCTTGAGGGCGGCAACCGCCGCCGCCGGGTTGGCGAAATAGCGGTCGATCAGATGGTCGACCTTCGGCCGGCCGAGGCGGTAATTGTCGCTGGCGGCGAGCTCGACATACTGGTCGGAGACGTACTTAACCCATTTGAACGGCCCGGTGCCGATCGGGGTAGTGGACCACCAGGTGCTGGTGGCGAGCGAGGCCGGATCCTTGTCCTTGAGGGCGTGCTCGGGCAGCATCATGATCTGCGTCAGGAGCGCCAGCAGCGCGCCATTGGCCGCCTTGAGCTTGATCACCGCGGTTTCGGGATCGGGCGTTTCGACCGAATCGATGTCCTTGAGGCGCGCCGCGTTGATGCTGCCGGTCTTGGCGTTCATCGCGAGCGCAAGGGTGAACTTCACGTCGGCGGAGGTGAAGGGCTGGCCGTCATGCCAGTTCGCCTTGGCGAGCCTGAAGGTATAGGTGAGCTGGTCGGGGCTGACCGTGTAGCTCGAAGCAAGATCGCCTTCGATCTTCGACAGGTCGGCGCTATAGATCACCAGCGGCTCGTAATAGGTGCTGAGCCAGGTAAAGCCGGCCGTCGCGGCGAGGGGATTGAAGTTCCCCGGAAAGCCGCCCGGACCAACGTCGAAGCCGCCGGTGATGGTCTTGTCAGCGGCGAAGCTGGGGGCGGCGAAGGCGGTGCCGGCGAGCAACACGCCCGCCGCCAGCAGGCGACCGAAAGTTCGTCTTTGCATCATTTCCTCCGTGATGTTGATGGTTCGTTGGCTGGCGCCGGGACGCCCATGGCGCGATTCCTGGCCACGACCTCCTGGATGCCGCTGTAGTGGGCATCGAGCCGCAGCCGTGCCGCCTCGACATCGCGCGCCGCTATGGCGTCGACGATGGCGTGGTGGTCGGCCCAGGTGGCCAGCGGGGTGGGGTTGTCGAGATTGGCGAAGCCGGACGCCTTGTAGAAGGCCGACCAGAAGATATCGATCAGCGCGCTCAGCATCTTGTTGTTCTGGCAGCGGAACAGCAATTGGTGGAATTGCTGGTCCTCGGCGGCGAAGCTTTCGTTGCGCTCGGCGCGGGCCCGCATGCGCTCGGTGACCGTCCGCAGCGCCCCGAGGTCGGTCTCGTCGATCATGGCGATGGTACGATCGATCAGGCCGGTCTCGAGCACCCGGCGGATGTCGCGCAGCTCATCGACGTCGCGCAGTGAATCCTGCATCCCGTAGGCGAGGTTGTCGAGCAGCGGCTGGAACGAGAATTCCTTGACGAACACGCCGATGCCGCGGCGCGTCTCGAGCACGCCAACCGATTCCAGCGCCTTGATCGCCTCGCGCATCGAATTGCGTCCGACGCCCAGTTGCTGGGCGAGAAACGATTCCGGCGGCAGGGGGTCGCCGGCCTTGAGCCGGTTTTCCTCGATGAAGGCGCGCAGGCTCTCCTGCACCGAGACATGCAGCAGCGGGGCACGATCCAGCGGCTTGATGGGCTTCATCGCAGGCAAGATCGGCTCCCGACCAGGTGATGCACCCTGCTAATATCGACTTGTAGGATATCCTGCAAGTAGTATTCTGCTGACCTCGATATTGCCATTGCGGCGCGGCAGGACGGGCGCCTATCGTGCGCCCGCCCGCTCCCGCCTCCTTCCCTCCAGCCCCATAGAGAACCAAGATGGCCACACTTTC
>Ga0207657_10002409_pt1 | contig 20204 bp, 22 predicted proteins | sample KBSC33metaG_FD_184316 | JGI IMG/M metagenome (GOLD analysis project Ga0207657, IMG submission 184316) | Corn rhizosphere microbial communities from Kellogg Biological Station, Michigan, USA - KBS C3-3 metaG (SPAdes) (version 2) | ecosystem: Host-associated > Plants > Roots > Rhizosphere > Soil ... | reverse complement strand
TCAAGGACGTGCTCACGGTCGAGCCGTCCGACACGATCGGCGAGGCCGCCGAGAAGATGAACGCCGCGAACGTCGGCGCCGTCGTCGTGGTCGAGGACATGGTGCGGATCGTCGGGATCGTCACCGAGCGCGACCTCACGCGCGCCGTCGCCGCCCGGGCCCGGGCGGCCGAGGCCCGCTGCCGCCAGTGGATGACCCCGGATCCGGTCACGATCGAGCCGGAGACCCGGATCGAGGACGCGGCCGAGATCATGTTCTCGCGGAACTTCCGCCATCTGCCCGTGGTGAAAGATGGGCGGCCGCTCGGGATCGTCAGCCTGCGGCTCCTCTCACGCTGGGCTTTCGAGTCCGTCCAGCGGCCCGAATAACCTGCCGTCCGTGATCCGGTTGCACCCCGAGCGCGGAGGCTGGCTGGAGGTCGTCTGCGGCCCGATGTTCAGCGGCAAGAGCGAAGAGCTCATCCGCCGGCTGCGCCGCGCCGAGATCGCGGGCCAGCGCGCGCTGATCGTGAAGCCGCGCATCGACGATCGCTACGACATCGGCCACGTCGTCAGCCACGCGGGCGCGAAGATGCGCGCCGTCGCAGTCGCGCGGCCCGAGGAGATCCCCGGGCTCACCGACGGCTACGACGTGATCGGCATCGACGAGGTGCAGTTCTTCCCGCCGGAGATCGTGCTCACGATCGACGTGCTCGTCGAGCGCGGCAGCCGCGTCGTCGCATCCGGCCTCGACCAGGACTTCCGCGGCCTGCCGTTCGGCTCGATGCCGGAGCTGCTCTGCCGTGCGGAGCTCGTCGACAAGCTGCAGGCGGTCTGTCACCGCTGCGGCGGCCCCGCGACGATGACGCAGCGGCTCGTGAACGGCTACCCGGCGTCGGCCGACGGCGCGACGATCGTCGTCGGCGCGCTCGACTCGTACGAGGCGCGCTGCCGCAGCTGTCACGAGATCGCCGAGTCGGCGTCCGCGACCGGCTAGACGAGCCGGATCGTCAGCGTCTCGCCCTCGAGCGAGACGGTGCCGCCGAGCGCGGTCACGAGCCGCACGGCGACGGCTGCACCGAGGTCGCGCAGGTCCTCGCCGAGCACGACCTGCGCCGATGCGGGTGTGACAGGTGCGATGTCGATCTCGTTGCCGCGGACGACGATGCCCGCCTGCTCGAGGCCGCCGTGCCGAAGCACCGACTGGGCGAGCGCCGAGACGCCGCGCCCGACCGCGTCGGTATCCGTCGAGACGACGGCACCCGTCCCGGAGACCGTTATGCGGTCCTCGCCGAGCCGCTCGCGTGCGCCGTGCGCGAGCTCGAGGGTGTCGACCTCGCGCAGCATCGGCTCGTAGCGGCCCGCTTCGATCCGCGCGACGAGTGAGAGCTCGTCGAGGAGCTCGGCCATCTGCACCGAGGCCTCGCCGATGATCTGCATATAGCGGTCGGTGGGCGGCTCGAGCTGCATCGTCCGCTCGAGCGTCTTCACGAACCCGTGGACGGTGGCGAGCGGCGTTCGCACGTCATGACAGGCCAGTGAGACGAGCCTGGGAAAGGAAGAATCGGCAGACACGGACTTTGAGGCACAGTATCGGCGTGGCGGAAACGACGCGGCGGGTGTCGGTCGACCTCCAGGCCTCGGCGCCGGAGGTTCCGATCGGCCTGTCGCGCGCCGGCGTCACAGGCGTCCAGAAGGCGGTGCGCATCGGCCGCGGCGCGCAGGAGAAGCTGATCGCCGCGACGATCGACTGCACCGTCGATCTCGATCCGTCGCAGAAGGGCGTGCACATGTCGCGCTTCCCGGAGCTCTTCGAGGAGGCGATCGAGGGCGTCGTCGCAGACGATGCGTTCCTGATCGAGGACCTCGCGGAGCACGTCGCGACGCGGATCGTCGAGCGGCAGCACGCCGTCGTCGCGGAGGTGCAGATCCGTGCGCGCTATCCGTACGAGCGCACGACGCCGGTGACCGGGCTCTCGACACAGGAGATGGTGACGCTGATCGGCATCGCCGCCGCATCGCGCACGAGCGTCCGACGCATCGTCGGCGTCGAGGCGATCGGTATCAACGCGTGCCCGTGCGCGCAGGGTCTCGTCCGCGACAAGGCGTCGGGCCGTCTGCTCGAGGCGGGGTTCGACGAGGACGACGTCGAGCGCATCCTTCAGCTCGTCCCGATCGCGACCCACAACCAGCGCGGTCAGGGCACGCTCCTCGTCGGCACGTCGCGCCGCGTCAACGCCGAGCGGCTGGTCGAGCTCGTGGAGGCGTCGATGAGCTCACCGATCTACGAGCTGCTGAAGCGGCCCGACGAGCTGTTCGTCGTCGAGCATGCGCACCTCCAGCCGCGCTTCGTCGAGGACTCGGTGCGCGTCGCTCTGAAGAGCCTGCTCGACGACCTGCCGGATCTCGACGACGCCGACTTCGTCCTCTCACGCCAGCTGAACTTCGAGACGATCCACGCTCACGAGGTCGTGGCCGAGCGCTACGGCACGATCGGCGAGCTCCGGTCGGAGCTCGCGGGCGGTGCGCACGGGCCGCTGCGGCACTCCGAGCTCAGAGACTGGCTGCGCGGCTAGGGCGGCGCGTGAAGCGCGGCTCCTCGCCGCGCACGAGCCGGCCCAGGTTCGCACGGTGCAGCACGAGCACCGCCGCACCTGCAACGCCCGCGAACACGATCACCGGCCACGGGTAGCCGATCACCCACGCCCAGATCGGGAGCGTCAGCGCCGAGACGATCGACGCGACCGACGCGTAGCGCGTGAGCCCGAACACGAGCAGCCACACGCCCGCCCCGATGCCGCCGACGATCGGCGCGACGCCGAGGAACGCGCCGCCGGTCGTCGCGACGACCTTTCCGCCGCGCGTGAACTTCAGGAAGAGCGGACGGAAGTGCCCGAGCATCGCCGCGCCGCCGGTGAGCACGCCCGCGTCGTGCCCGGCGAGCTTCGTCGCGACGAACGCCGGCACAAAGCCCTTCACGGTGTCGAGGACGACGGCCGCGATCCCGAGCCTGCGGCCGTGGACGCGCCACACGTTCGTCGCGCCGATGTTGCCGCTCCCCTGCGTGCGGATGTCCTGATGCCGGAAGATGCGCACGAGCCAGTAGCCCCACGGCATCGACCCGCAGACGTAGCCGATCGCGACGAGGATCGCGGTCAGCATCGGAAGGCTACGAGGGAATGGCGTACTGCTCGACCCAGCCGTTCACGACATCCCAATCGAGGTTGTCGAAGAACGCGCCGATGTAGCCGGCGCGGTCGGTCTGGTAGTCGAGGAAGTACGCGTGCTCATAGACGTCGAGCGCGACGAGCGGCGTCGCGTTCCAGACAGGGAACGTGTTCTGCGCGTCGCCGATGTAGTTGAAGAGCCGCCCTTCGTCCCAGTCGTAGGCGGTCCAGGCCCAGCCGCGACCGGCCATCCCGGTCGCCTTCAGGTCGGAGCGCCACGCCTCGACCGAGCCGAAGTCGCGCCCGACGAGCGCCCCGAACGCGCCCGTGGGGTCGCCTCCGCCGCCGCCGAGGTGCGCGAAATAGAGCTCGTGGTTCTTGATGCCGCCGATCGCGAAGGTCAGGTCGACCTTCAGCGCCCGGATCTCGGAATAGACCTGATTCGCCGAGGCCAGGTCGACGCCGGCGAGCTTGCCGAGGATCTCGTTTCGCTTGTTCACGTAGCCCTGGTAGAGCTTGTAATGAGCCTCGATCGACGCGCGCGAGATCCCGTCGAGCTCGAAGGCCTCGGGCCTGAGCGGTCGTGGCGCGATCTCCTCGAACTTGAACGCAAGCGTCGACATCGAGCTCCTCTCCGTGAACCGTGACGTGATCCGGCGGCGGCAGCATATCCTCAGCTCAGACGCGAAAGGAGCAGTCACATGCCGTTCGAACTTCCCGATCTCCCCTATCCCTACGACGCGCTCGAGCCGCACATCGGCGCCGAGACGATGCGCATCCACCACGACCTGCACCACAAGGCCTACGTCGACAACGCGAACGCAGCGCTCGACGGGACGGAGTGGGCGAACTCCTCTGTCGAGTCGGTGCTCGCGAGCCTCGACGCGATCCCCGAGGAGAAGCGCACCGCGGTCCGCAACAACGCGGGCGGCCACGCGAACCACTCGCTCTTCTGGGAGATCATGAGCCCGGACGGCGGCGGCGAGCCGTCGGGCGACCTCGCCGCAGCGATCACCGACACATTCGGCGGCGTCGCCGAGCTGAAGACGGCCGTGAACGACGGCGGCGTGAAGCGGTTCGGCTCCGGCTGGACGTGGCTCGTCTGGGACGGCACGGGGCTCTCCCTGTACTCGACCGCGAACCAGGACTCGCCGATCATGCAGAGCGACGTGCCGCTCCTCGGCATCGACGTCTGGGAGCACGCGTACTACCTCACGTACCAGAACAAGCGCCCGGCCTATCTCGAGGCCTGGTGGAACGTCGTCAACTGGGACGAGGTGGCGCGGAGATACGCAGAGGCGCGCGGGTAAGACCCGCGCGCCTCGCGCATTGCCGTATGTCGTGCCGCGTTATCGCGTGAGCGGGATCAGGCGGCTCGTGCTGGCGACGTAACCGACTCCGGCCTGGCTGTCCGGGAGGACGAGGCGCAGGATGGAGCGGCCCTTCGGCAGCCTCGCGCTGAACACCGCGCGCGAGCTCGCGCCGAGGTAGATCCGCTTCACGTTGCGGAAGCTGCCGAGCGGCGCCTTCCGCTGGACCCAGACGTAGCGGCCCGCGTACGTGAGATCGGACGTCACCTTCGCGACGAACAGCTTGCCGCTGCGGCCGAAGCCGACGCGGGGACGGACGTTGATGGTCACGGACGGGCTGTTCGCCGTGCGCCAGTGGGCCTGGTAGGCCGTCTGGATCGTCGGCGAGACGCCGAACGAGAACGCGCCGTTCGTCTGCGTCGTCGTGCTGGCGAGCGACTGCGTGCCCTTGCCGAGCGGCTGCGACGTCAGGGTGACCGGCTCACTCGTGAGCTGGTTCGAGACGACGCCCGACACGGTCGTGTTGTCGCCGTAGGTCACGGTCGAGGTCGACGTCGTCAGCGAGACGGTGCCTGCCGGCGCCGTCACGGTGACGGTGCCCTTGTGCGACGTCGCGAACGAGTCGTGATACGTCACCTTCGTGGCCTTCGCGAACGTGAACGTGTAGTTCTCGCCGGTCTTGAGCACCGGCGACGCGAATGAACCGTCGTTCGCGACGACCTGATGGCTCACGACGTCGGCGTTGTGCCAGGTCACGGAGTCGCCGACCATGACGGCCGTCGCGCTCGGCGTGAAACCGCTCTTCGTGATCTGGACTGTCTTGGTGTCAGCTCCGGCAGAGGCTGCGACGACGAGTGCCGCGAGCAGCGCTACCGGAAGCAGGAGAATGCGCTTCATTTTGGACTCCTCTTCGTCTGGACTCGTACCTGCAACGCCGAGCTCAGCCAAAGAGATGCGGGCGTTACTTGCGCCTTACGATCGTTTGCGTGCCGCTGTGCGCCGCAAGCAGCCCGTTGCCCGCCTGGTTGATCGACAGGAAGACGCGGATGTGCGAGACACCCTTGGGGAGGTACGCCGCCGGCTTGAAGAGCCGCCCGTTCAGCTGGCCGAGGGTGAGGTTCGCGATGTTGACCCACTGGCCGAACGGCGAGAGCCGCTGCAGCGACACGTGCTTGTGCCAGAGCGAGACCGGGGACGAGATCTCGGCCTTCATGTAGCCGGCCCCACCCGGGATCAGCCTCATCTTCGGGGCGACCTGGGCGACGACGCTCGCGCTCGTCACGTTGTTCCAGCGCGCCGTGTACGTCGTGTAGATGCTCGGGGTGATCGTCCAGGAGAACGCGCCGCCGGCGCCGGTCTTCACGATCACGATCTGGCTCGCCGACGCCTGGCCGTACGGCTGCTGGTCGAGCTCGACCGACTGGTTCGCCGCGCCGGTGGAGATTGCGCCGGAGAGCGTGATCGGCGTCCCGTAGACGACGATCGGCACCGAGAGGGCGAGTGAGACGGAGGGCGGCGGGCCCTTGACCGTGATCTTGCCGGTGCGCTTCGGGTAGAGCGCGTCGTGGTACCGGAACGTGCCCGCGGTCGAGAGCGTCTTCGTCCAGGACTGCCCGGCGTGGAGGATCGGCGACGCGAAGGAGCCGTCGTCGGAGACGACCTGGTGGTCGACCTTGTCGGCGTTGTGCCAGGTGACCTTGTCGTCGTGGTTGATCGTGATCGTGGCCGGCGAGAAGCCGGTGCTCCTGATCTGGACCGTGACGGTGGCCGCCGCCCCCGCCGAGGCGAGCGTCAACGCCCCGACGGCGGTGGCGAGCAAAGCTGCGAGTGTCCTCCACATAGGGTCTGTCTCCTCCGGTAGACCTGGGTTCTTCCTCCCCCGCGTAAGCCGAATCCCCGGACGAGGTAAAGGTTCGGTCAAACGCTGCTATGACTCGGAGACCACAATCCGGTATGAGCCGTGCCTCGTAGAGATAGACGAGAGATGGAGCTGGCGCTCGACACCCCTGCGCGCCTGCGCGCCGTGCCGAAGACCGCCCCCTCGCCGGCGCCTTCGGTCGACGCGACAGACGCCGACCTCCTCGTCCGCGTCGCGGAACGCGACCGCGTGGCCTTCGAGGCCCTGTACCACCGCTACGTCCGTTCGGTCTACGGCATCGCGCTGCGCAAGCTGCGCGACCGGCAGCGAGCAGAGGACGCGGTGCAGGAGACCTTCGCCGCAGTGTGGCGCTCCGCGGCGAGCTACCGGCCCGAGCGCGGCCCCGCGGCGCCGTGGCTCTACGCCGTCGCGAGGAATGCGATCGTCGACCGGTTGCGTGCACGCAGCGAGCCGCCGATGGAGGCGCCCGACCTCGCGTCGTCGGAGCCGGGCCCCGCGGAGCACGCCGAGGCGTCGTTCGTCGCGTGGCGCGTCCATCGCGCGCTCGAGGAGCTGCCGCCGAAGGAGCGGGAGGTCGTCGAGCTCGCGTACTGGAGCGGGATGTCGCAGAGTGAGGTTGCCGACTATCTCCACATCCCCGTCGGCACGGTCAAGACGCGCACCCGCAGCGGGCTGGCCCGCCTGTCCGATCTGCTCGAAGGAGAGCTCGCGTGACGCCCGGCCCCGATTTCGACGAGCTGATGTCGGACGCCGATCCGGCAGAGCGCGAGCGTCTTCGTCGCGTCCACGACATGCTCGTCGTCGCCGGGCCGCCGCCCGAGCTGCCGCCGCAGATCGAGGCAGGCCCGACACTCGCGATGACGATCGGCGGCCGCGGCGCGCGCCGCCACGTCCAGCGGCGCGTCGCGCTGCTCGCCGCCGCGATCGTCGTGCTGCTGCTCGCGTTCCTCGTGGGGTACATCACGGGCAACGACAACAAGGTCGCCGGGCAGGTGCTGAAGCTGCAGGGCACGGCGGTCGCGCCGAACGCGCAGGCCTCGCTGCGCGTCGAGGACGTCGACCCTGCCGGCAACTGGCCGATGGAGCTCGCGGCGGTCGGCCTGCCGAAGCTGCCGCCGAAGAGCTACTACGAGGTGTTCCTCGTTCGGAACGGGAAGCCGTGGGCACCGTGCGGGTCGTTCGTCGTGAAGAACGCGAAGGTCGGCGTCTCGGTGCGGCTGAACGCGCCGTACCGGCTCCGCCCCAGCGACAGCTGGATCGTCACGCGCCGGCAGTGGGGCGAGAGCGACGCAGGCCCCGTAGTGCTCCGGCCGTTGACCTGATTCGCTAGTCGGTCATGCGGAACGCGACGTCGTACTTCGTCACCGAGGTGCGCTTGCCGGGCGTCTCGTCGGTCGGCATCGCGTTGAGTGCCGCGTCGCCCTTGCGGTAGTCGTCCTCGTTGTCGAAGAAGAGGATGACGAGCGACCTGTCGGCGTCGGGATCGTGGAGGACGACGATCTCCTGCGCGGGCACGTCGTCGGGACGCCCGCCGCCTTCCATCTCGCGCTGCATCTCCGCCATCCGGTTGCTGTCGACGCCGTCGAACGTCACCACGCGTGCGATTGCCATGACCGGCCTCCTTGTCGAGAGTTGCCCCTGACTCTATCGCTGTCTCTCGGCTCAGCCGCGCCAGCCGGGTGGTGCGTTGGCACGGCAGGTCTGCTCGAGTAGATCTGGTCTGCCCGCGGCGGCTTCCGCATACGCCTTCTCCTTGTACTGGTAGCCGCCGTCGTCGGCGTAGACCGCGATCGGCGTCCCGGTCTGCGGAGGCGACCAGTTCTCGGAGGCGCCGTTCGGCGCGATGACGATGTGGTTCGTCATCAAGTCGGTCAACGCGGCGTGGGCGCGGCGTTCGCCGGCAAGGTCGTGGTTGTGGATCGACTGCACCCAGTAGCACTCCCATGCCGACTGGGCCATGTTGACGGCGTATGAGCCGCCTGCGCCAAGGCTCGTCACGGAGTCGGACGGGAAGTTCAGCTTCGGCCATGTGTAACCCGGCGGGAGGGTCAGCCGGCTTTCGGCCTCGGCGAACTCCGAGCGCACCTCCGACGGGCCGATGATGTCGCCGATCCAGCCCGAGAGCGCGACTGCCGTCGAGGCGAGCACGGCCACGACTGCGAGCACGACCGCGAACACGACCATCGGCCGGTAGTGGCGGCGCGACGACGTGCGGAGCCGCCGGTCGTGCAGGGAGCTCGTGATCCGGTCGAACAGCGCGTCGGCGTCGGCGGTGGTCGCCGGCGAGAACGGGTTCGCCGCGCGGAGGCGGTCGAAGGCGAGGTCGGTGGTCATGTTCCCTCCACGTCGAGGTGAACGAGGTGCGCCGGGCGGCGGGCGTCGTCCGCGGCCACGGCGTCGAGGCTTGCGCGAAGCCGCCTGCGCGCGCGCAGGAGCCGGACGCGGAACGCGGTCGGGCTGAGCCCGAGCGTCCGCGCGGCCTGAGACGGAGTCAGGTCCTCCCAGGCGACGAGCAGAAGCGCCTCGCGATCGAGCGGCCGCAGCGAGCGGAGTGCCCGCTCGAGCTGCGGGTCGAGCGCGGGCCTGCTCGGCGCGGGCGCGGTCTGCTCGGGCTCGCGCAGAACGGTACGACGGCTCGAGCGTCGCGCGTCGGCGAGCACGAGGTTGCGAGCCGTCGCGTAGAGCCACGGCAGCGGGTCGTCCTGCGGCACGTCCGCGAGCCGCCGCCAGGCGATGGTCATCGCCTCGGCCGCGATCGCATCCGCGTCGGGGCTGCCGCGCCTCCGCGCGTAGACCGTGACGGCGCCGAGGTGCGAGAACACTGCTCGGAACCGCGCCTCGGCGAGGTCAGGATCGAGATGGGCTGTCATACCCGTGACTGTCGGAAGGCGCGGCATGCGTTACAGGGGAGGGTGCTGCATCGATTCGGCAAGCGGGTGTGCCACCGGGTAGCCGATGACGCCAGCGCGCGACCAGCGGGTACGCGCCGGCCGCAAGCCATCGAAGCGGTGGCGCCAGCACGAGTCGCCCGGCGATCGAGGGCCAGCCATCCGCGGCTTGTAGCGCCCGGCCAATTGCACGGTGCCCGCGCGAGCGACCATGAGTGGCGTCGACCCACCACACGGCTTGGCGTGCGTCGTCGATGGTCAAGCCGAGGCGTTCGAACTCGCCCGAGCTGAGGCGCTGCCAGGGAATGGCCTCCTGCGGCCCGTGCCAGTGCGCGCTGATCCAGCGCGCACTCGAGCTACAGAACGAACAGTCGCCGTCGTAGATGAGCAGTGGCGCGTCTTCCGATCCCACCAACTGCACGGTAACGCCACCGCGTTGGCTCGTCTCGTGCGCGGCCGACTCCGGGCTCGGAGGAGTCGTTTATGGTCGATCGATGGCGTCGCCGCGACTGAGGTGGGTAGCGTCGGGCGCGTTGGCGCTGATCCTCGTGCTCGCCACGTGGTTACGCCTGCGGCACCTCGGGCTTGCGGGGTTCGGTGACGACCAGGGCATCGCGCTGCGCATCGCACACGAGATCCTCCACGGCGACATACGCACGGTCGGTCTGGCCTCGAGCTCCGGTGCAGCCAACCCGCCCCTCTACGTCTACATCGTCGCCGCCGTCATCGGGATCCACGACAGCGTGCCTTTCGCAAACGCGTCGGTCGCCGTCCTGTCGGTCGTCGCGATCGCACTGACCTACCTCATCCTGCGTCCGCGCTTCGGCCGCACGGTGGCATTGGTCACGACCGCCTTGTTCGCGACTGCGCCGTGGGCGGTCTTCGCGGAGCGGTACCTGTGGCAGCAGAACTATCTGCCGCTCGTCGCGGTCTCGTTGCTGTGGGCGTTCTTCTGCGTGCTCGAGCGCGAGCGCACGCGCGTCGTGCTGTTCGTGCCCGTGCTCTTCGCAATCGCGATCCAGCTCAGCCTGTCGGCGGTCGCCCTCCTGCTTCCGATCATCGCGCTGATCGCGTACCGCGCGCGCGCCATCTACTGGCGGGCGTTCGCCGCGGGCACAGCCGTCGGCGTTCTGTTGCTCAGCACGTGGCTGGCCCACAACGCGAAGCACGGCTTCCGCGATTTCAGGCTGATCGTGACCCACGGCCGCGGGCACCACGGCGGAGCCACCGGCACGGGCACGCTCGAGGCGGTCCGCCAGACGTTCAACATCGTCAGTACCGAAGGCTGGAGCTTCCTCACAGGCGCGCAGCATCAGGCCGGCGCGGCGTGGACGCTCGGCCGCACGGCCGGAGTCGTGGTCATCGTGCTGCTCGTGCTCGGGATGGTGACGTCGCTCGTGCGCGTCGTGCGCGGCGGCCGCCACCCGGGGATCGACACCGCGCGCCGGGGGCTCCTCGTCGTCTGGCTCGTCGGCATCTGGCTCGGGTACATCTCGTCGTCGAAGAGCGGAGCCGGTCCGAGCTACCTGATCGTCACCTATCCCGTCTCGTTCCTCCTTGCCGCGCTCGGCCTGCACGACGCGGCAGCGCTCCTCGGGCGTCGTTCGGCCGCGGTCTCACTCGCAGCGGCCGCCGCGATCGCAGCGGCCTACGTCGCCTTCACGCTGTCCTTCCAGTCGTACGTCCAGCACCACGGCGGAACGGCCGGCACCTACGGCGTCATCTACGACGACACGGCGGCGCTCGCAGCGGCCGTGCGTGCGCGCGGGTTGCATGTCGATGATCCCCCCGCGGAATACCTCGTCTCGGGGCACCTCGGGGCGCCGGAGGGGACGACGCGCTTCGTCACCACTCGCTTCCGGCTTCGCGACACTTCGCCTCTGCCGTGCTCGGGGGAGAGGCAGCGGTTCGGCCCCATCGAGGCGTGCTTCCCGCAATAGCTGGAACACGATTGCGGTGTGCCGTTAGACTCGCCGTCGTGGCATACCCGGCCTAGTTGATCCCAACGTCATGCCCGTAGCCGTGGCTGTCGGCCTCGGCTGCTGAACGCTGGATCGACGAAGGAGGGACGACAGATGCTGTACGAGCCGACGAGGTTCGCTGGGCTGATCGACGAGCCGTGGGTTCCCGCACGCGTCGAGGACGCGATCGCTGCGATCGTCGCCGACGCAGACGCTGCGTTCGATCCGACAGCGCTCTGGCCCGCACACGAGTGGGATGCGCGCGAGAAGCCGCTGCCGCTATCCGGCCTGTACGTCGGTGCGGCCGGCGTGATCTGGGCTCTCGACGAGCTCCAACGGCGGGGATATGCCGAGTCGTCGCTCGACCTGGCGGGTACCGCGGCGCGTGCGGTCGAGCTCGAGCGGGCGACGCCGGACTTCTCTGCGGACGACCACTACCGTCCTGGTGCGCTCATGTCCGGCGTGACGGGAGCAGCGCTCGTCGCCTTCCGGCTGACCTCCGACCCGGCGCTCGCGGACGACGTGCACGCGCTCGTTCGCGGGAACGTCGACAACCCGACGGACGACATCAGCTGGGGTGCGCCCGGGACGCTGCTTGCCGCCTTGGCGATGGGTGAATGGACGGGCGAGGGTCGTTGGGATGAGGCTGCCCGCGAGTCGGCCTTAGCACTCCGGGAGCGCCGCGGCCACGACGGGCTATGGCGCCAGGACGACGACTACCGCGGCCTCAGCACGCTCCACGGCGTCGCGGGAAACACGCTCGCTCTGCTCCGTTTCGAGGCCGACGCTGCCGTCGCAAGCGAGAGCGCGGCCGTTCTCTCACGTCATGCGTTCTGCGAGGACGGCCTCGCGAACTGGCCCGGCTCGCCGCGGTCGCAGCTCGCGCGGCCGCGAGACGGCCGGATCTGTCTTCAGTGGTGCACCGGCGCGCCGGGTGTCGTCGCCGGTGCCTGGGAGTATCTCGACGAGAGCCTCCTGCTCGCCGGCGCCGAGCTCATCTGGCGTGCGGGCGCACACAGCGACGAGAAGGGCCACGGCCTCTGCCACGGCACCTCGGGCAACGGCTTCGCCCTCCTCAAGGCGTTCGCACGCACCGGCGATGAGCACTGGCTCGAGCGGGCGCGCCGCTTCGCCGTCCACGCGCTCGCCCAGGCGGAGCGAATCGCCACTGCGAACGGCCGCCGCCGCTACTCGCTCTTCAACGGAGACATCGGCACCGCCCTCTTCGCCGCCGCGTGCCTCGACGCCGATCCTCGCTTCCCGATCGTCGACGTCATGTAGGAGAGCCGACCGGCATCCGCGACCGCGCTACGCCGAGCGCGACTCGTTGCGCATCTCGCTGAGCAACCGCTCGAGCCGCTCCTCCGTCGAGTCGTCCACGAACGTCATCGCCGCCGCGACGTTCGGGTGCACCTCCGCGATCGCACGGCGCATCTCCTGCGCTACGGCGCGATACGACGGATGACCCTCGGGTCCCGAGCGCAGCTCGATCAGGTGCAGCGCCTCGCGCGCGTCGAGCTCGAGGACGTACCGGATGCGGAACGCGAGGCACAGGGCGTACGGCGCTTCCTCGGCGAAACCGTCGGCTCGCAGCCGCTCGTATGCCGCGCGCGACACGTCGAGCGCGCGCTCGTACTCGCCCGCCACACCCGCGGCGACGAGCTCGTGCGGCACGTCGGCGCCCAGATCAGGCGAGAGCCGCTGCCACTGGCACGTGAGCAGGCGGTGCCGCTGCAGGTCGCGGAACGCGCCGTAGTCGGAGACGATCTCGAAGCGGTACGTGAGCGTCTCGAACCCGCGTCCGGGACGATGGCGCCGGTTCTCGCGCGTGCCGATCAGCTCGCGCAAGAGCGACGCGCGCTCGGCGTCGGAGAGCGACGCCACCACGCGGAGCGCCTCCTCGTCCCCGGTCGCGGAGGCTTCGTACAGGAGCGCCGCCGCGAGCTGCGTCTCCGTCCCGTGCGCGCGGATGAGCCGCACGGACGGTGCTGCCGACGGCTCCGCGGTATCGAGCCCAAGTCGCGCCGCTGCGCCCTCGGAGGCCGCGCGGCGCTCCTCGAAGAACTGGATCCAGCGGCCGCCGCGGTCGGGCTTCGGGACGCGGACGACGAAGCTCGGGATGATCTTCTGCAGCTCCTCGAGCAGCATCTGCCCGTACGCCTGCGCCTCGGCGAGCGGATGCGCGAGCAGGTGCAGCACGAGCTGCTCGTACGTCTGGCCGCTCGCGTAGATGCCCATGTGCGAGAGCGACGCCGCGGGCAGGATGCCGCGCACGAGATCGAGCGCCTTCGCGCGAACGGCGCGCGTGTGCGCGGGCGCCGACTCGTTCTCGCCGCGGGGGAACTGCTCCGCGGCCCACGCCGACATCCCCTCGAGCAGCCCCGTGTACGTCTGGAAGAGATCGTCCATCGCCTGCTCGTAGTGCGGGCCGAAGCGCGGGTCGCGGTAGTAGCGATACCCGAAGCCGTCGAGGCGGCTGTCGTAGGCGATGTAGCGCGTCGACTGCTCGAGATACGAGGCGAGACGCGGCCGCTGCAGGATCTTCGTGAGCAGGTTCGACGTCCACTCGCACGCGATGTGCGCACCGCCGAGCTGCGCCACGGAGTCGTCGCCGTAGCCGAGGAAGATGCGCTCGTACAGCGCGGCCGCACGCTCTCCCTCGTTGCCCTCGATTGCCGGCACCTCCCCCACCGAGTCGGCGAACTCGTCGAGGAAGAGCCGCCGCAGCGTGCCCGCGTAGCGCGAGTAGCGGGCGAAGAGCGCGCCCTTGACCGTCTCGGGGAGATTGACGAGGCCGAAGACGGGCCGATCGAGGTTCGTGAAGTGCGGCGCGAGCCGCGCCCGCTCCTCCTCGGTGAAGGTCTCGACCGGAAGTGTCACTGTTGCGATTGTGGCCAAAGAACCGCCCACCCTAGCGAGGGTCTCGGTCGGCACCTCGGGCTGGTCATATCCGTCTTGGCGGCCCGGTTTCTACCCCGCGGGCACCGACCCGGCCGCCTTCCTCGCCTTCTACGCGCAGCGCTTTCCCACCGTCGAGCTGAACACGACGGGCTACCGGCTGCCGGCGGAGGAGCAGTTCCACCGCTGGGCCGCGCAGGCGCCCGACGGCTTCGAGTTCGCACCGAAGCTGCCCGGCAACCACACCCGCAGCTTCGACATCTTCGGCGAGCGGATGCGCGCGCTCGGCGACCGCCTCGGGCCGGTGCGCGTCTCCCTCAAGAACACGCGCGACGAGGGCCTGATCGAGCTGCTGCTCGGCTCGCTCGACCCGGGACTCCGCCTCGCCTTCGACCTCGAGCACCCCTCGTGGGACGGGATCGAGGAGCGGCTCGCCGAAGCGAACGCCGTCCGCGTCAACGACCTCGACCACCCCGCGCCGTTTCGCTACCTCCGCCGGCGCGAGGCGCCGGACGACGCCTTTGCCGCGCGGATCCGCGCGACGACCGAGCCGGTCTACGTCTACTTCCGGCACGACGAGAAGCCGGACGCGCCGGCGCACGCGGCGCGCCTGCAGGAGCTGCTCAGCGAATCGTGACCCGTGCGCAGCTCGGCGGCGACTCCATGCCCGTCGTCGACACGGTGTTCACGCAGAACGTGAACGTGCCGCGCACCTTCTTCGCCGGCCACACCATGACGTAGCGCTGATCGAAGCGGAGCGTCCTGCGCACCGTGCTCGCGCGATAGACGACCGCCTTCTTCGCGTTCTGCACGACGACGCGCGTGCGAACTGCGTTGCCGTCGTCGAGCGCCCGATAGGCGAGACGCACCGGCCCGCCGATGCGGGCGAGGACGGCGATGGCGCGCACACCCGGCGGTGCGGTGCCTGCAACGGTCGGCGGAATGGCGCCTGCACCAGTGACGACCACCGACGCGACCGTCGTCGCCCAGCCGCTGCCGGACGGCACGTCCGTGCCCGCCTCGCCGCCGATCCACACCGTGTGCGGATCGAGCGGATCGCGCGCCGCACCGAAGTAGTCGCCGTACCGGTCGCCGCGATAGACGCCCGCGCTCTGCGCGACGACGAGCGGCTCGGTGAGCGCGCCGTCAGGCGTCCGCCCGAGCACGATCACCTCCGGCAGCACCTTCAGCCCCGATTCGCCGGCGACGATCACGAGGTTCCCGTCGCCGTCGGGCCGCACCGCCGGGAAGAAGACGTGCGCGCCGGCAACGCCGATGTCCTGGTCCCAGGTCACCGTGCCCGTCTCGGTCGCGAGCTCGACGACGCGGGCACACGTGCGGATGATCGAGTCGCCCACGGGTACGCACCGCGCGTTCGCCGAGAACCAGAGCTTCCCGTTCTCCCACACGGAGTCGAGGATGCGGTTGTCGTTCGTCGCGATCGGAGGCCGAAGTCCGCCCGACTGCGGCTGGGCGGCTGCAGGTGGCCGTGCGAGCAGGCTGATCGCCGGCGCCGCGGTCTCACGCACGGTGACGGGCGACGGCGGCACGCCGTCGATCGCCAGAACGTGCACGACGCGCGAAACGCGATCGTCGACAGCCACGGCGTACTCGGTCGCCGTCGGGGACAGCGACTGCACCGGCGCGACGCTCGAGTACTCGGGCGTCGGCCCGAAGACCGAGAACGCGGGCGTCGTCGAGCCCGCGAGGAGCTGCGCCTTGTTCACGGTCCAGATCTCGTTGCCGAGCGCCCGCGCGCCGCGCGCCTCGCAGTCGTCGAACAGGTCGGCGGTGAGGACGACGATGTCGTCCGCGATGCCGAGCCGCGGCTGGTCCGCGCACGCGGCCGCGTCGAACGAGGTCACCGTCCACGTGCCGGTCGGGTCGGAGCCGGTCGACACGGCGAGCAGGACGTCCTTGCCGTCGACATCGGAGATCGATGCGAACCAGCGGCCGCTCGTCGCGTCGTAGAGGACCCGCGGATCCGTGAGCTGGTCGCTCCCGCTGCCGAAGAGCACCGCAAGATCGCGGGTCTGCACGAGCTGCGGCGCGCCGCTGCCCGTCCGCCAGACGCTCTCGGCGAGGTTCACCATCTCGACGACGAAGCCCGGTCCCGCAGCGACGGTCACGTCGGGCGGCTCGAAGCCCCCGGCGACGACGTCGTTCAGGCCCGCGACCGTCTGCGTGACGGTGACGACCGGCCCCGTTGCGCCCCCGACCGTCGAGACGAGCGTGAGCGAAGCGGCGAGTACCGCGAGGACTAGGAGAGGCCGGCCTGGCAGAGCCGGTCGCCCCAGGACTGCAGGACTTGCGTCTGCTGCGCCTGAAACGCCACGTCGGCGGGGTTCGCCTTGTCGAACGGATGCAACCCGTCGATCATCGCGCCGACGTTCGGCGTCACGCCCGGGCCACTGGCGAGCAGGCGGTACTTCTCGCCCGTGCCGGGCCCGCGCCTCGCCGTCCACCCCGGCGGGTGCTTGTAGCCGCCCTTCGTCGGATCGAACGAGTAGAAGCCGTAACAGAAGACGCCCGTCGGGTTGTGAGTGACGAAGGAGTTCTCGCGACGCCAGCCTTGACCGTACATCGAGTTGTACGTGTCGAGATACACGAGGCTGCCAAAGCCGTCGGTCGGCGCACCGTAGCGCGTCGTGCCGAACCCGTAGACCGGCGTGCCGAGGTACGTGAAACGGCCGAAGAGCGCCTCGAAGCGGCCGCCGTAGACCCAGTTCGATCCGGTCTCGAGCTTTGCGATCTCACCCGTCCAGTGCGAGACCTCGAGCCAGTTCGCGCGCAGCTCCGGCGACCACGGCGTGAAGCCGAGGTTCGGGAGCGGCTGCGGCCAGCTCTGCGCGGCCCAGTACGAGCCGTCCGGCGACTTGCACGCAGCGACCAAGTTCGGGAGCGCGGGACCGTCGTAGCGGCCGCAGCTGCCGGGGAAGTGCTTCCAGTAGACGGTGTGCTTCGTGCCCCAGCCGCCCGAGTAGTCGAGCTTGAACTTCGTCTGGTGGCCGCCCTCGTGCGGCGTGAACGCGTTGAGCGCGCCCCACACGAGAACGTGCTTCACGGCGCTGCCCTTGTGGTACGTGAGCATCGCCTCGCCCTTCGCGTTCGCCCTGATCTGGACGCCGGTGGCGTTGCGGTCGATCAGCTGCGCGGCGGAGGCGGTGCCGGCCAGCGAAAGCGCAACGGTTGCAGCGAACACCGCAATGACGGGCCGGGCCATACGGATTCATCGGCCGGGAAGCCCGGTGTCAGCCTCCCCCGAATGGGTAGAAGACTCCTTGTAAATGAGAATCTTCGCTGCGCTCGTCGCGAGCTCGATCCTCGTCGCCGCGCCTGCCGCCCGGGCCTCCGATCGCATCGGGCTGAACGCGTCGAACGTCCGGCTCGCGGTCTCGCCGGACGGGAAGCGCGCGCTCGTGACCTACCGCGCGCAGGGGCGGACGCGCCACGTCCTCGTCTGGGGCGCGGTGAACGCGCTGACGCCGAACCCGGCCGTGCCGCAGGTGCGCTTCACGATCGACTGGACGGGCGGCTGGGAGACGTACGGGCACACCGTGTGGCGCGCGTTCGGGCACGAGTGCCGGGCGTACGACGGCCCGCCGCTGGCGGCCGTCGTCGCAGCGTGCAAGGGCTCCGACGGTTCCTACTGGGCCGTCCAGCGCTGGCAGCCGAACCTGCCGCACCGCGGCTACCCGCCGTACAAGGCGGGTCAGACCGACTGGGAGCTCGACGTCTCGCACTGGACGGGCCCGATCGCAGAGGTCGAGCTCCATGCCGACTGGGCGTTCAACGGCGAAGCGCACAACCTGTTCGGGCGGATGACCTACGGCGGGGTTCCCGTGTACGGCTTCCATACGGTCAAGGGCACGGGCGCGCCGCAGGACCGGTACGGCCGAAGCCTCACCATCGACACGCTCGACTCCGCCTATGGCAGCGGCTGGAAGCGCGAGACGTCGATCGTCTTCCGCAAGCCCACGGGCGTCTTCTGTTACTCGTTCTGGCCGACGAACGACGTGTCGCTGCCGGGCCGGCCGAGGCGTCCCGCGGGCGACGGAAAGGCGTACCGCCTCAACGTGCTCGGCCCGGGCGTGACGCCGAACCTCGTCGCGACCGTCGCGGATCCAGGCCGGTGGGACCCGAACGACGAGGCGAAGATGCGGTTCGAGTCCGAGATGAAAGCGCTGCAGCTTCGCCTGTCGCAGGGCGACAAGTTCTGCCCGACGCAGACGTAGGTCAGAAGCGCGCCGCGGCGCCCTGGTGGCGCGCGTAGGCGCCGGTCTCGACGATGTCCGTGAGCTCCTCGACCGTGTGCCGCAACTCGTCCTCGGTGTTGTAGAAGTGCGGCCCGAGCCGGACGCCTGCATCGGGGCGGAAGTCGCAGATGATGTTGCGCTCGCCGAGCTCCTTGTGCACCGCGGGATTGTCGGGCGTGCGCACGAGGACCGTGCCGCCACGGCGCGCGGGCTCGCGCGGGGAGCCGATCTCGAAGCCCGCCGCGTCGAGCAGGTCGATCAGGAGCTGCGTCAGCGCGAGCGAGCGCTCGCGGATCCGGTCGACGCCCACCTCTTCGATCACGTCGTAGCCGGCGGTCGCGGCGTAGAGCGCGGGCACGTTCGGCGTGCCGGTGAGGAAGCGCCGCGCGCCGGCGGCGTACTCGAGCTCCGGCTCGAATGCGAACGGGCGCGCATGGCCCTGCCACCCGACGAACGTGGGCTCGAGCGTCTCCGCAAGATCCGGCCGGACGTAGAGCCAACCCGCGCCGGGCCCACCGCACAGCCACTTGACGCTGCCGCCGCAGGCGAAGTCGACATCGAGCGCGGTCACGTCGAACGGCACGACGCCCGCGGACTGGTAGCAGTCGAGCACGACATAGGCGCCAACCTCGTGCGCGCGGCGAATGATCGGCCCGATGTCCTGGATCTCGCCGTTCTTGAAGAGCACATGGCTGATCGGGACCAGCAGCGTGCGCTCGTCGATGGCGGACACGATCTCTTCGCTGCTCTGGCACGTGACGACTTCCAGATCGGGCTGCGCCTGGTAGAGGTAGCGCACCGACGGGAAGTTCGCCTCCTCGTAGACGACGCGGTTGCGCGCGCCGGGCCGGCGGAAGCACGAGAGCACGATCTCTTCCGCGATCGTCACGTTCTGGTGCATCACCGTGCTGCCGGCCGGCGCGCCGATGATCCGCCCGACCTGGTCGCCGACCGTGATCGGCATCTCCCACCAGCCTTCGCCCCACGCGCGAATGCCGCGCTCGCGCCACATGCGCGCGTACTCGAGCAGCCGGCCCTCCGCGGCCGCAGGCATCGCGGCGAGCGAGTGGTTGATCAGATAGGTGCAGTCGTGGAGGATCGGGAAGCGGTCGCGATACTCCAGCAGGTCGTCCACGCCATGAATCTAGACGAGTTGACACTCCTCGACTGGAAGCGGCGCGTCTTCGCGCTCTACGCGGAGGTGCGCGCTTCGGACGATCCACGCGCCGCGTGGGAGCACTGGTGCGCGGTGCGTTCGGAGCTCTATCGCACGCACCCGCAGTCGCCGCGCCCGGGCGGCGAGCCGGCGTACTTCCCATACGAGCCGGCGCTCCGCTTCGAGGCTGCCGTCGAGCCGGTCGAGCCGGCCGCGCTCGAGATCGCGGGCAGCGCGGGGAGCATCACCCGCTTCACGCGCTTCGCCCGTGCGCGGTTCGGCGAGCACGCGCTCGAGCTCTACTGGCTCGACGCGTACGGCGGCGGCGTCTTCCTGCCGTTCCGCGACGCGACGAGCGGCCACGAGACGTACGGCGCGGGCCGCTATCTCCTCGACACGGTGAAAGGCGCCGATCTCGGCGGCACGGCGGAATCGCTCGTCCTCGACTTCAACTTCGCCTTCAACCCGTCGTGCGCCTGGGACGACTCGTGGGCGTGCCCGCTCTCGCCGCCCGCGAACAGGCTGACGGTGCCGATCGAGGCGGGAGAGCTGGCGCCCTAGACCTCCTGCAGGCTGCGCGCCCCCGGCCCGACGTACTTCGCCGACGGCCGCACGAGCACGCCGAGCTGCTTCTGCTCGAGCACGTGCGCCGACCAGCCCGCGGTGCGCGAGCACGCGAACATCGCGGGCGCGAGCGCCGGCGGGATCTCC
>Ga0207657_10002408_pt1 | contig 20215 bp, 19 predicted proteins | sample KBSC33metaG_FD_184316 | JGI IMG/M metagenome (GOLD analysis project Ga0207657, IMG submission 184316) | Corn rhizosphere microbial communities from Kellogg Biological Station, Michigan, USA - KBS C3-3 metaG (SPAdes) (version 2) | ecosystem: Host-associated > Plants > Roots > Rhizosphere > Soil ... | reverse complement strand
CGCCGACGATACGCTCGAATTGCACTTTTTCCCGGCTGCCCTCCTCGTCGGGAACGAGGACGGGGCTGCTGAGCGACAGCCGCGCTGTCAATTCACTCGTCCGCCTCAGCGAAATTTCGACCGGCTCTTCCGGCGCGTGCAGGATGGCGAACTCGATGATCTCGGTGATCAGGAACGACACGGCCACGGCCACGTCCTGGGTCGTGTTCACATTGTCTAGGTCGAGATCGATCGCGAGCCTGCGCGCCTCGTCGGGGGCGCTCGCGCGAAGCTCGGCGGCAAGCTCGGTCAATAGCGGGCGCACGGCGATTCCGCGATTCTCTTCCATCTCCGCATAATGGTTGCGGTGCACGATAGAGAGCGCGCCAACGCGCCGGCTGATCCCGGCATACGCGGCGCGCGCACCCGGCGCTTCGGCATTGCGGCCATGGATGTTGAGCAGCGACGCCACGACCTGCAAATTGTTCTTCACGCGGTGATGGACTTCACGGACGAGCCGCCGCTGACCCTCGAGAGCGCCGGTCGTCTCGCGCTCGGATTTTTCAACTCTGGCAACTGCCCGGGCGAATGCGTCGCGAAGCTCCTGGATTTCCTCGCTCGGGCCGACCTTACGTGGAAGGTCGAGGGCTCCTTCGCCCGGACGATAAGCAAGAACTGCGCGCTCGAGCCGCTTCAGCGGCCGGATCAGCAAGCGGCTAACGAGCAGCCAGGTGATCAGCGCCGCCGCCACCCACATCAGCAAGGGCAGCAATAGCATCAGGCGGTCGCGAGTCGTGATCCGCTGGTCGAGCGAACCGATGCGCGCGAACAGCGCGCCATCGCCGATCGGCCATTCGCTGATCCTGAGGCTGAGGTCTGGGCCGGACGGCGGACCAAGGACGCGCAGCTCGCGGGCGTCGTCCTGGAGGACGATCGTTGCGACGTCCCCCGGCGCGTCGATTGCGGCCGTGCGGATTTCGCCGAGCGGCACCAGTGCCGTTGCCATTCCGCCGATCACTCCGACACGGACCGCGACGGCATTGTCGTTAGGCGCGATCCGCACGTTGATCGCGCCCGGCGCGACCAGTGGCAGGCTGCCGGTGTCCCCGACCGTTCCCGTGGAGCAAAGCGGTTTGCCTTCGCCGGTCTCAAGCTCGAAGCTCTGTGACACGGCCGGGACTATCGCCAACGACCGCCTGGCGCGCTCGCACGAACCCGCCTCGCCGCCGGCCAGCGCGCCATTGGCGGCGATGCGCAGCGCAAGCGCGTTGCGGGCGATCAGGCTTTCGACAGCGGTTGCGGCGGCGCGCGCCTGGTCCTGGGCGCGGCCCTCGAGCGCGCTGTTGGCCTGGCGAATGCCGCTGTTGCCCATCCACGCGAGCGCGATCCCAATTGGCAGCAGGACGGCAGTGAGGATGAGGAGAAGCTTGGCGGCGGTGGGGAGACGCGCAAAGCGCTCGGGGACCTTCACGGCTCAGTCCCGACAACTGTCACCAGGTGCACCGCGGCGGTTAGCTGAGCTTGCCGAGCAGCTTGAGAAAATCGTCAGGGACGGTTTCGCGGACGGTATCGTCGTACACCGAGCGCAACGCACGCCCCAGATCACTCGAGCGCTGCTTGCGCCCGCCGCGATCCGAAGCCGGGGACTTCTTCGAGCGCCTGGAATTTCCGGCTCCCTCCGTCTCGCTTCGCTTGTTGGCACTCAACTCCTAGTCCCCCCTGGCGCGGGTCCTGCGCGCGTCATAACCATCTCTGCTCACGGCGCAACCGGCCATACATGACTTGTATCGCTATCATACGCGTCGGGCCGGCCGCTGCGAGGCAATGGTCTGCTGCGCAGCGAGCCCGGCCCACGGCGGAAACCAAATCGCCGGTCCTTTGTTCCAGTTGGGCTTCATATCTTGGGGGGCGAAGAGGCCTAGGCGTTCAAGGTCCTTCCAGGGTTGCAACAATCCAGACGCGCCGTCAAAGACGGCGCAAGTCGCGTTTTCGAGGGAGAATACCCAATCATGTCCCTTGGCCAGGAACTTGCCCCGCACCTGCCATTCCTCCGCCGCTATGCGCGTGCCCTGACCGGCAGCCAGACTCACGGCGACGCGTTCGTCCGAGCGACGCTCGAAGCGATCGTCGCCAAGCCGGACGAATTTCCGCGGGATGTCGATCCGCGGCTCGGCCTCTACAAGACCTTCCACGCCATCTGGTCGACGGCCAATATCGAGGAAGGCGAGGAGCCGCCGCAGGGCGCCAGCGGCGCCGAAGGGATCGCCCAGGCGCGGCTTTCGCGAATCACGCCGCTGTCGCGTCAGGCCTTGCTGCTAACCTCGCTCGAGGGCTTTTCCTCCGAGGACACCGGTTATTTGATCAACGCCAGCGCGCAGGACGTCGACAGCCTCGTCGCCGAAGCCCTCGAGGAGATCGAGCGGCAGACGCTGGCCGATGTGCTGATCATCGAGGATGAGCCGATCATCGCGATGGATATCGAGACGATCGTTCGCGATCTCGGCCACAATGTCACCGGAGTCGCCGTGACGCGCGACGAAGCCGTGGCGCAGGCGCGCCAGCACCCGCCCGGCCTGGTGCTGGCCGATATCCAGCTCGCCGACGATTCTAGCGGCATTGACGCGGTTAAGGACATCCTCGCCGAGTTCTCCGTCCCGGTGATCTTCATCACCGCGTTCCCGGAGCGGTTGCTGACCGGCACCCGGCCCGAGCCGACGTTCCTCATCACGAAGCCGTTCCAGCGCTCGACCGTGAAGGCGGCGATCGCCCAGGCGTTGTTCTTCGACGCGGCAACCGTTCCTGCCGCGTGAAGCGGAACAGTGTTCAACCCGGCGCGTTGGCCGGATGAACAGTGATTTCGTGACGGAAACGTAAATGGCCGACCCGCGACGTACCGATCCGCCGGTGATCGAAGAGACCGCCACGGAGGCGCGGGCGGGTTCCACGCCGGGAGTCACCCGCAACGTCCTCTTCTGGGGGACGACGCTGGTGGTGATCATTTTTATCGTGATCGTCTTGGTCGGGCGCTCCTGAGCACCTAGCTTCTGTCACAATCGCCGTTCATGTTCTTGTCACGCGCGGGGCGCCACGGCGTTCCGCGACTAACGGGTGGGGTTTAGCTTGACGCAAGCTCGCGAGGAGGACCGACCAGCCACTGCCTTCGCAGAGCCGGTGCCGCTGTCCGATCCGGAGTTCAAGGATCAGCTCGCGGCGGTGATCCCGCACCTGCGCGCGTTCGGCCGCTCGCTTTCGGGCAGCCGCGACCTCGCCGACGATCTCGTTCAGGAAACGCTGCTGAAAGCGTGGGCGGCGCGCAAGCGCTTCCAGGCCGGCACCAACATGCGCGCGTGGACCTTTATCATCTTGCGCAACTTGTTCCTAAGCCAGATGCGCCGCGCCCGCTTCAAGGGCGAATGGGACGAGATCACCGCATCCAAGATTCTCGCCGCGCCGGCCAGCCAGGACCGTCATATCGAACTCGGCGACATGCAACGCGCGCTGATGCATTTGCCGCAACCGCAGCGCGAGGCGCTGATCCTCGTCGGCGCCGGCGGCTTCGCCTACGAGGAAGCGGCCGAGATTTGCGGCTGTGCGGTTGGCACCATCAAGAGTCGTGTCGCACGCGGTCGAGTCGCGCTCGAGCAATTGCTCTCGAGCGGCAAGCTGCCCTCACGGCGCCAGCACCGCACCGACCCCGACAAGTCCGCGCTCCAGACGATCATGGGCGAAGTCGACGAACTGAGCCGCGATCACGAATAGCGCGCCTGCGAAGGCAGGAGCGCAGAGTGGATCGCACGCGGTCAGTTCAGTTTGCGCAGAAGTTCAGCGAAATCGCGGTCGCACGGCTCCGCCGCCGCCGCCTCGAAGGCGCGGCGCAGCGCGGCGGTGATGCCGGCTTGCGTCGGCGGAACGTCGACACGAATTACCCGACGGTCCATGGTGAACTCCGTCGCCGAAACAGACTCTCGCTCCAGCTTCATCACCATTGCAAACGAGCCAGCGGCCGCGGAAGTTTCCTGAGAGTCGCCCGTGGAACGGTGAAAAGGGGTTCATGAGCCGCGAGAATTCGACCAACGTCCGAGCAGATGCGCTGCATCGCGCGCGAACGCACTCGCCGTTTCTTCGCGAACTGATCGAGGCACGCGGAGACATCACGAACGCATTTCTCGACCGCGGCGCTGACGCTGCCGCGGAGCTGGCCCTCCTCGCTTCGGGTGAAACAATCGACACCGCGCTTCGACGGCAGCGGCACGGACTCGCGCTGGCAGTGGCACTAGGCGACCTCGCTGGCGAATTTCCGCTCGAACGCGTTACCGGCCTCCTGTCCGACTTCGCCGACGGTGCCATCGATGCCGCCGTCGTTGCGTCGTTGCGCGAGCGCGTGCCGGACGCCGAGCCGCGCGGCTTTGCCGTCATCGCCATGGGCAAGCTCGGCAGCCGCGAGCTCAATTATTCGTCGGACGTCGACCTGCTGCTGCTGTTCGATCCCGACACACTGCCGAGGCGCAGCCGCGAGGATGCCGGTGAGGCCGCTGTGCGCGTCGGCCGGCGAGTGATCGAGATTCTGCAGAAGCGCACGGAAGACGGTTACGTGCAGCGGGTCGACCTGCGGCTGCGTCCCTCGCCCGAAGTGACTCCGATCGTGCTGCCGGTGAACGCGGCGATATCGCATTACGAATCGAGCGCTCTGCCGTGGGAGCGCGCAGCCTTCATCCGCGCCCGCGCGGCGGCTGGCGATCTTGCGCTCGGGCAGCGCTTCCTCGGCGCGATTCAGCCATTCGTCTGGCGACGATCGCTCGATTTCGGCGTGATCGAGGAGGTCCGGCAAATCTCCGCGCGCATCCGCGATCATTTCGCGCAAGGGGCGAGCATTGGCCCCGGTTTCGATCTGAAACGCGGTCGCGGCGGCATCCGCGAGGTCGAGTTCTTCGTCCAGATGCAGCAGATGATCCATGGCGGCCGCGATCCCGCTGTGCGAGCTTCGGCGACGCTCGACGCGATCGCTGCGCTGCTCTCGGCTGGTCACCTCGACGAGCCTGTCGCCTCCGAGCTTGCCGCTTCCTATCGGCTGCTGCGCACAATCGAGCACCGCGTGCAGATGATCGATGATGCGCAGACGCACTTGCTTCCGGCGGATTCGGCGGCGCTCGACAATGTGGCGCAACTCGACGGCTTGAGCGGCGGCGCAGCGCTCCTCGATGAGCTTCGGCCGCATGCAGAGCGCACGGGCGCGATCTTCGACGGCCTCGCGCCGGAATCGAGTAAGCGCCTGTCGAACGATCCGGAGATTCTCAAGGAAGAGCTGCGATCTTTGGGCTTTGCCGACGCGCAAACGGTTGCGCGGCACGTCGCCAACTGGCGCTCGGGCAAGGCGCGGTCGCTGCGCTCCCCGGCCGCGCAGCAGGCGTTCGAAGCGATGCTGCCGGAGCTATTGCGCGCGATTGCCGCGGGCGCCGGTCCCGATCGCTCGCTCAACCGCCTCGGCGACATCGTCGAGCGCCTGTCGAGCGGCGTTAATTTCTTTCGACTGCTCGAGGCGCGCCCGCATCTTGCGCGCCTGCTCGCCAAGGTGCTCGCGCACGCGCCGGCACTGGCGGATCAGTTGGCGCGGCGGCCGGAGCTGTTCGAAGGACTGTTCGATTCGTCCTGCTTCGAGATGCCGGCACCGGCCGAGCAGTTCGCCGAGCGCCTCGCGCAAGTGATGGCCGGCCACCCTTATGATGTCGCGCTCGACCGCGCCCGCCGGCTGGTCAACGAACGGCGCTTTGCGCTCGGCGTGCAATTGATCGACCGGAGGCGCGACCCCCTGGAGGTGACCGAAGGCTACGCCCGCGTGGCCGAGGGCGCGCTCATTGCGCTCGGCAGAGGAGCTGAAGCCGAGTTCGAGAAAGTGCATGGTGCGTTTCCCGAAGGCGAGCTGATCGTGCTCGGTCTTGGGCGCTTTGGCGGGGAGTCGCTGACTCATGCTTCCGACCTCGATCTCATTTACCTGCACACGGCCGGTTCGGGGCGGGTCTCCGGCGGCCCAAAGCCGCTCGGTCCCAACGATTATTTCAACCGGCTCGCGAGCCGGGTCATCGCGGCGCTGAGCGTGCCGACGGCCGCGGGGCCACTCTACGATATCGACACGCGCCTCAGGCCCGAAGGTGCCAAGGGCATGCTCGCGGTTTCGCTCGACGCATTCGAGCGATACCAGCGCGAGGAAGCCTGGACGTGGGAGCATATGGCGCTGTGCCGCGCGCGGCCGCTGTTCGGCAGCCGGCAAGGGCGCGAGCGCGCCTCGACGTTGATTGAGGACATCCTCAAGATGCCGCGCGACGTCGCGACCGTCGTCGCGGATGCGGTCAAGATGCGGAGCGAGATGGCGCGGCACAAGCCGCCGCGGGGGCCCCTCGACGTCAAGCTCGGGCCGGGTGGTTTGGTCGATCTCGAGTTCGCGGTGCACGTGCTCCAGCTGACCAAACATGTCGGGCTCTCGCCGCGGCTCGAGGTGGCGCTCGAGGCGCTCGCGGCGGAATCTTTGGTGCAGGCAAATATTGTCGATGCGCTAAAGTTGTTGTCGCGCATGCTCGTGATGATGCGGCTTGTCGCGCCAGGCGAGGTCAAACCGACGGAGGAAACCTGGCGGCTGGTTGCGCGAGCGTGCGGCGCGGAAAGCTGGAACGAGCTCCTTGCCGAGCATGACGCAGCGCGGCAGAGCATCGCGGCACTGTGGGACGGCATCAAGCAAGAGGCGTCATGATGATCAACGAAGGCGACAAAACACCCGACATGACGGTCGAGGCGAGCGACGGGAGCAGGGTCAACATCGCCACCCCGCGCCAGCCGCTCGTGCTCTATTTCTATCCCAAGGACGACACGTCGGGCTGCACGCGCGAAGCGCAGGACTTCACGGCGCTCGCGCCTGAATTCGCAAAAGCCGGTGTGAAGGTGATCGGCGTGTCGCGCGATCCGATGAAGAAGCACGACAAGTTCATCGCCAAATACGATCTTTCCGTGCCGCTGGCGTCCGACGAGGACGGGCGCATTTCTGATGCGTTCGGAACCTGGGTCGAGAAGTCGATGTACGGCCGCAAATATATGGGAATGGAGCGGGCGACCTATCTCATCGGCGCGGACGGCAAGGTCCTCAAAGCGTGGCGCAAGGTAAAGGTCCCTGGCCACGCCGCAGAGGTGCTGAAGGCGGCGAACCGCGCATAATTCCTCCCCACCGGCTGTGGCGATGGTGAGGAACTGCTAGCCCGCCAGTGCCTTGATGATCATCTCCCAGTGCAGCACGTCGTCGTACATGGCGCGCACCGGGATTCGCTCGTCGAGGCCGTGGGCGCGCTCGTCGTCGGGCGAAATGCCCCAGCTGCCGTCGACGTCGTAAACCGGGATTCCCTGCGCGCGGAAGAAGCTGCCGTCGCTGGCGCCGGTCGACATCACCGGGAAGACGTGCATGTCGGGCCCGTGGAAGCGCAGCGACGCGGCTTTCACCGCGTTGATGATGTCCGCGCGCGGCGGCGACGCCGGGGTCGGAACGCCGATGAACTCCGGGTCGGGAGTCACCTCGACCTTCGGGCCGGCGAGCTTCTGCAGCTGGGCTTGCACAGTCTTTGGATCAACCCCTGGGAAAATCCGGCAATTGACCGTGGCGGTGGCGCTCTGCGGCAGCGCATTGTCGGCATGGCCGCCCTTGAGCATCGTCGCGACGCAGCGGGTCCGCGTCAGGCCCACGTCGACCGGGCTCGCCTCGACAATGTCCGCGGCCGCGCCGTCGTTCGGATTGGCGAGCCAGCGGCGCATCGCCTGCCCGAGCGGGCTATTGCCTTCCTGCCGCGCGCGCTCCTCGAAATAGCCGCGCGTGATCTCGTTTTGCATCGGCTGGAAGCGGTAGGCGCGCAGCTTCTCGAGGACGTCGGCGAGATCGTAGATGGCGTTGTCCGGACGGGGGCGCGAGCTGTGGCCGCCGGGATTGTGGGTCGTCAGGAAATAGGTCTGGAAGGTCTTTTCGGCCATCGAAATGCCGAAACCGAGCGGGCGGAAATTGCGGTCGTATGACGCGCCGCCACCGTCGGCATTGAGCCCGAACTCCGCGTCGGTGAGGTTGCGCCACTTGCTCGCCCCGAGCGTTGCGCCGACGCCGCGGGTCTCCTCGTCGCCGCTGTAGAAGAAAATGATGTCGCGATCGGGCTTGAACCCTTCGCTCATCAGCTTGACGGCGGCCATGGTCGTCGCGACGTCGCCGTTCTTCATGTCGCTGGTGCCGCGGCCGTAGAAATAGCCGCCTTCCTCTCGAAACACGAACGGGTCGTATTTCCAGTCCTCGCGCTTGGCCTCGACCACGTCCATGTGGCCGAGGATCAGCATCGGCTTCTTGGTCGCGTGCGGCGAACGCCAGCGAACGATCAGCGCTTCGGTATTGTCGCCGGGAAGCGCCTCGTAAGGCATGAAGTGGATATCGGAGTCGGGAATGCCCGCTGTCCTGAACTGGTCGGCGAGCAGCTTCGCCATCTTGGGCATTTCGCCGCGATTGTGGACTGTGGGAATCTCGATCGCCTGCTTGAACACCGCGCGTGTTTTCGCCTGCCACTCAGGCGACAACTGCGTTGGAACCGTGCGCGGGTCAGTTGCGGCGAGCGCCGAGGCCGAAACCGCCGCGGCGAGAACGAACGCAAGAACAGCCTTCATGGATACTCCTATTTGCCGGCGAGATCGGTCAGCATCAGCTGCCAGTGAACGACGTTATCGTAGAGCGACTGGATGGGGATGCGTTCGTCCCTCCCGTGCGCGCGAAAATCGGTCGGGACCTGCACCCAGGCGCCATTGACGCCATAGACCGGAATGCCGGCAACCCGGAACGGCCGCGCGTCGCTCGCTCCGGTCGACATCTCAGGGAAAACCGGCATGCCCGGATGCAGCGTCTGGACAGCCCTGGTGTAGGCGCCGGTCACGTCCGGCCGTAGCGGGGAGGCGAGTGAGGCGACATTGTCATCCTCGCGCGTGATCACGACCGTCGGATCGTTGACGATACGCTCGAGCTCGGTCTTGACGGCATTCGGATCAATTCCGGGGAAAATGCGGCAGTTGATCCGTGCCCAGGCGAGTTGCGGAAGCGCATTGTTGGCGTGCCCACCGAACAGGCGGGTCGCCACGCAGCGCGTCCGCGTGAGGCCAACTTCGCTATCGCTTGCTTCGATGAAGTCGGCCGCTTCGCCATCCTTCGGATTGGCGAGCCAGCGCCGCATCGCGTCGCCGAGCGGCCCTTTCTCGGTCTTCTGCCGGCCTTCGAAATAAGCGCGCGTGGTCTCGTTCATCATCGGCTGGAATCGATACGCCTCCAATTTATCGAGCGCATGCGCGAGGCTGTAGATCGCGTTGTCCTTGCGCGGCTTGGAGGAATGGCCGCCGCGGTTGTGCACCGTGAACGTGTAATCGGCGTAGGTCTTTTCCGCTGTCTGCATCGAAAAGCCGGCGGGCGCCCCGCTGACATCGAACCCGCCGCCGCCGCCGTCAGCATTGAGGCCGTATTCCGGGTGTCCGAGCAGGTTGAGCCACTCGCCCGCGCCGTTCTTCGCGCCGATGCCGTTGGTTTCCTCGTCGCCGGTGAACAGCACGACGATGTCGCGCTTCGGTCTGAACCCCGCGGCCTTCAAATTAATCATCGCCTGGGTGATGCCGGTGATCCCATCCTTCATGTCGATGGTGCCGCGGCCGTAATAATAGCCGTCTTTCTCGATCATCTTGAACGGATCGACCGACCAGTCCTCGGCCTTCGCTTCGACAACGTCCATGTGGCCCATCAACAGGATCGGCTTGGCTGCGGGCGTGCCGGCGGCGCGCCAGCGGACGATCAGTGCGGCGGTATCGTCCTGGCCCTGCGTTGCGCTGCCCGTGTGGTATGGGATTACGTGGATGTCCGCGGCGGGAAAGCCGGCGGCCTTGAACTGATCGGCGAGATATTGCGCCATCTGCGGCACGTTGTGTCGGCCGATCACGGTCGGCGTGTTGACGAGGTGCTCGAACATGGCGTGGGTTGCAGTCCGCTGCGCGAGTGTCAGCTGCGGGCCGGCGGCGCCGGCAGTGGAAGCAAGCACGACGAGCGCGGCGGCGCAAAGCAGGTGACGCATGGATGGACCCTCCCCGGGAGATCGGTTGCGTGACGCTACCCGTCTCGCCCGGCGCGTCAAGTTAAGCTCTCATGTAGGCTCATGACCATCGTTGACGTAGCGCCGCTCGCCCGTCTTCGGATCGAACCAGACGGTGACGAGTCGTCCGCTTTCAGGATCGACGAACTTTTCATCGGTCGGGCGCCATTCACCCTCCGGCGGCCGCGTCAGCGCGCGCCCATAGATTGGCTCGAACGCCGCGCTGATCGCGGCAATCACGCCAACGATCAGCAGCACCGGCCCTCCCCCCGCGGCGATCCAGGCAATGCCGCAGGCGGACAGCAATCCTCCAGCCGCGAATCCCAGGCGGCGCCAGCGGCTCATGCGGGCTCGACCCTCACCGCCGTCCCATAAGCGACGACTTCGCTCATCGTCTGCCCGATCTCACCCGAATCGAACCGCATCATCACGACGGCGTTGGCGCCCATCGCCGTCGCGTTCTGCACCAGCCGGTCGATGGCGTGCCGGCGAGTCTCCTCGACCAGCGCGGTATATTCCTTGATCTCGCCGCCGCCGATCGAGCGCAGCGCCGCGGCGATATTGCCGCCGATGCTGCGGCTGCGAACGACCACGCCGAACACCTGGCCGAAGCTTTCGACGGTGCGGTGCCCCGCGACATTTTCCGTGGTGGTGACAATCATTGCGCCCTCCGCTGTTCGCGAATGAGCGGAGGCTAGTCCGTGCCGTGTCCTTGCGCCAGATAGCCGGCGCTGCGCATCTCCTGGAGTCGGCTGACGGTGCGCTGGAACTCGAAGCTGCCGTCACCCGACGCATATAGTCCCTCGGGCTCGGCATCCGCGGCCGCCAGAAGCTTTACTTTGTGCTCATAAAGCGCATCGACCAGCGTTACGAAGCGCGCGGCCTCGTTGCGCATCTCGCGGCTCATGACCGGGATGCCGACGATGATGACGGTGTGGTAGCGCCGGGCGATTGCGAGATAGTCGGCCGCCCCGCGCGGCTCGCCGCACAGGCGCTTGAACGAGAAGACCGCGACGCCCTTGAGGCTCTTGGGAACGTGCAGCGTCCGGCCGCCGCCGACGTCGATATCCTCGGCGGGCACCTTGGCCCGGTCCTCGACGGGATAGTCGGTCAATTGGAAGAAGGCTTGGCTCAGCGCCGCGGTGGCTTCGGGTCCGTTCGGCACGTGCCACACCTCGACCCCTTCCAAGCGGTCGAGCCGGTAATCGGTCGGGCCGTTGACCTCGACCACCAGCATGCGCCGGTTGATCAGCTCGATGAACGGCAGGAACAATTCGCGATTGAGGCCGCCCTTGTAGAGGTCGCCTGGGCGCCGGTTCGAGGTGGTGACCACCTTGACGCCCTCGTCGAGCAGCTTCCCGAATAGGCGGGACAGGATCATTGCGTCGGCCGGGTTGGTGACCTGCATCTCGTCGAAGCACAGCAGCTTTGCTTCGGCTGCGATCTCCTCGGCGACCGGCTCGATCGGATCGCCTTCCTCACGTTCGCGCGCAATGCGTAGCCGCTGGTGCGTCTCGAGCATGAATTCATGAAAGTGGACGCGCCGCTTGGGGCTGACCCGAATGCCGGCGAAGGCGAGATCCATCAGCATCGATTTGCCACGGCCGACTCCGCCCCACAGGTAGACGCCGGCGGGACCGTCGCCGAAATTGCCGACGATGCGTGAAAAGAGGCCTGCGGGCCGCATGCTCGCCGCAAGCCGGTCGAGCGCTTCAACCGCGCGCGCCTGCGCGGAATCCGCTTTCAGCTCATGGGCGGCGAGGAGATGGTCGTAGGCCGACCGGACCGTCGCGGTCATCGCGGCGGCGTGTTGCCCTGGCTGACCTTCTTCAGCGTGCCACTGAAACTGTAGCAATTCTCGCCATTCTGCTTGACGACGCCCTGCAGGAAGGCGTGCCCGCGGGTCATTTTTACCAATTCGACATGGGCATCGAGCGGCGAGCCGGCCTGGCCGCGCGCAAGGAAATGGGTCGTGAGGTCCAGCGTGACATAATGGCCGCGGTCCATGCCGGCGCAGAGGCCGCCGGCAAACATCGACATGTCGATGAAGCTCATGATGGCGCCGCCGTGGATCGAGCCGCCCATGTTCATGTGCGCCTCGGTCGGGAACATGCGCGCGATCCCGCGGCCCGGTCCGTCCGGCTTGAACAGCAGGCGCCCGGTTGCCGCTGCGAAGCTCGAGCGCGGGAAATCGCCCCAGCTGTACCAGCCGGGATTTTCGGCGTCGGGCGTCGCCCCGGTGGGCAGCCCAACGTCTTCCATCAAGTCCCTGTTGTCGTTCGTCACGCTCGCAGTCGCTTTAGGCCACGCGTTCCGCGATGAGCTTCTTTTCCTCGGCAATCGCTTTCGCGGGGTTGAGGCCCTTGGGGCACACGTTCGTGCAGTTCATGATCGTGTGGCAGCGGTAGAGCCGGAACGGATCCTCGAGCTGGTCCAAACGCTCGCCGGTCGCCTCGTCGCGGCTGTCGGCGATCCAGCGATAGGCCTGCAGCAGCACCGCGGGGCCGAGATAGCGGTCGGAATTCCACCAATAGCTCGGGCAGCTGGTGGTGCAGCAGAAGCAGAGAATGCATTCGTACAGCCCGTCGAGCTTGGCGCGGTCTTCCGGCGACTGCAGCCGCTCCTTGGAGGGCGCCGGCGACGCGGTCTTCAACCACGGCTGTATCGACGCATATTGCGCATAGACGTGGGTGAGGTCAGGGACGAGGTCCTTGACGACATCCATGTGCGGCAGCGGCGTGATCTGCACATCGCCTTTCAGATCGTCGATCGGGGTCGTGCAGGCGAGGCCGTTCGTGCCTTCCATGTTCATCGCGCACGAGCCGCAAATGCCTTCGCGGCACGAGCGGCGGAAGGTCAGCGTTGGATCGATCTCGTTCTTGATCTTGATCAGCGCGTCGAGGACCATCGGCCCGCACTTGTCGAGGTCGATGGTGTAGCGGTCCCAGCGCGGGTTGGCCGCGTTATCGGGGTCGTAGCGGTAGATCTTGAAGGTCTTGAGCCGGCCGCCCTGCTCGGCCTTCCACTGCCGACCCTTGGTGATCTTGCTGTTCCGGGGAAGCGTGAATTCGGCCAAGACATGTGCTCCTTGCTTGGGCGAGCCGCTAGCACGCCGGGGCCGCGAAAGAAAAGGGCGCCCGCCGCCGCGGACGCCCTTCCTCAAAGGCTCAGCGGTCAGCGGAGCAGCGCACTGATGACCTGCGCGATCAACATCGTTCGCGGGTTCACCGCATAGAGATAGCCGTTGCTGTAGTAATAGGTGTAGCGCGGGCTGAGGTCGTAACGGCGGCGCAGGTCGTACGGAATGCTGCGGTAGGCGTAATAATTGCCGTAGCCGCTCTGCCAGCGATCGCCGCGATAGAGCTTCTTCGCCTGGCCGGGCGGCAGGCAGCCGTTGTGCTTCTTGGCCAGACCCGGCGGACAGCCGCGGCCGCCGTAGTCGTAAGCATTGTCATGGCCGCGGCCGTGGCCGGGCTTTGCCAAGGCCGGACCCGCGAAGCCGAGCGCCAGCGCGCCCGCGATCAAAAGTGCCTGTTTCATGATCTCACCATTGCTGTTTGCGCCTGAACGTTCGTTGAGCGTGATGGTTACCAAATGAAAAGGCCGCCGGCGCGGAGCCGACGGCCTTTCCGGGGAGCCGGGAGTGGGCCTAGCCGCCCGGGACGGTGATGACCCTGGTGACTGCATAAGTCGACGGGTCGACAACATAGATGTAGCCGTCGGTCGAGACGTACCGCTCGTCCGGGCTGAGCTTGTACTGCGTGACGACCGTCTGCGGCAGCGTATTGAAGGCGGTGTATGTATAATTGTTCGGGAATACGAAGCCGACGTTGATGTCGCGCGCTTGCTCGCGAGTCAGGCGGTTCCAGGCGACACATTGGCCATCCCGGTATCCACTACACTTGATGGTATTGGAATATTGGCGGGCAGCGACCGGAGCCGCGGTCAGCGCGGCCGTTGCCGCGCCAAGGGCGAGAAGGGCCCTGATCATGATCTTCCTCCTTCCGAGCTAACCCGCAAAAAACGGCTGACTTCGGCGGACGGTTGCCGGTTTCATGAGATGGCAATGACCTTTTAATGTTGGGCCCGCGCGGTTGCGGCTTCGGGGCCACCTCGCTAATCGGGCGCCGCGCTCCCCAGGCGGCGACTCCCCCAGCGATGTCGCCCGCAAAGCAGAAAGGTTCGAAATCGGCCCAATGGCTCGGAAGAAGATCGCGCTGATCGGCGCCGGAATGATCGGCGGAACCCTCGCTCACCTCGCTGCGATGAGCGAGCTCGGCGACATCGTCCTGTTCGACATTGTCGAGGGTGTTCCCGAAGGAAAGGCGCTCGACATCGCCGAGGCCGGGCCGGTCGACGACTTCGACGCCAAGCTCAAGGGCACGAGCGACTATGCAGATATCGCCGGCGCCGACGTGTGCATCGTCACCGCCGGCGTCGCCCGCAAGCCGGGCATGAGCCGCGACGATCTGCTCGGGATCAACCTGAAGGTCATGAAGTCGGTCGGCGAGGGCATCAAACAGCATGCCCCGGGTGCGTTCGTCATCTGCATCACCAACCCCCTGGACGCGATGGTCTGGGCACTGCGCGAATTCTCGGGGCTCCCGCCGCACATGGTCGTCGGGATGGCCGGCGTGCTCGACAGCGCGCGCTTCCGCCACTTCCTCGCCGAGGAGTTCAACGTCAGCGTCGAGGACGTCACGGCTTTCGTGCTCGGCGGACACGGGGACACGATGGTGCCAGTGGTCGGCTATTCGACCGTCGCCGGCATCCCGATCCCCGACCTCGTCAAAATGGGCTGGACGACGCAGGACAAGATCGACGCGATCGTCAAGCGCACGCGCGGCGGTGGCGGCGAGATTGTCGCGCTGCTCAAGACCGGTTCGGCCTATTACGCGCCGGCGACCAGCGCGATTTCGATGGCGGAGGCGTTCCTCAAGGACAAGAAGCGCGTGCTGCCCTGCGCGGCTCACCTCACCGGTCAATATGGCGTCGACAATCTCTACGTCGGCGTGCCGGTGGTGCTCGGCGCCGGCGGGGTCGAGCGGATCGTCGAAATCGAGCTCGACGCCGAAGCGCGGAAGAATTTCGACGTCAGCGTCGACGCGGTGAAGGAACTGCTCGTCGCCTGCAAGCAGATCGACGGGAGCCTCGCCGAAGAGGCTTTGGCGTGATCCTGCTGCTGCTCATCCTGATTTCCGCCGCAGGTGCGATCGCGGGTCTCGTCAAACTGTGGCGCCGACGACGGCCCGCTGCCCTCGCAGGCTCCATCGCCGGCCTGCTCGCGGTCGCGATTTGTGCGTTCACTGCGGAAGACTGGTACGATTGGTTCGGCTTCGGCCGAGGCGATGGCCAGGTGTTCATTGGCTATTACCTCATCGGACTGGCAGCGCTCGGCGCGGCCGCGCTGGCATTTTTTCTAGGGGTTCTTGCCCTCGCGCTTCGACCGTCGATTATTGGAGACAAAGCGTGAGCATTCTCGTCGACCGGAAAACGCGCGTCATCACCCAAGGCATGACTGGCGAGACCGGCACGTTCCACACGCGCCAGGCGCTCGACTACGGCACGCAGATGGTTGGCGGCGTGACCCCCGGGAAGGGCGGCACCGAGCATCTCGGCCTGCCGGTCTTCAACACGGTCCATGAGGCGGTCGCGAAGACCGGCGCGACCGCGTCGGTGATCTACGTCCCGCCGCCGTTCGCCGCGGATTCGATCCTCGAGGCGATCGACGCCGAGGTGCCGCTGATTGTCACCATCACGGAGGGCATTCCGGTGCTCGACATGGTCAAGGTCAAGCGCGCGCTCACCGGCTCGAAGTCGCGGCTGATCGGCCCGAACTGCCCCGGCGTCCTGACGCCCGACGAGTGCAAGATCGGGATCATGCCGGGCAACATCTTCAAGAAGGGCAGCGTCGGCGTCGTCAGCCGCTCGGGCACCCTGACCTACGAAGCGGTGTTCCAGACGACCAACGAAGGACTCGGCCAGTCGACCGCGGTGGGCATCGGCGGCGATCCCGTGAAAGGTACCGAGTTCATCGATATCCTCGAGATGTTTCTCGCCGATGAGGAAACCAGGTCGATCATCATGATCGGCGAGATTGGCGGGAGCGCCGAGGAGGATGCCGCGCAATTCCTCGCCGACGAAGCGCGGCGCGGGCGCAGGAAGCCGGTCGTCGGCTTCATCGCCGGGCGCACCGCCCCGCCGGGGCGCCGCATGGGCCATGCCGGTGCCATCGTGTCCGGCGGCAAGGGCGATGCCGAAAGCAAGATCGCGGCGATGGAAGCGGCTGGAATAACCGTCAGCCCAAGCCCATCTGAGCTCGGCAAAACCCTGAGGGAGTTGCTGGTTTCGGCTTAGTGCCGCGGCGAATGCGCCGTGACATTTGGAGAGTGAGTTGAACGACGCCGTCGGAATGGTGGAACGCGAACCGGGGCCGAGCTGGGCCCGGGCCAACTGGCCGCTTGCCGAGCTTGACGATCTGAACCTCGGCCTCGACCCCACCCAGGCGACCATCGAGAAGGTCAGGGCGGCGGCCGCTGAACGTGCCGCACAGACCAGCAGTGACCCCGAGGCGATCCGCCGCGCGGCCGACGATTCCATCCGGGCAATGATGCTGATCCGCACCTATCGCGTGCGCGGCCATCTCGCGGCCGACCTCGACCCGCTGCGCCTGACGCGGCGCGAAGTTCCGGCCGACCTCACCGCCGAATATCACGGCTTCAGCGACGATGACCTCGACCGGCCCGTGTGGCTCGGTGGCACGTTGGGCTTTGAGCAGGCGACGGTGCGCGAGATCGTGCAGGTGCTGCAGGCCAATTACTGCGGGCACATCGGCCTCGAGTACATGCACATCAACGACGTGGAGGAGCGGCGCTTCCTCCAGGCGCGCATGGAGGGCAAGGACGCCGAGATCACCTTCACGCCCGAGGGCAAGCAGTCGATCCTGACCAAGGTCATCCACGCCGAGCAGTGGGAGAAATTCCTCGCCCGCAAATATGTCGGCACCAAGCGCTTCGGTCTCGACGGCGGCGAGAGCGCGGTGCCGGCATTGGAAGCGGTGATCAAGTACGGCGGCCAGTGGGACGTCACCGAGATCGACGTCGGCATGGCGCACCGCGGCCGCCTCAATATCCTTTCGAACGTGATGGGCAAGCCAGCGCAGGCGATCTTCCACGAGTTCGCGGGAGGCGCGACCAATCCTGCGGACGTCGGCGGCTCGGGTGACGTCAAATATCATCTCGGAACATCGTCCGACCGGGAGTTCGACGGCAACAAGGTGCACCTGACGCTGCTTCCCAATCCGTCGCACCTCGAGGCGGTCGACGCGGTCGTGCTCGGCAAGGCGCGAGCGGTGCAGACCATCCGCGGCGACCACGACGGCAAGACCGTCCTTCCGATTCTGCTTCACGGCGACGCCGCATTCGCGGCACAGGGCGTAGTGTGGGAGTGCCTGAGCTTTTCGGGCCTTCCGGGCTACGGCACCGGCGGCACCATCCACTTCATCATCAACAACCAGGTCGGGTTCACGACCAGTCCGCAATTCGCGCGCTCGTCGCCTTATCCGTCGGATGTCGCCAAGGGGATCCAGGCGCCGATCTTGCACGTCAACGGCGACGATCCGGAAGCGGTGACGTTCTGCTGCAAGGTCGCAACCGAGTTCCGCCAGAATTTCGGCCGCGACATCGTCATCGACATGTGGTGTTACCGGCGCTTCGGCCACAACGAGGGCGACGAGCCGAGCTTCACGCAGCCGCAGATGTACGCGGCGATCAAGAGCCACCCGCCGATCAGCGAACTCTACGGCAAGAAGCTGCTCGACCAGGGAGTCGTCGACCAACCTTGGATCGAGGCTGTCACCAGGGCCTATGTCGCCGAGCTCGAAGAGGACTTCGGGGCCGCGGTATCCTATCTCCCGAACAAGGCCGATTGGTTCGAGGGGCGCTGGGCGGGACTGGGCCGGCCGGACGAACCAGTGCTCGGCCGCCGCAACGTCGCGACCGCCATCAGCACGGAAGAATTCGAGCGGCTTGGTCGCCTTCTGACGACGGTCCCGGACGGATTTGCCATTCACAAGACGCTGCACCGCATCCTCGATGCGAAGAAGGCGATGTTCGACAGCGGCGACGGGTTCGACTGGGCAACCGCCGAGGCGCTCGCGTTCGGAAGCCTGCTCGTTGACGGCAACGGCGTCCGCCTGTCGGGGCAGGACAGCGGCCGCGGCACGTTCAGCCAGCGCCACGCCGTCTGGGTCGATCAGAAGACCGGCGAGAAATATATCCCGCTGTGCCACGTCGACAGCGGACGGTTCGAGGTCCGCGACAGCCCGTTGAGCGAGTTCGGCGTGCTCGGCTTCGAATATGGCTATTCACTCGCCGACCCTAAGACCCTCGTGCTGTGGGAAGCGCAGTTCGGCGACTTCGCCAACGGCGCGCAGACGATCATCGACCAGTTCATCGCCAGTGGCGAAGCCAAGTGGCTACGCGCGAGCGGGCTCGTGCTACTGCTGCCGCACGGCTTCGAAGGGCAGGGGCCCGAGCACAGCTCGGCGCGGCTCGAGCGCTATCTGCAGCTCTGCGCCGAGGACAATCTGCAGGTCGCCAATTGCACGACGCCGGCCAATTACTTCCACATCCTGAGGCGGCAGATGCGGCGGACGTTCCGCAAGCCGTTAGTGATGATGACGCCGAAGTCGCTGCTGCGGAACAAGCACGCGGTGTCGGCTGTCGCCGACTTCACCGGCGACAGCCATTTCCGCCGCATCCTGTCGGACGTCAATCCACCGGCTGAGGGCGAGACGAAGCGGCTGGTGCTGTGCTCCGGCAAGCTCGCGTACGAGCTGATGGACGCGCGCGACGCGGCCGGCGACAAGGCGACCGAAGTCGTTCGCATCGAGCAGCTCTATCCATTCCCGTCCGAGCCGCTGGTGAAGCGCTTGCGAGCGATGCCCAAGCTCACCGACGTGATCTGGGCACAGGAAGAGCCCAAGAACAATGGCGCGTGGTTCTTTGTCGAGAACCTGATCGAACAATGCCTCATGGAGGTGGGGAAGAGCGGGATGCGGCCGCAATATGCCGGCCGCGACGCGAGCGCCTCGCCCGCAACGGGGCTTGCCAAGCGCCACGCAGCCGAGCAGGCGGCGCTGATCGCCGCGGCGCTCGGCCACAAGCAAACGAGAGGCGGTCAGCCCGCCACCGAGCGGCCCGGGGCGGTCGCCGCAGCATAAAGGGATCAAATGGCCACTGACGTTGAAGTCCCCGCGCTCGGGGAATCGATCACCGAGGGAACGCTTGCCGAGTGGCTCAAGAAGCCCGGCGAAGCGGTCGCCGCGGATGAGCCGATCGCCAGTCTCGAGACCGACAAGGTCAGCGTCGAGGTGCCATCACCTGTCGCGGGCGTGTTGACCGAGCAGCTGGTCGAGGCCGGACAGGAGGTCGCCGTCGGCGCGGTGATCGCGCGGATCGACGAAACCGCAACGGCCGGTGTCACGTCGCCGTCGAGTCCGGCCCAGGCGGCCGCGGCGGCGACAACCAACCCTGCCGGCGCGGGTGAAACTCCCGGCCTGCGCGGCGACGCGACAGCTCCGCAGCCCGTATCAACGGCCGCGGAGACCTCGCCCGCGGACGACCAGATCACGACGCTGTCGCCGGCGGTGCGGCGCGCGGTGCTCGAATATCATGTCGATCCGACCAAGATCCGCGGCTCGGGCAAGGACGGACGGCTGACCAAGGACGACGTGATCGCGGCAGCCGAGGCGCAGAAGAGCCAGGCCCCGCAATCGAAGGCGCCGGCCGCGCCCGCAGCGTCTCCTCCTGAACAGGCAAAAGCTCCGGCTGTTGCTGGCGAGCGGCGCGAAGAGCGCGTCAAGATGTCGCGGCTTCGCCAGACGATCGCCAAGCGGCTTAAGGAAGCGCAGAACACGGCGGCCATGCTGACGACGTTCAACGACGTCGACATGAGCGCAGTGATCGAGGCCCGCGCCCGCTACAAGGACCTGTTCGAGAAGAAGCACGGCATACGGCTTGGCTTCATGGCCTTCTTCGTGAAGGCCTGTGCGCTCGCCGCCAAGGACGTGCCGTCGGTCAACGCCAGCCTCGAGGGAGACGAGA
>Ga0207657_10002407_pt1 | contig 20220 bp, 25 predicted proteins | sample KBSC33metaG_FD_184316 | JGI IMG/M metagenome (GOLD analysis project Ga0207657, IMG submission 184316) | Corn rhizosphere microbial communities from Kellogg Biological Station, Michigan, USA - KBS C3-3 metaG (SPAdes) (version 2) | ecosystem: Host-associated > Plants > Roots > Rhizosphere > Soil ... | reverse complement strand
GGCGACTTGGCGGAGCTTCTTGGTCTCTCTGCGTCGTCTCAGCATGGGATTCGAGGGTTCACCGGTCGAACGGTGAATCCTTCTCCCGGGTTACGCGTCCCCCGAAAGGGCAGGGATACACTGGGTCGATGGCAGTCCTGGAGCGACATCAGGACCTCGTCGAGGAGCTGCTCGCCGAGGTCGAGGCGTACAAGCCCGACGCCGACCGGGAGCTGCTGACCCGCGCGTTCGACTTCGCCGCGCGCGCGCACGCCGGCCAGGTGCGCCGCTCAGGCCAGGAGTTCGTCTACCACCCGTGGGGAGTAGCGCGGATCCTCGCAGGGCTGCAACTCGACGAGGCGACGCTCGCGGCGGCGCTGCTCCACGACGTCGTGGAGGACACGAGCATCGAGCTCGACGAGGTGAAGGCCGAGTTCGGCGACGAGATCGCGAAGCTCGTCGAGGGCGTCACCAAGCTGACTCGCGTCCAGTTCCAGAGTCGCGAGCACGCCGAGGCGGAGAACTATCGCAAGCTGATCATCGCGATGGCGGAGGACCTGCGGGTCATCCTGATCAAGCTTGCCGACCGCCTCCACAACCTGCGGACGATCGAGTACCTCGGCAAGCAGAAGCAGCTCCAGAAGGCGCGGGAAACACTCGAGGTGTACGCGCCGCTCGCGCATCGCCTCGGTATCCACGCGCTGAAGTGGGAGCTCGAGGACCTCGCGTTCCAGACACTGCATCCGCGCAAGTACGAAGAGATCAAGCAGATGGTCGCCGAGCGGCGCACGGACCGAGAGGAGCACGTGCGCGAGGCGGCGATGGTGCTGCAGAAGGAGCTCGACAAGGTCGACATCCCCGCGGAGATCTCAGGACGCGCGAAGCACTTTTATTCGATCTACGACAAGATGGCGAGAAAGGGTCGTGAGTTCAACGAGATCTACGACCTGACGGCGATGCGTGTGATCGTCGAGCGCGGCGGGGACGAGGGGACCCGCGACTGCTACGGCGCGCTCGGCCTGATCCATTCGCTGTGGAAGCCGATGCCCGGCAGGTTCAAGGACTTCGTCGCGATGCCGAAGTTCAACGCCTACCGCGCGCTCCACACGACCGTGATCGGGCCGCAGGGGCGGCCGCTCGAGATTCAGGTGCGTACGCGCGAGATGCACGAGACGGCCGAGTTCGGTGTCGCGGCGCACTGGCTCTACAAGCGCGGCAAGAACCAGAAGGACGCGGAGTGGGTCGCGTGGGTCAAGCAGCTGATGGACGAGGGCACGGCCGACGAAGCAGACCCACGCGAGTTCATGAAGACGTTCCGCACCGACCTCTTCGACGAGGAGGTGCACGTCTTCACGCCGAAGGGCCAGGTGAAGACACTGCCCGCAGGCTCGACGCCGATCGACTTCGCGTACGCCGTGCACACGGACGTCGGCCACCGCACGGTCGGGGCGAAGGTGAACGGCCGGATCGTGCCGTTGCATTACACGCTCAAGAACGGCGACTTCGTCGAGATCCTGACCGCAAAGCAGGGGAGAGGCCCTTCACGCGACTGGCTCTCGCTGGCCAAGAGCTCACGGGCGCGGAACAAGATTCGGCAGTGGTTCTCGCGCGAGACGCGCGACGAGGCAGAGCACAAGGGTCGCGAGGCCCTCGAGCAGGCCCTGAAGGCGCAGAACCTGCCGTTCGCGAAGCTGCGCGGGTCGGCGACGCTCGCCCAGGTGATCCGCGAGACGGGCTTCAAGAAGGCCGACGACTTCTACTTCGCACTTGGCTCAGGGAAGCTCCAGCCCGGCGCGATCGTCAACAAGGTGGTCCAGCGCCTAAAGACGGAGCAGGTCGCCGACGAAGCCCCGGTGGTCACCAAGGCGCCGAAGGCGCAGACGGTGTCGGGCGCCGACATGGGTGTCGTCGTCGCAGGCATCGGCGGCGAGGTGCTGATCCGGATGGCGAAGTGCTGCACGCCGGTGCCGGGCGACCCGATCGTGGGCTACATCTCGCTCGGCAAAGGCATCACGATCCACCGCGACGACTGCCCGAACGTCAAGGCCCTGCGGCGGAGCCCGGAGCGGTTCACGTCGGTGGAGTGGGACGGTGCGGTTTCGGCGAAGAGCTTCCGCGTCCAGCTCGCCGTCGACTCGTGGGACCGGCCGCGTCTCCTCGAGGACGTGGCGCGGACGTTTGCCGAGCACGGCGCGAACATCGTCAGCTACGGCGGCGTCGTCGAGGACCAGCTCGCGAAGAACTGGTACACGGCGGAGGTCGGCGACGTGAAGGCGCTGCGCTCGCTGCTGACGGCGCTCAGGAACATCGAGGGCGTCTTCGACGCCTACCGCGTCACGCCCTCGTGACGCGGATCGACCCGGTCGCCGCCGCGGGCTTTGCGAGCGCGGCGGAGGTCTACGAGCGCGCGCGTCCGTCCTACCCGCCTGACGCGATCGACTGGCTGCTGGCGCAGGCGGGCGTCGGCGAAGGCGACACGATCGTCGACCTGGGTGCAGGCACGGGGAAGCTGACGCGGCTGCTCGTACCGAGCGGCGCACGGGTGATCGCCGTCGAGCCGATTCCGGAGATGCGGGCGCTGATCGCGGTCGGGGAGGCGGTCGATGGAACGGCTGAGGAGATTCCGCTTGCCGACGGATCGGCCGACCTCGTCACGGTGGCGCAGGCGTTCCACTGGTTCGATCTCGACCGCGCACTGCCGGAGATCCACCGGGTGCTTCGTCCGGGCGGCGCGCTCGCGCTCGTCTGGAACATGCGCGACCTCGACGACTCGCTTCAGCGCGGGGTGGAGGATCTGCTCGCGCCTCTGCGCGGACGCGTGGCGTACGCGCGGCGGGAAAGCGATTGGTGTGCGGCGGCGCTCGCCGCGTCTCCGCTCTTCGGCGAGACCGAGACTGCCGTGTTCAGGTACGAGCAGCAGTTCACCGTCGACGATCTCGTCGACCGCGTCGCGTCGACCTCGTTCGTCGCCACGATGGCGGACGGTGAGCGCCAGCCGCTTCTCGACCGGGTGCGGGCGCTTGCGGTGGGCCGCGAAGAGCCGTTCCCGTTTCCGTACGTGACGGAGGTGCTCGTCAGCCCTCGAACGCCGTGACCTGCTCACGGAACGCGTCCGGCACCGGCACGGCGCGGCGCTCGTCGAGTGCGATGCACACGAGCGTCGTCTTCGCGGTCGCCATCAGCTCGTCCTCGCCGTCGTGGACGAGCCGGTAGGCGGCGTGGTCGTACGTGATGCTGGTCGTTCCGATCCGCTCGACGCGCACGAAGATCTCGAGCAGGTCGTCGAAGCGCGCGGGCGCGAGGTACTCGACGGTGATCGCGCGCATCGCGAAGTCGACGTCGCCGAGGTGCGGTCGCCCGAGGTGGCGGTGGTACTCGACGCGCGCGAGGTCGAAGTACGGCATGTAGCGCCCGTAGTAGACGACCCCCTGGGCGTCCGTATCGGAGAACGCGACGCGCGCGAGCGCCGAATAGTGAAAGGGCGGTTTCCGTTCGGTGACACGTCCGAGCTCGATCACGAGATTCGATCGTAAATGCGGGACCCGATGACTCTCCCGCGCCGCCCGGGTCATACGATCGACAGCAACGATCAAGGAGGGGCAGCGTGGCAGGAGAGATGGTTCACATCGAGATCCCAGCGGACGACACGGAGCAGTCGCGTGCGTTCTGGGGCGGGCTGTTCGGCTGGGAGTTCAAGAACTACGAAGGCGGTCCGGGCGAGTACCACATGGCCCGCATCTCCGACACTTCCGGTGGAGCGATCACGAACATGGAGGCGGGCAAGCGGGGGACGCGCACGTACTTCGCCGTCGACGACGTCAATGCGGGCGCTGCCCGCGTAAAGGAGCTCGGCGGCGAGGCGGACGACCCGATGCCGGTTCCGCAGATGGGCTGGTTCGCCACGTGCCGTGACCCTCACGGCAACGACTTCGGGCTCTGGCAGAACGACGAAAACGCCGGTTAGCCTGCAGGTGCGGCGGCGCGGTCGCGCCGCCGCACCTGCCCAGTGGCTAGCCGACCTTGATGATCGGGCAGTTGAGGACGACGTGTGCGTCGTGCTCGGTGAGCTTGCCGGTCTTCTCGATCTTGTCGATCTGCGTATCGCTCGTGATCACGACAGGTGTCGCGCCTGACTTCCAGGTCAGGATCGTCTCCGACCACAGCGGCGAGTAGTCCGACTCACCGGGTTCGGAGCCGAAGATCGCGAGCTGTCCGCGGGCCGAGCGCCCTTGCACGAGATAGATCTCGGGCAGTCCTTTCACGTGGCCGAGCGACGCCGAGTAGTTGATGTGCATCGCCTTCGCCTCGGCCTTGCTGGAGATGTCGGTGCTGAGATACGTGTCCTTGTGGCCGTCGTAGAAGCCGTGGAACGCCGGCTGGGCGATCTTCGCGGCCGGACCCATCGCCGGTCCCATCCCCGTTGCCGCGTAGGCGACGGTGGCGGTGAGCGCAGCTGCCAGTGCTGCTGCGCCGATGATGAGCTTTCTGGGCATCTGCATACCTCCTCGTCGGGCTCCGTTCTCACTACGTGAGGAGTCGCGGGTGCGGTTTTCGCTAGTCCAGCAGGCGGTCGAGTCCGCGGGTGAGCCCGACCCGCCCCGGCACGGCGCGGATCGCGAGCAGCGTTCCCGCGACGTACGGGGCGGGCGTCTCACCGGCGTCGTGGCGGATCGACAGGCGCTCACCGGTCGCGGCGAACACGATCTCGGTCGAGACGACGAAGCTCGGCAGCCTGAGCGAGTGCACCTGCACGCCGGCGATGGTCGCGCCGCGTGCTCCGTCGGGGCCGATGACCTTGTCGACCGGGACGCCGATCGTCGGCTCTCGCACCTCGGCGAGCCGCTCCGCGAGCTCGCGCGCGGTGCCGCTCGGCGCATCGGTCTTCTTCGCGCTTGCGTAGTCGATGATCTCCCAGGTGTCGAGGTGGCGCGCCGCCTCGACCGCGGCGCGCAGGAGCAGCGCGGCGGTGAGGGAGAAGTTCCCGGCAGAGACGACACCTCGGCTCGCTTCGCGGGCGCGCGAGTCGATCTCGTCGAAGTCGTCCGCGGAGAGGCCGCTCGAGCCGATCACGACGTTCGCGCCGTGCTCGAGCGCTGCCAGAACATTGTCCTTGACCGCCGAGGCGTGCGTGAAGTCCACCAGGACGTCCGCCGGCGCTGCCGCCAGCGCTTCCGCGACGGACGAGTGGTGGGTGGGATCGGAGCGCGAGACACCGCCCACCAGCTCCAGGTCGTCCGCTTTTTCGACTGCAGGCGCGATCGCACTGCCGGTCCAGCCTGTGATGCCTGCGATGCAGACCCGGATGCTCACGCGAGCACGATCCGGCTGATCGCGCCGTCGCCGTCGAACGTGAAGCGGGCGTGCAGCTCTTCCTCCGCCGCGACCTCGCCGCTGCTCCGCCAGCGCTGGGTCCGGCTCGCACGCGCGGTGACTTCCGTCTCTGCGCCGGCGTCGATTGTGAGCACGGTCGTCTCGAACTCGAGCTGATCGTCGGTCTGGAGCGCCAGTTCGCGCACCGCGGAGCGCCCGGCAAGCCGGTGCGGGCCGATCTCGACGGCGACGTCGTCGCTCACGAGGACCGCAGCTGCATCGGCGTCTTGTGCGTTCATCGCGTCGAAGAACGTACGGACGGTGTCTGCGTGTTCCCGGTCGGCCATCGTCGCCACGCGATACTGACAGCGTGGGTGAGCCCGACGTGCTTCGAACCGCGCGCCTCGTTCTGGTGCCGCTCACCACGGCGCATGAGGCCGAGCACGTGCGGGCATCGGGCGACGCAGCGGACGCTGCTCGCGACACCCATGCTGCGGAGATCCACTGGCGCGAGCACGCGTTCGGCCCCTGGGCGATCCGCGATGCGGTCGACGACAGCTTCCTCGGCGGCGCCGAGGCGCATTTCGCCGGGCCCGGGATCGACGGAATCGCGCCCGGCGAGGTCGAGACGGGTTGGTGGGTGACCGAGGACAGACGCATGGAGGGAATCGCAACCGAGGCGATGACCGCCACGCTGGCCGACCTCTGGCGCCGCACGCGGGTCGAGAGCGTAGTCGCCTACATCTCGGGCGAGAACGAGCCGTCGCGCCGGCTCGCTGCCAAGCTCGGCTACCAGGTGCGGGGGCCGGGGCACGGGCGCTCGGCCGAGCCGATGACCGTGTTCGTGCTTCGCCGCCCGTAGCATCAGGCCGATGCGCCAGCGTCCGGTCATCTGGAAGCCGCGCTATGCGACGCGCCGCATGCGCGAACGCGCTTGGGCGGAGGCCGATCTCCGGCGGGAGCGAGCCGCGCACGCGGGCAATGGAAGGAATCGATTGATCGCGTGGTTGTTGCGCCGGCGTTGACGGGTTAGCGTAATCGCCACCGCGGGAGGCGGAGCGCCATGATGCGGCGGCTGTTCGCTGCGATGTACGAGACGGTCAGCAAGGGCTCCGAGGACGCCGGTCTGCGCGAAGAGCGCCGGCAGCTGTTGAGTGCGGCGGACGGTGCGACGATCGAGATCGGAGCCGGGACCGGCCTGAACGTCCCGCACTATCCCCGCACGGTCACGCGTCTCGTGCTCGCCGAGCCCGACCGCTACATGCGCGCCCGGCTCACCCGCAGAGTCGCGGAAGCGCACCCGGATGCAGAGGTGATCGACGCCGCGGCCGAGCGGCTCCCATTCCCGGATGGGGCATTCGATACAGCGGTCGTGACGATGATGCTGTGTAGCGTCGCCGATCAGCACGCTGCTCTCCAGGAGATCGCCCGGGTCGTCAAGCCGGGCGGGAAGCTGCTCTTCCTCGAGCACGTCCGGTCGGACGATGCGAAGGTCGCCCGATGGCAGGACCGGATTCGCCCGTTCTACAACCTGGTCGGGTGCAATCCCAATCGGAGCACCCTCGCGGCGATCGAGGCGTCGCCGTTCACGGTCGACGCGGTTCGCCACGGCGAGGTCCCGAAAGCGCCGAAGGTCGAGCGCCCGATGATCGTCGGCAGCGCGCGCCGCTAGGCGCAGGGGTCTACTCGATGAGTGTGATGTACGCCCCGATGAGCTCCGCACGCTGCTGATCGACGCCGCCTTCGCGGCGATCGGCGTGACCGTCCTGGAAGTGCGCGAACGCGGCTGTCGATGCGATCGGATTCACTTCGTCGTCGCCGTGATCGTGAAACGAGAGGTGCACGAACGAGTCGTCGGCGAGGCGAAGAACCAGGTAGCTCACATTGTCGGGCTCGGCCGCAGCCAGCTCGGCGAACACACCCTCGATCCGCCGTTGGTTCTCGTCTGCGTCTTCACTCGACCTCATGGCGTAACGGGTCACCAATCTCTTCTGCACTGAACCCTCCTGGACTTGTCGATGGCTACCGAGATGGATCCGTCGACGCCCGAAAACTCATCGGCGATCGGCTCCTCAGGTGATCGGCACGAGGACGTCGATGACGTGCTCGTGCGCGTCGCCGACGAGCTGCCCGAGATGCACCTCGACCGGTTCACGCACCACGACGTGCTCCTCGCCCACGAGGGACAAGGGTACAACCGTCTAGCTCGTCTGTTCGAGTCCGACTGCGTCGCGTAGGTCAGCGACGTCGCTTTTGAGCTTGTCGCTGTCGTCGGCTCCGATCGCGACCATCAGGTCGGCGAGGCCGTCGGCGAGAGCGTCGAGCTTCTCCTGCACGGCCTGCTCGCTGCGGCGCTGCGAGTTCTGAAGGAGCGCGACGAGCAGGAAGGTGATGATCGTGGTCAGCGTGTTGATGATCAGCTGCCAGGTGCTGATGCTGCGGATCAGGAAGTAGCTCGGTAGCCACAGCAGCACAACCAGAGCACAACCGATGAAGAAGCTCGCATGACTGGCGAACTCCGATGACGCCTCGGCAAAGCGGTCGAACAGCGTCGTCTGTTGAAGCTCGCGTTTCCGGTTCGTCGTCACACCGATAGAACGGCGTCGGCTCCCGTTGGATACGGCTTCATTCGTGCCAGAAGCATCTTGCAATTCATCAGCCGTGCTCGCCTGTGCGAGTGTGTGGCGATGACGCCCCACCGTCGACCCGCATGGATGCCCTGGCTGCGGGTAGCCGTTCCGGGTGCGTTCGTGGGTTATGGAGTGTTCCTGGTCGCGCACTCGGTGATCTTCGGTGTCGTTGCCGGAGTGGTCGTCTCGGTCGTCTGCTGGGTCGTTCTCAGACCGATCGCCCGCTAGCGCAAGCGACCGGTAGCTCAACCGCAGCTACCGGGGTTCGTGGCGTGCACGTACGCTTGCGGCGATGCGGCTCTCCATCGCCACCTTTAACAGCTGAGCCATCGATCACGCCGAGCGTGTCTCGGTGGCGCTGAGAAAACAGGAGCTATTGCGCCAACTGCGTGACGCCGACGCTACGCCGCCGCGGCCGCGTCCTTCGCTCTGGCGCGGGCTTCTGCGCATCGGTGGAGCCGATGACGCCTGAGCGAGCCCCAGCTCGATCGATGCGCCGGATCGCTCGGCTGCGCCAGTGACGCCTGAAGGAATCCGCCTTCATAACCGATAGGTCACTCCATGAGGGCCACGCGCTTGGGCGCATTTTGGTTCGGGTCGAACTCTGCCGTGGGCCTCGTAGGTGGGGTCATTCTGATCGCGCGTGACCAATGGTGGTGGGGTGTTCTCGCGCTTGTTCTCGGGGGCTTCGGAGCGCGCGAGGCTTGGAAGCGGTCTAAGCAGAGGCAGTACTTTTGATTGCTGCTGGGCTGCGCCAGTGTTCGAGAATGACGCCAGAGCGACTAGAGTGAGACGGTGGGGCTGCGGGCGCCGCGGCCACCTGGCTGAGAAGGCAGACCCGGCGTTCGGCAGTGGCACTCCCACCGGCTGCGGTGAACTGGGATCCCGGTGACGGACCCGTTCACCGGCAGCCACATGCCGCCTGCGCCAGTGCTCCGGTATGACGCCAGAGCGTTACGTCGGTTCTCTCACCCTACGGCGACTTCGGAAGCGCCAGCCGTACCAGACGAACACGAGAGCTACTCCGATCCCGAGCAGGACCGTCCACACGTACTTCAGCCAATCCGTTCCGGACGGCGCGGCCAAGTGAACGAGCCAGACGGCGACGGCGGCGAGCGCGAACCCAGTCGCCGCTGCAGTCAGTCCACGATCCGGATTCCTCATCGCGCTCATCCTAGGAGCGAACCTCGGCTGCGCGAGCGTCTTCACGCCCGAATGAGCGCGAGCACCTCGTCGCGCTTCTGCTCCATCAGTTCTTCCGAGCGCGCTTCGAGGTTCAGCCGCAACAACGGCTCGGTGTTCGACGGGCGCACGTTGAAGTGCCAATCGTCCGCCTCGACCGAGAGCCCGTCGAGGTGCGTCACCTCACCTTGGGCGCCGTACACGTCCTCGAGTTCGCGGAGCTTCGCGGGTACGTCCGCGACCGGCGTGTTGATCTCCCCGGTGATGAAGTAGCGCGAGCGGAACGGCGCCAGCACCTCGCTCAGCTTCCCGCGCCGCGAGACGAGCTCGCACATGAGGAGGAACGGGATCGTCCCCGAGTCGGCCTGGGAGAAGTCGCGGAAGTAGTAATGGGCCGAGACCTCGCCGGCGAAGACCGCGTGCTCGTCGCGCATGCGTTGCTTGATGAACGCATGCCCGACGCGATTGATCAGCGGCTCGCCGCCGGCGGCCAGGATCGCCTCCGGCACCGCCCACGACGCACGGACGTCGTAGATCACCTTGCCGCCGCCTTCGCGGCCGAGGATCATCTCCGCGAAGAGCGCCGTCGTGAAATCACCGGGGACGAACTCGCCGCTGTCGTCGATGAAGAAGCACCGGTCAGCGTCGCCGTCGAACGCGACTCCGAAGTCGGCGCCCTCCTCTCGCGTCTTCCGGACGATGAACTCGCGGTTCTCGGGGAGGAGGGGATTGGGCTCGTGGTTCGGGAACGTCCCGTCCGGCTCGAAGTAACAGCGCACGACCTCGACCATCGGCAGCTTCTCGAGCACCGGCGGCAGCATCGCGCCGGCCATCCCGTTCGCAGCGTCGATCACGATCCGTAACGGCCGGAGTGACGAAACGTCGACGAACGACAGCACGCCATCGACGAAGCGCGGCCAGATGTCCTCTTCGCGGACGGAGCCGGGTTCCGCGGAGCCCCAGTCCGCCGCGACGGCACGGTCGCGGACGTCGAGTAGGCCGGACTCGCCGCCGACCGGCAGCGCACCCGCACGCACGATCTTCATCCCTGTGTACTGCTTCGGGTTGTGCGACGCGGTGACCGCGATCCCGCCGTCGAGCCCGAGCTCGCCGACTGCGAAGTAGAGCATCTCCGTGCCGACCATCCCGACGTCGAGCACGTTGGCGCCTCCGTCGGCCGCGCCGCGACGCACGGCCTCCGCCATCGACGGCCCGGAGACCCGCATGTCGCGCCCCACCGCGATCGTGGCAGGCGAGAACTGCTCGACGTACGCGCGTCCGATCGCGTACGCGCCCTCCTCGTCCAGCTCCGCCTGATAGATCCCGCGGACGTCGTACGCCTTGAATACCTTCGGGTCGAGCACCGCGGGCAACCATACCCGTGAGGTTTCGCGCCTCCGCGCGGATAAAGGAGCAGGATTCCCGAGGAGGCTCAGATGAAGAAGCTCGTGCTCGTCGTGTTCCTGGCCGCACTCGCCGTTCCGGCGGTCGCCCAGGCGAAGGGCTCGCTCGGCGTCGAGATGTGCGGCGCCGACGGCTGCAAGCAGCAGCGGTTCGCCGCCGTCCACGAGGTCGGCGGCGGCCCGTTCACCGGCATGGGAGGGATCGTCACCCCCGCGAAGCCCGGCCCGTGGCTGCGCGGCAGCATCCTGATCGGCGAGCCGAACGGCAAGGTCTTCGGCCGCATCCCGTTCTTCTACGTGCCGGGCTCCGACCTGATGGTCGCTCCCGGCGACGGAAACCAGCAGCCCGCGTGGTGGCACCCGAAGGGCGAGCTCGCCACGCTCGTTCACGCGCTGGCGCCGAAGGTGACGCCGTTCGCCGTCCCGAAGCACGTCGCAGTCGCCGTCAACGGCAAGGCGGTCCAAGATCCGAGCTCGTACCTCCGGCTCTTCACGATCGGCACGCGCTCCGACGCGTTCCCGAAGTCCGATCGATTCGTCCAGATCACGTTCCAGTCGAAGACCCAGACGCCGTGGACGACCGGCAACGACATCGCCGTCTACCCAGCCGACCGGCTCCTCATGCGTGACGGCGAGATCGTGGCCCTCTCGGCCGCGATGTCCGATCGCATCGAAGCCGGTGCGAGCCTTGCACCCGGCTCGCGCGTCCCCTGGCGCATCCTGGCGCTGGCAGTCGCCGCGCTGACCCTGCTCGTGCTCGCCGTCGCCCTGCGGCTGCGCGCCCGGCCCGCTCCTCGGCCCGTGCCCCAAGCCTGACGACGTGGAGGAGGGCCTCGATGCCTACCGCGCTTTCCGCCGCGAGCAAGCGGACTTCGAGGCCCTCTTCCGTTCCCACTACCCAGAGATCGTCCGCTACCTCGCCGCGCGGCTCGGCTCGCGCGACGACGCGCTCGATCTTGCGTCCGACGTCTTCGCCGAGGCATGGCGCCGCGTCCCCGGCCTGCAATGGCGGGGTCGCCCCGTCCGCGCCTGGCTCTACCGCGTCGCCGCGAACATGGCCGCCGACGAGCTGAAGCGCCGCAAGCGAACGGTGCCGCTCGAGGACGCCGCTGTCGCCGACCCGTCGGAAGCGACTCCCGACCGGATCGCACTCGCCCGCGCATTGCGGACCCTTCCTCCCGACCATCAGCTCGTCGTGCATCTGCGGCTCGTCGAAGGGTTGCCGTTCACCGAGGTCGCGCGGGTGATGAACCGCAACGTCGGTGCGTGCCAGATGCTCATGCTCCGAGCTGCGAAATCGCTGCGGTCGCTGCTCGCCGTCGAAGGAGTGCGCGATGTCTGAGCGGGCCCTCGCCGCGGACCTCGAGAGGGCACTTACCGGAGCCCCTGCCGGTGACGAAGCGCGCGCACTCGCCGCGCTGCTCGTCGCGGCAGCCGAGCCGAGCACGTTCGGCGTCCCCTCCTCGGAGGTCGAGACCGCGCTCGCCCGCACGACGCTCGAGTCGCCGCGGACCCGCTTTGCGCGGCCGCTCCGGATCGGTGCGGTCGTCGTCGCCGTTGTCGCAACCGCAACGCTCTTCTTCCCACACACGGCCGGCCAGGGTGTTCAGGCGCGCGCGGCCGTCGCGGTCGACGCCACGTACTTCGTCAACGCGGACATCGTCCCCGCACAGCCGGAACTGTTCCCGCCGACCGAGGTGACGGGCTACGTCGACGGCCGCCATGGGCGGGCGCACATGGATGTCTTCGCCCGCGGCGGAACGCCGGTCGCCGAGACCGTCCTGCGCGCGAACGGGAGCGTCGAGCGCTGGCTCGCCCGCACGAACACGATCGTCGTCGCGCCGAGTTGCGAAGCACTGCCCGGCGGGTGCGGCGAGACGTTCGACCCGCTCGGCCTCTACGTGCGCAGCGTCGAGACCAGTCATGCCCGGGTGCGCCACCTGGGCGACGTATACGAGCTGAAGCTCTCGGCGGGCCGGGTCGAGCAAGTCGTCCGCATCTCGGCGAAGACGTACCTGCCGCGGCAGATCGAATGGCGGCAGGACGGCCGCCTCGTCGCGACGATCCGGTTCACCATGCTCCAGCGGGCGCGTCCCCGGTCGGAAACCGAATGGAGCCTGGCTCCGCACGAACGCGCGAAGGTCGTCGAGTTGACAGCGGACGGCAAGCGCGTGCGCATCGAGCGCGTGGCGCCGGCGAAGCCGTCACCAGCGATCCGCTGGCTCGGGTCGACCTATGACGGCGCGCGCGCGAAGGTGGAGGAGATCACGCTGACCGGCGGAACCGCGACGCGCATCACGTACGGCCGGCTGGTCGTCTGGAACTACCGCGCAGTTGCGCCGCCGGCAGTCCTCGAAGGCCGCGGGCCGGCGGAGAAGGTGTTCGCGCTGCCCGGCGGCGCGCTCGTCCACGCCTACTTCGGGATCGAAGCGCGTCAGGTCGCCGTCGTGACCTACGGCGCCGAGAACGTTGCGATCGTCAGCACGACCGGCGACCACGTCGACGTGGTCCGCGCCGCGCAGCAGCTCACGCGCCCAGGATCTCCTTGATCCGGTCGGTCGACGCGGCGTCCGGAGACTCCGAGATGACCGTGGCGGGCCGCTCGAATCGCTCGAGCGCCTCCCGCAGCGGCTCGGCACGCAGGGTCCCCTCACCGTAGGGAAGGTGCTTCGTCTCGTTGCGGTTCGCGTACTGGATGTCGGAGAAGTGGATGTGGAACGGCTGCTCCGGCGTCATCACGGCGTCGGCTTTGGCGAGCGCCTCGGCGAACGTGTCGACGTCGAGGAACGCACCGTCGGACGTGGCATGCATGTGCGCGAAGTCGAGCACCGGCTGGACGAAGTCGACACGTGACGCGATCGCGCATACGTCGTCGATCGAGCCGAGGTCGCGCACGCGGCCCATCACCTCGACGCCGAACGGAACCAGGCGGTCCTTCTTCTCCAGCCGCGCGCGCAGCTCGCCGAGCTGCTCGACGACCGCATCGATCGCATCTTCGCGCGACCGGTTCAGCAGAAAGCCGGGATGGAACACGACCACTTCCGCGCCCGCCGCCTTCGCGATGCCTGCCGAGTGGTCGAGCATCCCGAACGCCATGTTCAGCTTTTTCCCGCGCTCGGCGTGACCCATGAAGCCGGCGATCGGCGCATGCAGCGACAGCGTGATGCCGTTCGCCGCTGCGAGCCGGCCGAGCTCCGTGGCTGCCTCGTAGTCGTTCCAGAACTTCCCGGACGGAGGCACCTCGCACGCGGTCATCGCATGCTCCAGGAGGGCGTCCATGACTGCCTGAGGCGCATCGACCGCGCCGTCGATCGACGGCCCGTAGTGCAGCTTTTTCCGCATGGAGACGGCTAACGCTAGTCCGTCCGACCGCGTTCCTACCCTGATTGCATGGCCCAGCACCCATCTCGTATCGATCTGCTCGAACTCGATATCGACCTGCGGTTGGCGGATCTCTGGCGCGAGGCGGCAGGGATCAACGAGTGGTCACTCGAGGTCGTCGCCGCCTTCATGCGGGCTGCGTACGGCAAGGGCTACTGCGACGCGCTCACCGAGGACTTGCCCGGCACCCTTTGTGCCGATCACGGCTATCGCGTCCCCGCGCGCAAGCAGACAGAGCCCGTCGAGCTGTAAGAGGCTAACCTTCCGCCTGTGCCAACGCGCAGTCCCGCGCGGCTCGTCGTCGCTCTCGCGGTTGCGGGCGTGCTCGCCATCTTCCTGCTCTATACGGCCGTCGCCGGGCACTCCACGCCGACGTTGACCCCGAGCGAGATCCAGGGGAAGTCGGGGAAGCTCTCGGTGGTCGGCACCGTTGTCGGGAAGCTCCGCGGCGACTCGCACGCGGCGTCCGGGCTGCAGTTCCAGCTCGTCGATCCGCAGGGGCACAACACGAAGCGCGTCGACGTCGTCTACCGCGGCACTTCGCCGCCGCCGTTGTTCCGCGTCGGCCGAAGTGTTGTCGTCAGCGGCACGTACGCGCACGGCCGGCTTCAGGGCAGCGACATCGTCACGAAGTGCCCGTCGAAGTACACGTCGTCCCCTAGCTGATGGCCGATCTCGGCCGCGCGGCGCTCGTCGTCACCTTCGGCCTGGCGGTCTACGCGCTCGTCGCAGGCGGGATCGCGGCGCGTCGGAACGAGCGACGGCTTGCCGCATCCGCACGGAACGCGCTCTACTGCAGCTTCGCGTCGACGTTGATTGCCGCGGCCGTGCTCGCGATCGCGCTCGTGCGGCACGACTTCTCGTTCACCTACGTCGCCGCGCACACGAACCGCCACCTGCCGGTCGCATACGCACTCAGCGCGTTCTGGGGCGGGCAGGAGGGTTCGCTGCTCCTCTGGCTGCTCATCCTCACCGGCTACGGCGCGCTCGCGGTCGCGATCAATCGTCGGCTACTGCGCGATCTGACGGCCTGGGTGGTGCCGGTGATCGGCGGCATCGCCACGTTCTTCTCGTTCGTGCTCGTTGCGGTCGCGAGCCCATTCGACACGCAGACGGCGCCGTTCGACGGCGCGGGGCTGACGCCGAGCCTGCAGAACCCGTACATGGTCGCGCATCCGCCGATGCTCTACCTCGGGTACGTGGGTCTCTCCGTCCCGTTCGCGTTCGCGGCCGGCGCGCTCCTCTCGGGCCGCGCCGACGAGCGGTGGATCGTCGCGACGCGCCGGTGGACGCTCGCTGCGTGGACGTTCCTCGGCTTCGGGCAGCTCCTCGGAGCGCACTGGGCGTACGTCGAGGTCGGCTGGGGCGGCTACTACGCATGGGATCCGGTCGAGAACGCGGCGCTGATGCCGTGGCTCGCCGCGACGGCCTTCCTGCATTCGGTGATGGTGCAGGAGCGCAAGGGAATGCTGAAAGTCTGGAACATGGTGCTCGTCGCGCTCGCGTTCGAGCTGTCGGTGTTCGGCACATTCCTCACGCGCTCCGGCGTCGTCAACTCGATCCACTCGTTCGCGAAGAGCTCGATCGGGTCGTGGTTCCTCGCCTTCGTCGTCATCTCGTCGCTGTTCTCGCTCGCACTGATCATGTGGCGACTGCCGCTGCTCAAGGCGAAGACGAAGCTCGAGTCGGCGCTGTCGCGTGAAGCGGCGTTCCTCTACAACAACCTGCTGCTCGTCGCGTTGTGCCTGACGATCCTCTGGGGCGTCCTGTTCCCGATCGTCACGCAACTCGTGAAGGGCGAGACGCGGACGATCGGCCGTCCGTACTACGACTTCTTCCTGCGCACGTTCGGGCTGCCGCTGCTCCTGCTGATGGGCGTCGGCCCGCTGATCGCTTGGCGCAAGACGAGTGTGCGCGGCCTGACACGAACCCTCGCCTGGCCGACAACGGCCGCGGTCGTGACCGGCGTCACACTCGTGGCGGTCGGAGCAGGCTCGTCGAGCCCGGGTCTGATCGCGTACACATTCTCGGCGTTCGTGCTCGCGACGATCGTCGTCGAGCTCGTGCGCGGCACGCGTGCGACCGGATCACTCTTCACGCTCGTCGCGCGGAACCGACGGCGCTACGGCGGCTACGTCGTCCATGCGGCGATCGTGCTGCTCGCGATCGGGATCGCCGGCTCGAGCGCCTATTCGAGCTCGGTCGAGCGCCGGCTCGCAGTCGGGCAGTCGATGACGCTCGCCGGGTACACCCTGACGAATCGCGGGGTCACCGTCGATCCGAAACCGAACGTCACGGAGACGCGCGCGCACCTCGACGTGACGGGGCCTTGGAGCGGAACGATCAGCTCGGGCGACAACCAATACGTGAACCCACCCGAGCCGTCACGGGAAGTCGGGATCAAGACCGACTGGCTGCGTGGGGAGGACCTCTACGTGATCGTCGACGAGGCGCACCCGAAAACGGGCTTGATCTTCGTGCAGGTGCTCGTGAAGCCGCTGATCAACCTGATCTGGGTCGCCGGGATCGTCTTCCTGTTCGGGTCGGCGGTCGCGCTGTGGCCGGACGCGCGTGAGCAGCGGCGCCTGGTTGCACGTCTGGCTCCTGCTGCGTCGGCGTAGGCTTGACGGAGCCGAAATCAGCGGAGATGCCGGCTTTGCCGGCGTTGGAGCAGACACCGTGATCATCGTCGGTCTCCTGCTCGCGGCCGCGGTGGTGGTGCTCGTGGCGCTGCCGTTCCTGCGCGAGCCCGTCGTCGCGGACGACCGGCTCGAAGCGCCGAACGACGACGAGGACCGCCGTCTCACGTTGCTCGAGGAGCGGGACCGCGCGCTGGCGGCGCTGAAGGAGCTCGAGTTCGACCATCGCACTGGCAAGGTCGACGACGCAGACTACCGCGAGCTCGTCGGCCCGCTCAGACAAGCGGCGGCGGTTGCGCTGCGGGCGCTCGATCAGCCGCAGGAGTAGCCGATCCGAACGTGAAACTCTCTGCATGAGGCGAGTCGCACTCGCACTCCTGCTCCTGCTCGCGGTGGCGACACCGGCGTTTGGTGACGACGCAGGCCGCAAGCATCAGATCGATTCGCAGATCGCCACGCTGCAGAACCAGCTGAGCGGGAAGCGCAAGCAGGAGCAGGCGCTGCGCAGCGAGGTAAACGACTACACCTCGCGGATCCGCGCTCTCGAATCGCGCGTCGGCGATGTCTCGCTCCACCTGCAAACGCTCGAAGAGGATCTCGGGCTGCATCAGAAGCGGCTTGACGCGCTGAACGCGCTCTTCCATCTGCAGACCGATCGTCTGACGACGCTACGCGCCGAGTACCGCAAGTCGCTCGATGTGCTGAACAAGCGGCTCGTCGACATCTACGAATCAGATGACCCCACGACGCTCGACATCCTCTTCGGCTCGAAGAGCATCCAGGACGCGATCGACCGCGTGCAGGCACTGAGCGACATCAACGCGCAGGATCGAGCCGTGTCGGCCGCGGTCGTGCGCGCCAAGACGCAGGTGGCCGCGGCGCGCAGGAAGACGAAGAAGCTTCGTGCGACAGTGAACGCGGAGACTGCGGTGATCCGTACGCGCACCGACCAGACGCGGGCGGTGCGCGACGAGCTCGTCGGCGCCCGCGACGACCTGTCGTCGTCGAAGCACAAGAAGCTTCAGGATCTCTCGACGCTGACTGCGTCCGAGCGTGCCGAGGCGGAGGAGATCGATGCGCTCCAGGCGGCAAGCGCGCGCATCGCCGCGCAGATCCGGGCTGCGCAGGCGCGGAACACCGGCCCGACGCAGACTCCCTCGAATGCGGGGCTGATCTGGCCGGTGCAGGGACCGGTGACGAGCCCGTTCGGCTGGCGCTGGGGACGCATGCACGAGGGGATCGACATCGGTGTCGGCTACGGGACGCCGATCCACGCCGCCGCCGGCGGCACCGTCATCTACTGCGGCTGGGAAGAGGGCTACGGCAACTTCGTGGTGATCGACCACGGCGGGAATCTCGCGACGGCGTACGGCCACCAGAGCTCGATCGCGGTCACATGCGGCCAGCAGGTGAGCCAGGGCGACGTGATCGGCTACGTGGGCTGCACGGGCCACTGCTTCGGGCCGCATCTCCACTTCGAGGTGCGCGTCAACGGGAACCCCGTCGACCCCCTCGGCTACTTGGGCTGAACGCCTAGAGCCCGGCAGTCTGGGCGAGCAGGAAGATGTTCAACCCGATGATCACGGCGGCGATCACGGACGCGGCAACCGTGGTGACCCGGCGATTGACGAGCGCGCCCATGATGTCACGCCGTGCCGTGAAGTAGACGAGCGGGACGAGGGCGAACGGGATTCCGAACGACAGCACGACCTGAGAGATGACGAGCGTCCGTGAGGGGTTGATCCCGATCGCGATCACGACGAACGCCGGCACCATCGTCACGAGCCGGCGCAGCATCAGCGGGATCTGCCGCCGGATGAAGCCCTGCATCACCACCTGGCCGGACAGCGTGCCGACCGCCGAGCTCGAGAGCCCCGAAGCGAGCAGCGCGAGCGCGAAGAGTGCGCTCGACGCACCGCCGAGGATCGGCTCGAGCGTCTTGTGTGCGCCTTCGAGCGAGTCGACGCCGAGGAGGCCCTTCTGGAAGAACGTCGATGCCGCCATCACGAGCATCGACACGTTGATCAGTCCTGCGATCGTCATCGCGATGATCACGTCGACGCGGGTGTAGCGCAGCAGCGTCTGCGCGTCCTCGTCCGTCTCCGGGACGAGCCGGTCCTGGGTCAGCGCGGAGTGGAGGTAGATCACGTGCGGCATGACCGTCGCGCCGAGGATCCCCACCGAGAGAAGCACCGCCTCGCTGCCACCGAACTCCGGCACGACGGCGTGGTGGAGCACCGCGCCGTAGTTCGGGTGCGCGAATGTGAGCTCCGCCAGATAGCAGACACCGATCACACCGACGAGGACTGCGATCACGGCCTCGAGGGGGCGAAACCCGAAGCGCTGGAGACCGAGGATCGCGAATGCCGCGATGCCGGTCAGTACTGCTGACGGGAACAGGCCGAAGCCGAACAGGAGATGGAAGCCGATCGCAGCGCCGAGGAACTCGGCCAGGTCGGTCGCCATGGCGATCGCCTCGGCTTGCAGCCAGAGCCCGATCGTCGCTCGACGCCCGAGCCGGTCGCGCGCTACCTCAGGCAGGTTGCGCCCGGTGGCGATCCCGAGCTTCGCCGAGAGCGTCTGGATCAGCATCGCCATCAGGTTCGCGGCGACGATCACCCACACGAGCTGGTAGCCGAACTTCGAGCCGCCGGCGATGTTCGTGGCGAAGTTGCCGGGGTCGATATAGGCGACACACGCGATGAACGCCGGCCCGAGGAACGGCAGGATGCGGAAGCGCGTGCGGTGGAGGGCCTCGTCGACGGTGCGGAGGCCTTCGGGCAGCCCGTCCTGGCGTGTGGTGATCACACGGTGATTTTAGCCGGACCTAAAATCTCAGCGCACGAGCCGGAGGTCAGGCAGGCCGCGGTAGCGCTCTTCCAGCTCGAACCCGTAGCCGACGAAGAACTCGTCGGGGATCGTGAAGCCGACGTGCCGGACCGGCAGATCGTCCACGAGCCGGCGGTAGGGGCGCTCGAAGAGCGTCGCGATGTGCAGCGACGCAGGGTTGCGGATCGCCAGCGAGCGCGTCAGGTAGTGCATGGTCAATCCGGTGTCGATGACTGCGTCGACGAGGAGGACGTCGCGGCCCTCGATCTCCGCGTCGAGGTCCTTCAGGAAGCGGATGCCCTCGTCGTTCTCGCCGTAGCCCGAGAGCTCGATGAAGTCGAGGGAGTGGTGGATGGGGATCGCGCGCGAGAGGTCGCAGATGAACGGGATGCACGCCTTCAGCGAGCCGACGAGCATCGGCTCGCGCCCTGCGTACTCGCGAGCGATCTCCGCGCCGATCTCGCGCACGCGGGCGTTGATCTCGACGGCGTCGAGGAAAACTTCGCCGATGCGGTCGTCGTGTGTCGCGGCTGCGCTCAGGATGCCTTCTGGAGCCCGAAGCGCGCCGCGAGTCGCATGAAGTCGCGTTCGTAGAACAGCTTGATGCGAATCTCGGGATAGAGCTGCCTGAGCTTCCGCAATTTGCGGTTCTTCCGGGTGACCAACGACTGCTTCATCACCGTCACCTCGAGGTACAGATCCTGGTCCGGCAGGTAGAAGTCCGGCGAGAACGCCTCGGTGACGCGGCCCTCGTCGTCGCGCTCCAGGACGAACGTCGTCGGCTCGTACTGCCACGGGATCCCGTACCAGTCGAGGATCTTCGCGTACTCGAGCTCCGCCGGGTTGGCGAAACGCGGCGGCTCCGAG